>Ga0070679_100000373_pt1 | contig 38042 bp, 28 predicted proteins | sample KBSC63BmetaG_FD_65652 | JGI IMG/M metagenome (GOLD analysis project Ga0070679, IMG submission 65652) | Corn rhizosphere microbial communities from Kellogg Biological Station, Michigan, USA - KBS C6-3B metaG | ecosystem: Host-associated > Plants > Roots > Rhizosphere | place: USA: Michigan... | reverse complement strand
TTTTTTTTCGGAACAGACCTATCCCCACAATTAATCCGGTTGTATATTCTATAAAACGTTCGGTTTTTCGATTAATTCCTTATCTGCCAGTTGACAGCTTATTATCGATTATCTTTTTTTAATTATTAGTTAGTTTTCGTTAAATACGGGGTTAAGAAACAGTAAGAAAATAATACCAAACGGTGGTTTATCAAGCAGTGTATCTTTCTGTTATATAAAACGAATCTAAACAATTTTTATAAGGGATTTATAGCCAATCTTATCATTCATTTGTAGAATGTTATCATGTTGAAAAGATTACATAATACCTTAATTATCATTCGCGGCTTCGGTAAAGCTATTGATTAGTTGCGCAGAATAGCTGGCGACATAAGCTGTCTACTCACCCTTCCTTATAAAAGAAATAAGATCCGCCATTTGCTGCTTATCAATCCTTTTTTCAAAATCATTTGGCATGGGAGAAATATCTAATCTTCGTATTGACCGAATGTCTTTTCTTGCTATGGTTTTCTTTACTGCACCTTGGCTGTTAAGAACAATGGCATTTGATGTTTCTGACAATATAATTCCCTGTAGCGCAGTGCCGTCATTAAGTTCCAGGTTCCACATGTCGTAACCGTGTGAAATGGAATGATTAGGATCCAAAATATTAATAAGGATATTTTCCGGCATCCAGTTTTGAACAGTACCAAGGTCAGGGCCAAATGCAACACCCACTTTTCCTCTTACCTGGTGGCATATTAAACAATTGGTTTCATACACTCTCTTGCCTTTATCTGCGTCGCCTTTCAGACTAAGCGAAGCTTCATAATCGTGAATTACGGGGTTACGATTTTCTTCTTTGCCCGATAGTAATGTTCTCGCATATTCTTTAAGCGAATCGGGAATATCCCGCATGAGTATTACTGTAACCGGCCAGCCCAGTTCGCTCTTTTTTATTTTTCCTTCCGCAACACTTTGTAGCAATAAAGAGATTCGTGGCGAGGAGAAAGGTTCGGTTATAAACGTATTCAAAGCTGCATCCCGGATCCCAGGAAATAAGGAAGGCCAGTTTTTTAGTATAAATGCCGAACTCGTTGTGCCCGGAATTTTGCTTAATGCCTGTATTGCCGCTAACTGAATATTCAGTGGGCCATCCGGAGTAATTAAGCCTTCTAAAAACACAACCTCATTTTCGGGATTTTGAATCGCCATAAGGTTGATGGCTTCTGTTCGTTTATCCGAAGATATATTTGCATCCGCTGCAATTTGCTGAGCCTGGCGTATCATATCCTGCGCCAAGGGGCTACCTGAAATTCCAATGGCATTCAACAGACTTCTGGCACTTCTTCTTACACTTACATCAGGATGATGAAGGCATACATTAATCAATAATTTCCTTTGTGATCTCAAGCCCTCTGGAACTGACTTCCTATTTTTAAGCCCTTCTGCCAGACCTTCTAATAAAGATGCTTTCCATTTTTCCTGTGTAGCAGAAGTAGTTTCCACGGCTCTTTTCAACAATGTTTGTATTGTTTTTGAATCATCGTTTGCTCCAATTACAGCGCCCATTCTAAGCACCAATGACGCATAAGCAGGAACAGCAGGGTCGAATTTTTTAAGTACACCTTCGAGCATATCGGCACTTTGAGATGATGATGCACTCAATGCTGCTACCTGAACCCATTTATCATTTATATCTTTAAATAATATCTCATTCCTTGCTTCGATAGCAGCAGGCGAGTTTACAGAACCTAATGTACACAGCAACTGGTAACGCACTTTGGCATTGCTGTCATCTTTAAGTGCAAGTAGTGTCGGAATTAGGTTTGAATTCTTAGATAAATGCAGTTCCGCAAGCTTAACAGCATTCTCACGCACACCTGCCGAAGAGTCATGAAGCGCTTCTTCAATTAGGGCAGATTTTAACTGATGTAATCCCTCAAGCGTCCACAGTGCATGTAATCTGCCTAATGGCGATTTTGAATGGCGGAACAATTTTGTAAGCGTCGGAATTACCTGCGGATGCTTCCTATCTATCAATAATCGTTGGGCATTAAGCCTCCACCATATATTTGGGTCCGCAAGTTTTTCAACTAATTCTTCGTCCGAACTATGGTTCATATTTAAATGAGTAGTCCAGGATATTGGAGCTGCATCGCTTGTTGTAATGCGATAAATACGCCCTTTATTATATCCATTATAGAGCCTGTTTGATTTAGCTGCAGAGTCTGACATCCACTCAGGATGTTCAATAATTTCGCGGTAGTAATCTACCAAATAAAGCGCCCCATCGGGGCCAATGGAAAGATTTACAGGACGGCACCAGGGATCTGTAGAGGCCAGGAATTCTTTATGATCAAGAATGCGGGAGGCCGTAAAAGAAGCTCCGTTATCTTTTAAACGATCTACATGTACGAGGTTGCTTACGGGTTCGCACACAAAGCTGATGTCTTGATTAAATTTTTCCGGAAACGCTCCACCAAGATAATTTAAGATGCCACATGTTGAAGTAGTTACACCCACATCAGTGAGCAATTGATTTTCAGGATTTTTAGTTATCGGATAAACCTCACAAGCTTGTCCATGATCAGAGATAGGTTCAGTAGCATCGCCTACTATTTGCTCTCCATTGCGTTTCAGGTATTGATTGGCGATAGCTTCAAAGTAGATGTGATTATCATTCGCGACAAGGAAATGGTGGCCCCATTTATCAAATGATTGCCCGAATTGTGTAGATCCCGAACCTTCTTCCAGCAAAAACTCCTCAGGTTTAAACCTCACTATACGCCCCTGAGCATTAAGAGGAAGGCGAGGTGCGTCCGAAGCTGATGGAAAAGTGATAGCGTTGCCTGTATCTCCAAATTGTTTTGGATATATTTTAGTTTCCTCAATTCCTTCGTGTGCAAGATATATCCAGTTATCTATTCCGTAAACAGGCCGGTTTACAAGGTATTGCGGATTGGTTAAGGCAAAGCCGGTTAGCACTGTTTTTTTAATATCTGCTTTTCCATCGCCAGTGGTATCTTCGAAATAATATACATTAGGTGCATCAGTAACGAGAATTCCATTTTTCCAGCGCATTACACCTGTGGGTAATGTCAGACTATCTGCAAAAATGGTCCTGGTATCCATCTTTCCATCTCCATTTTTATCAGTAAGGAGTATTACTTTTCCGGTATGATTTAGATTTAGAGGATAGCCATGCATTTCAACCACATACATCTTTCCTTCTTCATCAATAGTCATATCAACGGGATCGGAAATAAGTGGTTCGGAAGCAACTAACTCTATTTTAAATCCTGTCGGTACTTGAAAAGTGGAAAGCGCTTTTTCAGCAGATTCACTAAAAGGAGAAGAAGGGCTATGCCCGCAACCTGCTACAAGTAATCCAAAAAGAAAAATGGATAAACTAAAAAGAAAAATCAATCTATTTTTCATAAAACCTAATTTAATGATGCCCTTATTACCTTCTAATTTGCAGGCCCACTGATCACCTTTAGATAACGCCCCATCCAATAAGGTAATAACCAAATATCACCTGCACTATATTCAGACCGGCCTGCGCCGTTTTCGTCAAGCTCAAAGCGGTTGGCATTATGGCGGTTGATAGGCAGTTCATCGGGTGGTAAAACTTCAGTAATGGTTTGACGCCTGAAGTTGGGTGCAACAAGTTCAATATCTTTTCGCTGGCTGTTTTTTTCCGTCCAATGTATCAGATCGAGCGGATATTCCTGCAGATACCAGATGGCTTCCTTCAAATCAAAATTTTTTGTTCCGGTCAAAGCGGTCAGGATGTTCCATAAACCTTCTTTCTCGGGGCGTTCAATCTGCCAGTGGTCAATGATCGCTTTTTTGAAATCGGCTTTCAGCGTGTCATTGAATGCATAGCGATACAATCCCCAGTAACCACAGAAATACATCTCATCATCTGAATGGTTCCATCCGTCAGACAATTCTTTGCTCAATTCATCCGCATCAGCAGGTGCATGGCCAATCGTTGCCATTGGCCGCATCAGGTTTTTCAAATAGCCTTTTTCGTTCAACAGGTAAAAAGCTGCTTTTTTGTATTTTTCTTTTTTGGTAAAATGATAAGCCGTCTGTAGCATTGCAATAATGTTGGAAGAGTTGATCTTGCGATCACCCACATTTTCAGGGCGTGCATTTACGTAATCAGGATTCCATTTTCCCCACCGCGTTGGTTTACCATCCCAATCTATCATATAAAAATCATCTTTAACGATAGTTGACATCAATGTATCTATCAGCATGATGGCTTTATTTCTGATTTCAGGAACATGAACTAACTCGGCAATGGCTGCAAATGCAAAAATGTGCCCTATAGCTTCATCACTGCTGGTGGTTGATTTCCAGTCCCATTCCGGATCTTCAGCCCTGCGCCAAGCCTTGTCATCATATTTATAACCGCGTCTTTCAAATGATCGCGAAGGGAATCCAGGAACTGGGTTAATCGTGTATAAACGTTCCACCGCATCGAGGGATTCCCGCACATTTTGCAAGGCATCAGGTGATTGGGTCACTGCATAGCGAAAGGTTTCGCCGGCCAGGTACATCGAAGTCCACAAGCCATCATTATCCGAATCTTCCATGCTTCCGGTGGTTACATCACCATTCTTCATATTTGAAACAGTGGCATTAAAGCCAAGCCTGATATGCCTGTCGCGAACCTGTTTTTCAAAAAACATTGCCTTATCATGCAAAGTCATTTCTTTAAAGAAAATCTGTCCTAATCCTTTCGTGGTGAGAACAAGCGCTGAATTATCTGGCCCCTTTGCAATGGAGATTACCGTATCAGATGGAAGCCAGCGTTTGGATGCGTAATAATTAAATTTCCCGTCTTTTCGAAGCTGCATAGCTCCCCACGTTGAGCCAAACCAAAGGTTGCCATCAATCTGGCTTATAGAAGTCAGATCTGTCCAGGGCATTTTTTTGTGGATACTGCCAATCTGTTTTTTTGTTTTTGCATCAATTTCAAAATATCCGTCTGATGTTCCTACAACGAGTTTTCCATTGGCAGGTTCAATACAAGTCAAATTATTGCCACTAGATACTTTGGCTAATTTCTTATTTGCAGGAGAAAAAGTACTGATTGATTTACTTCCTAAAATCCAAAAAATATTATTAGCCTCGTCGAATTTGATGTCTTTTACTTCTTCATTGGAAAGAGTTCCTTCCCACAATGTCTTTGAATCTTTCAGAAGATTTAAACTTTTACCATCTGAGATCAGGAAAGTAAAATCCTTACCTCCTGACAAAACTTTAGCGTCAGGCATGGTATGCCTTGAGAATAACTTACCGGCCCAGGCATTGCTTAACACGGCCTGGTTGTCAACATAAACCAACTGATCCTGATAAGTTCCGATTCCTGCAATCTTCTTATCGGAAGTTTGTTTATCCTGAACGTTAGTAACGAGTGTTCCGGGAAAAAGTAATTCACCGGCACGGGGACGTAACAATCCTTTTGACGATAGTATCTGAATGTAGCCGTTCCGGTCAGAAACGACTTTCAGCAATTGTGCATCCTTATCTTCATTTATAAATTTGACACTATAATCCTGTGTATAAAAATTATCCCTGTGTTGCGGGATTTGACTCTTTGATATATATGATACCGCCATTAGAGCGAAGAAAATAAAAGTAATTTGTTGTTTTTTTCGATTCATTATTTTGACTTTATTAATGATTTTTTTTAAGGCTGAACGCCTAATGCTGAGCATGAAATCCTACCTATTACTTTTGCTTATTGCTCCCGCCCTTTGACCTCTAGCAAGGAGAGGACACGCTCTATTATCTTTCTTTTGCCTTCAGCCTTTCGCTTTCAGCCTAATTGATTATTTTAAGATATCGTCCCATCCAGTACGGCAATAGCCAGAATACCGGTTCACGTTCCACATGAGGATCTCCACTTTCAGCAAGCCAGGGATTTTTATCCCACCGCACCGTTGACCGCATACTCGCAGGAGGCAGTTGATCTATCTGCACATCTTCCCACGTTGGATACCTGACTAATTTTATATCCTCTCGCTTTGTATGATCAATGTGCCAGTCAATCAAATCAAGTGGAGTATCCATCAAAAAACGAATGTCGTTTTCAGGATCAATTTTTTTATGCCGAGCATAAGTGTACATGAAATCAAAAAGTGGGGATTCAGCTTTTTTATTTACAGCGTACCATTCGTCCATACTTTTTTCATATACTTTTCTTATAGCCGGATCATCTTCATATCGAAGAAGCAAAGGGTAGAGATAACAATTCAGTGTTTCATCAAAAAAGATATACCACGCCGGGTTGTTGTGGTTAAGTGTAGCAATATTATGTAAATAACCTTCTTTGTTGATTAACCGCAAATATTCATTTTGATATTTTTTATCCTGCGTGATGCCATAAGTAAATTTAAGAAAAGCAAGTAGCTCGAAAGAATTAATACTTTTTTCAGAAGCCCACTCCGGATCGCGGTTAAGTTGGTCAGGAGACCATACACCCCAACGGGTGTGCTTACCATCCACATCAATAAAATTGTAATTATGATTTATGAGATAATCCATGATCTTTTTCACATGGTCACGTATCATTTGCTTTTCTGCATCGTTCGCTACCAATTCGTAAAAGAAAAAATATCCCATCAGATGACCGCACATTTCATCGCTGCTGGTATCATCTTTCCATAGCCATTTTCCATCGGCAGATTGGTGCCATCTTTTTTCTACTGGCTTAAACCGCGGTTCTTCGGCCAAGGCGTCAGCCAATTGCATGGACGTATAAGTTCTGTTACCATCATGTACAGCTGTCCAGTCGGAAGGAACAATGGTGCGGGCAAAAAAGCCGTCAGTACCTGTTACCTCTTGTAACAGCTTTAAAAAATTAAAGGCTTTTAACACTTTGTGATGTGCGTCTTCGTCTTTGGTAACTGCATAACGAAAACTTTCCATAGCGAGATAATTGGCAGTATATTCTCCATCATTGTCATCATCTTCCGGAGCCCATGTAGTTGTGTCCCCGGCAACGCGAAGATGGCACTGTCCTGCGATCCATGGAGCACGAATGTGCCGTCTTATTAATACATCATAAAAGAAATTTTCTTTTGCTGATAGTGTCATTTTCCTTTTTTTGATAACACTTACACCGCCCGCAGTGGCAAGCCACGCATTACCTTCAGCATCAAAACTTATATCCCTTACATCATCATTCATCAGCCAGCGGCGGCTAAAACGCAAAGAGTGGTTTCCATCTTCACGGTATATTACTATGCCTTGCCGCGTACCAATCCACATGCTGCCATCAGGTGCTTTCTCTATGCAGGTTACATCAATGGAGGGAAGACCATCTTTTGAGGTAAGTGTTTTAATAAGCTGGTTATTTTTTCGAACACTTACTCCGCCTAAACCTACCGCCCATAACTGCCCGGTATTGTTCTCAGCAATCCCATCCACATAGGCGCTGACTAATTGGGTAGTGACCCGGTAAAGCAGTGTCCTTTTTTCAGAACAATGATACAAACCAACTTTGGTCGCTATCCACAATCCTCCATCTCCATCGGAAATCGCATCCTGTACAGATCTTGCAATAGGATAATCTTTCTTTTGAAAATCATCGTTATTATACAACCAGACACCCTTTGGACCGAGGGCATATATTCCTTCTTTAGATTTACAAAGCACGGAAACCGGGCCTTCCACACCTTCTATCTTCCGAAGTTCATTATTTTGAAATTGATATACCCCATTCCATGTTCCCATCCATACACCTGAGACCTTATCGGCTATAACAGCATAAGCAGGGCCACGCGAAGTTTCATCTATGACAGGTAACCACGTGTCTTTATTTTTATCTTTCATAAAAATTCCAGAGGCGGTAGCGATCCAAATATTGGATGATTGATCTACGGCAATACTACGGGCATCATTATCTCCTTCCTCCTTACCAACAATAAATCCCTGGTGATATTCCTGCCAGAAAGCAGTATCCGGCACTCCCAATCCAGGCTTGGTATAAAGAGCAGGAGATTGTTGCCCTTGGACAAAAAGGGACAGCAAGTGATAAAAAGAAATAAAAATAAATTGTTTCATACAATGAATTGTTATATCTGGTAAACCGTCATTACGTTTGCCGCGTAAGCATTTAGAAGAAGACAACTTCGGTTTTCTTCACTCAATAGTGTTTTAGCTTGTTATTATGCTGTTGACCGTAATTTCTGCTCCGTTATTTTAACATGGGTATCATGAAGTGGTATACAATTGTGTAAGATCCGTAACGTTCTTAGGTTGAAAACTTTATACTCCTTCGAATCAAGGGTAGTACCATCAGCAATTGCGCCAAAATCCTTTACGTTTAATAATATATAGCAATGTATTTTGGGCATAAGTGATTATACCGCCAACAGAAAAGCGATTAACAAAATACTTCTTTTACATGCTTAATTAAAAAGAAGAATGCGAATCTTTTTAATGATTCGCATTCTTCTTATAATTAAATTACTGCAGTAGCCACATTTTTGAAAACTGGTTATCTACATCAGGGGATAAAGTAGCTACCCCTGCATTGTAAGCATCCACGTTTTGTCCAAGTTCAGCTCCCGGATAAATGAAACGTAACGGGAATGGATAGGTCGTCAATAAACCATTATTGAATATATTCGGCAATTTTGTTCTGCGGATATCCAGGTAAGCTTCTGTAGCAACTGTAAATAAGGCCAGCCATTTTTGATCGGCTATTTTTACCAGTTTTCCCTCGTCATTACCAGGCAAAGCAATCGCAGGCTGTGCCAGGTAAGTAGCAATGTTGGCATCTGAAACACCCCAGCGTTTCATACTTAAGGAAATACCTTTACGGTAATATGTATCAGCATCGCCGCTGACATATCCTTTGACCGCAGCTTCTGCAAGAATAAACTGTACCTCATCGCTGTTCATGATGGTAGCCTTGAGTAATGGGTTTGCATTTTGCCTGAATAATTGTGAAAACCTTGATACTTTGAAGTTGCCAAAAATACCGCCATTCGTTACATCATAATGACCATTGCCATTTAAAAAATCTCCGTACATGCCTGGAATAAAGCCAACATATAATTTATTTGAATCCAGGATATTTGCAGATTGGGCAGCGATAACCGGATTGCTTCTGTTAAGATATTCCCAGGTGGATTGATCAGTGAATCCATTAGCATCAGTGGTTGAAACGGTAACGCCATTAAGAGCGGGATTGCTTGTCCATGGTTTTTCAACAGGTGCCAGCCATATGGGAAGACGCGGATCATTCAAACTATATAACTTATCCGCCAGTGTTTTTGATGGTCTTCTTCTGTCAAACTCAGAATAATCCCAGTTTAACCTTCCACCACCCCATGAATTTTCTTTTGTGGTTCCGACATAAGAAATAGCCGCATTGTCACCATTATCTGTAAAGATGGGATGACCTGAAGGGTCGTTCACAATTGCACTTATTTGCGTCCCTGCATCAGGTATTTTGTTAGAAGCCCTCATCAGTAAACGGAGCTTTAAAGAATTCGCAAATTTCTGCCATTTTACTTTATCGCCGGCGTACATGAGGTCGTAAGTGGACGATACAGTTTCAGTTCCCTCTTTGATAAGCGAATTGGCTTCCTCCAATTCAGCCAGCAAACCGGCATAAATATCTGCCTGCTTATCGTACTTCGGATATAATATTCCTTCTCTTCCTTTAAGGGCTTCAGAATAATAAATATCTCCATAAAAGTCCGTCATAAAGGAGAATAACAATGACCTGAATATTTTGAAAATTCCTTTGTGGGTTGTTGAACCTCTTTTGTCAGCAAGGCCTATTGCACCATCAATCAGTTTAAGAATATTCATAGCTGCATACAAGTCATTAGCAGGCGATTTAAAACCCTGGTAATAATTGTCACCCCCCTGGAAATTTCTCTCCATGTATTGTACCGCACCAGGAAGTCTGCTATCATCATAGCCCTTAACGGAGTAGAACAAGCAGGTTTGTTTTATAATGGAAGACAAGAGGAATGCATCGTTTACGTCTTCCACGGCATTTAACTGTTGCTGGGCATCGTAGGTCCGTAGTGCATCTTTACCGCAGGAAACAGCAAAGCCAGAAATCAAAACCAGCACACATAATTTTTTTATTAGCGATTTCATATTTTATTATTAAAAGTGAAACTTATTAAAATCCAACGGAAAGTTTAAAGCCATAAGAACGGATACTTGGCAGGGTCGCCCTTAAGATACCCTGGTCTGTACCTACACCTTGAAAAGCAGATTCAGGATCTTCATGACGGCCCGATTTATTCCATTGGAATACATTTCTGCCAATTAAAGAGAACGTTACATTCTGTAATTTATATCTGCTTGCCAGTCCATTGGGTAAAGTATAGGCTATTGAAATTTCTCTCATCTTAAAATTGGTAGCGTCGTAAGTACGTGTGGCGGAAAAGTTCCATATCACATCTCCATAACTGTTGGTAGGTATCTGGTAAAAAGTATTATTGGGATCAGCACCATTAACTATATAATCAGCATCAGTAGCATTTGCAGGATCGCCTGTATAGTTGGGATTAAGAAAAACTCCCTTTGCATAACTGGCATCATTCAATGTATAAGAGGCCTGTCCGTCGTTGTTATTATTGATGGCGTCATACTGGCTTGCACCTTGTGCAGGCCATGCATGGCCACCTTGCGAAGCATCTCTTCCTCCACTCCACCAGGGATTGTTTGGACCAGAGCTGACAGTAGTTTGGGTCATCCCATCTGATTCCATGTATTTCTGGTTTACAGAAACATATTTACCGCCATATCTTAAACTACCCACCAGGTTTAAAGAAAACTGTTTATACCTAAACGTAGTATTAAGACCGAGTATAAAATCGGGGTTGAAATTTCCGAGGCGGGCACGGTCTCTTTCATCACCAGAATTCTGAAATTCACCACCCGAACCATCCAGCAACGGTTGTCCTGCGTACTTTCCTGACTTAACTCTCAGAACAGGATTGGCCTCATACATATTTCCAATCTCTTCACCAACGGCTATCCTTACTTTTTCATTTCTGCCGTAATCTGCAAAAACATAACCATTAGGAGCAAACTTATCAGAGAGGCGTGTTATAACTGCTTTGTATTTTGTAAAGCTGGCTGAAATGTCCCAGCTGTAGTTTTTTGTTTTAACAGGCGTTACTCCCAATTCAATTTCAAATCCTTTATTCCGTACATCGCCGATGTTGGTTAGCAAACCTGAATATCCCGTTCCCTGAACAGTAGGAATGTTATCGATCTGGTCTTTTTGCTTCTTTACGAAATAGGTAAATCCAAGCCTTGCACGATCACTAAACATTGCGAGATCAAATCCACCTTCTGTTGTAACTGAGTGCTGTGGTTTAATATCCTTATCAACCAAACTGGCGTTGATGTTAACCGTTTTAGCGGCGCCCCAATCGCTGGCATCAAAACTATAAGTGTCTATACTTCTTCTGCGCAATAGCCCGTTACCAACGTCCGCTTTGGCAATACGCAACTTCAAAAGACTAATAGATTCGGGAAGTTTAAATGTTTCGGAAGCTATCCAGCTTAAAGATGCTGAAGGATAGAAATAATTTATTTTTTCTTCTCCTAACACGCCATTCCAGTCGTTACGGCCTGTTATATCCAGGAAAAGCTGGTTGTTGTAGCCGATTGTTGCAGTACCATATACACTGTAACTTTGGCCTGTGCCCCATCCGGAAGATGAAACCTGCAAAGTTCCAGGGGCTGCGTTGGTTAATGTGAATAACTCCGGTGCCGAAAGACGTCCAGCGGTCATCTCGAGATTATTGTTATTAGAGTAAGCGTAGTTACCGCCTCCTGACACGCTTAATGATACCTTACCAAAATTGTTATTGTAAGTCAATATTGCATCAGAGTTGATCAGAGATGTATTATTATTCCCTGTTACAAATCTCCCTTGGTTATCAGGATCGCTCCAGGACATTCTTTGTTCGTAATATTCTTTCACGTTTTCCATCCCAGTCCTTACTAGAAAAGAAATGTTTTTAGTAAGCCGCCAGTCTAACTGAATTTTACCAAAAAAATTATCTCTTTGAAAGCGATGAACATTTTCATAAGCCCACCAATAGGGGTTACCGAGATTTACACCTGCCTGATCCGGAGGGTCAGGCCGATTGTCATTCATTATAGCACCGTTTTGCCTGATGCCTTCAAATCCTGTTAGCCAATAATTTTTCATTTCAGAAAGTGGCTGCAGGCTGGTTGGCCATGCATACAACAAGGTGTTCAAAACTGCATCATCTCCTCCACCTTGTATCCTCGCTTTATTGGGAGAATTGGTGTGTATATAACTGGCGCTTAATGAAATTTTTACGTTGTTTGTCAACTTATACTCCGAATTAAGAGAAACTGATTTTTGATCCACTTTTGTATTCGGCATCACACCTTTATTGTCCATATTAGATAAAGACAAACGAAAAGAACCTTTGTCATAATTCCCCTGCACACTGAGATTATTTGTTATGGTATGGCCTGTTTGCAAATAAGCCTCCACTGGATTTTCACCACTTGAATACATCGCTTTAGTTTCCCATTTCTGGGTTTTTACGTTCCAATAATCCGTAGTTGTGGTTCCATCCAACTTTGCTCCCCAGGTATCGGTGCCATCGATGGCCCATTCATCTGCCCTGGATCCAGGCCCATATTCCATTTGAACGGGCATAAACTGAAAAGGCTTATCCCAGGTGCCGGCAATAGAATAAGAAACACCAAGCCCTCTTTTACCCCCTTTACCCGATTTTGTAGTTATCATTATGACACCATTACCGCCTTCTTTTCCATACAGTGCCCCTGCACTGCCTCCTTTCAAAATGGTAATATTGTCTATATCCTCCGGATTCAATTGTGAAAGAATATTCCCAAAATCTACATTATCTTTTTGCGTAACAGTCTGGGTGCCCACCGGTATTCCATCTATTACATACAAGGGCTGTCCTTTTAAAGAAACATTTCTGTCACCTAAAGTGGGTAGAGCTGTTGTACCCCGTATATTAACCAATACTGAGGAAGTAGGGTCGCTGCTGAGGTTGGTCAGGTTTACGCCGCTTACCTTGCCATCTAACGATTTTAAAACATTAGGATTGGAAGCCTTAACCAAATTGTCCGAAGTCACCTCACTTACAGAGTATCCCAAAGATTTTTTTTGTCTCGAGATCCCAAGGGCTGTTACTACAACTTCATCTAACGAAGATACATCGGGATTAAGCCTTATTTCAAGATGAGTTCTGTCGTGTACAGATACTGTCATTGTTTTATATCCCACGAAACTAAATCTCAATTCCGCAGCCGGTGGTACGGATATTGAGAAGTTTCCGTAATTATCCGTGCTTACTCCGGAAGGTTCACCAACTACCACGACTGATACTCCAGGCATAGGATTGCCCTTTTCATCTCTTACCGTGCCTGTGATCCTAGTATCGGTAAAGTCAAACCCATTTGTTTCCGGAACAAATAGTGTTGTTTTTTCCAACTTATTATGAGCAGGATCATGATAAGAAAATCCCTGCATGGGAAAGTAAATAAATGCAACAGTGATAAGTATAGAAATAAATTTCAAGCTTAACACAAAGCGGGCATCATTCTTTTCATTTAAAAATTGATGAAAGGAAAAAGATTTCTTCATTTGCGCAGTTTTAAATTGGTGAATATTTAATTATACAGTTAATAATTGGAATCGGTAATTAAAAGCAATTGTTTTTTGAAAAGATACTTTGAATCTCATACTAAAATTAAAAAATATATAGATACTCTTTATATTCATTATTGCCAATTTATTGTAGCATCTTATCATGTTGGCTTTAAAATTCAAACCTAGTTATCATAGTTGAAAGGGCTAACGAGCTGGCGGTATTCGAGGAGGAATTATCAAGTATAAATTAATAATTCAAAGAGAAAGGTTTTTCCTTTTTTTCTTCTTAATTAAAATTGATGCATTTTATCCTCAAAGTTGTATTGGATATAGTTTTTACTTTATCTTTAACTGTAATGGAATTTTAAAATTATGCAATTATGAAGCCTCATTTCCACAAAGTTCCTATGCAAACGCAATCGTCATTTAGCATCAGGCACGATATTATACCCAATTTTAAAACGGGTCTTCATTATCATCCTGAGTATGAGCTTCACTTACTTATCAAAGGTGAAGGTGTACGATTTGTTGGTGATAATATCAGCAATTTTTCGGCAGGGGAAGTGATACTGCTTGGAGAAAATTTGCCGCATGGCTGGCATTGCAAAGAAGAGTATTTTCTGAATAATGAAAATGCCGAAATGGAGACCATTGTAATACACTTCTCTCCTAATTTTTTAGGTGACGATTTTTTACTGCTTCCTGAAGCTCGCTTATTGCCACTACTTTTCGAAAAGGCCAGAGGCGGTATGCTATTTTTAAATGAAACCCGAAAAAAATTATCAGCGTTAATGCAATACGCAGCTACGTCTGAAAATTTAGACAGGATCATTTCTTTACTATCAATTTTAAAAATATTATCTGAGTCAACAGACTACCAATCGATTAGTAAAAGGCATTCTTTCTTTCGTTCTAATGAATTTGAGACCGAAAGGCTGAACACCATTTGCAGTTATACAATGGTTAATTACGGCAGAGATATAAACCTGGCGCAGATTGCGTCTATTAGTAATCTTACTATCACATCATTTTGCCGCTATTTTAAAATGATGACTAACAAATCTTACTATACTTTTCTTACGGAAATACGGATAAGCCATGCTTGCCATCTACTAATCGAAGATCGGGTATCTATTGACCAAATAGCGGATAAATGCGGATTTTACAACATTTCTAATTTTTACAGGCAATTTAAAAAAGTGATGGGTGTAACTCCCTTAAATTATAAACGTGAATACTTTATGGCAGAGAAATCAGGTAATAAATTACATCTATTCGAGTAGTTGTTGAAAGAAAAAATTATAAGCTTATTTTTCTTTATTTAAATTCTAATGCCGTTTAAAATATTGAACTTCCTGTTCATGTTTTTCTGCTGCCGCTCTTGTTTTAAAAGTCCCGAGATTTCTTCGCTTATTTGTCTTTGGATCCTTTTTTCGTGAATATAGACGGTACTCGCCTGATTTTAATTTTCTTATCATGTTCCCAAATTTTAGAGACTAAAAGAACAAGCGACATGCCATTATTGAAACAGGGCAGGATTTTTAAAGGCATTAATTTTTATATAAAATCTGGCATATTTCACAATAGAATGTCCGGCGATTTGTTTTGCCTAAATGTTTTTTACTAAATGGGATGTGATCTCTCGGGCAAATTTTTTTTGCATACGCGAGCCAATGTTTTCTGAGTACAAACTTTTTCTTCCATTCTAAGAATTCAAAGCTATAATTACGAGCTTCTTTTATTAATTCAGTTAATTTAACTGAAGGAATATCTGCTAATTTATTTTCAGGGTGAATACGAGTTCGAAAAAGTATTTCGGTCTTAATAATATTTCCTACCCCCGCAAAAATATTCTGATCCAGCAAAGCATCGCATATTAAAGTTTCAGGAATTAATTTCAATTTTTTCTTTGCAGCTTTTGCATCCCAGCTATCATTCATCACATCGCCTGTCCAATCATAAACTTCATCAAGCGGTTCTTCAATAAACTTTACAGAGCAGGCGTAAAAATTCAATTCTCCCTTTTTGAAAATAAGGCTTAACCGGGGCATAGCATCTTTGCGTTCATTAATACGATAAGAGCCGAACATCATAAAATGTATTCGAAGTGTAAAATCTTTAAAGCAGATTAAGAAGTGTTTTCCCCAGCTTTTAAAATCAAGAATTTTTTCGCCGCTTATTCTTTGTATGTCCAATTTGCTATTACCTTCTACTTTTAGAACTTTATTTCCTTTAAACTGTTGAACCAGTTCTTTTACAATAACAATTGAGGGACCTTCGGGCATGCAAAAATTTTAAATTCATGTTCAAACCTTAAGCCACATTGAATTTTTTTAAAGTTTAAATATTTTAATTTAAGAGCCTGGCAGTTTTTCGTAATAGCAAGAAATTACGTTAGAATTTAGCTACTAAATTTATTGGTTTTATTAGTATCTCTCGTATTATTCTGGCTCGCAAGAGCATTTTTAGAAGGATCATCTTGTCATTTTGGAGGTGCAGGATTTCTTTTGGGTGTTTGCTGTCTTGTAGCTTCGGTTTCTTCATTATATCCAGCATTACTCACGGATCCCTTTGTTTCGCCGCTTTGGTCTTTTCTTTTTTGATAATATTTTCTTGATCTTGATTTCATCTTCTTAAGTTTTCATTTTCATTATAATAACTTTTTTAAAAGAAGATAGTTCATTCATAACCGGAATTTATATGTTAAGTATTTCTGTAAACAAAAGGTAAAGAAGGCGGGCTTTTGAAGGCTTGTATAAATTGCTAAGAGTTACTATTCTGGAATTCGTTTCAAAAAGTATTGAAATAAACTTTAGGCAGTAATCTGTTTTATGGATAACTGGAATTTTGTATTTAGGCTTACCTCATAATTATTTTCACTCAAAATTTGTTTGGCGCTATCGTCTTCCATGATTACGCTGGCAAGATGCATCGCAAGAGCAGAGCCGCTGATAACGTTGCTTACTTTCCCGTCTGTAAATTCTATGGTAAATTTATAACCAGCCTTTCTTCCCGTGCCGGCTCTTTCAAAATCAACGCGGTTCAGGTCCAAAACCTGGTCTTCCGAGGCTGATTTTTTCATTAAAATTCTAATAATGGGTAAATATTTCTTCCAGATGTGATTGTACATGCAAAAATGTATTTTTATTTTATTTGAGGGCAATATCCGGAAAAAAAGGGACCGGTAACCTTTGTGTAAAGATAGGTTAACCGTACTTATAATAAAAGTAGTACAATTTTTTTATGAACAATATTCACTTCTCTAAAAAAGAGGAAGAATTTTAAAAATTAGAACGCATGCGCTAAATAAAAAACTCCCGACGAAAACCAGCCGGGAGCCTCCTGATTAAAAACTACACACACTTTATTTAAAAAATTTTTCTTTGAGCAGAATTATTTTATGAAAACATCTTTTAGATGGAATGCTTAAATTGTTTTCCAATGCTAAGGTTGATATTTTTTTTGAAAAAAAAACTTTCATTTAGCAAATGGTTGTCTGGATTTATCAGTTGGTTTTTTACGAATAACTTATTTAATCAAAAGTCATATATTGTATTTGTAAATTAATATTACATCTGCAGGTACTATTCACTAAATTTGTTGTAAGTCACAACTTTGTATTTGATGGCATTAATAGAATTCAAATTACCCAGGTCGCTTTCCAGGGCATTGAAAATACCAGCAAGCTCACCAAAACGGCAGCAGCTAAAGGTGATAATGAAACTATTGAGGAAAGCTAGATTTACTGAGTTTGGGCAACAATACCGCTTTGACGAAATTCTATTAAAAAGGCATGCTGGTAAAGCGTTTCAACAGATAGTTCCAACTTTTGATTACAGTAAGATTTTTCATGAATGGTGGTACCGGGCTCTTGATGGCAAACCTGACGTATGTTGGCCGGGAGTTATTAAATTTTTTGCTTTAAGCAGCGGCACGAGCGAAGCAGCCAGTAAATTCATTCCCATTACTAAAGAACTTATAAGGGCAAACACTCTAACCAGTATTCGCCAGCTTATTAGCCTTGCAACTTACACCAATGTTCCTAAATCTTCTGTAGGCAAAGGGTGGTTAATGCTTGGAGGAAGTACACATTTACAAAAATCCGCAACCTACTATGCCGGGGATTTAAGCGGCATACAAGCCAAAAATATTCCCTTCTGGTTTCAGGGCATGTATAAGCCAGGCAGGAAAATTGCAAAAAATACTGACTGGTCAAAAAAACTGGAGGAAATTGTAGAGAAGGCACCTCAATGGGATATTGCATTTTTAGTAGGAGTTCCGGCCTGGGTTCAGCTTTGCATGGAGAAGGTTATAGAACGGTATAATTTAAAAAATATACATGAAATATGGCCGAATCTTGCTTTTTATGTACATGGTGGCGTTGCCCTTGAGCCATATAAAAAAGGGTTTAATAAGTTGCTTGGCAAGCCAATTACATATATTGAAACTTATCTCGCCAGTGAGGGTTTCCTTGCTTATCAAAACCGACAGGATGCAAAGGGCATGAGGCTTGCTCTCAACAATAATATTTTCTTTGAATTTGTGCCTTTCGATTATAAAAATTTTGACAGCGAAGGAAATATGGTTGCTAATCCAGAAACTTTAATGATTCATGAAGTAGAGCAAAATAAGAATTATGCAATTCTTATAAGTACCAATGCTGGGACATGGCGGTATCTTATCGGAGATACCATTAAATTTGTTGATATTGAGAAAAACGAGATCATTATTACAGGTCGTACAAAGCATTTTTTAAGCCTTGTTGGCGAACATCTCAGCGTGGATAACATGAACAAAGCGATTAAAATGGTAAGTGAAGAACTCAATATATCAATCGGTGAGTTTACGGTTGCGGGTGTGCCTTACGGCAGTTTTTTTGCACACCATTGGTTTATAGCAACGGACGACAAAGTGAATTCGGAAAATCTAAAAATATTGATCGATGAAAAACTTAAAGAAATTAACGATGATTATGAAGTGGAAAGAAAGCATGCTCTTAAAGAAATTTTCGTAGATGTGCTAAGTGAAAAGATTTTCATGAATTTTATGAGGGCAAAAGGTAAGGTTGGGGGACAGCATAAATTTCCGAGGGTTTTGAAAGGGAAGATGTTGGAAGATTGGCAAAAGTTTTTAAAAGGTGAGACCGTTTAAATTTTTTTTTATTTTGATTAAGTTATAGGTTGTATAGAAGTTATTATGAAAACGTAGTTTTATATTCCTTCTATTTCTAAAAATTAAATTTTTCTCCTGTAAATGGCAGATGTTCTTGAAGCAATACTAAAAGGTCTTGCGATGGGCCTGCTACTGGTAATTTCTGTTGGTCCGGTAATTTTTACAATAATCAAACAAAGCATTAATAACGGTAAAGAAGGGGGTTTTAGCTTTGTGATTGGAGTATGGGTTAGCGATTTTTTACTGGTGGTTTTAAGCAACGTGTTTTCAGAATTGGTTACACGCATGCTCGATTTTAAAAAACCCATCGGTATAGCAGGAAGCCTGTTTTTAATTGGAATGGGAGTTTTCTACCTTTTTTTTAAAAAAGTTTCTTTACATCCTGAAGATGTATCATTGCCACCGTTAAAAGCGAGCGACCATGCAAAGATTGCAATCCAGGGATTTTTATTGAATACTCTAAACCCCGCAGTAATAGCGTTTTGGCTTACGGCTGCTACTGCAATCGCGGTAACACATACTGTAAAAGAACGCATCATTATTTTTGCAACTACTCTTATCATTAATATGAGTGCAGATGTTGCTAAAGTAAGGCTTGCAGGTAAATTAAGATCTAAACTTACTATCCATAATATCAGGCTCATTAATAAAATTTCAGGATTAATCCTCCTGATCTTTGGAACTGTATTGCTTACAGGTGTGTTATTTTTTATAAAGAAAACCACTTGAATTTATGAAATTCATTTTAGCGGTTGCAATATCTCTTTTATTATTTTTTTCCTGTGAAGCACAACCTTCGGATCTTTTGATACTTAAGAAACATAGCCGGACCTTACAGACTTTCTTCCCCGGCAGCGCAATTACTTGTTATACTTCCTCCGGTTATTACGATGGTTATGTAACTTCAATCAATAATGATTCTGTGTTTCTTATACAATACAATATAAAGCAAATACCAACTACACTTGGAGTTTATATACTTGACACTTTAGCATCTTATAAGTTTGGAATTAACTATAAAGAAATTGTTGGTTTTGGAAAAGAAAGGAACAAAGGATTTGACTGGTCCGGTTCAGGGGGAGTGCTTTTAGGAGGAGGAACTCTTTTAACGGTTGTCGGCTTGGGCACATGGATATTTACAAAACCCAATACTCAATACTATACAAGCCCATATCTTGTGGGAGGTGCAGCTTTACTTGCTTGCCTTGGTTATTTGCTTGTAAGGTCTGGAACCAAAGGAATGGAATTAGGTAAAAAATATTCATTGGATTATATTCCCGTAAAATAAATTGTACTTTTTTTGATTAAAAGGAAAAAAAAAGAAGATCGGAGGCTACCGGGAAGAATACTCCGCATATTGTTTAAAGTTATTCTTTATAGCTTTTTGTTTTCAATATTTTACATCTTCTTATGTAAGTGGATAAATCCGCCTATTACAATTACGCAAATAGGAAGCCTTGTTCACGGACACGGTTTGCATAGAACGTATGTAAATATGAGTGAAATAAATTCCAGTGCAAAGCTTGCTGTAATGGCAAGTGAAGACCAATTATTTCCAGATCATAATGGCTTTGATTTTAAAAGTATTCAAAAAGCAATGAAACACAATCAAAAAAATAAATCTTTACGGGGCGCCAGTACAATAAGCCAGCAGGTTGCCAAAAATGTTTTTTTGTGGCAACATGGTGGCTACTTCCGTAAAGGCCTTGAGGTATATTTTACTTTTATGATTGAGACATTCTGGAGTAAAAAAAGAATACTTGAAATGTATCTTAACGTAGCAGAAATGGGCGAAGGCATTTTTGGAGTGGAAGCTGCTTCGGAACAATATTTCCACAGGCCAGCAAAAAATTTATCAAGAAAGCAAGCCGCGTTAATTGCGGCATGTCTACCTAACCCTTCGGGCTACACGATAAAGCCTTTATCAGCTCACGTTGCTTCAAGATATCCCTGGATACTAGGACAAATGAATAGCCTTTCTAAAGACCCCGACATCCAGGCGTTGCTTAAATGATTATTAGGTTACAAATTTTAAGGCACTTTCAAATCTCTCGCGATAGCTTCCATTTATTTCAACCCAAGGTGTATTTTGATTAATTAAAATATCTCTATAAAAGTGATACAGCTTATTCCTCGTTTCCAAATCAGGATACTCACGCAAGTTATCTTTAACCCATGGTAAATCTACATTACAAAGAAGATAGCCGTCATATTTTCTTTCTGCAATTCTGTTTAATATCCAGTTATGGCATTTATTAAAAACATATTCGCACCAAACTTTCATTACGTACATGTCGGTGTCTATGAATAGCCGTGAGTTGGGAATTGTGAGTTGTGAGCTTAAGGATTCTTCTAAATCTATTTGTCCCCTTGCGATAATTAGTAAATCGTCATAAGTATAATTAGTACCGTTTTTCTCAAGATATTCTCTTGCATATTCGGGTACCCATTTCGTATTGAAATGCTGTGCAAGCTGGCTACAAAGAGTACTTTTACCGGTTGATTCCGGACCTATTACAACAAATTTTTTCATTGCTTCCATTCAGGTGTTTCTTCTTTTTCAACTAAATATTTATTAGCTCTTTCTATCCATTCTTTTAAGCCCCAAAACGCCATTATCAATAATATAACATAGTAAATGCTGGTGAATACATAGTGCTTTACGAAGTATAATGGAATAGAAGCCACATTTGTTGCTATCCACCAATACCAGCTTTCCACTTTTTTTCTTGCCATCAACCACATAGCCGTAAAGGCGGTAGCGCTCGCAACAGCGTCAGCCCATGGAATTGCGCCGGGAGCGAAATCTTTTTTAAGATAAGTAAGCGAAATAAAAATTGCAATATAGAAAACGACAAAGAAAAGTAATTGGCGCAACCATTCTTTTAAGTCAGACCTTGTGATTAAAACAATGTGCTCCTGTTGCTGATTTTTTTTTGCCCACAGTATCCAGCCATAAACGCTCATAACGGTATAATAAAAGTTTACCGAAGCTTCACCATACAAACTTCCTTTTACACTGATATAAACATAAATGATGGTATTAACTAACCCTACAGGATAAACGAAAATATGTTCCTTGCGGCTATACCATACACTTGCAATCCCAAAGAATACAGCAATATATTCGAGCAAGGTTGTATGCTGCATGTCAAGAATAAACCGCTGATAAATTTCTGAAAGACTCAAATAAAAAGTTGAAGCTCAAATATAGGGCAGAAATAAATTATTAAACTTTAGTAGAGTTACGGATTAAAACTAATTGAGTATTTGCAAGAGGTCTGCCGAGGCTTTTTTCTGCGATATAAAATAGAAAATATAGGACCATCAATTTATTCAAATTTTCATTACAGCGGTTATCACAATACAACTATTGTAGCTTTCAAAATTCCTGGGTTTTTTACTGCCCGATGTATTTCCAGCTTACTTCGCCAATTGTATTTGGCTTATTTTTTTCCGGTGCGGAAATAGTGCCTGCCCAACTGCCATTATTTTTCTTCACGGTCACTTTTCGCCAGCTAAAATCGCCTTTTTCGTAATTGAACGTTTCCCCATCATCATCATACATTTCAAATGATCCGTCTTTATCTCCATAATGCCTGAACTCGATGGCAACTTTTTCTCCCTTTTTTGCTGTATGTAACAGAGGTGGTTGCATGGGAATGATGCCACCATTCTTTACAAATACAGGAATGGTATCAAGGCCTGGCGTTACTGTAATTGTTTGGCCGTTGCCAACATATTTTCCCGTGTAGAAATCATACCAATTTCCTTTGGGCAAAATAACTTCACGCGTTTTACCTCCGGTAAACATCGGCGCCACCAGCAAATATTCGCCGGCCATATATTCATCTTTAATTTCTTTTTTCGTAGCAAGTAAGTATGGATTTTCTTGAAGATTTGTATTTATACTATCCTTCTCATTCCCTGATTCGTTAAATCCATCCTCAAGATTTATGGCCCTGAAAGGGGGTATTCCCTGAAAATGATATCTTGCGAATGCATTGTACCAATAAGGCACCATTTGCATGCGCAGTAATGCCAAAGCTTTTATCTGCGGTGCCACATCGCTGTAAGACCAGGGCTTGGTGCCACTCGACCAGGCATTGATCATAACCATTGGAGAAAACACAAGCGTTTGCATTCTGCGCAACCATTCTTCACTTGTTGCGGAAGACCTTGCCTCGGGCGTCCATAATACGCCACAAAAGCCGCTATTTATTAGAGCCGTTATAAAATCCTGGTGATTATAATAATCATTGTAAATAACATACGGGAACGAAACACCTCCGGCGTTCGACGCTCTTACAAGACCATACGTTCTGCGGTTTAGCCGGTGAAAGATTTCAGTACTATAACGCTGCAGTAACACGCCATAAGTTTGCCGCATTTGCTCTGCAGATTTGCCTCCAGGAAAAGTGGCAACATCAGGCCAAAGCCAATTATCATAACCATCTACTTCATCAATTTTATAACCGCTTATGCCTGGTAAAATTTGATCTTTTTCTAACTGATTAAAGAAGAGCTTGCGAGCCTGCGGCGTGGTAAAGTCAGGCACGAGGCCATTCCATACCATGTGTGAGCCTGTATATGGATAAATATCTTTATAAAAAGATGCATATTTAGAAACATAAGGATTGATCCATAAGTTAAGCCTGACATTCTTTTGAAGCATTTCTGAAATAAACTTTCCCGGTTGTGGAAATCGTGATGAATCCCATTCAAAGCTCCCAGGATATGATTTGCTTTGCCACCCTGGTTCCAGTCCTATAAAGTCCAATGGATAACCTCTGCGTTCAAATTCATCTGCTTCTTTTTCCACATCATCTTCAGTGCTTAACGATTGTACTCGTTGTGTAAATCCCAGCCCCCAACGAGGAGGCAAACATCCGCCGCCATTGTAAAGATTAAATCTTCTTACGGCATCCATCATGGTTGGCCCCGCAAACACATAAACTTCTATTCCCGCAGCAGGAACTAATATTTCAACAGCATCGGAATATGGCTGTGAAGACCAGTCTTTATCAGTATTCCGGTCTTGTTCTTCCGGCTTGTTCTTACTATCTTTTCTAACCGCCGTTCCTGCATACACTTCAAGGTACCTGGCGGAATTTATAAACACACCATAACCTTTTGATGAAATGTAAAAAGGCGTTGGAGCATGTGTGCGGCCATCGTCACTTCCTCCATAATGATCAACATGTAATTGCATAATTCTTCCCCGTTGTTGAACTGTCTTAAAATTTAGTCCAAAGCCATACAACTGCTCTTCTTTTTGCAGGGGAAAGCGCAGATAAGTTTTTCCGTCTATTATTTTGGCTGATATATCTGTTTTGTTCAATGGAAAATTTGCCTTTTCAATCCCTGCAATTCCGTTGCTATCAGGCCTTGCGCCAGATGCTGTTAAAAGATTATATGGTTCGGGCTTACCGACTATTCCTTTCCATACTCCCGGCAATACTTCCTGCCAAATCAATTGTTGCGCTAAACAATCGGTAAATAAAATATTCGCTAACAGAATAATAAGAATAAGAAATCCCTTTTTCATAATTTTTAAAATTTAATGATGCGTCTCTGTAAACAAAGAAAAGAATTCTAAGGGTGATTAAGCTTTTTAAATAAAAATTCCAGGTGTTTATTCCTGTAATGATCTTATTGTTATTTATTAAATGCGTTTATACTCATACGTTAGATATGAAAGAATGATTTTTGGGAAACATGATTCAATATTAAAATCTAAACCTAACGGTTAGGCGTAATCGAAGAATGCTACAAACATTTCTGCTTGTTGAATTGATTATTAAATTTCAGGCTTTAAAAACTAATTTGTATGAATTTCTTTTTGCAACAGTTTCATCTTTTTTGCCATTCGCTTACCCATCTTTTCCTGCGATGCTGAAGTAAAATGCGTTTTATCGCCCTTATCGGTCAGTCCTTTGGAAGAAGCCAGTGCTGTATATAAAACCTTTGCAGGTAAGTCTTTTAATACTTTATTTATATTTTGATATTCATTCCTATATCGCCCAAGCTCACCGGCAACAAAAGGCAAATTGTTATTGCCCGTCTCCAATCTTATTCGCTCTATTAATTCCTGGAGTTTTGATAAATAAACTGCTGCCTTTTGAGGATTGCTGTCTGCTTCACCCTGCAACCATAATACACCTTTGATAACTCCTGATTTAAGAGCTGCCCGCAAATGTGAAAGCATATCATCGTAAGGATGTGTTTTTGTTTCAATGTCATAAGCTCCCGGTTTCCACGCATCAATGGAAGTTCCGCCCACGGCGCAGGGTATGAGACCAATTTTATGGGATGGGTTTGCTTTTTCCATTGCTAAAGCAAACGATAATCCGGGGCCAACTCCCACAATAGTTGGTTTATCAAAATGCAAAGGATTTTTAGCAGGTATCCATGCATTTTCTTTTGTCAGCATAAACACATTCCTATTTCCCTCGTCTTTATATTTTTCTGTAATAATGCCTCTTCCCGACATGTTGGACTGACCAATTAGTAAATACAAATCAAAAGAAGAATCAACCTGTTTCTTTTGAATTGCATTATTATTTACCTGTGACATACTACAAAGTGAAAGAAGAATAAATGTACCTAAGATTGTTAACCCTTTTAATTTATTTTTTTCAAGAACTGCGTTTATAATCATGATATATATTTTTCCTATGGCTTACACTAACCTATATGTAATGTTTATGCCATGATGAAGAACGATCAAGATAAGAATAATAAAAATACCGTTCAACGAATAAAGTTGCTGTAATAGATATCAAGCCCTAAACTACATTCCATTAATACAACTATAAGTATTTTTGCAATTCAATATGTGAAAATGAAACTTGCCAATTACACTACCGGCAATTGGGTGGAAGGAGACGGCGATGGCCAGCAATTATATAATGCTGTAAACGGCGAAGAAATAGCTGTTGCTACAACCAAGGGATTGGATTTTGCTTCTATATTAAATTATGGCCGAAGCAAAGGAAGCCCTGCGTTAAGAAAAATGACTTTCCAGGAAAGAGGTCGTATGCTTAAGGCTTTGGCACTTTATCTTTTGGAAAGAAAAGAAAAATTTTACACAATTAGTTATAAGACTGGCGCTACACGAGCTGATAGCTGGGTGGATATTGAAGGCGGAATTGGAAATCTTTTTTCAAATGCGTCTCTAAGACGAAAATTGCCAAATGAAGTATTTGCTTTGGACGGGGATAATATTAATTTAAGCAAAGAAAATACATTCGCTGCACAACATATTTTACTTCCAAAAGAAGGCGTTGCTGTTCATATAAATGCATTTAATTTTCCCATATGGGGCATGCTTGAAAAAATTGCTGTGAACTTACTGGCAGGCGTGGCTGCTCTGGTAAAGCCTGCATCAATTACATGTTATCTAACGGAGGCGGTTGTACGAGAAATTATTTCTTCAAAAATTTTACCTGAAGGTGCTTTACAATTGATTTGCGGAAGTGCCGGCGACTTATTGGACCATGTTACTTCACAGGACGTAATAACCTTTACAGGCTCTGCATTTACAGGACTGCAATTAAAATCTAATCCCAATATTTTGCAGGAAAACGTGCCTTTCAACCTGGAAGCTGACTCGTTAAACTGCATTGTACTCGGGAATGATATAATGCCAGATATGCCTGAATGGAAAATTTTCATTAATGAAATCAGGAAGGAAATGACTTCAAAGGCCGGCCAAAAATGTACGGCTATACGAAGAATTTTTGTACCTGAAAATAAAATGGAAGATGCATGGAAAGCTATCTCCGAGTCGTTGTCTCAAACTATTATCGGCAATCCCGAAAATGAAAAAGTGAAAATGGGTTCACTGGCCGGGCTATCGCAAAGAAAGGAGGTAAGAGAGCAGGTGCAAAAATTATTGGCGTCTTCACAAATAATTTATGGAAGCTTAGATAGTGCAGAATTGATTGATGCGGATATAAACAAAGGAGCCTTTATGAGCCCGTTGTTATTATTGAATCGAACGCCGTTTGCGTCGGAAGAACCGCATAACATAGAAGCGTTCGGGCCCGTTAGTACCATCATGTCTTATAAGAATATTGATGAAGTAGTTGCTCTTTCAAAAAAGGGAAAAGGTTCTTTATGTACTTCGGTTGTTACTGCAAATGAAAAATTTGCAAAAGATTATGTGATAGGCACCGGTACTTTTCACGGCAGAATCTTAATATTAAACAATGAATGTGCAAAGGAAAACACTGGTCATGGCTCACCATTGCCGGCTCTTGTGCATGGCGGGCCGGGCCGGGCCGGGGGCGGAGAAGAAATGGGTGGTCTTCGGGCCATAAAGCATTATATGCAACGAGTTGCACTACAAGGCTCGCCAACGATGCTTACAGCAATAACCAATGTTTATCAACCGCACGCAAAAGGAAAAACTGATACGGTTCACCCTTTTAAAAAATATTTTGAAGATTTACAAATTGGGGACCAGTTAATTACTAAAAAAAGAAAAATTACATCAGAGGATATTGACAGCTTTGCAGATTTAAGTGGTGATCATTTTTATGCACACATTCAATCAACTGAATTTGCTGACACGATGTTTGAGCAACAAGTAGCTCATGGATATTTTATAATGAGTGCTGCGGCTGGATTATTTGTTGAAAGCTTTAAAAGGAATCCTGTTCTATTAAATTATGGAATTGATGAACTTCGTTTTACAAAACCAGTTTATCCGGGCAACGAAATTTATGTCCGTTTTACCTGTAAAGAAAAAATTGAACAGGAATTAAAAGAACTGAACCCTGAAGTACCTTTTAAAAAGGGAAGTGATATATCGAAGGGAATTGTAAAATGGTATGTAGAAATTTTAGATGAAACTGATGAGCCGGTAATTGGGATTGCTACAATTTTAACTATGATAAGAAAGAAAAATAAAAATTAATAAGCATTGACAAATGCTGGTTTTATAAAAGATTATACTGATAAAAATAAAAATGATTTTAACTTAGCTGTTGCTAATATAAAATAATTCAAACATGCCTGATGACGGATACGTTAAATCCCATACTGAACATGGAATTACAACCATTGAATTTTTTCATCCCAAGAGCAATTCTCTTCCTTTAAAAATTCTTGATAAGCTAACGCAGGAAATACATTATGCCGGCACTCATGATACAAAAGTAGTAGTACTTCGCAGCGCTGGAGACGGAGCTTTTTGTGCCGGGGCGAGCTTTAATGAATTAATTTCAATTCAAAATGAAAAAGAAGGCCAAATATTTTTCGAAGGATTTGCCAATGTAATTAATGCCATGCGCAAGTGTAAAAAGCTCATTATAGGCCGCATACAGGGTAAGTGCGTTGGCGGTGGTTTGGGTCTTGCAGCCGCAGTAGATTACGCTATTACCATAAAGGAAGTGGAAGTAAAATTAAGCGAGCTTTCTTTGGGTATCGGCCCTTTTGTAATAGGCCCCGCAATTGAAAGAAAAATTGGAGTATCAGCTTTCAGCCAGCTTGCCATTGATGCAACGCTTTGGAGAAATGCAGATTGGGCAAAGAAAAAAGGACTTTTTGCCGAAACGCATGAATCTATTCAAAATATGGATGAATCTGTTTACAGGCTTGCCAACACACTTGCTCATTCAAGCCCTGAGGCCATGGCTGAAATGAAAAAAATGTTTTGGAAAGGAACGGAAAACTGGGATATTCTTCTTCATGAAAGAGCGGCTATAAGCGGAAAGTTGATATTAAGCGATTATGCAAAAAATGCAATTGAAAGGTTTAAGGTTAAAGTGAAATAATTTCTCCTCATAGATCATCATACTCATATATTGGATCAATATGAGTTCCTGCATTCATTTCAAAAACAGGGTTTATTATTCCATCTTTTAAACCATAAACCCAACCATGCAAATGCGGCCTTTGCTCGTTTTGCCATGCCCGCTGTATGATAGACGTTTTGGCAAGATGCATCACCTGTTCTTTTACATTCAATTCCACAAGCCGGTCTGTTCTTTTTTCTTCGTCATCAATATTTTCTAATTCTTCACGGTACAGGCGATATACATCCTTTATATTCCGCAACCACATATTTAAAACATATTTAAAATCGTGATTGGTCATGGCAGCTTTTACGCCGCCACATCCGTAATGTCCGCAAACGATAACATGCCTGACTTTTAGATGATTTACTGCATAATCTAAAACACTTAACAAATTCACATCAGTGTGCACCACCATGTTGGAAATATTGCGATGCACAAATATTTCACCTGGTTGTGTTCCTGTTATCTTATCAGCTGGTACGCGGCTATCGCTACATCCAATCCACAAAAAGTCCGGTGTTTGTAAAGCAGACAGTCTTTTAAAAAACCCCGGATCTTCTTCAATTTGACCATTTGCCCAATCCTTATTTTTCAATAATAATTTTTCGTATGACTCCATAAATATATTTGCCTGCAGGCTATTACTTTATAATTATTTTTTAGACCAATCTTACATATTTAATCCGCCGCAGGTACTTATTACCTGTCCTGTAATATAAGAGCTCATATCACTTGCGAGAAATAGAGTGACGTTTGCAATTTCTTCTCCGCTTCCAAATCTGCCTAAAGGAATTTTATCAAGAAATGATTTTGCTGCATCACCTTCTTTCAAATAATGAGTCATATCAGTTTCAATAAAACCAGGTGCAATGGCATTGCATCTTACATTGCGGCTGCCTAGTTCCGCGGCAATAGATTTTGTAAATCCTATTATGCCGGCTTTGCTTGCTGCATAGCTGCTTTGGCCTGCATTTCCACGCATGCCAATAATAGAGCTCATGTTAATGATACTTCCTTTCTTTGATTTCATCATTGGACGAATAACTTGTTTAGTCATGTTGAAAACACTTTTAAGATTGGTGGCCATTACTTCGTCCCATTGTTGCTCCGTCATGCGAAGCAATAAATTGTCTTTGGAAATTCCTGCATTGTTCACGCAAATATCAACTGTTCCAAATTCTTTAACCACATCGCTTACCATTTTTTCGCATTCTTCAAAAATACCTGCATTACTTTTATAAGCTTTGGCATTAACTCCGAATGTTTTTAGTTTTTCTTCAAGCGCCTTTGCTTTTTCATCGCTGCTTACATAAGTAAATGCAACATGAGCCCCGCTTTCTGCAAATTTCAATACAATTGCTTCTCCAATGCCCCGGCTTCCGCCGGTAACAATAGCAACTTTATTTTCTAATAATTTCATAATTAAAAAGCCGTTATTAAATTAAATAAATATATCAATAGAAATTGAATTAATGATATATTGCCAAATCAAGTATTTCTTCAATTAAATTTCTTTCATTACTTAATCTCGGAATTTTGTTCTGGCCGCCAAGTTTCCCTTTTTTCTTAAGCCATGTCCTGAAGGTGCCGTTTTCTAAAATATGAATAACAGGCATTCTCAAGGCAATATTTTTATATCGCTTAGCTTCATAATCGCTGTTTACAGATTTTAATGCTTCATCAAGCTCAAAAGTAAATTCTTTAATGTCGGCAGGTAGTTTATCAAATTCTATCAACCACTCATGAGCTCCATTTTCGTTGTCACTGAAAAAAACAGGGGCTGCTGTATAGTCATTCACTATAGAATCAGTTTTTGCAGATGCTATAGCGATGGCTTTATCTGTATTGTCGACAATAACTTCTTCCCCAAAGGCATTCATATAGTGTTTCAACCGGCCTGTAACTTTTATTTTAAAAGGCCTAAGTGAAGTAAACTGGATTGTATCGCCGACAAGATATCGCCAGAGGCCACCGTTTGTGCTTATTACCAATGCATAATTCTTATTAAGAACCACGCGGTCAAGTCCAATAGTTTTTGGATGAGGTTTACCGTATTCTTCTACAGGCATAAGCTCATAAAATATTCCATGATCAGTAAAAAGCAACATTCCATCATCATCGGGCATATTTTGCGCAGCAAAAAAACCTTCACTTGCATTGTACATTTCAAGATAATTTATAGGGGCGCCAATCAGTTTTTGCAGTTGATCACGGTAAGGCGTAAACGAAACCCCGCCATGAATATATAATTCAAGGTTTGGCCAAACTTCTTTCAAAGTTTTTTTTCCGGAAATTTCCAAAATCCGCTTAATTAAAACAATTGTCCACGTAGGCACACCTGCCAGGGAAGTAACATTTTCTTCAATAGTATTTTGAGCCAGCTTTTCAATTTTACTTTCCCATTCATCAAGCAGCGCAATGCTTAAATCAGGAGTTCGAATCCAATGACCCCAGAATGGCGTATTCTGCATAAGAACTGCACTAAGATCCCCATATTGTATTTCTTCATTTACAGGATTTAGCTGGTGACTGCCTCCCACAACAAGGCTTTTGCCCGTAAGCAAATCGCTATCTGGAAAGTTTTTATAATAGTTGGTAAGTACATCCTTGGAACCTTTGAAATGTGTTTCTTTAAGCGTTTCATCGCTTATAGGAATGAATTTACTTTTTGCAGAAGTGGTACCGCTGCTTTTTGCAAACCAGTTAATAGGCGTGTTCCATAAAATATTTTCCTCGCCATTCATCATCCGTAAAATATATGGCTTTATATCATCGTATTCGTGGATAGGTACACTTTTCTTAAAATCTTTAATAGTAAATAACCTGGTAAAAGAATATTTTTTGCCAAATTCCGTGTATTGAGCTTGTGTTACCAAATGCTGTAAAACTGTTCGTTGTGCACTTACAGGGTAGGTCACCCAATTTTGAACCCGCCATAGGCGAAGCCTTGCTAAACGCGATATGGCCGGGCTTAATAATTTCATCTTTGGAAAGATAAATAAATTGTTTAATTGTTCAATTGTTTAATTGGTGAATAAATCAATAAGTCAACAATGTATCAATATAAAATGATTATTGCCTGGAGCTAAACAATTCAACATTCAACAATCATTAATTATTTCATAGCATCGGTATGCAGATAATCTTTTCTTTTAAGTTCAAAATTTCTGCCCAGATAGAGTCGTCGTACCTGTTCGTCTTTTGCAAGTTCTTCAGCAGTCCCATGCTTATAAATGCTTCCTTCAATTAGCAGGTAAGCCCTGTCACAAATTGAAAGAGTTTCGTTCACATTATGGTCTGTTATAAGTATCCCGATGTTCTTATATTTCAGCCTGGTTACAATGGATTGTATATCTTCTACTGCGATAGGATCAATGCCTGCGAAAGGCTCATCCAATAGAATAAATTTCGGATCTACGGCAAGCGCCCGGGCTATTTCAGTACGCCTTCTTTCACCTCCGCTTAACACATCGCCGTTGCTTTTACGTACATGATCCAGGTGAAATTCGCTTAATAAAGATTCTAGCTTTTCCTTTTGTTCTTTTCTTGACAGTTTTGTCATTTCCAATACTGCAGCAATATTGTCTTCTACGGTGAGTTTTCTGAAAACGCTTGCTTCCTGCGGCAAATATCCAAGACCCATTTGTGCTCTTTTATACATGGGCAATTTTGTAATGTTGGTTTCATTTAAAAAAACATCGCCATCATCTGGTTTTACCAATCCTACCACCTGATAAAAAGATGTCGTTTTGCCGGCACCATTAGGCCCAAGAAGGCCAACAATTTCTCCCTGTTCTACCTGGAAAGAAACCTTGTTGGTAACAGTTCTCTTTCCATAAATTTTTGTAAGTTCTTTCGCGTAGATGATTTGGTTCAAAACAAAGTATTTGTAACAAAAATAAGTTAATGAATGTTAAGGAAAAGTGGTGACTTGCAAGTAACGAAGGATGAGTAAGGAAAATAAAAATCATGGCAAATGTGAGCAGCATGAAATTTTCAATTTTTTGCTCTTAATTCATTACAACTTATGTTTGCATCTGTTTTAAAAAAATGAAAGTTACCGATCACATAAAGGAAGCCAAGGATACCGTTGTATCTTTTGAAATATTACCGCCGTTAAAGGGTAAAACCATTGAATCTATTTACAACCATCTTGATCCTTTAATGGAATTCAAGCCAGCATTTATAAATGTAACTTATCACCGCAGCGAGCAGGTTTTTAAAAAGAAAGCCGATGGCACTTTTGAAAAAGTGGAAGTAAGAAAGCGGCCTGGGACAGTAGGTATTTGCGCTGCTATAATGAACCATTATAAAATTGACGCTGTGCCACATCTCATATGCGGTGGCTTCAACCTGCAGGAGACAGAAAATGCATTGATTGACCTTGCTTTCCTGGGCATAGATAATGTGTTGGTGCTTCGGGGCGATGCTGCAAAAAATGAAACATTATTTGAGCCTGAAGAAAATGGCCACGCTTATGCACTTGATTTATTGAAACAAACTGTAAATCTTAACAATGGAATTTATCTTGAAGACGATATCAGAGATGGATATAAGACGCAGTTCTGTATAGGCGTTGCAGGTTATCCGGAAAAACATTTTGAGGCTCCAAATTTGGAAAGCGATCTTCGTTATTTAAAACTAAAAGTGGAAGCAGGCGCTAACTATATTACCACTCAAATGTTTTTCGACAATAAAAAATATTTCGAATTTGTAAAAAAATGCAGGGAAACTGGCATTGATATTCCAATTATTCCAGGACTGAAACCCATTACTTCTAAAAAACAGTTATCTGTTTTGCCCCGCACTTTTCATGTAGATATCCCTACCGAACTAAGCAATGAGATTCTTAAATGTAAAACTGATAAGGAGGTTGAAATTGTAGGAACGGAATGGTTGCTTCAGCAATCGAAAGAGCTTAAAAAAGCGGGCGTCCCCGTATTACACTATTATACCTTAGGCAAGCCTCATGTGATTGCTAATGCAGTAAAGGAAATTGTATAGATTGGATTTTAAAAATCCAGAAACGTGTGAATTTATATGGGAAGAAGATGCTTATAATACAGATTGCAGCACCTTCTCATTTACATTAATGGGGTATTTTTTCTTCAATTCTTCTATCCATTTTTTTTCAAGAAAATTTTGATAGTCGCTTATAACTAATCCACGTGCATCTATAAAAGTCCGCAGCTGATTTTCTGGATATGTTTTTAGTATTAATGAAAATATTGCTGTGCCGTCGCCTTTATTTTCTACAGGAGTTGTAACAGTGCCGGGTGTAAAATTTGTTGTAGTCATAACCGGTATCTGACTTAGTTCATATCTTGCTGAGTCTGCCTGTATCTGGGAATTATCTTTTATAACGTCTTGCCATTGCTTACCTTTATTAATTTCGTCAATTGCATTTTTTGCAACAGTTTCGTTTGCACAGGAAAACAATATAGCATCCGCACTGGCATCCCATTTATAATTCGTTTTATGATCATCATAATATTGTTTTAATCCCACGGTATCTGAAGAAGCTCTCGACCATACTTGTCTTTGCATTACCTCAAAAAGCATATTACCGTCCTTAAATTCCTGTAGCTGGTATTTAAAATCAGGGTTAAAATCTTCAAGCCTGTTTTTATAATTCTCAAGTGTTGCCAGTGAGACATAATTTTTTAATTGTTCGGGATAACTTTGCTCATTACGAGCAGTATAAGTATTTCTTATATTTTTTGCATACTGCATCCAGTCACCAACAGTAATTTTCGCATTATTAAAAGAAAACAAAACCGTTTTATCGTTTACATTTTCTACTGTAATTTTTTTATTTGAAATAGTGAATGTATCAGTCACCTTCCAAAGAGCTTTTTCATTGAGAGAAGCATTCTTTTTAAACCCGGTTTTAACCAGTACTTCTTTTAAAAATTTGTCTTTTGCCAATGAAATACGGCTATCTTTAAGCACTTCCTGTTTCAGGTTATACATGTAAGACTCATCATTTTTATTTTGGGGTACAGGTGACCGTGAGATACGCTTCAAAATATGATAGCCAAATTCTGTTTGAAAGGGTTTTGAAATATCGCTGTCATTTTTAAGAGAAAAAGCAGCGGCTTCGAAAGCACCATCATACTTTGCAACACCAAATTCAGGCATCAACCCTTTATTCATAAATGTTGAACGGTCATTGCTGTATTTCTTTGCCAACTCGCCAAAATCTGCTCCTGCATGCAATGCCTTATAAACAGAATCTGCAAGTTGCTTTGCACGGTCACGCATTTGTATATCTCCGGCAGGCACTGCAAATAAAATCTGCGCGCCGGTAATTTTACCAAAGGCAGGTCTTTCCTCTTCATTTTTAAAAATGTGCCAGCCTTTTTTTGAGCGATAGGGTCTGCTAACCTGGCCTGGCTTTAAGCCATAAACAATATTTTCATATTCGTAAGGAAGCGTGAAAACTGTAATCCAGCCCATGTCATTTCCTTGCAACAGCGCTATTTTTTCTCTTACTTCAGATACGATTTCATCGTAATTTTTTCCTCCGTTTTTTAATTCATCATAAGCCTCATTAATGGCTTTAAATAATTTTAAAGTATCTGCAGGAGACATTTTATCATTAATGGCCACATAAAAATGTTGCACATGAATATCTTTCTGGCTTCGGTTGAAAGCTTCATTTACCAAAGCATCCACTTCTTTATTATCCTGTAAATAATTGTCCTGGATCTGAGTACGAAAATTTTGCATATCCGTCGTCAACGAAGGAAGTGTATCAAGGCGCATGTCTTTTGCGGCCTGAACTTTTAATTTAAACTTAATATATAGATCGAGGTAATCTTTTATTGCCTGGTCTTTATCGGTTGTTGCCGTTTTGTTTTTATTGTATGCACGTAAAAATTCATCTTTGCTTACAAGATTTTTTCCGTAAGTAAAAAGTGTTTGGCAATAGGTAGCAGATAGAAAAAAGAATGAAGCAATTACTACAAAAAATTTTTTCATTAAATGAGGTTTATTGGAAGGGCGCTAATATTCTATCTAAAAACTAGCCAATTATTTGGAGGCATTAGCGGAATCATTGGTATTATTAATTTTCATTTGAAGAACGTCGTCCATCTGTTGCCAGGTTAGTTTTTTTGCAATAATCCGCTTATCCTTATCCAGCAGATAGAGCGTAGGCGTTTGCGTTACATCATATAATTGCTTGTATGAGGGTTTTTTGGCATCTTCATCAGTCTTTTTCTGGTCCTCAGTCTGATAAACGTTTATCCAGCTTTGTAAATTGTATTTATTAATAAATTCCTTCCATTTCGGAATTTCTTTACTTTCAGTGAGCACCCCATAGATTTTTATACCTTCTTTTTTCCATTTAGCCTTATATAAAGAATCCATTCGGGGAACTTCTTCGCGGCAATGACTACAGGTGGGATCCCAAAAGCAAACTATAACATAAGGTGCTTTAACAGAATATAATGGAACCGGAGCGCCGGCAGAATCAACCATATTAAGATTTGCTGCCTGTTCGCCAATTAAATTCGACATAAGCATGTATGCCCTGTTGGAAATAGCAGTCATTTGTTTTTCATTCAGCCATGAAGAAACTCCTTTAGAATGATATTTTTCAAACAAATGAACAAACACAGCATCCTGCCCCATATATTTCGGATTAATATATTCATCAGTAAGCCAGTTTAATAGAAATTTATACATTTCAGGAGAAGACCGTGCTAGCAATAACAAATAATCCGATTCCTTAATTATCGAATCCGGGGCCTGTGAAACAACTTGTTCAAAATATCTTTCAAGTTTTGGTAAAAAAAATGGCGTACGAATTATTCGATCATCCATAAACGAAATTCCATCCCAATAGTGCTTTTTATAATAGTCGTAGTTATTAACTGAATCCTGCCTTGTAACAGGCGTAGCATTCAAAGCCCTTGGTTCTTTCATGCTGGTTAAAAGAGATGCCAACATGGATTCAGGATGTTCTTTAATAATTTTATCCCGATAATTATTAAGTTCTTTGTTGAGGTCGCTGTAATTTTTTTCATGCAAAAGGCTATCACTTTTGGTTTTGGAAGCCTTGAAAGCATTTAGCTCATTTTGCAAGCTGCTTCCTTTTTCAGCCACATATTTTTGGTATTGCTGAAAAAGAATATTTTGTTTCGAGCCTGTAACTGTTGTTTTATTAACAAGGTCTGTAGTGTCTGCTTTTATATTTATTATTTGTTCTGTATCTACCAAAAAATCGAATAATTTATTTTTCCCCGGAAACACAATGGAATACACACCTGGGAGTAATTTTGCATTCTTTTGAAATACTGCAACACCTTTACTATTTACAGCAGCAGAATCTTCTATGTTTATATTTTTCCCATAATAATATGTGAGATAAGCAATGCCACTATTATAATCAGGCGTTTGTAAGGTAACCTTGTATCCTTGGGCAAGTAAGGATACTGGAATACTAATAAAGAATGCTAAGCTTAAATATATTTTCATTGAATTTAAATAGGGAGACAAAAATATTTAAATTGATTAAAAATCAATAGTGATGCAAAATACTTAACATTTTACTGTAAATACTGCTATCAATCTGCACATAAAGTATTTTTGCGGCTTCACTTAATATGAAACGAAAAAAATTTATTCTTGAAAATATTCCTGTAACAGGCTATGCTGCTGAAGGCAAATCATTAGGCCGTGTTGAAGGCAAAGTTATTTTTATAGAAGGCGCAGTACCTGGCGATGTTGCTGACGTACTTATTACAAAAAACAAGAAAGATTGGGCCGAAGGAAAAGCCGTAGCAATAAAAGAGTTTAGTAAAGAAAGAGTTCAATCATTTTGTATCCATTTTGGAATATGCGGCGGTTGTAAATGGCAAATGCTTCCTTATGAAAAACAATTAGAATACAAGCAACAGGAAGCCATAGATGCTTTTAAAAGAATTGGAAAAATTGCTACCGTGAATATGCTGCCAATTATTGGTTCAGAAAATACTATTTATTACCGGAATAAATTGGAATTCACTTTCAGTAGTAAAAAATTTTTAACACCTCCTCAATTAGAAGAACTACAAGACGATGCATGGCCGGGCGGCGCTTTCGGCTATCACGTTCCAAGACTATACGATAAAATTATTGACATATATGAATGCTGGCTGATGGATGATGTGAATAATGTTATAAGAAATACCTTGCGGGATTTTTCTGCTGAAAATAGTTATAGTTATTATGATATAAAAGAACACAAGGGTTGGTTGCGAAATATTATTATAAGAAATTCCACCACAGGCGAACTTATGGTGAATGTTGTATTTGCCTATGATGACAAAAAAGAAAGAGAAAAAATATGCAATTATTTGCTTGAAAAAGTTCCGTCAATAACAACTTTGCTTTACACAATAAATGCAAAATGGAATGATACTATT
>Ga0070679_100000371_pt1 | contig 38116 bp, 33 predicted proteins | sample KBSC63BmetaG_FD_65652 | JGI IMG/M metagenome (GOLD analysis project Ga0070679, IMG submission 65652) | Corn rhizosphere microbial communities from Kellogg Biological Station, Michigan, USA - KBS C6-3B metaG | ecosystem: Host-associated > Plants > Roots > Rhizosphere | place: USA: Michigan... | reverse complement strand
ATGAGCCAGTAGACTGCCTACGCCATCGGTGTTCCTTCTAATATCTACGGATTTCACTCCTACACTAGAAATTCCATCTACCTCTCTCATGCTCTAGCTTGTGAGTTCGAACAATGTACCTACGGTTGAGCCGTAGTCTTTCACTATTCGCTTTACATGCCACCTACGCAACTCTTTACGCCCAGTAATTCCGGATAACGCTCGGATCTTCCGTATGACCGCGGCTGCTGGCACGGAATTAGCCGATCCTTATTCTACGGGTACCGTCATAATCGTCCCCGTTAAAAGCAGTTTACAACCCGAAGGCCTTCCTCCTGCACGCGGCGTTGCTCCGTCAGGCTTTCGCCCATTGCGGAAAATTCCCTACTGCTGCCTCCCGTAGGAGTCTGGACCGTGTCTCAGTTCCAGTCAGGCTGATCATCCTCTCAGACCAGCTAATGATCGTCGTCTTGGTGAGCCGTTACCTCACCAACTAACTAATCATACGCAGGCCGCTCCCAAAGCGCTTAAAAGCTTTAATCCGAAGATCACATGCGGTATTAGACCCGGTTTCCCGGGCTTATCCCTCACTTTGGGGTACGTTCCTACGCGTTACTCTGCCGTCCGCCGCTCGTGTATTCTCACACTTTGCTCGATCTTTTACAGATACCAGCAAACTGTGAGAACCTTACCGCTCGACTTGCATGTATTAGGCACGCCGCCAGCGTTCATCCTGAGCCAGGATCAAACTCTCCATAAAATCCGTTTTAAGAAAACAGATTAGAAACTGACGTTGATTTGCACTATTCAGTTTTCAATGAGCTTAAACATTTTTAGGCCACTTTAAATAGCCCTGCCCAAAAATGCTTAACTACATAATAACCTAAAGATATATCGACTGTCAACAGATTAACTTGAGCTAATTTACACAAATATAGATTGTTGATAATTGTACAGCAAAGGTGGCCACTTTACCTCTTATGCTTTTTATCTATTAAACTGAGTAGTAATTCTACCCTATCCGACATAACTAAATCGGCCCCGCCTTTAATCAACTCCTTGATGGCTTCTTCGGAGTTAGGCGTATAGACCGCGACTTTAAGATTTAACTGATGCGCATATTTAATTAGTTTTTTCCCAGCCTTGGGTGAATTAACTAGCCACCTATATGGAACGTGAATACTACCGGCATTTGTTTCTTGCACATAGTATTTGGCGAATGGCCTAAGTATCTTTACCCGTGCGGCTACATATATAGGATAGGCATTAATTGGTCCTAGGATAGACGTGCAAACTTCCTTACCGGTATTTTTCCTAATTATATAAGCTGTTCTTATGGTCCGCATCTTTGAAAATGCACCAATGCATACACGCTCAACATCTTTAGGTCTTTCGGACAGGCATTTTATAAGTGCAGGAACAGATTTGTAAGTTTTAGGGTCAATAAAGATTTTTATGTCCGGGAACCGGTCGAGAATCTCATCGAGAGTTGGCACTTTTTCTCCTCCAATTAACATTTCGGCGAAGTCTTTATATGCAGTAACACCGATCTTTGTCCTTGAAGGTAAGTCTTTATTAGGCCTAAGCTGATAGCCGCGTCCATGTATTGCTAAAAGTTTTTTATCGCGGGTAGCTACAACGTCAGTTTCGAACCACCGGTAACCCAGCTTGTGCGCTGCCTCAAAGGCTTTAATGCTATTTTCTTTCTCTATACCAGCAGCGTCGCCGCCACGGTGTGCAACTGCTGCAGGACCCTTAAAGTCTTGCCAAAATTTAAGCGGCGGCTTCTTCTGACTGAGCATCTTCTTCGGACTCTTCGCGCTTTTCTACTAACGCTAGAGAAACTACTTTATCGCCATCATTAAGCCGCATAATCCTTACGCCTTGTGTTGCTCGTCCAAGCTGCGGGATATTCTTTAGTCCCAGCCTGATTGTCTGGCCATTAGCGGAGATGATGATCACCTCTTGGTCGTTACCAGTGAGACTTTTAACACCTATCAATGGTCCTGTCTTCTTGTTAACTACAGCTGAGCGAATACCAACTCCACCACGCTTATGTGCAGTGAATTGATTAACTTTAGTACGTTTACCATAGCCAAATTCACTTATTACAAATATGAAGGATTCATCTTCTACTATGTCCATGCCAATAACCTGGTCACCCGCACGCAGACGTATTCCTCTAACACCTCTTGACACTCTTCCCATTGGCCTGGCATCTTTTTCGTGGAATCTAATTGCCTGGCCTTGCGAAGTAGATATTATCACTTCATTTTCTCCAGAAGTTGTCCTGATCCACTTAAGCTCATCGCCTTCATCTAACTTAATGGCGTTTAGGCCGCTAGTACGGACGTTTTGGTATTGCTCTAGAGGAGTTTTCTTAACCACTCCCTTAATGGTGCACATCAACAAGTTGCCGCTTGATCCCTTACTAATATTTATTACAGAGCTTACGTATTCTTCCGGCTGCAGTTGCAACAAGTTAACAATGGCTACGCCCTTAGCGTTTAAGCCCACTGCCGGCACTTCGTAAGTCTTAATTCTAAATACCCTGCCCTTATTAGTGAAGAATAATAGGAAGTCGTGCGTGGAAGCATTTACAACATGTTCAATCACGTCTTCTTCACGTGTTGCCATGCCTCGGCGACCCTTGCCGCCGCGTCCTTGTCTCTTGTAATCAGCGATTACACTGCGTTTTATGTAGCCTGCCGACGTAAGAGTTACAACAACCTGTTCGTCTGGAACGAGGTCTTCCTCGCTCATTTTTCCAAGCTCATTTGGTATAACTTTAGTTCTTCGATCATCGCCAAATTGCTTCTTCATTTCCAGAAGCTCGTCTTTGATAATCTTTAAGATTTTCTTTTCATCAGCCAGAATTGCCTCAAGTTTTCCAATAAGCTCACGGAGCTTGGCTAGCCTATCCTCAATTTCCTGCCTCTGCAAGCCGGTAAGCGTCCTAAGCTGCATAGCTAAGATAGCTCTGGCTTGAATATCCGAAAGCTTAAACTTCTCTATAAGCTTGGTCTGTGCCTCTTCGGTTGTTTGACTAGCTCGGATTGTCTTAATTACCTCGTCAATGTTATCTAGAGCAATTTTCAAACCTTCAAGAACATGCGCGGCATCTTTTGCATTGCGAAGTTCATATTCAGTCCTGCGGCGCACTACTGACTGCCTATGTTTTATGTACTCAATAATAATGTCTTGTAGCCCCAGCACGCGTGGCTGTATGCCATCTACAAGCGCTAGCATATTGTAGTGAAATGTGCTTTGTAGAGGAGTTAACTTGTAAAGCTGGTTAAGAAGTTTTTTAGGGTACGCATCTTTCTTAAGGTCAATCACCACCCGGACCGAACCTCTTGAACTTTCATCTCGGATATCACTTATACCGCTGATTTTCTTGTCGTTGACTAAAAGCGCGATTTTTTCTACTAGACCGGCTTTGTTAACTGCATAGGGAATCTCGGTAATTACTATTCTGTGGCGCTTACCAGTTTCTTCAATCTCGGCGACCCCGCGGATAACTACCCCGCCTCTTCCGGTAGCAAAAGCGGTCCGTATAGATTCCCTGCCGTAAATAACGGCGCCGGTTGGGAAATCCGGTCCTTTAACATGCTCCATAAGATCATCCAGTGTAGTCTCCGGATTATCAATCTGGGTAATCGTGGCGTCAACCAATTCATTAAGATTGTGGGGAGGAATATTAGTAGCCATACCAACAGCAATACCCATTTGTCCGTTAAGCAGAAGGTTTGGCAATTTAGCCGGCAGCACTTCTGGTTCTTGTTGTGAGCCATCAAAGTTATCGCGGAAGGAAACAGTTTCTTTATCTATATCTTCTAACAATGCTTCGCTAGCCTTGGTCATTCTGGCTTCTGTGTAGCGGTAAGCGGCAGCCGGGTCGCCGTCCATTGAGCCAAAGTTACCCTGGCCATCTACCAGCGGATAGCGGGTGTTAAAGGGCTGGGCAAGGCGCACCATTGAATCATAAATGGCGGTGTCTCCGTGCGGATGATATTTACCCATTACTTCGCCGACTATTTGGGCGCTTTTGGTGTGCTTTGAACCACTTCTAAGATTGTTTTTATCCATGACGTACAAAATGCGTCGATGAACAGGCTTTAATCCGTCACGCACATCCGGGAGTGCCCGGGCAACAATAACGCTCATCGAATAATCGAGGTAACTGTCCTCCATTGATTGCTCAACTGATTGATCAAGTACTGTTTTAGAGTGCTTGTCTTTAGTTGGCATTAACTCTCGTGTTCGCTCATCCATATCTATATATCCAAATTCTTTGCAAACTTAGCACGCGACTGAATAAAGTTCTTGCGCATTTCTACTTCTGTTCCCATAAGCTTACTAAATATAGCATCCGCTTTTTCCATGTCTTCAATTCTAACTTTAATCATCACCCTATTAGCCGGATCCATGGTAGTTTCCCAAAGCTGATCAGCGTCCATTTCTCCCAAGCCCTTATAGCGCTGAATACTTACACCAGCCTGTTTTATTGTGTCATCGCTGGGATCTATTTTTACACCTTTGGCTTTGCGGTCCTCAATTAGCTTGCCTAATATTGCATCTTTTTCATCGTCAGTAAAAGCATACTGCTTCTTCTTACCGGCCACGATTGCAAACAGAGGAGGTTTGGCTATATATAAATGCCCTCCCTCTACTATTGGACGCATGTGGCGGAAGAACAAGGTCATCAGCAAGGTCATAATATGCGCTCCGTCCACATCTGCGTCGGTCATGATTACTATGCGCTCATAACGCAAGCCTTCCATATCAAACTGCTCTTCAATACCCACGCCCATCGCTTTAATTAAATTGAGAATTTCTTGATTGGCTAGCATTTTATCCAGCCGAGCACGCTCCACATTCAAAACTTTACCCCTTAGAGGCAAGATAGCTTGATAAAAACTATTGCGTCCGTCTTTGGCGGAACCGCCTGCGGAGTTTCCCTCAACGATAAATAATTCTGCTTGTGAGCGGTCTTTGGTTGCGCAGTCAGCCAGCTTTCCTGGCAAGCCAGCGCCCTCTAATGCACCCTTCCTAATAATATTGTCACGGGCTGCTCTGGCCGCCTTTCGGGCGCGGGCTGCCAAGAGTCCTTTATTAACGATACGGCGTGCCACCTGTGGGTGTTCCTCTAAATAATAGTTGAACCATTCGTTCATAACTTGCTCAACATAGCCGCGCACCTCGGGATTACCGAGCTTATTTTTTGTCTGGCCTTCGAATTGAGGGTCAGGAATTTTTACTAATATTACAGCGGTTAGCCCTTCGCGTACGTCTTCGCCGGTTAGATTTTCTTCTTTTTCCTTCAGAAGGCTATTTTTGCGGGCATAATCATTAAGTACACGAGTTAATGAGGTTCTAAATCCTGTAAGATGCGACCCGCCGTCCATGTTATATACATTATTAGCGAATGCCATAACAGTCTCAGAGAAAGAGTCATTGTATTGGATTGCCACCTCTACCATTGCTTCTTTAACTTCTTTTTCTATATAAAAAATGTCTTCGTCTACAGCTTCTTTACCATGGTTTAAATGCCGGACATACGATTCAATACCACCTTCAAAATAAAACGCATACCCCTGGCCTGTTCGCTCATCAGTTACTGAAGCTTTAACACCTTTTGTAAGGTAAGCTTGGTGGCGCAAATAATCTAAGACCCACTTGTAATCAAATGTGGTAGATTCAAAAATCGTCCCATCCGGATAGAAACGGATTATCGTGCCAGTACCTTCTGCCTTTTCGCCTTTTGTAAGCTCTGTAGTTGGTATGCCTCTTTCGTACTCCTGAGTCCAAAAGTACCCACCACTCTTAACTGTGGCAATCAGTTTGGTAGACAGCGCATTAACTACACTTGAACCCACTCCATGGAGACCACTAGAAACTTTGTAGCCCCCGCCGCCGAACTTACCGCCGGCGTGCAGAACAGTAAGCACTGTTTCGAGCGTACTCTTCTTAGTTTTTGGGTGGATGTCTATAGGGATACCGCGGCCATTGTCGGAAACCGTAACACTGCCGTCTTCGTGCATAATAATGGATACTTCTGTGGCAAAACCGGCAATAACTTCGTCGATGCCGTTGTCGGCTATCTCCTTAATCATGTGGTGTAGGCCTTCGTAACCAGTGCTGCCAATATACATTCCCGGCCGCTTGCGGACAGGCTCCAGGCCCTCTAGTACTTGAATCTGGCTAGCGTCATATTTTTCAGTTTTTTGCGCACTCAAAGCAATAACTCCCCCGTCTAGTCTTTGTCTAATTAGTTCTCTATTTATTATAGAAGAATAGCCCTCAAATAACAAGCCGCCTGCTTTACCTTAGACCTTGTTGGAATATCCTTAAGCGTGGTTAAATAAGCATGAGTATATTGAGAAATTTTAAGAGAGCGAATGTTTAAAAAACTTCTTTCTAATCTGCCCTTTAATCCAAGCTTGATTGACCAAGTAAGCTTTTATTATGGCCGGCTGCGGCAAGAATCTGCTGTTAGGCGTTTAGGATTTGCCCTGATGCTAGCGGCTATGGTTGTCCAGTTCATTGCCGCGCTTTATCCTCCACAACAATCCCTTGCAGCCTCACCCAATGATGTTTTAGACGGCATAACAAATAAAAACAGTATTTTAAGCGCCTACGATGCTAATACGCACCATGTACGCGATATTTATTCAAAGTTTGGTATAACGCGCGCTAATATCGCCGCTATAAGCGGCCAGAGCACCAATGCGACTGTGCACTCCACAGCGCGTGATTACTGGAGTGTCGGCTACCTGCCGCTGAGCAATTTCGGCATTAGTAGCAACCGCTGGGGCGAACGTACTATTAATGCTAACGGCACCACTATTTACCAGAGGCCGCTTCATGCATGGGACACTAATGGCTCGAGCTCTTATCCCGCTTTTCATGGCGTAAATAGTCATGGCGTGGACTTTTGGATACTAAAAACCTGCGGCAACCCTACATTTGTTGGACCCTACCTGCCACAACCCCCTAGACCAAACCTTACCGTACACAAAACCTTGCTCACGAGCAGTACGGTTCACCGCGGAGACACTGTTAAATTCAGGCTTGAATATCAAAATACAAAGCCGGATTCTTTAGCTACTAACTTTAAATTAAGCGATACTATTAGTAGTAATTTCGAATTCGTCTCCCTAGACGACATGAGCTCGCATAGCGGCAATACAGTGCAGATTAATAGGAGCGGCCATTTAGGCTACACACCAAACCCATATGTAAGCACCCTGACGGTAAGGGTGAGAAATAGTGCCGCCAATCACTCTTCTATTTGTAATTCTGCCACGGTAAGTTCTTCGGAAGATTCAGCAACTTCAGAGAGACCCTGCGTAACAGTAATTGTTCCACAGCCAACAGCACCTGCGCCACCGCCCAGCCCGATCTCTTCCACTCCTGTAGTTAATGCACCGGCAGGATACTGCATAGCTAGCAGTTCATTTGTTACCGGCTCCAATAAAGATTTTATCGTGCATACAGCGGCATACGTTCAGTCCGGCACCTCAGTAGCCGCATACGAATACGACGTAGATGCAAACGGCACTATCGACGCGAAAGACTCCACTACCCTAAGTAATGTCGATAAGCACTTCACCGGCCTGAAACCGGGTCAGCACACAGTTTTGGTTTTTGTAGATCTTAAGAACAGCGCCGGACAAACTATACGGACCCAAGCCTGCCAGGCGCAGATAAATATCGCAGAGGACGCCAGGGTCAATTTAACGAAGAGTGTAGCAAATATTACACGAGGTGGTGATGCCAATAATACAACTGTTCGCAATGGCGACATACTAGAATTCAAACTGGTAACAACCAATGTCACTTCTTCCGACTACAAAAATTACAACGGTCAAGACTACCTTGGCAGCGTACTACAGTACGCAGATTTAGTGGACCCTTCCCAACTCTCGCTGCAAGATATGACCCTGGATTCGCAAAATTACCTTCACTGGAAACTGCCGGACTTAGCAGGTAATACTTCTGATGTTAAAACTATTCGCGTTAAGGTTAAAGATAATATTCCAATAACAAACACACCATCTAAACTTTCCCCTGACTACAGTTGCCGCTTCACTAATGATTACGGCAACGAAGTTACGATGAATGTTGACTGCCCTGCCGCTAAATCTGTAGAGCAAGCGGCCACAACCCTGCCCAATACAGGCCCTGGTATTTCCTTACTTATAGGAGCAATCGTGGCTACAGTTGCAGGCTACCTCTTTAGCCGCAGCCGTATTATGGCTAAGGAACTAATGATTGTTCGTAATGAATATTTATCTTCGGGAGGTTTTTAAAATGAGCGAACACACACCTAAGGCTCCACATGAAAAATTTGAGTCCTCCCATCATGAGCAAATTGCCGATAGATTAAAAGAATTAGAGAAACAACATCACGAAAAACTCAATGAAAAACCCGAAAAGTCTCAAGAAAAAATAGAACAAGCAACTATCATCGCCCACGAAGAGGCTAAAACCTCAGAGCAAATGCTCCAGGAAGTTAATAAAGACTCAGAAGTCCCAGAAAACGAACCCAGATTTATAAATTATGAGCTAAAAGAAATTGCCTATCAGAGGCTCTTAAAACACACCAGGAAGCATTTATCGCCTTTTGGACGCACAATGAGTAAGGTGATGCACCAGCCGGTAGTGGACACAGCCAGCGAAGTCGTAGCCAAAACCGTCGGCCGTCCCTCGGGCATTATAGGCGGCGGCTTAGTGGCGCTGGTTGGCACCTCTATCTATTATTACCTCACTAAACACTACGGCTATAGTTACAATGCGTTTGTGTTTTTAATGCTGATGTGTGTAGGATTCGTAATGGGTTGGCTGGTTGAAATTATTTATAAATCTGTAGCTAGCAATTCTAAGAAGTAGTTACTTGTCGTAAGTTAAATTACCGTCACGGTCTATTCGGACAGTATGAACTTGGTCACCACCGCCGTTTTGCGCCGGATTACCTTCGCGGTTAATCTTAAGTTCTCCGGGTTTATTTACAGGAGAAGCTTGCTGCCCTTGCGCTGGCGGTTGTGCTGCTGTGGGTTGAGGCGAAGGTGCGGCCGACACTGTCGAGGAAGCTGTTTGTGGTATCGAAGGTGCAGTTGATGCCGCCTTGGGTGGCTGAGATGCTGAAGCTGCCGTACTTGCAGCCACCGGGCCCGAAGGTGCCGAACTCTTGCGCTTTGCCAGCCACTCATCTAGGAACGAGTTCCCTCCTGATGCAGGTTTTGGCAGTGCTCCGGGGTTAACTGGAGGCAATTGCGGCTTTGCCCCTCCACCAGACGGCCCGAGACCATACTTTGCCAATAAATCATTGTTGGAAGCCGGAGATGGCAACTTCTGAGGTTGTTCAGTTGCTAACCGCTTAAAGATCTCCGCCTCAACAGCCGCCTTAGGCTTACCATACTTCGCAGCCGAAAGCTGTTTTAAGGCTTCCATAAGCTGATTATTGGGGCTACCTAACGGCGGTAAGGTGGCCATACTAAAGGGCTGTACAGGAACGCCACTTATCATCATGCGTACTACAGTGTTAGCATTTGGCAAGAACTGCAAATCGTCAATATCAAATATCGGCCTAAACTGCTTTTCTAGAAACTCGGCATCAGCAGTACCAACGCGGAAAGAAACCACGGTGCCCACGTTGCCAAATACGGCGTCGCGTATTTCCTCGGAAAGTTGGGTTGTAAACTGGTTGGCCACTATTAAGTTTAGGTGGTATTTACGCGCCTGGCTTAAGATGTCGGCAAAAGAGTCCGTTGAGAAGTTCTGGAATTCATCCACATACAAACAGAAATCCTGGCGGTATTCTTCTGGAATATCGGCGCGGCTCATGGCAGCGGCCTCAAACTTCATAACAAAAATCATGCCAAGCAATTTAGAGTTTAGGTCCCCTGTTTTACCGCGACTCAGGTTAACAAGCAAGATTTTTCCCGTATCCATAACTTCCCTAAGGTCAAACGCGCTCTTATTTTGGCCGATGATATTACGCATCATGTCGTTACTTAAGAAAGCGCCGAACTTAGAGACAAACCAGCTAACAATTTCGCCGAACTCATTCGAGCGCTGAGACTGCGGCATTTCCTTTTGCCAAAACTCTAACACGTTTTGATCTGTTACGTACTTAAGCTTCTGCTTAACATATGCGGGGTCGCGGAACAACTTTGGTATGTCTACAAAAGTGCCCCCGGACGGGTCAGCCATAACAGTTAAAGCCGCCATCCTAAACAAGTGTTCATACCTCGGGCCAATAATACCCGTATGCTGAGGGTCGTACAGCTTATAAAGCATATTGATTGCTTCCTGGATCAAAAAGTCTTTCTGGTCCGGCGAATGGTACTCAAACATATTGAGTCCTAGCGGGTAGTCCATCTCCCCCGGAGCAAAGTAGATAACATCCTCTGTGCGCTCCTTAGGAACCATTGAGAGCAGTTTTTCTGCCGTATCGCCGTGCGGATCTACAAAAGCAAAACCGCGCCCCTCTAGCATGTCCTGTAGCGCTAGGTTTTCCAGAAATGTAGATTTACCAGTACCGGTCTGTCCGACGGCATACATGTGGCGCTGGCGGTCAGGATTAGAGAGACGAACTGCCTTTTTAGCGCCCCTAAACATGTTGTAACCGAGAAGTATTCCATGCTCGGACATATTGCGCGGACCATCCACCTGTTTTGAAGCTTGTCTCTCTAGTTGGCTTGTCGGAATATTTTTCTGATCAGGAAAATGAAATAGCGTCGCGAGCTCAGTAGCATTAAGAATGTTCTTACTGCTTTCTTGCGGGAAGAACCGCAAAATATACGCCGTCACAAAGCTATCTATATCTTTTGCGGGCACAAACTTAAACCCATTCTTCCCGGGGGCATCATATAAAGCAAAGGATGCAACTATGTTGTTGAGGATTGACTGTGCCCTGTGCGACACATTTGAAGACGCCACTATTCGTATTAGCACTTCGTAACCAGGCTGCTTAGTTTTTTCTTCAATTGCCTGAATAACCGATTGGTCTAAAGAAGAAGCCTCATGGCTGTCCTTCTTGTCGTTTTCGCTAGATTCCGGCGGCTTCATGAATGCCGTTGCCACCTGGCCTGCCCCTGCAAAAAAAGCGTCTATGCCCGTTTGCTTGCCTTTTCCTGTACGTTTTTTCTCAGCTTCCGACTTGGAGGTTTTACGCCAGGCACCATCCGCTGGCCGTAAAAGTATCTGAATTCCCGCACCGTCCTCTTTAGTAAGCTTAGAAAGCGAATTCAGCAATGTCTGCATGGTATCGCGTTTAATATCTTGGTATGTGGCTATCGGATAAGCGTAAGATTCCTTTAAAACAAGTTCACCCCCCATTGTGCCAGTAATCCGCCCTACCGGGCTAAAAATATTGTGTTCATCCACTTCCTCTAGCCTTGCTGCCGGATATGCACTAATTATCGCCTGCTCCACTACACTAACCAAAGCTACCGGAACAGCAGTATAAAAGTGCACAGAACCTTTTGAGGCAATAATTTCAAAGGCAAGATGGCGCTGCCCGTAAAATTTATTTTTGAATCCTTTTTGGAAAGTGCTAGCTAAAATACTGTATAAAATTTGCGCTTTGGAAATGTTCTCATCAATAATGTCGCGCACATCACGCCCACTACTGTCTACGTCCTCGCTGGGCGGAGGTAGGTGTATAAGTAGAGGCACCATTTTAAGGCCTCTTTCATAGTTTTTCTGCTCTCTGTATAAGCGGCGCACATACATATACCCAAAACCACATCCAGCGGCCAGTAAGATTAAAAAGCTCAATAAGATTACCAAGAAATTCATTGCTTCTTGTTGTCTTCCACCGGTATCGTTTTATTAAAGCGCTTCTTTATATAGTCAGCTTTTATTTTGCTCATCTCGTTTTTTTGTTTATAAGGATCATCTTGTGTTTGAGATACCAAGGATTTTGCTCGTTGTACCCATTCTTTTTCTATAAGATCAGCATCTTGAGCACTTAGTCCGGCTGTAAATGTTGATGAACTGCCCTGGTCTTTTACGGGAATTTGCTGTGCTTGCTGAGTAGGTGGTGCAGGTAGAGGCGCTGGGACTTGTGTCTGCAATTTTGGTCCAGCTTTAGAAGGAGCGTTTTCAGTAACCTGACGCTTTTCTATCGCTTGCTCTGTTTGGCGCTCCTGGCCCGCTTGTGGCGTCTGCGGAATTTCAAACTGAGGTTGCGGCATCCCGTTACGATTGTTCTCAGCACTATTCTCGGCCATGCCTATATTATACGTGCCCCAAGCAAAACTACCCAACAATTTTTACTAAGTACGCTTGGAGGTGTAAAAGATTAAACCAAAGCATATAAGCACGAGTATCAACAGGTCACTTACGTTAAGAGACTTTGCACTTCTAAACATCAAAGTGACTAGCACCAGTAAGCTAAAAATATAAATTTTATATTTTGTTCGTAAACTAATAATTGGAGATTTTAAATACGCTAAACAGTACCCAAAACTAACTAGCAGAACAGCTAGGCTTAAAAATATAACAATCGTGAATCCTAAATTGGAAAGCGGATTGGTTAATGCCATCGTCATTACTAATAATAAAAAACTACCAGCCATAAATGCGGCTGGTATTAAAAAACGATTTGAAGTTTTTTGCATAAGAATAATTATAGAACTAAAGAGCCAGTGCGGTAAATGCGCCCATAAATTTTTACTATTTAGCGCTTACCGCATTCTGGCTTGACTGACCGCTCTTCTATCACGAAGAGCGCCATCCTTGGCCCTCCCCTGGTCGCCAAGTAAGTAAGTTTTTGTTTTTGAACTTACGATCATTATAGTAGCAAAAATATCTACAATAGTCAATAATTATTATGGTTATTATTGTTATGAATTTTACAATAGCATATATATTTGAGGTGTTTTGTTGTGTATATTATCTTTTAGTGTTGTTAAATTACTAAGTTATTATTATAACGTTGTTGTTTTATTTGATCGCACTATGTTCGTACAGAGATTCAAATTTTTTATATATTTTATGACTTAGCTAAACTCCCCTGCCTGGCAGGCTTACGGCTAAAAATCTAGAGCACTTTTGTTATAAAATCTTTCACTTTTTTACGATTATTTTTTAGGCTAAAATATTTTAAGTGCGCAATTTTTTATTAAATTTCTGTCTCCCAAATATTGAACTAGATATACTTTTTGGGTCGATCATAATATTATTTTTTTAAGTATGAATAATTTTTATTACGTTAGCTATAAGTATTAAATATAATTAAAATAATTATTGTCAAATTTTTTCAAAGTTTCTGTGTAATGAAATGTTACACTGTAAAATGCAAGTTTTTAGCCTATGCTAAAAAACATATGTATGCTTTGAAATTTATTAGGTAATTATCGTAAAGATCCTAGAACTTAAAACATTTTTTGGAAACCGCTACACAATCCTCTGTCTATTTTTATTTTTATTATCTGCTTTTAATCACATTAGTAACAACTGTGCGTTCCTTAGTTGGCCCGCGGGCCTTTCCGAAATGCTTACTGAGGGTTGCCAAGTTGGAGTAACTTCAAAGTGCTATATGTGTGAAGTACGAGCGGAAAGCTATACAAAAAACAACACATGCACTGCCCATAGTAATTACATTTGAACCAATTAAGGCGCGGATTCAGCTATGCCTTGTGTATATTAGCCCAATCGCCATACCTAATTTTTGAAAATAAAATTAAAAATTTAATGTAAATACCGCCATCTAATATTAGTCTTGTACTATGGCACACTGCCGCGTACAAGTTTCCAAAAATTACACACAGTACGGTCTGCATCAATGTGTATAAAATTGTTAAATATGTAGTTTACGTTTTGTTAAATAATTTACGCGGGGATAAGTTATGCACAGGTTTATATAAAAAAGCATAAAAATAATGTTGACAGCAAAATCAGTAGTTTATAAGATGAGAGTGGCACTTGAATAAATATAGTGCTCAAAACAAAAACAGACTAGTAACAACGGCTTCTCGCAAGCCGTTGTTCCATCCAAAAGCTAAAACCAAAAAGTCTCCAAATATATAACACACAAAAATCCGCTTAAAAAAACACTCGCGAAAATAGCGAGTGTTTTTCAATATCTAAGCCTGCCCTGCTTTGACTTTTTTTATAAAAACAAAACGTGAGCAATTAACGTTTTAATAACTTGGTGCAAAAATAAATATTAATGAAAAGTTCAGTCAAAAGTATTGCTGACTATTCGGGCACGCATGGAACCCAAATCCAAGTTGAGTGCCATATTACAAACGGCTTGCCGTCCATAATAATAATTGGCTACGCCACAAAAGCTGTCGACGAAGCTAAGGAACGTCTGCGTGCAAGTTTTGCAAATAGCTCCATGCACTTTCCAAAAAAGCGCATCACACTCAACCTTTCGCCCGCCGACATTCCAAAGGATTCCACCAGCCTGGATCTAGCGATGGCTGTCGCCATACTTGCTGAAAGCCAGCAGATCAAGGATACCGGCCTCAACCATTACATTTTTCTTGGCGAGCTAAGCCTAGATGGTTCGCTTAATACAGTCAGAGGCATTATTGGAAGAATATTGGGCAGCAAGCGTTCATCCAATACAGTCTTTTATATCCCAAAGTCTAACGTGGATCAGGCTATGCTAGTGCCTGATATTCACCTTAAGGCCGCGTCTTCCCTGCGAGAAGTTTACCTGGACCTTAGCGGTGCTGCAGTTTTACCAACCATCCACACTGCAGACGGCAGATATACAAAACAACCAAGGCTTAACGAGACAATTGATTTTTCCGAGATTGCCGGCCAGCCTATAGCTAAACGCGCACTTGAAATTGCTGCAGCTGGCCGCCACAACATACTAATGCATGGCCCTCCGGGTACGGGAAAGACGATGCTAGCCCGGGCAATGTGCGGGATATTGCCGGACCTTGACCACCGGGAGATGCTGGAAGTTACGCATCTTCACAGCTTGGCAGGCACTGTTGCTGACCAAATAGTAGGCAGCCGGCCTTTTAGAGCCCCCCATCATACCGCAAGCGCAATTTCTCTTGTAGGGGGAGGTGCAAAGCCAAAACCCGGAGAAGCAAGCCTAGCTCATCGTGGGGTGCTTTTCTTGGACGAAATCCCAGAATTTAGCCGCGACTGCCTAGAAGCACTCAGGCAGCCTTTAGAAGACCGCAAGATCACTGTTGCAAGAGTTAAGGATTCTGCAACCTATCCAGCTGATTTTATACTTGTAGCGACACACAACCCATGCCCTTGCGGCTACTACGGCACACAAAAAGCCTGCCGTTGTAGCGCTAGTGCTATAGATAAATATCAAAAGAAAATTTCCGGTCCGATTATAGACCGTATCGACCTTCACCTACCCGTACAAGAAGTCGACCACAAGAGAATTCTGGAAAATAGATCCGCACAAAAAGAAACCGAACAAATCAAGCAAAGGGTCGAAAAAGCTTTTACACTACAAAAAGCCCGTTTTAAGGAAGCTCGTTTTAATTCCTCAATGTCTAATAAAGAAATCCGCGAGATGGCCAGACTTTCCGATGAAGCCAAGGACTTGCTCGATACTGCTACGGCAAGATTGGGTATTTCGGCGCGGGCCTATATCCGCACAGCCAAGGTAGCTCGAACAATCGCCGACCTCGACCAAGAGTCAGATATTTTACCAAAGCACATAAGCGAAGCGCTGCAATACCGGCAGCAAGTATTCAATTAAGCACGCATTCGCACATGAGTGTCAGATGAAATTTCTCTTTGAGCAACGGACTGAGCCGTATTTAAATACGGTGAGGGAGTAGCCGCAGAAGAAAATTGCATATGGGGCCAAGAGCACCAGGCAAAGCCCCGCTTTGCAGAGTTTGGGCTGGTGTGGTGTGGATGCGTGAAATTACCCCTTGAAGAAACTATGCTACTTCTGTTAAAATCTACTCACTAGATAAGGAGTAGCAAGATCAACAAAGACCCTCGTATTAATGGAGCAATTAGGTCCTCGAGCCTGCGTGTAATTGGCGATGATGGCCGTCAGCTTGGCATTTTAAGCAAAGCAGAAGCGCTCCACATGGCAGAAGAATCCGGATTAGATCTTGTAGAAGTTTCACCCGACGCCAACCCGCCTGTAGCTAAAATTGTGGACTGGGGTAAATATAACTACCAGCGTACAAAACAGATGCAGAAAAGCCGGGCCAAGGCTAAACCGCTAGACTTAAAACAGATGCGGTTTGGCTTAAAAATCAGCGAACACGACTTATTAGTTAAGCTTCGTAAGGTGGAACAGTTCTTAGAAGCTGGACATAAGGTGAAAATTACGGTAATATATCGTGGACGAGAATTAGCCCACAAGGAGCTGGGCTTTCAACTAGCCGAAAAGGTTATTGGGCAACTGGGTGAACATATTTCAGTTGACCAAGCACCACAATTTGCCGGTCGGCAGTTAAATTTTGTCGTTAGGAGTACAAGTCATGCCAAAGTTAAAAACGCATAGCGGAACCAAGAAACGTCTTAAACTTACTAAAACAGGTAAGATTATTCGCCGCCATGCATCTGGGAACCACTTTTTAGAGAAAAAAAGCGCTTCGAGAAAGCGTACTTTTGCTGGCACCGAAACTATTAGCGGCAAACAAGCCAAAAGTATCCGTAGGAATTTAGGAGTATAAACCAATGCGCGTTAAAAGAGGTACGGCGTCACATAAGCGCCATCAAAAAATTCGACATGCCACCAAAGGCATGACTAAGTCCAACCGCTCTTCTGTTAAGCGCGGCAAACAAGCAGTTACCAAATCCCTCCAGTACGCTTATAGAGATCGCAGGAACCGTAAGCGCACATTCCGCGCATTGTGGAATGCCCGAATCAATGCAGCTGCACGAGAGCACGGCACAACCTACAGCCGTCTTATTAACGGCATGAATAAAGCAGGTATTACACTTGACCGTAAGGTGCTAAGCGAGATTGCCATAAGCGAACCAAAAGCCTTTGAAGCTGTAGTTAAGGCCACTGCCAAAAAATAACTTTAGGAATTTACACGCTTTAAAACTAAAAACTCCTCAAATAAGAGGAGTTTTTTAGTAGCCAGATTATCCGTAAGCCGGGTTCTGTTTACGGGTCTACCCGTACCTTTACGCTCGGCCAAAATGCCAGGCCCAGGCACATCCCAGCCAATTTTTGCTCGTCAAATTACCTCTAGGTAGGTTGCCTCGCAAGAAATTAACTGTTATATGCCTGTCTGCAAGCATTTTGCCTTTAAGCGCAAAAGTACGGATAGGCCCTACTGATTATCTATCTAGTCTGCAGGTTGCCCTGTAGATCATGCGGTTTTATCGACAGCGTAGCTGGCCGCCCTTATAGCCGTCTCCTTGCAGTAGGCAGGGTTTACCGCCCCTCTATGTCACCATAGAGAGCTGTGAGCTCTTACCTCACTCGTTTCACCATTTCCAAAGCCTTTAGAGCCTTGGTTGTGTCGTTTCTGTGGCACTTTCCCTAGGGTCGCCCCCGGTTGCCGTTAGCAACTGCCATTGCCATGTACTGCCCGGACTTTCCTCCCCTCCCAATTTCGTGGCGTCCCATAACCTGATTGCAGGATACTACACCCAGAAATTGGGAGGGGCAATCAGCCGATAATCTGAGCTAAAATAAATTATAGCATAAAAGGAATCATCTTGCACGTTTTGAGCGTTGATGCTCATCAAGTATACGGTTCACTTCCCCATCGGCCAGCTTATTAAGTTCGCGCGGTACATAGCTAAAACTAATTTTTTCAAACGACTCGGCAATTGACTTAACTTGCTGGTGCAGCGGAGCAAGCTCTTGGTTTTTTACTTTATATAAACCATTCATTTGATTCACGACTAATTGGCTGTCAGAAAACAAAGATATTTTATCTATGCCTAAATTTCTTGCACGCTCTAAGCCTTTTAAAAAACCTGAATATTCCGCCTGGTTGTTAGTTGCCACACCTAAATAGAATCCAGCTTTTTCTACAACAGTATCATCCATTTTACAGATTACATAGGCACACGAAGAGTCTCCCGGATTACCGCGAGAGCCGCCATCCGTATAAATTTTTGCCTCATCTAGGAGCATAGCATTCGTTGGTTCCTCGCCTATGCTAGGCGTAAATTTAAAGAACACAATTTTTACAGTGGTATCCAAAGAAACCCTCTCTCCGTACATGTCTTTATAGTGGTCGAGCATAGCGTCTGCGGAGCTAAATACTTCATGTCCTTCCATATCCTCATCTGTAACGTTGTTGAGTTTCTTTTCTCTAATCTCAGTTACTACGCCAGTGCCAATAACTTTCCATGTTTCAGAATCTTTTGCATCAACTTTATCAATAAACTTTATATCATCATCCACTGTAAGGTCTTTGTCGTCGTAAAGTCTCCAGGTGCTGGTTTTATTACCCGTAAGCACGTCCTGGGCTTCTTCGTGGTCAAATTTTAGTGTTTTCATCTATTCTCCTCGTATAATTCGTCGATCCTTTTAGCTAACTGATGATCTTTTTCTGTTACTTTACTGCCAGCATCATGCGAACTTAGCCATATCTCCACTATATTCCACTCGTTTTGCCACTTAGGATGGTGGTTGGCTTGCTCTGCGGCCTCTGCCACCTTTTTCATAAAATCAAAGGCTTCTTTAAAGTCCTTGAACTCAAATTTTTTATAAAGCTGGTTATTTTTGTCTTGCCACATCCTTCTATCTTATAATATTCTTTGCCTGTTCTAAAGGGAAAGGTAGTAGCTCGGCTTGGTTTTGCTTTAGCAAAACTCGGCTAATGCCGATCGAGTGTTGAAGGAAAACCGTAGGTTGTCCTTCAAATTGGCGGGGCGTGGCGCAGTTGGCTAGCGCGCATTAACCCCATAGAATAATATTGATGGCATAACAGGGTGTAGCTTAGTTGGTAAAGCGCACGGCTGGGGGTCGTGAGACCGGAGGTTCAAGTCCTCTCACCCTGACCATCAAAGTTATTCTATGGGGACCCCTACTTCTGGCTGGGGGCCGTGAGGTCGCAGGTGAGAATTGCCGGTGGCAATTCGCAAGGAAATCTTCCGATGGCAACTTGTTGCCAATCGCGAAGTTTCGGGGTCGCGAAACGTGACCAAGTCCTGTCACCCCGACCAAGAAAAAAGCTCATCTTCTCGATGAGCTTTTTTCTAAGGCGGTCGACCTTGGCACTCAATTCCCTTTGCTTACGATGCAAAGTGGGTGCCCGCACGGCAAGTCCACGGACTCGTCCGCATATAAGGCTCCCGAGAATCAATAATTGTTCAGAAAATTTTGTGCTTGTCGACCTATTTAATTATACCACCTGCTATATTAGTCCGCTCGTAAGGCCATTTGTTAGTTTCTCTATTAAGCTTCCGGTAAACGGAGCGATAAGCTGATAAAAAAGCAGCATGAAGATTATTAGGCCTGCAAAACCCAGGCCTTCTATGTACTCCATAAGCTCTTGCAATGCACGCGGAGCAAACGCATAAAGCACTCGGGAGCCGTCTAATGGGGGCCAAGGTATGCTGTTAAAGACAAAAAAACCGATGTTAATAATTACGCCGTAGCCTAAAATTTTATATTCTAAACCAGAAGAAATATCTACTGACCTCAGAATTAATGCGGCAATTATAGCTAAAACCAAGTTAGTAAGCGGTCCCACTGCCCCAACTAGCGCACCACCAAATTCATCATATTTTAGTCGATTAAAATTTACCTGAACAGGCTTAGCGGCTCCGAATATTGGTCCTCCACTTATTGCTAAAAGTAGCGGCAGCGCAATCGTAAGAATAGGATCGATATGTTTCAGAGGATTTAAAGATATTCTCCCCATACTCCTTGCTGTATCATCCCCTAGCCAGTCACTGACTAAAGCGTGCATTAGCTCATGTATGGACATGGAAACTAGGATTATCGGAAAAACAATAATCAAGGTCTGTACTGTATCGCTCATTCTTAATAGTATACCCCACGGTTGACTTTGCACGCTTTAATCTGTAAAATAACAGGTTGAATTATGCAGAAGTGTGAAATTACCGGCAAAGGCAAGCAATACGGCAATAACGTCAGCTTTTCTCAGCGCCATACTAAGAAAGTATGGAAGCCTAATTTGCAATCCAAAACTCTAGTTATTGACGGTAAAAAGGTCAAAGTAAAGATTAGTACGCAAGCTATTCGCTCCCTTAAGAAAAAAGGCCTACTTTAGAGTTTAGCCGCAGAAATAAGTCAACCGCCTGAATAGGCGGTTTTTTAATTTGCAAAGATAAATTTAAAGTAGATGCTGCCAGTAATTGGCAGTCAGTGCGGCATCCCGGAGGACACCGCACCTTTTACTGCGCGTAGATTCCCTTGCGGAAATGGTCGAGGATTTACTGTGACGACCAGCCACTCCGAGGAGCAAATGGTGATAGCTGTGAGGGCGGGCTCACCTTCGTTTGGGGTCCCGCCAGCCTTGGAGGAAGTTCTTGAACGCCTAAGCGCTCTGAGCAACCAGCTCGCCAGTGGCCCGCCTCTTGGGCTCGGCCGGCGGCGGGCACGAAGCCGTGCGAGCATTGCTGTAGTTGGGCGGCTGCACGAAGCGGCCACAGGCGTATGCGAGTCTCTGGCCCCAGTCCATGCCCTCCTCCGAGGGCTGGTTGTTGGTGTTGTTCGTGGAGTCGGTGCGCGACATATAACAGTGCCTCCCCAGGCATTGACTGTACGGCCTACTTCTATCCTCTTCTCGTGTGCTCTTGTGAAGATGAGCACCACTTTTGGACGCCATTAGTTAAAAGCGCACGAGGTGAGGAACAAGCGCCTTAAACATTCATAGGGCGCTTATTTCTCACTTCGCAGCTTTTAATAAAAGCAGCATCTACTTATTAAGTTGCACTTTTGTGATGTATGTCACACTCACAGAAGTCCAAAAGGATTTTACACCTACAGTTGCAGCATGTCAAACACCTTAATTTGGCTTTTTTTGTTGTTAATAGGTCTATAAAAGCAAAAATCGCCCATTTAGGGCGACGTGAGGAGCGGATACTGCTTTGGTATGTAGGGCCCAGACGGGGCCCGACCCCTCTCCTCGTTCGTGAGGGGGCCGGGCCTCCGCCTGAGACCAGATGCGGCCGCATGGCGCGCTCATCGAGAGCCCGCATGCATAGCGCAGTGGTCGCTCCTACTGCGCTCGCCGGCGACCGCGTCGCCAGCTTGGTGCACGCCGCAGGCTCGCCCTGACTAGTACAGGGCAGCGAGGGCGCTCATGTGCCGCTTCGGCTAGGGGGCAAAGCTTATCGCTAGCCCCCTTTCTACGCGCAGGCCGCGTGCCGCCGGCCGGCCTGGATCAGGCCGCCGCGCGGAACGGGCGGCGCGTGCCGCTGATGACCGCGAGCGCCGCGCCGAGCTGGGCCGCGCCGTTGGTCGTGCACTTCGAGAACATCGAGCCGAGCGTGTGGAACGCGCCGGGACCAGTGCGGTCGTCGGCGCTCGTGCGCGACTCGGAGCCGCCGAAGCGACTGGAGCCCTCCTCGAACCCCGAGATGTCGGCGCCGACGGCGGCGTGGATGACGTCGAGCAGCGAGAAGCGGTTCGCGTTGCTGCGCCCGTGCAGTGTGGACGGCGCGTCGATGATCTCGTCGCCGTCGTGCCTCTTGAGGTGCGCGATGATCGCGATCACGGCGCCGGCCGCGAGGCAGGCACTGATGAGCGCGAAGAAGAGCTGGCCGGCGCCGAGGGCGACGAGCAGCAGGTCGAAGGTGGACATGATCATCCCGATGGCCATCAAGCCGAAGAAGAACTTCGGCGACAGCGGGGATCCGCGTGCGAACACGGGCGGCCTCCTTTGGCCATGAGCTCACTTTTCGCTTAAGCCGTCATTTCCGTAGACGAGCGAAGTGAGTAATAAATCACTGACATCTCAGAAACTTATTACTCACTTCGCTTTAAAAAGCAGTATCTACTTGTTAAAAAACACCTTGGAGGCATTAGCCTCAACAAGAATTAATTAATATTGTATAATATATTTTTATAAAGTCAACTACTTTTTAGCGATTTAGAACAATAAGACGCATAGAATCCGAAAGTTCTGTCGGCTTATACTTATATTTATCTAGCGTCTCGCTAACTTCCATTCCTAAGTTCTTCAAAGCATCGGCCAGTTCTACTTGCGGCATTTCGTATTTAATATCTTTGTCGGCATAGTGTGTAGGAATAACAACTTTAGGCTCAATCTGTTTAATGAGCTTTAAAGCTCCTACTGCATCCAAGGTATAGCCACTGTTACCAACTGGCACAACTACAATATCCACCATGCCGATTTGCTCCAGCTGGTCTTCGCTAAGTTCTGGGTAAATGTGCCCCAAAATTGCAACCCTCGCGCCATCAGCCTCTAGGGTATGGATGGTTGCATTATTCTTCCCTTCTTCATCCATATGAGCTCTGGCGGCAACACCGTGGATAATCACGCCGGCAGTCTCATACTCCCCGGGCATATCCACTTTAATGCGTGCTTGGTGATCTGGGACTTCTTTAAAAGTTTTTAGGCTAATGTCTGTTGGTTTTGTTACCGTTTTTAAACCAAGTTTCTGTAGGTTGTCATCCACTACTACTTGGGCTTTTTTAGTTGTAATCCTTAAGCAATTGGCACCAAAATAAGATAATTCCACGGGCTCTTAATCTCCTCCTTATTTAGACTTCCAGGTTATGAGTATTAATTATAACCTGTTTTTTAGCCGACAGCACGCTGCCGATGAAACGGTCGTTAATCTGTATGCGGTATTTATAAGTATCCATTGGCATAACTGTGTAGCGCAGTTCTTTTTTTTCGGTGTTTTCTAGCTCTTCTATAAAGTTCTCTACCTTAGACTGGTTTGTGTCCCCTACTATTAATATATCTATCCCACTTTGGTCGTCTCTAGTAAACTGGCCCGTTAAAAATGCAAGTTCTATATGTCCGGTGCCGCGTATTGCCTTTGCAAGAGGATGCTCCGGAGCCACTTCCGCAGCAACAGGTATCTCTGGTTGCTGCTCCTTGGCAGTTTTCTTAGAAGTTGTTTTTTCTTCTGATGCGGGAGGGGTCATCTTCAGGCCGCCAAAAATAGCAGCTAGCGGCTGATAATATTCGTATTCTTGGTCGACTTCGTAATATAAGCGGTTATTGTCGGCATTAGACTTAATAATCCCAATGCTTAAGAGGTTAGACAGTTCTCTGCGCACGGAATTTATCTGCTCGTCAATCTTGCGCGTTATTTCGCGCACATAAAATGAACGGTTAGGATTGCTAAAAAACAGCTGCAACAGCTTTACGCGGGTCTTGGATCCAAATAATTGATCGATCATCATCTCTCCTCTGGTTTTATTGTACAAAGTGTAAACTTAAAAAAGCAATTCAATTGTTCAAAATACGCACAATTTCTTTATAAGCCTGTTCGGCTGACTCAAACCAGTGTATAGATTTATTACGCTTAAACCAGGTGCGCTGCCGCCTGGCGTATTGCCATTCCTGCTTTTGAATTACTTCTATCGCCTCCTCTTGGTTTATCTCATTTTTGAGTAATTTCATAGAGGTAATATATGCTATCCCGTTCGTTTTTTTTAGGGCATTCTCACCATATTTGTTCAATAATTCCTTGGTTTCTTGCAATAACCCTTGCTCAAAATATGTTTCTGCACGCTCAAAAATCCTCTTTTTTAGCTCTTCCGCAGCCGGCATTAGGCCAATTATTAGTACGTTGTTATTTACACTACTCTTTGTGCCAGTTAACCCCTTTCGTTCTATTGTACGTATTAGGTACCGGCGATTATTTTTATTCTCCGGCATAAGATATTCAAGCTCTTCTATTAGCTTTTGGAGTTGTTCAACTGTTAGTTTTTCTAAGCGCTCGCGCTGCTGCTGATCCGCCTGGTTCACAAAATCAAAATCAAAAAGCACAGAATCTATATAGAGCCCGCCGCCGCCAACTAAAACTGGCAACTTTCCTCGTTTTTGGATCTCGGCTATTTTTTGCTTGGCGTAGTTTTTAAATTGATAAGCACTAAAGACTGCTCCAGGCTCAACCAAGTCCAAACCCCAGTGCGGCACTAGTTTCTGTTCTTTTGCAGACGGCTTTGCCGTACCAACATCCATTCCTTTGTAAATTGTCCGGGAATCGGCAGCAATAATTTCTCCGCTGAACCCTTGTGCAATTTTTAAAGCGAGGTCCGATTTGCCGCTGGCGGTCGGGCCAACTATAACAATGAGCTCTGGTTTTTTAGTGGCGGGTTCCATAATAATGCTTCTACCTTAATTCGATAATCCTCGTCCACCTCTATTCCTTCGGCTTCTAAATCCTGTTTATGTCCTTCCATACCTCCCGGATAGCCTCGAGCTAAACCCCCTTGCTTATTAACTACCCTTTGCCAAGGTAATTCTGCGGGCCCAGTATGCGCAATTTGCCCTACTTCCCAAGCCGCCCAAGCAGCTCCTGCCATCGCCGCAACCTGACCATAAGTAGCAACTTTCCCCTTGGGAATCTGAGATACAATCTCATAAACTCTGTTTCTAAATTCTGAATCAACTCTGCTCATCAAAATACTCCAAAACTTCCCGCCAGTCTTTGCATCTTATAAGATCGCTGGGTATTTTTTTATGCCAACCATAATTACCAAAAAGCACCGCACCAACACCTCTAGTCAATGCCGTTTTACAATGCTCAATATTATCATCTAATAAATAAGAGATCCCTAGCTCTTCACAAACCTCACCTTTTGTCCGCCTAGCATTTGTACCAAAACCAATAAACACAGGCTCCATAGCAAATACTGGCTCAAATTGCTCTCCGAGCCACCTTTCTGTTTCTTCGCCCATCTCTTCAGGGCGTGAAGTTATGGGTACTAGATCATATTTTCTACTTAGCTTTTTGGTTCCTTCTACTGATCCAGGAATTGGACGAATATCGGACTGATCCAGGTTCATCCCGTTATGGAAATCAAGCATTAAGTCCGTTGGGTCAATACCGTGCTGGGCCCATACACTTTCATAATATCCCCAGTATTGGGCCTCTATTCTGTAGTGTTTTTCTGATAAATCAACACCTCTGCGCTGGTTAACAAATACGCGTAGAGCATCCGTACTATCAGCGAGCACATCATCGATATCAATCCCTAGCCTTTCTTTAGACATAGTTATTTATTTACGAGTTTTTGCATCTTCGGTAACTTTTGCCAGGAATTCATCGATACCTAAAGTTTCTTTTTCTAGCTTAGGCAAATCAGAGCGTACACGCGGAGTAATTTGACGGCTTTCTACTTCTTTGCTGCCAATTACGACTGTATAAGGCACTTTCATATGTTCTGCATCGCGGACTTTCTTGCCAACAGTTTCGTTAGAGTCGTCTAATTCTGCTCTGATTCCCTGTTCATTTGCTTTTTCAACCAGGTCTCGCGCCGCTTTCAATATATTTTCTTCATCATTCAAAGTTGTAATTCTGAGCTGTTCGGGAGCCAACCATATCGGGAACTTCCCATCACTATGTTCTATGTAAACAGCAAGGAATCTTTCTATGGAGCCCATAATTGCACAATGCACCATTACAGGCCGCTTCAGCTCTCCATCCTCATTAACATAAGTAAGGCCAAGGCCTTCTGGTTGTGCAAAATCTATCTGGATTGTCGCAACTTGCCAAATGCGCTCTAGGGAGTCTTTTGCTACAAAATCTAGCTTAGGCCCGTAAAAAGCCGCATCACCTGTGCCATCAGAGGCTTTAACGCCCTTTTTATCTATAGCTTTTTGAAGCTCTGTTTCTGCGGTTTCCCAATTTTCATTACTGCCCGCATACGCATCTGGTTCATTGGGGTCTCTAGTAGAAAATCTAAGAGATAGTTCAAAATCAAATGCACTGTAGAATTTCTCTATAATTTCCCAGATTTTTAGTACTTCGTCTAGAATGTGCTCTTCTCGGCAAAAAACATGCGCGTCATCCTGCGTAAAGGCTCTGGTCCTTGATAAGCCATTCAGTTCACCAGTTTGCTCATCCCGGTAGCAAAGAGTGGTTTCCCTATACCTAATTGGAAGCTCCTTGTAGCTCCTTGGCCTTGATGCATAAATTTGCGTATGATGCGGGCAGTTCATAGGCTTCATTGCGAATTCATGCCCTTCTCTGCTGGAAATATGGAATAATTCATCACTAAACTTGCTCCAGTGTCCGCTTCTCTCATATAGATCTTGTTTAGTTATGTGCGGTATAGCCACTGCTTTATAGCCTTTTTCTGTGCGCATGTCTTGCACGAATCTATCTAACTCTTCGCGCAGAACAGTTCCTCTAGGCGTCCAGAGGGGCAATCCTGGCCCAACGAGATCTGAAAATACAAATAAATCTAGTTCTTTGCCGATTTTTCTGTGGTCTGGGAGCTCTTTTTGCTGCGTTTTCTTATCTTCATCCATAATGATTTACATCATAACACCTTACAAGCGCTCTAAAAAGCCCTGGTTTCGATTTTTATGCCACAATCCATACATCACATCATCTTAATCCCGGCAAAGCCGGGCTTTATATAATGTTCTTGGTGCCAAGTCGGCTTACCATCCCCAGTGCTCCCTCACTGTATTACCTATACAGGCTCGGTCCGCGCTTCATTGGCGCATCGATTTTGCGTTCAAGTGTATGCATTGTAGCTATAGTTGTATGATTATTCTTTTATAAAAGCAAAAAACTGGCCTTTTGAGCGATCTCGCAAAGTCGTTCAAAGCCAGTTATTTTTTACTTAACACATCGGCAAAACTCAACCTACAAAAAAGTATATACGGGCTAGCCACAAAATGCTAGTACTTTTTTGGCTGTTTTTTCCACACATGTGGAAATCACGCTTTTATATCACAGAAAGTCTCTAGCAGGATAATACTTATATCAAATATGGTTTATTCTGAGATTTTGTAATATACCCTATGTGAGTTAACATTGAAAAGTTCTTGCGGGTTACCTTTTGCGATATACTTATATATACGTTCGAGGGCACGTAGCTCAGTTGGCTAGAGCGCCACATTGACGTTGTGGATGTCGGGGGTTCAAGTCCCTCCGTGCCCACCATTATTATTGACTTATTATTCTTTTTGTGTTATTATACAAAACGTAGAGGTGACTCTGTGCGCTATACGCAAGCACATGAGCGGCACCTCTCGGAGGAAAAAGGGAGACTAAACCCTCCTCTAATTACGGATAACCTGGAAGGGAGTGCTTTGCGCGACCCGCCCGAGTAGTACCGTAACTCGCTAGTTAGGGGCACAACACAAACCTAACGGTCTTATATTCCCTAACCCTGTTTTGAGCTCTCGGCAAGTGGGCTCCCGGCAGCGCGTGACGCGCGCCGTGCCCGGAGCAAATCGTTCCACCGCCGAGACATCTCTCAATAGAGAAAGGAACAAGATAATGCGATTACCCTAGCGGGTACATAAGGGATGGGGTCTCGGTCGAAGGCGGCGGAAATGCCACGTAGTGCGCAACACTCGGTGCGCTAGCCGCTTCGGCCAGACCCCTACCCAGAAACTTTATCTCCCGTCGGGCAGCCTCCTGCCTGACGGATTTTCAATTTTATAAGCATTAACACCTTACAGAGGCTTGACCTAAACCTTATTGTCCGCTATAATATCCCTCGTTAATTGTGAGGTGTACGTGAGTACAAAAGGAAAATTGCTTGACGATTTCAAGCTGTTTTACGAGGAGCTCGTAACCCCCACTAACAGACCTGTCCAAACCCGCATTCGTAGGGTCCGGGCACAAAGGGTTAAATAAGAAAACGACTCCGGAAAGTCGGCTGGCCGCCACGGTCAAGCCGGCTTTTTTTATACATATCCACTGCTTTTGTGAACTTTTCCACTGGCAAAAGTAATAGGGTTATGTCAATATGTTGACATGGTTTGCGCATATTGTGGACATGAAACTAAAGTAACAAACAGCCGTTTGCAAAAACGGAATAACCAAGTATGGCGCAGGCGCCAATGCGAGGCTTGTAAGGCGGTATTTACAACTCACGAGGCCATTGACCTGACTCAGGCCCTAATGGTTGATTCAAAGGGCTCTACAGGCCCCTTTTTACCGGACCTACTGTTTAGCGATGTACTTTTAGCTCTGCAGGATAGAAAAGACGCTTTTGTTGCTGCTCGTGAAATAGTGTCTACGACAGTTCAGAATTTATTAAAACTATCAGATAAGCCGTTTTTTACGCCAAAACAGATTAGCGATACCACAGCTAAGGTGTTAAAAAGATTCGATAGGCGCGCCTATCTCCGTTACGTTGCCGAACACCCCTCGCTCCAAAATTAAAATTTTGGAGTAATTTACAGTTTTCAATTCACGGTTTACCTAGATTAACGGCCGCCACTTTCCAATACTCAATCCGTTGTTGAATTGCTTTTTTATTAAACTTATAGCAAAATATATGTACTTCGTTGAGGTAGAAGACTGCTTCATGACGAAGCAGCTCTCTGTTGAAAACTACAAGCTCAGAAGAGGAACAAGTGCGATATTGGCGTTATTTTCCGCCTTTCAGTTGGTTCTCGTACCTGAAGGAACTGGTCGAGGACTACAAGTTCCGCAGAACCACTCGCAGAACTATCCGCCAGCTGCGCCGGTTCGAAGCGCGCATGCGTCATGAAGGCGAAGATCTGGCTAAAGCTGTAGAGCGTCAAGCTGGACTGCTGGCCGGAGAGCTTGTCGAACTGGACCAAGCAAGGAACCGCAGGAAGGCACTGTTTCGGAGCCGATTTCGGCATCGCGGCGAACACGACTATTGATTCGATCTAAAAGGAGGGGCGCTTATGTGCGCTGAGCAGGTTCTCAAGACCCCACAGGAGTGGATGAAGCAGCTTCACCCCGACCTGAGTATCCGCGATCCTGATGGATGGCGCGATTCTGATGGACCGTCCTTTGACGAACCCATCAGCCGAGAAGAGTTCGACATCCGCTTCGAGCGCTGCACGGTGGGCCCGAAGAGGCAACCCACGCTGTAGACAAAGAGAAATTCCCGCCTGCTGGACGACCAGCGGGCGGGACAGTTCCCCAGAATATTAAATTAGTGTTTTTAGGAACTGAATTTATAACTTAGCTACATCGATGCGTTCGGATTTTACGGCTTTTTCTGTTAGGTCGAATTTACCCAGATACCAGCCAAACATTAGGCGCGTTTGAGAATAAATTGCCGCCATTGAGCTATAAACAATTGTCGTGATTGGCAGGTAAATCCACTGCAGCATCATCCATACGGTGCGGCGTCTTTTATATCTTTCCGGCTTTGGCGGAAGTGCGCGCATACTCAAATACAAACTAGCCAAAATTCCAACCATGGCGACCCGCTGCAGCTGGCTGGCTACTTGCGGCAGCTGGTTTGCTAAATAACTGTCCGGATTAAACAGAAATGGCGGATAAGCTGCCAAAAGCAGAATTAGCGGCGCTGTAGACCAGCTGATGTGGCCTTCTAGCAGTCTGCCAAACCGGGCAATCAGTAGTGGTTTTGGAATTTTATTTTTTTTCATAAAGCCCATGTAGGCAAAATATGCGATATCTGATGCGCCCCACGCCCAGCGCCGAACCTGCACAAACTGAGCTTTTAAGGTGCGCTTGTAGCTGTCTGTTAAAACCGCATCCTGATAGATAGGCACATAGATTGGGTAAACATCGTGCTTGCCGTCATAGCGGAAAAAGGTGCGCCAATACTGGTGGCCGTCTTCTACGATTGTGCGCACGCTCCAAAAGTCTGTATCTATTAAAGCTTCCATTGGCTGGGCGTGGGAAGAAAAATTACGCAGCATGTGCGGGCGCATGGACAGGATTATGTTCCAAAAAGAATTGCCGGTTGCTACAACGCGCATCGGCGCCGGAGCGTCCCAAATATTATTCAAGAACATTGGGATTGGCTGGTAGGACACATGCTTTGGCTCCTCTGTTGAGCAGAATGTGTAAGTAAGGGCTTGTAAATATTGTTTGTCCGGACGGTTATCTGCATCCAAAGTAGTTACAAGCACTCGCTTAGGATCGATCCCCCCTTTTTCGAGATATTTTTTAAGCTCGCGGCCGGCATACGTAATATTACCGCCTTTACCTATCACTTCACCCGGTTGGTCGATATGTTTTGCAGCTTCGGCGTGCTTAAATTTATTTTTATAATCTGCCATTAATGCTTTAGCGCGCTTTTCTACTTCAGGGCCGCCGCGCTCTTCGTATGCCAAGAATACGACCACTTTTTTCATGTCGTAATCTGAGCCAATAACAGATTGGATTGTAGGTTCTAATATTTCCCTGCTCTCGTTCCATGTGGCGATTATGATGGCATGGATAACTTCGCTGGGTTTGACGCGCGTGTTTAACATATATTCTTCGACGCGCTCTATATTGCGCTTGTGCCATTTAGGCGCATTCTTTGTTTCTGCCCGTAAATTTTCCAAATCGTTATTTAAGCTTTGCCACGGCAGGGTGCGCTGCTGGTTCATCTGGTTCCAGCCCTGTATTGAGCGGATTGTAAGCCCAATTGTGCGCACAAACCATAAAAGCAGATATGCGATCACAAAATATGCCGTTAGTCTGGCGCTAAAAATACCTAAAATTACCGGAAAAAATAAAATTGTCCAGGTGAGAGCACCAGGCAAAATTTCGAACGCACGGTACTTTCTGCCCCTCTCATTTGGCTGGGGGATTTCTATGGATCGCATATAAACCTATTGTAATGAAATAAGCGAATTGGCGACAATAGTTGCCAGAATGAGCAACAGTGCTGTAGATGAAAGAATAAAAACGGAGACTGAGTGGCGGATTCTGTAAACGCGCGCGCTCAAGAAAACTCCGGCGATTGCTGTAATAGCTATATATACCGCCATACTATAAATGTCTATTGGCTTGCCGCTTTGATAACTGGCGCCGGAGATGTTTGGGCGGTAAGCTACCACTGTTGTGGGGTTTTTAGAAACATCAAAACGCAGTAAGACCACGCTTACTCCTATAACTAATAGCAGCATGATAAGTGAAATAAGGAGTAAAACTACTTTATCCTGCAAAAATTTCTTTGGTATTTCCATAAGCCCTTAAGCTATATTCTACACTTTTATATATGGTGCGGGTAGAGAGAATCGAACTCTCCTCTCGACCTTGGGAAGGTCACATATTAGCCACTATACGATACCCGCATGGAGCCACCTTGGGGATTCGAACCCCAGACCCCCGCTTTACGAAAGCGATGCTCTAGCCAACTGAGCTAAGGTGGCTTAATTCCCCTGTTTTACCCCATAGAGTATAGCAGAATTCGCGATTTTACCTGTTTATTGCCTGTTTGGAAGTTAAAAAGCTTACAGATTAATTCTGCGCTAAATTCAATAATGAGTCAGGTAATAAGTTAAAAAGGAGAAAAGATTATGTTACTAAATATTATTTTATGGATACTGTTCGGTGCACTAGCAGGGTGGATCGCATCAATTATTATGCGCACGGACGCTGAGCAAGGTGCATTGGGGAATATTGTAGTCGGCATTGCCGGAGCATTTATTGGCGGCTTTTTGGTTAGAGCTTTGACCGGAAATGACGTATCCGGCTTCAACCTGATGAGCCTGATAGTGGCGATTATTGGCGCAATAATTCTTCTGGCTATCGTTAAAGCATTCCGCGGCAGTACCGGCACCCGTTCGCACCTGATGAGATAAATTTCCTTACCGCTAATTCCTAAGAGGTCCCCTGCCGGGGCCTCTTTTTTTACTCCTTAAAACTTGCTTTTGGCAAAAAGGTCACGCTAATATAGAGTGACTACCAATGGGGCAAAATATAGATGCTTAAAACCGTAAAAAATATTGCTATTTCCATTTTTGTGATGCTTTTGCTCTTTGGCGCTGGGGGCACGGCCTATGTTTTGTTCTTTGGTGGTAAGGATAGTGGCGTGCAAGCACAACAAACACCTGCACCAAAGCCGGAAGCACCCGCGCTTCCCAAACCTCACACACCAAGCCCTAATGCTCCAGAAAGTGTTGGATTAGAAGCACTGACATCACCCGTTAAGCCCGGAGAAAATACTTCTATCACTGTGCAAACTTTACCCACTTCCAACTGTACGATTTCTGCAACTTATAATAATGTTCCCAGCAAAGATTCCGGCTTAACCCCGAAAGGTGCCGATGCGTATGGTATCGTTACGTGGTCGTGGACAGTTGATCCCACAGCACCCGATGGCACCTGGCCAGTAAAAGTGACGTGTTTTTATAATAAAAAATCTGCCATGTATATAGGGGATTTGGTAGTTTCTAGGAAATAGATTTTAGTTTAGTTTATTGTAAAATGAGAATATATGGGACCAGATAACTTCACACAGCAGCCAAACAGCCAATCCAGTCCGCGGCCAATAAACGGTATGGCTCCGCAGAGGCCGCAACGGCCTATGCAGGATTTTGGTTCCCGCCAGCAACAACCTATGCGCCCGATGCAGCCCATGAGGCCAGTGGCCCCTCAGCAACGGCCTATGCAGAATATGCAGCCGCAACAGCCTAGATATGCCCCTGCTCCTCAGCCGATAACTCAACAAAGGCCACCAAACCTAAACCCGCAGCCCTATTACAACCAACGCCCTGCATTGCAATCTCAGCCTTTCCAGCCGCAGCCCCCACAGCAAGCAGCGCCCATAAACACCGATTTTAGCCCCAAAACTAGCCCGCACCAAAAAGCGAAGAAAAAACTCCAACTGCCCAAAACTAGTAAATTATCATTCGCCCTTGGGATGGTGTTTGTAGCAATTGTTGCAGGGTTGCTCTTTACTAATATCGGCAAGGATTCGCCCCAGCCAAAAGCTTCGGCGCAAAAACCGGGACCTTCTCAAAAACCTTTGGAACAACCATCCTTTACTACCTATTACCCCAGTCCTCTTCCAGACGGCTTAAGCCTGTCAAAGGGGTCAATAGCATATTATAAGAATTCATTTACGTTTATCCTCGAACAAGCCGGCAAAAAAAGCTTCTTCGTTTATGAGCAGCCAGCATCGACCGACCCGGACTTTTCTAGCCTAAAGAGCAGAATTGTAGCTCCTCAGAGCATTGCGCTTTCTGTTGGCCAAGGAATTGAAGGCAGTCTGGATAATGGAACTGTTACAGCTGTAAAAACTGACAAAAACACGATTATGATTGTGGACTGCTCTAAAACAGTTTGCAGCACGCTCCCTAGAGAAATTCTTTCGAATATGCAAGTAAATAGCGACTTAGTCAACCTTAAACAAAAGTAATTGAAACAGATGGTCAAATGAGCCGATTCCCGCATTACAAACGACCAAACCGTAGACTAAGTAAAGTTAAGCCAATATATAAAAGAGGGTTCATTATAGCTATTGCAGTAATTTTTGTGACAACTTCGTTCTTTTTTTTGTATAAGCCTAAACCCGTCCACGCACAAATTATTCTAACCAGTGGGACTACATGGACAGTGCCTTCGGACTGGGTTAGTAGCAATAACTCCATTGAGGTTATAGGCGGTGGCGGTGGCGGTGGCGGCGGTTTTCAGGCGACGACCGGTAACGGTGGCTTTGGCGGCGGTGGCGGTGGCGGCGGTGGCTATTCTAAATCAGTAAATGTAGCTTTAACACCTGGAATGGTAGTTGGAATTTCCATCGGAGCCGGAGGGACTGGCGGAGCTAATAGCGGCAACGGCACAGCCGGCGGAGATACATATTTATGCAATGATACATCTAACTGCACAAGTCTTACTGATAGCGCTGTAGCTGTAGGGGCGCAAGGCGGCGCTTTAGGTCCTGGCGGTACTTCCTTGGCTAGCGGTACAGGAGGTGCTGGCGGTTCATCTGCTAGCGCCGTGGGCAATTCAACAAAATTTGATGGCGGTGCTGGTGGCAATGGAGGGTCGTTCTCCTCATCCACTGGCGCCGGTGGCGGTGGAGGGGCCGGAGCGGCTGGGCGTAATGCCGCTGGCAACAATGGCACAAATTCCGCTGTGGATGCGCATGGCAATGGTGGCCAAGGCGACGGCACATCTGGAGGTGCTGGAGCGACAGCTAACAGCGGGACCGGGAGTGATGGTACTGAGTATGACGCAACTCATGGCTCTGGAGGCGGCGGTGCTGGAGGCGACGGATCTAAAAACAACGCTGGTTCAGCTGGCGGTGCGGCCGGCCTTTATGGCGCCGGTGGTGGCGCCGGTGGTGGTAATGGTAGATCCGCTAGCCCGGGAGGCGTTGGGGGCGCCGGAAAACAAGGTTTAATTAGAATAACTTACACATATCAAATACAAGCAGATTACCGTTGGCGCTTAGATGATGGCAACGAAACAACCGGCACGGCCCTGGCCGCGCAAGATACAGCTGCGTCTATCAATTACGGAACAAACGTGCGCTTGCGCTTTAGCGTGGCCAATAAGGGTGACACGACTAGCAATTCATATCAGCTAGAGTATGCTCCGTATGTAAATGGTTGTGGGAGTTGGACGGCCGTTCCGAGTACAGCTACAACGGAACATTTTAATATGTTAAGCACTTCAAATTACGTAGACCAGGCGTCTTCAACAAATGCAGCTAGCGGGCCGGGAGTTATAACCGATCCATCTGGATATTCGTTCGTTGCTGGTAAATTAGTTGAGAACCCGTCCAGCTCAGCTACAATAACGCTGGCCGCCGGCCAATTTACAGAAATAGAATATGCGATCCAGGCTAACTCCAATGCCACTTATAGTTCATACTGCTTCCGTTTAAGTAACTCTGGTTCCGATTTGGACGAATATGACAACTACCCTATTTTAAATATCAATTACCCGCCATCTACCCCGACAATTTATAGCGTCGCTGATGGCAATACCAATACATCACGCCTCCCGATTTTCCAGCTAAAAAGTACTGACGCAAATAGCGACTATTTAAAGTACGTAATTGAGACCTGCACCACTAATAGCTTTCCCTGTGGTGCTGGAGGCCACACATACGACCAAACTACCTCACAAACATGTTGGGGACTTCAGGATGCCCAATCTGGATCAGCATTCCAATCCAGTCCTACTCTTTCTAGTGCCACGATGGCTTATTGCGAAATCCCAATAGCCGATATGCTAAACGCCAACACCACCTATTACATGCGCGCTAAAGCCATTGATCCTGGTGGCAGTAATACTTATAGCCCGTACTCCAGTGTGGTTAGTTTTACCACCGGCACCCTGGATATAAAAATCACTGGCGGCACCTGTATAGGTGGCACTGGCAGCTCCTGCACTTCTGGAAGCGGCGGCCCTACGCAAATCAAAATTGGCAACTAGCTCAAGCAGAATAAACTTGTGATTATAGCTAAAATCAAGTTATTTTATTAGTTGTGATGAATGAGAAACAATGGACAGCTCGTAACCGGAGCAACCAAAAAAAGCTGTGGGTCGCATTATGGCTAGGTCTATTAATCATAGTTGGGGCAATGATTGGCTTGTGGTTATACCTGCACCGCCCTCATACACAAGCACCCTCCAAAAACTCTAGTCCGGTACCTGCAAGCATTGCGCAATCTGTTAATTTTCCGATTTATTATCCAGATTCCAAAAAATTACCTGCCGGATACAATTTAGATTTAAACTCTTTCAAATCTCCAGTTAAGAATGGGGTGGCTTATTCAGTAAGTTACGACAGTAATAAAAAGATCGTATTTTCGGTGCAGCAAAAACCGTCTGATAACGAGCTTCAAAGCTTCACATCCAACTATATTCCTTTAAACAACAGTGTCCAAGTTCCAGTTGGCCAAGCTAAAATTGGTGCCTACAATAACCATGGCACACTTGAAACACTGGTTAGTCTGCCCACAAACAGCAAAGCCTGGATAGTGATTACCGCTCCAAAAGACATCAACCAAACCCAGCTTAAACAAGTATTGCAATCGCTTCAGCAGTAACTAGTTACCTGTAACAATAAGTTGCTGCAGGGTGACAGTATTGGAAGCGTTACTGGCACCGAATGCTGGGAACAAGTAGATGTTTTTGGCCGATGTACTTGTTACTGTTGTACCAGCAGTACCTGTATCTGTTTGTAGAACTGTTTGAGCAGCTGTAGCGGCAGTATTACTAGTAGAATAAGTTAAATCACCTTCTGTTTGCATGTGAGTTGTGTCGTAGCAGATTATGGTTGTGTCGAGTTTCCACCCAACATTAGTTAAGTTAGTAACACTAGCAGTAGTAGTGGAAGTGCCAAGCGGAGTGTCATTAGTTTTTGTGGCGCTATCGGTGCCATAATAAACACCTAAGGCAAAGTTTTGGGCAGCAACGTTTTGTACACCATACACTCCTCTTGCAATAACATGAATAACCCTGCCCGCCTGACAATAGTTCGCAGGAATTGGAACACTCTTGTTAAAGGATGTGCAAGCAGTGGTACAAGTGTTAACCGCTGACGAAGCAGATGTGTTGGAATACAGGAGGCCGTTACATGTAACCCACGAGCCGGCGGTACCGCAAAGGAAGTTATGGTCAGTTGAGCTGTAGAACATCGCACCATTAACCACAGTTGCGGCATTCGATGTAGTACCAGCGTTGAAAGTTGAATTCGTGTCGCTGCCAAGCACGAGAAGCGATGTTGAGGCAGCCGAAGTACCGATATTTACAGTGCTATTGCTAGAGTTAACATTAAGTATACTGGTACCCAACCCTCCCACGTTGCTACCTCTTACCGCAAACAATACTCCGCCTAGAGTACTGTCTGCGTCCTGGATATCTAAGCCACCTCTTGTAGAATCCAGTTTTACTTCTGGAGTAGAGCCGCCCGTAGAAACCGAGTAAGCTTGCTGCAAGGTTTGCGTAGTACTGCTTAGTGTAGCCCAGGTAGCATTTTGACAGCCTCGGAACAGATTAGTGCTACTGTTATAGTAAATTGCTCCTGTGGTACAGGTAGGATCAGCCGCGGCCGAACCCAACTTAACTACACTCGAACCATTAACACTTATGATTGAAGATCCTGGATTTAAAATTAAGTCAGAGCTAGTACCACTCTGTAAAGTTAATGTGCCAGCTGTAGTTTTCCAGACAGAAGCCGCGTTAGCGGTTATTGTAATTGCTGAACTCGTACCAGAAACTACCGAAATAGCCCCAGCTCCAGCACCCACCGCTACCGTGCCTGTATTAGCGGTGTAGTTAGCGGTTGTTGTTGCTGTATCGTAGAATATTAGTGCGTAATTAGCTGTACCCCCATTTTCGTAAACTCTAACTTGACGGCTACTGCTGTCTACCGCAAATATAGCAGCTCCGGAATTATTTTGTACCTGGAAGGCGCTGGCCGAATTTGTGGCATCCTTGAAAACTGCATCACCAAGAGCCGTAAATGTCTTATTAGATGCAACCGTGCTAACACCATTGAGCGATACTGCTCCGGCTCCAGTTGTAAATGTATGCGTTCCTGCAACGGTAGTATCGCCGCTTAGAGTATTGGCGCCAGAACCAGTTGTAAATGTACCTGTTCCGCTCTGGGTGAAGTTATGGTTGGCGGCAATGGTTGTGTCGCCGTTTAGCGATACTGCGCCGGTTCCTGTCGAGAATGTACCGGCTCCATTTTGAGTGAAGTTATTGTTAGCAGAAATAGTAGTATTTCCGGTTAATGTAATTCCGCCTGTTCCACTTTGGATGGTGACGGCGGTACCACCTGTCGTATTTCCGACAAATATATTCTTTGCCTGAGCGCCGGTGCCCACATTAAGAGTTGGCGTAGAAGCGCTTGTTACGTCAAGTGTTAAGTTGCCGCTATCAAGCGTCCATGAAGAACTAGTGTGCCCCAAAATAGTTACAGCAGAGCTAGCGCCGGCATTAATGTTTACATCGCCAGATCCGTTACCAATCTTCGTAGTGCCGGTAGAGGCGGCAATTATGGCAGAGTTTGTGCCATCGTCGTAATAAATATCAACATATTTTTGGCTGGCAGTACCGTCGAATACTTTAAGGTGATTAATGCTTGTATCAACCGCCATTACATTGAAGGTGGAGTTATTTTGGACTTGGAATGCAGTGGCTGAGTTAGAAGAATCTTTAAATAAAGCATCCCCCAAGGCAGTAAAGGTTTTGCCCGAAGCGACCGTGCTAGCACCATTGAGCGCTACTGCACCAGTTCCGGTTGTAAATGTATGTGCCCCAGCAATTGAGGTATCACCGCTTAGGGTATTGGCGCCAGAACCAGTTGTAAATGTACCTGTTCCGCTCTGGGTGAAGTTATGGTTGGCGGCAATGGTTGTGTCGCCGTTTA
>Ga0070679_100000370_pt1 | contig 38164 bp, 51 predicted proteins | sample KBSC63BmetaG_FD_65652 | JGI IMG/M metagenome (GOLD analysis project Ga0070679, IMG submission 65652) | Corn rhizosphere microbial communities from Kellogg Biological Station, Michigan, USA - KBS C6-3B metaG | ecosystem: Host-associated > Plants > Roots > Rhizosphere | place: USA: Michigan... | reverse complement strand
GCAATACGCGCTCGCACGTGGCGACGAAGGCGACGACGAGCTTGACGACGATCTCCGCGACCCAAAATCGATCGAGTTGAAGTATATGCAGGACGGGTTGGAGCAGATCCGTTGGGACAAGCGCCGCTACGACGGCGTCATGGGCGAAATGCTCATGCTCTATCACAACACTGTCGAGCGACTGCAACAGAACAACAACTCCTTGATGGACCGTGTGATGATCTTCTTCGACAAGGTCCAAGAGGCCGAAGATCGTCGCGCACAACGCGACATCATGCTCGAAAAGGAGAAATTCAAACTCAGCATGTATCGCGACGGTATCCGTACCGCGCAGAACATGCTCCCGAGGCTGTTCGCGGGCGTCGAGTCGCACAAGAAGGAAGCCGCAGGCAATGGTCACGCCAACGGCGTGGCACTGGCTGCAACGACAACGACCGCAGAAGAGGCCGCCAAGACCGCCTACGGCCCTTCGCCCGAGCGCACGCTCATCGACAACTTCCTCCACGGCTGTGAAGAAGAGGGCGAGGAGCTTCTGATCAAGCTCTTCGGCGACTACGAAGACAAGGACGGGAAGATTGTACTCGTCAAGCCCGGCATCTTCACCGTCAAACAATACGCGACACTCGTAGGCGTCCGCGACGGGCGTTTGCCACCGGAGGCTGTCGATCCGTTGATGCCAAACTCCGGCAGCGAAGACGCCATCACACAAGATCAAGTTCAGAAGGCCATGGACGCTGGTGTCACCCAAGGCATCGGCACAGCCATGGTGGAATTGATGGGTCTACGTCAAGCCAAGAACGGCGACGACGATGGAGATTTCACGGAAGCTGAAGAGCCGAACGAATAAGGAGAAAAGAAATGCCGCAGATCAAAGTACCGCTGAAGCAACTGGTCGGACTCTTCGTGCAGTCCGCGCAAGACACGAACCTCGACATGCCGTCGCGGCGTCTTGCCGCACAGATGACCATCACCGTGGCGCATCTGCAACGCATCGAGGCGATGATCATCAAAGTCGTCGGCGTCGGCACGGCCCTTGAAAAGAAGGTCGACGAAAGCCTCGCCGCGATCAACGAGCAATTGACCGCGATCACTGGCGGTGCTCCTACCGCTCCGCCGGCCGAAGGTGGAAATACGGGCGAGCCGCTGTCCGAAGAAGAAGAAGCTGCCGAGATGGCCAACCGTGTTCACGCCGAGACGCTGGCGGAAGTCGAAGCGGCGCGCAAGAACGGCGGCAAAGCTCCGGTCGCTCCGGCTCCCGCTGCGCCGGTCACACCGATCCGCCCTACGCCGGATAACGCGTCGTGATTCTGGCCGCCGACGCGCTCGACTTGCCCACGGCGGAACCGACCGCCGCTGAGCTTGCTGCGGCGAACATGCTGGAAGCGGAGATCGAGGCAGAAGTCCGTAAGACGATGGCCTTCAACGGCATCGACTTCAAGACGGACGTGACGGACGCGAAGGTGATCGCGATCGTCAACCAACGCCTCAAAGCTGCCGGCTGGAATGCTCAGTGGCAAATGCTCGTCGAGCAGAACAAGTTCACCAAGGGCCAAAGCCTCGTCGGGTTCGGCTTGAACGCTGCTCCGAACGACGAGTCGTACGCCACCCACCGCAAACGCCGCGCTCAGTAACCTCTCCTCCCCTCGACGGCAACGCTTCTTACTGCGCCGTTCGCCAAACGGCACACTTGCAAACGTACGGCGAAGTGTGTACAGTGTCATCTAACGGTGCCACTACGAAGCGGACACAGCCGGAACGTTATCAGCGCGAACATCCGTGAGATGGTGCGTGCAGGACATCCGGTAGATCAAGCCGTCGCGGCGTCCCTTCGCAAAGCAGGCATTCCGAAACGGAGGAGTCCAATGGCGAAGCGTCGTGGCAAGAAGAGCCGGAAGTACAAGAACCGCAAGCGCGTGAGCGCGGGCAAGCGGGCCTACAAGAAGTCCGGCCTGTACAAGTACAACATGCGGCGCAAGAAGTCGCGCGGCAAGAAGCGCCGCAAGGGTGGCAAGCGCGGCAAGAAGTACAGCCGCCGCCGTCGCGGTTCCAAGAAGAGCCGCAAGTACGTCCGCAAGGCGGCAGCGGCCGGCGTCCGTGTCATGCCGGCGTCGAAGGTACAGGACGCCTACCGGCGCGTGATCGACCGTGGCGGCACCGAGGAGCACGCCCGCAAGGTCGTGGCCCGCTTGGAGCGCCTGCGTCGGCTCCAGATCCGCAACGGTCTCGCCGCCCACGAGGCGAAGCAGAAGGCCGACGCCGAGCGCAAGAAGGCTCAGCAGTTCGCCGACCTGTTCCGCAAGATCGGCGCGGAAGAAGCGCGTCGCGCGAGCCTCTAGGCCGCGTCGTCTTCGTCGTCCCTTCGATACTTCCCACCACGCACTTCAATCTTTGACCTAGGCGGCACAAGCTCAAGCCGGCCCTCGTCATTCATCTTGAAGTAGCTCTTCAAGTTCTCCTTGCCGACGCGGTTCTTGCTACCAACGAGCAGGCGAAGATCATCAATCCCGAGCGGAGCATCCGCATCATCCGGCTTGGCAAAAGCCAGCACGGCCACCGTATCGCAGTGATGCTCTAGCTCCGTGCCGCCCTTCAAATCGCCCGTCGACGACATCTGATTGACGACGATGCCGCACGTCTTGGTCTTGCCGCCGCAATACTCTTTGATCTCTTTTCCAATCGCTTTGCATTGCGACTGCGAGCCGGGCATGCCTGAAGCCGACTTACTCGCAAATTTCTGACCGGAGTCCCAGATCACCAAGAACGCGTTGACCTTCTTCGCAAGCTCCAACACCGGCTCGATCCAGTATTGATTCCCGAGGATGATGACCTGATCGTTCTTCAGCCCGAGGCTCGCCGCCGCCATGTTGACATCGTCAGCGCTCTCTTCGCCGGACGCGTAGATCACCTTGCCTTGCGTCTTGGCAATATAATCAGCGATGGCCAACAACTTGCGCGTCTTGCCCACGCCAGCGAATCCGCCGAGCAACAACACCTTGCCGGCGACGAGCCCACCACTCAAAACATGATCGAACCCTTCATCACCCGTCGAGATGTGATGGATCTTGCTCAGGCTCGCCTTCCCACCCATCGTCTGGTGCTCGCCCTTCTGCTCCATGGAATCGACGCCGAACTTGCGTGGGCGATAGAACCCTCCGCAACCGGGACACGTCTCCTCCCAAGGCTCATCCGACTCGAATTCGCACCGTCTGCACGTGTAAACAGCCATGCGACGGATTCTAATCGTGGTAGGATGCGCTGTCTAGCCACGGAGATCCCCAATGAGCAACCGCACCATCTACATCGGAAACATGCCGTACACCACGACCAAGGAGGAGTTGATCAGGCTAGTTCACCCGCGCAAGGTCGAGCGAGTGACCATCCCCACGGACAGGGAGACGGATCGTCCCAGAGGCTTCGCATTCGTCGAATTCGCCAGCGACGAAGACGCCGCTTCTGCCGTGCAAGATCTCGATGGCACGGAATTCGGAAACCGCACCCTCAAGGTCAACATCTCCAAGCCGCGCGAAGGGCGTCGCGAAGGTGGGGGCGGTGGTGGTGGGGGACGTGACCGTGACCGACGAGGCGGCCGAGACCGCCGAGAGCGCTACGGCGACTAGCCGCCTGTGAAGGCGCCGATGATCAGATGGGCGCCGAATGCTGCGACGACCACTAACACAAACGCGAACACCCACAGCTTCGTCGCCGTCGACATGCGTTCGAAGCGGTCGATCATCCGCTCCGCTGCGCTGCGATTGTCCACCAGAGGCAACGGGAAAGCGCCGGTCACTTCCTTCGACAGAGCCTTCACGTCACTCTGCGCGATCTTGACGTTCTCTAGAACGACCGCAAGCGATGTGTTCAACTCCTGAATCAGTGAACGATCCTTGTCGCTAAGATTCTGGATGAACGTACGGTCCGCGACCGTATCGATCTCACGCGAAGTCTTGATGTCGTAGATGTCGCGACGAAGTTGTTCGAAGGGTGAGAGCAGTTTGTTGAGCGCAGCCGCCGTCGCGAAGTTGCTGTCAGCGAGACGGCGTACGCTGTCGATCAACTCTTCCAGTGTCATCGGCACGGAGTAACTCCTCGATTGTGTCGACGACGCGTTCGTTCTCCCGTGTTGCTTCTTCGCAGTGCGCCACGGTCTCTTCCAACTTGGCCTGCACTCGATCTCGATGCCGTGTCACTGGAACGGGAGTCATGCGCGACCTCCAATATGGAGTATCTACGCACACATGGGGTCGACGCAAGCGCCATCTGTTTCAACTGTAGCAGAAAACGCGGCTACGCCCACGTGGCAAAATGTCGCATACGATTCTGGCCTTACTGTGCAAAATCGCCATACGCACGTTTGCAAACGTGAGGATGCTTTACGTTTCTAACCCATTCTGATACCCTATGTACCCATGCGCAAACTACTGTGGCCAACCGTCATGCTTCTGTCGCTCTTCGTGTTCGCACACAGCGTCTTCGCCGCTGACGGAACGCCGCCACCGACGCAAGCGCAGAATCTCGCCATGCTGTGGCCGCTCATCGGCTCAGCCCTCGCAGCCGGCCTTGGCTACGGTCTGCCGCGACTCTCCGCCAAGTACACCTTCTTCCACACCGATCTCGGCGCCGTTGTCATCGGTCTCATCGGTGCCGTCGTCGGCGCAGTGATCCCCGTCTTCCAAGCCGGGACCGTCACTTGGGTCGCGCTCGCATGGGCAGCCACCAACGGATTCGTCGCCTTTTGCGCGCGCCTCAATCCCGGTACGACCGCCGACGATCCGCCGGCCAAGAGTCCCAAAGCTCGCCCCGGTGGCATCGCCGTGTTGTTGCCGTTGACGTTCGCCAGCGTCTTCGTGCTCGCCGGATGCCCCAAACCCGTGCCGCCTCCGAACGGTCCGCCGACCGGACCGACGCCGACGCAAGCGTACGACGCCGCGTTCTCGTCCTGCATGCAGCAACGAGGCATCGCTGTTGCCGTCAACGACGGTGTCGCCATCTGGAACATCCTCGACAATCCCAACACGTCGCAAGCGGAGAAGGTGCAGGCGTTGGAATCACTCGGTATCGTCACGGCGGCCGGCGCCTTGACCGATCTCGCAAGCTGCTCCCTCTACGCCTGGGATCAAGTCAACCCGATGGCTCCCGGTCGACAACCCACCACCGGTCAAGCTGCGCGACGCGTGTTCATCGCACGACACACGACTTCTCCGACAGCGAAGGTGCGTTGATGCACGCCGCGATGAAACTCGGGCGCCTTCGCTCCACGTCGAAGCAACTGGCGCTCGCGCCACGCCTGAAGGACTTCTTGAAGGCGCCGCTCCCCGCTCCGCCGGCAGAATACCACGGTGCGGCCGGCGCCACGATCGGGATGTTCGGCAACGATCAATTCGGCGACTGCACCATCGCCGGCCTCGCGAACTACCGCGCGATCCGCGCCAAGCTCAACGGCTGCCCACCGCCGGCCTCGACCACGGATGCCGTCGTCGCGCAGTACATGCGTTTGACAGGTGGGCAGGACACCGGTCTCAACGAGATCGACGTTCTCGTGCAGGCTCAGAAAAACGGCATGGAGCTTGGCGGTCCCAAGTGGATGGATGCCGTCTGGGCGTCGGTCCGCTACGACCGCAGCACATGCAAGTCGCTCATCGCCATCTTCGGCGCGCTCTACCTGGGCGTCGAGCTTCCGCTCGCGGCACAGGATCAGGCCGTGTGGACGCCGACGAAAGGCCGTAACGGCGCTCCGGGCGGATGGGGCGGTCACTGCCTCCTGTGGTCAGGCTGGAACGACCCTGACAAGGAAGGCAACGACAACGACGAGTTGGTGACGTGGGGCATGGTCAAGGAAGCCTCACCGCTCTGGCTGCCGAGATACGGCGACGAGTTTCATGTGATCGTCGACGCAGACTCCGCTGCTGTGGCTGGCGTCGACTTCGAAGCGCTCGTCGACTACGCGAACGAGGTCAACGACGGTTGATCTCTTATGCTGGCCGCCCCGTCGATTGAAAGCTTGTTAAACGAGTAGATCGACGGGGGCGGGCCAGCACCTACGGGGGACCAATGCGTTGCCTCTTGATCCTCCTACTCGCCGGTTGTGTTCCTCTTCGTCCTGCACGTTCACCCATCACAACATTCCGCACCGCCTCGTCGCCCGAACGCTGTGCCGCGCTCGCGTCACGAGCAGTCACGGAGCACATCCTCGCGCTCGTCTTCAGCGGACTCGGTACGAGCGCCGCCGGCATCTCACCAACCATCACGAACACCACGGCTCAAGACATCATACTAGGCATGGCGAGCGCACTGGGCGTCGTAGGCACCGTCTTGAGCTACACAGCCGGCGTCGCGTCGGCCGACTACTCCAAGGAGTGTCCATGACCAAGACCATCGATATCGACGGCGTGCTCGTCACGGTCACGGATACCGAAGTGCAGTATGAAGCTGGCGCTGCGATCGACTGCGACGGTGCTCCCAACGCCTACGCGTTGCCGTCGAGCGGTCATCGCGGTCTCGACAACATCTTCAACGCGCTTGAAGACCCACGCAACACGGGCGTCGACAAATACGGTGATCCTGTCGGCCCGTGGGCTGGCGTCATCGTCGGCCCCGACGGCAAGCCGATCATTCAGAAGGGTGGCCCGTGGGACGGCTACTGCCTCTCGTCGACGGCCTTGGTCGACCACAGCTATCCCGAGACCGACTATCGACGCTTCGTCGACGCCACGCGCATCGCGTACATCTCGATACCACCGCAGCTTCGCCAACTCGGCGTCGTGCTAGGAGACGGCGCTCTCGTCGCCGATCGAGACACCGCCCAAAGCGTCCAATGCATCGTCGCCGACATCGGCCCGAAGAAGCGCCTTGGGGAAGTCAGTGTCATGGCTGCGCAGTGCATGGGGTTCGTGGATTCGTCGCCGCGCACTGGTGGCGCCGGCAAGGGGATCATCGTTCGTATCTTCCTCGGTTCGGCCGACATCCCGGCCTGGGACTTCAACCGTACACAAGACGACGTAGCTGCGCTCGTCGACAAGTACGCATCGGTGGCGTGAAGGTGGGAGAGTGATCATGGTCGTGTACGAGCAGCTTGAAGCGGGCTCATGTCCCGTCTGTAAGCGTGAGGATGTATTGTTTCGCGACGGTGGCACGGATATCGTCGCCTGCGGTCGCTGCACCCGTAGGCTCTTCCTTACCAACGTGAGAGGTATCATGTCCGACGATCCGACAGGGGTCCGAGAGCTTCGATTCAACTACAAGGGTCATCACGTCATCATCACCGCTGCGTTCGACGGCACCGGCAGCATCAAAGTGACCGGTGACTTCATCGAGCGTCCGGTAGAGCCGGCCGCCGCGAAGGAAGCTGTGCGTGATGCAGTGAAGATGTTGTCGATCGCTCGACACATCGCCTGGAAGGAATTCGTGAAGTTGGGAGGTACTGCGGAAGATCTACGCGACGACGAAGGCTAGGCCGACTTCCACTGCCGTTCCAACCGCTCCAACGTCTTCTTCGCCGGCTCGATCTTCTCATCCCACCGCTTGGCAATCTTCGCCGGCCCTGCCTCGTAGCGCACCAACGACTCCTCCGCGACGCGTCGAGCGCGTTCCAGCGTCGTAAGCTCTTCCTTGATCTCGCTCTGCGCCTTTGCATTCTCGGCCGTATCGGCGTCGCGCTGCTTTTTGATCGCCTGAAGCGACGCCTCCAACTCTTCGTTGGCCGCACGAATCTTCTGCTCGCAGACGCCGCGAGCGATGACAACGCTCCGGTCAAAACTCGCGATCATGTCCTTGTGCAGCCGCTCGACTTCGGCGCCCTGCTCGTGAAGCTTCGCCGCTGCTTCGACGTATCCTTCGATCTCTTCCTTAGTCGTCTGCACGTCGAGCACGTTCTGCCCGAGGGCATCCGCCTTGGCCTTCTCCAACTCGGCGACCTTCGCGCGAGCGTCGGTGAGGCGTTTCTCCAACTTCTTGTCCGATCGCTCCGCGCGTTCCTCTTGCGCCTGAGCTTCTTCCTTCTCGGCAAGCTTTCCCTCCCACACCTTACCGAAGTGCTGAATCTCGATGATCACGCACGCCGGGCAGTACGGAATCTCGCTGATCTTCGTCGGTGCGTCCTTGCGCTTGTCGAGACCGTCACCGCCGCAGCCTTTGCAGTCGGGGTTTTTGTCGACGAGAAAGTAACCGTTGCGGAACGATCGCAACATCACCGCGATCTTCCCCTCGGGCGTCGGTGCCGGCCGGGTCAGATACTTCACCTTCGGCACTTCGTCGAAGGCCAGTGTTCCGTGACCCACGATCTGTTGCATGATGTTGGCGATGTCATCGATCGGCGTCGTCTCGATCGGTTGCTCGGCTGCTGTAGCGGTCTCACTCATTGGCCCGGCCCTCCTGAGAGATCAACCTGAAGGACAAAAGGTCGCAGTGTCAAGACAAGTTGTCTACACACCTTGTGGAGAGCTTGTGGATATTGAACTTTCTTTTGAATGTTCACGCTTGCTTACAGAGGTTACTGTACGTAAAAGTTGTCATCGTAATTTGACGGGTGTAGAAGATTTTCCGACCGACGTTCTGACGGCGACCAGAGCGTAGGTTGCAGTACCAAAAACGGGTTGGCACCTCCGAGGTAGCGTAGGGGGCGCGTCTGGGAGTCGGGGATTCCAACCCGGCCCCGAGACGCCGCCCAGCGCGCTCCCTGCGGTGCCTCGGAGGGGATTACGACGATGACACAGCAGCGCTATCGCAGTCCGGCCACGACCAGCTTCACCCCTCCCTTCTACAGCGACAGCCCCACCCTGTAGCGCAATCGTGCTACCTCGCAAAAACGTCGCGCGAGCGACGAACGGGCGACTGTTGTCTGACGCTAATTACGCGCTGCGGCAAGCGTACGGCCGATGACGGATAACTCACCGGCTGAAGCAGCTTTCCTAGCGGCGCGTGAAGCCGTCAAACGCGGCTGTATCGAGCGCTTCCGCAAGGAGAACCCGACGCTGCCGGCGGAAGCGTTCCACGCGTTGCCGCTGCTCCTCGCGCCTGATCTCCGTCTCTTGTCGTGGACAGCGCTTCAGCAGGCGCGCGGTCGACAGATCTTTGGCGATGCGCTCTTTACCGCCACCATCTGGATCGAATACTACGACAAACAAAAGCAGGCGTTGCTCAAAGGCGCGCAGGCAACGATGGGTGGGATCGCATTCCGCCGGTCGCTCAACGACTTCATCAAGCTTCTCCACGAGCGCGGCGCGGTCACGGCGCCCAAGCGTCAGGGATGGGTCATCGAACCGACCACCAACCTCGACGGACACCGCACGAACGCGTCGACGACGGCGATGCACGCGCTCTTCCTCGACTGCGACGGTGCCGGCGAATGGACAACGCTCATCGAGGCGCTGACGCGGCTTGAATTCTGCTTCGTGGCGTACCAATCGGGCGGGTGGTCGCCGACGACGCCGAAGTGGCGTGTGGTGCTCCCGCTGTCGACACCGTTCGCGACCACGACCGAAAATTTGCGCGAGGCATGGAAGGCTGCGTACCATCACGCCCGCGTCGTGTTCGGTTCCGTCGCATATCTCACGGGTCAAGGCTTCGATCCGGCGACAGACACGCCAGCCTGCCCGTGGTTCCTGACTGAGCGTCGCGAGCCGGCTGATCCCGCACGCCAGATTATCCACCGATTCGGGCACACGCTTGATCTCATGGCGTTGATTATGGCCTTGCCTGCGCCTGAAGAGGAATCAACGGTCGAGAACAGGGGTTCACGTGCGGAAGCGCAAGGCGGTCTATCAGACGAGCGTCTTGACGAGATCATTGTTGCTCTCGCGGCTGTGACGAACAACGTGCCCAGCGGTCGTCACGACTTGTACCTCGCGATTCCTGGCGTCATGCTGGACCGGGGCATCTCACCCGACGACGTGCTCGCAATCATCGACGGTGTCTCGGCATCGTATCCGCGCAAGCATCTCGACAAGCACAGGGACAACATCCACAACGCGAAGACGACGATCAGCCGTTGGCAGAGTGGGCACAACGTTACGCGCATCGGCACCGTACAAGAGCGCTGGCCTGAGATTGCTCAAGTGCTCGACAAAGTCGTTCCTGATCCCGCGCAGGCAGCGCTTGTTGCTTCGACGAACGCGATGCTCAACGAGCTTGCGCAGCCGACGGTAGAGCAGACCGACGGCGTGCCGGCTGCGGCAGCACCGAAGAAGCGTCGGCGTCGGTTGAGCGCGCTCGGGCGTGAGGTTGCTCCTCTGGTGACGAAGATGTCAAAGTCACCGAAGACGGAGCACAAGATCGCTGCGATGCTCTTGCGCCGCATGGTCGACGGTGAACCGTTCGTCGCCGAGACACAAGAGCAGATCGACCAGTGTGTGAACGCGGCCATGCTTGCTCTCGGGTTCAACTTTCCGTCGACGACATGGGTACAGATTCTAGACTTCGCGCATTTGACGTTGCTTGCGATGGACTTCACGCAATCAGCGGATCGAGTCGCAGTAGCCGAACAGGCGTTCTTGCGGGGGCAGCAAGATCGCCGGAAGTGGAATCGTAAGAAGCACAATAAGGTGCAAGAGAAACTTGACGAAGGACGGAGTTTTCTCGTCGAGGCTGCTCAGGGGAATCGGAAATGACCGATATGCGGACACGTTACGATGCTCTTGTCGAGATCGTAGCTGAATGCTACCAACAGGGACGGGAACCTAATCCGGCTTGGCTTCAAGAGATCAACCAACTCCGCGCACAGAATCCGCAGTGGATTCCGCCGCCGCCGATTGTCTCTCCGCCTCCTCCGTCGACCGTTCCCCCTCCGCCGCCTTCAGCATCGAGTCCGCCGCCGCGCGCCGCGACACCCCTTCGTCCTGGCCGGGTGCTCATCGAGCTTGAAAACGACGTAGAGAAGATCCAACAACAGGTGCTTCAGATCTTAGGTGCTCGTCTCGCTGTCTTCCAGAACGGCGGCAAGCTCGTCGAATTAGCCACGGACCCCGGCAAGGACATCCCGTTCCTCGTTCGCGAAATCATGAGCCCGCGTATGATCCCCATCAACTCAACGCGGGCGTGGTCACTCGCAGGCGAGCATTGCGCATTCGGCAACAAGAAGACCGACAAAGGCGGGACGGAATCCTTGGTCGAGGTCATGCCGCCGGAGTGGATCGGTCGCTCGATTACCTCACGCTCACGCATCCCGTCAGTACCCATCTTCGCCGGTCTCGCGCAGGCTCCAACGTTGCGCGCCGACGGTGCGTTGATCTGGGAATCGGGCTACGACACGTCGACAGGCATCTATCTCCTGACCGACATCAACGTCCGCATGCCTGACAATCCCACCCAAGAAGATGCACGGGTGGCCTTGAACAACCTTCTTGATCTCATCACGGATTTTGATTTCGCCAACCCTGCCGGCCGCACAGCGTGGCTCGCGGGGCTGCTCGCGGTCGTCTGTCGACACACGTTCGACGGTCCATCACCGATGATCATCATCGATGCGACTAAGAAGGGTTCAGGCAAAACGATGTTGGCCGATCTCGCCAGCGTCATTGCCACCGGTAGTGCCGCCCCACGCATGTTCTTCGTCAATGATGAAGTCGAGATGGACAAACGAATCTCGGCTCTCGGCTTTGCCGGGGATCAGATGGTCCTCATCGACAACATCACCGGCACGTTCGCGAGCGCGCCTCTAGACGCGGCTCTTACGTCGACTTCGTATCGAGGCCGCGTGCTCGGCAAGAGCGAGATGACACCGGCTCTGACGATGAAGATCGTATGGTTCGGAACCGGCAACGGTATGATCGTCGGCGGTGACATGGCCCGTCGCGCTCTGCTCGCACGTCTTGAGCCGACGGTTGACCGGCCGGAAGATCGCAAGGGACCACGTCCCGGCACGTCGTGGAAGTATCCCAACCTGCTCGGATACGCCAAGCGTCGTCGAGCGGAATTGCTCGGCCACGTACTGACGTTGGTAGGTGCGTACATCCGCGCCGGGCGGCCGGAGTTGAATCTGACGCCTATGGGGAGCTTCGAAGGATGGAGCGACATCATTAGAAGCGCCATCGTCTGGGCCGGCGGCGTAGACCCGGTCGAGACCACTCAGGACGTGCGCGAGGCAGACCTTGACGACCAGTCGTTGCGCACCATGGTCGAGTGCTGGCCGGTCGACGACGGCGTACGCGTCACGACCGCCACCCTGCTCGAATGGGCTGCTCTATCGCCTCCGTTGAGCATGGACGGCTCCAAGCGTGAGCAATTCGAGCGCAGCCGACAGATCCGAGAGATGTGGCGTAACGCGCTCCTCGAATGGCTGCCGGCGAACAAGGGCGACCTTCCAACCGGTGCAGAGCTAGGGAAGAAACTGCGCGGACTCAAGGGCGCCATCATCGGCGACTACAAAATTGAGAACGGAGAACGTCAAAAAAGCGGAATGCCGTGGTTCCGCGTCCGCGTCGGAAAATACGACGAAAAACGCGACGAAAAACGCGACGAAAATATCGGAATTCCAAACCTGACTGTAATCCACTAGTTAGGTCCGCTGGTGTAGATGGGTGTAGATGCTCCCACTGCCCAAAGCTTGAGGGTGTAGATGAGTGTAGATGTTTCGATGGTCCAAACCGGGTGTAGATGTGTAGATAGGTGTAGATCTTCCCTATCGTCCGTAGGGAAGCTCTATAGACCTATTAGATCTCAGTTCTGTGGACGATGGGTAAGATCTACATCTATCTACATCTACACCCTCCTAGTATTGGGTGCCGAGGTACTGCGTAGCCACGGGAGGGCCGCCTAGGTGGGGCGCCAAGACGAACGCATTTACGTAGGGCCTGCGGTGGCGAACAAAAAGTTTCGCTTCCTGTCGGTCTCGCAAATCAAACTCTTCGATCCGATCTCCGAAGGCTGCAATCGGAAGTGGGCGTTCCAATATCTCTTCAAGCGGAGGCTCTTGAAGACGGGAGCGCTGACTGAAGGCGCCGACTACGCGGAGAAGATGGAGCACTATCTCAAGACGAACGAAGATCTGTTGCCCCCGGTGCTTCAGAAGGCCAAGCTGCTCTTTCCACGCCCCGGTTCCGATCTCCAAGTCGAACGCCCGCTTGGCCCAGACTTCCCGATGGCGGTCTTCCTGCGGGAAGCGCTGCTCAAGCCGGAGTACGCGCACAGGGAAGACATCAAGCGCGCGATCCGCGATTTCGCTGGCTTGACGATCCACGACATTCCGCTTGACGGCGCTCCTGACGTACGGTACTTCCGCGACATCTTCATCACGGATGACGGCATGCCGGCGCGCGAAGTCCCTGGTACGGTCGTGATCAAGATCGAAGACTTGAAGGTCATTTCGCGAATCTGGCCGCAGCGTGTTCATAGTGGTCCAAACGCCGGTACGATCTACCCAGGCTACGCCAAGACTTCGGCCCAAGTGTGTGACGACGTGCAAATGCTCGGCTACGCACGTCGTGACTGCGATGTGTTCCCCGAGGCGACGCATTTTCGGCTCGGGCACATCTACGCTGAGAAGAAGTCAAAGAAGGCGGCCAAGCGTTCGGGGATCATTTCGCGTGACGAAGTCATTCGGCGATGGCGTCGAGTTGAAGACGTAGGCGCGAAGATGATTCAGGTCGCGACGGCAGATCGCATCGAAGACATCGAGCCGACACCGGCATCGTGTGACGCGTACACGCACGTCGCTCCCTGTGGTGCGCCTCGTTGCGGGATGGATGGAGCGTATCCGGGTTTCACGAAGAACCCTGCGAGCGGTGAATACGAACCGTGCTTCGTGTGCAAAGGCAAGGGTGTGACGGCCAAGGGTTGCGGCCATCGATACTATTGCCCGCTGTCGAACAGCGCGATCGTTCAGAACATGATCAGCAGCCCTTTCAAGGAGTCGTCCATGAGCCTCTTCAATCAGTTGCCTCCGGGCGCGATGCCCACCATGCCCACGTCCGCGTCCGCGCCGGTTGCGCCCGCTCCCGCGCCGACGCCGGCCGCTCCGCCTCCGCCGGTCACGGACGCTCGTGCAGCCATCGAAGCGGAGAAAGCGCGTCTTCGTCAACAGGACGCAGATCGTGCGGCGAATGCGCAGACGAACGGGAACAAGACCAAGTACGGCTGTGGCGCTCCCGGTTGCGGTGTCGGCTGCACTCCGGGGCAAGTCATCGTTCAAGGCGGCGTCATTGTGTGCCCTGATTGCAAGGGTCGAGGAGGGATCACGATCACTGTTGATGACAGCGATTCTCATCCGGCGCCGCCTCCGCCGCCTCCGGCACCGGTCGCAACGCAGCCGAACGCTATCAAGCCGCCTGATGCGCCGCCCGCACCGGGCTTGCTCAAAGGTGCGGACCCGGTGCCGTTGGAAGAGCGTATGCAGATCACGGACCCTGCCTTGCGTCAGACCATCGAAGACCACGCCGCGCAGCACGCTCAGCTTGAAGTACAGTCGGCGGCTGCGGGATCGGTTTGGTGCCCGGAATCGGGTCAGACGATCAAGCTGTCGATGGAGATGGCGATCAAAAAGAAGTATGAGTGCTCGTGTGCCAAGGTGCATTCGACCAAGACGGCGGTCAAGGCGGCGGATGGGAGCTACGACTTCACGGTGCCGCGTCACAAGCCGAAGAACAAGCCGGTGGCGGTCGAGACCGTGACCACGGATGACGATGACGAGGGGAGCGAGCCGTTGGCTACCACGGCTGCGCCGCCTCCGCCCCCGGCGCCGCCTCCGCCCCCGGCTCAGGGAGCCCTTCCAGGCGTCATGGCAGCCCCGCCACCGCCTCCGCCGGCCCCGCCGGCTCCTCCGGCGCCTCCCCAGGTCGCTCAGACGCCTCCGGCGCCGCCTGCGCCGCCTGCTCCCGAGGTCTATGGCGTCTGCGGCGACTGTGCCGAGACCTTGACCGGCGCCAACGCGTCGCGGCCGGGTGGTGTACTCAAGCACATCGGCTGCAAGGGCAAGCCGGCCATGGTGCAGGCGGCGCACGCGCACGCCAACGGAACCAACGGTCACGCGGCCGGTACGAGCGCGCCCAACGGCACCTTCAATCTGACGCCGGCTGCCGTGGCGGATCAGTTGGAAGAAGTCGTGGCGTGGATGAACAAACTCATCAAAGGTCTGCGGTCGGTCGGTAAATGAAGCGCTCGCTCACAGACAAGCTCGCGTTCGTGACCGCGCCAAGCCTCGTCAAGCTTGGCTCGGTTCAGAACACGATCCCCGACCTTCAGCGCATTCTCGCGCTGCCGCGTCGGCCGCCTTTCGTGTGTGAGCGCGACGCCAACGGCAACTATCCGCCTGCGACGCAGGCGCTCATCGAAGTGGAGACGGAGAAATTCTCGCGCGGCCGGCGCGTCAGTTGCGGATGCCGGCCGCGCAAGATCATGTTGGGCGCAGACGACATGCTTACGATCTTTCGTGAGCTACCTCCGGGGCGTCCGCCTGAGCCTCCGATTCGTGCGACCAAGACGGAATTCATCCGCGACTGCGACCAACGCATCGATCAAGAGTTGATTCGCAAGGTCTACGATCTCCGGCCCGGTGGTTCGCTCGATGTTCCGCCCGTCGACGGAAACGGCCACGACTGCATCACTGAGCTTTCGCCAGCACAAGCGTGGTTCTTGCGTGAGGCGGCGCAAGAGGGCGGCGCGGTCGGGTTCATGGGTGTTGGCTCGGGCAAGAGCATTGCGTTGCTTTTGGCGCCGCTCGTGTTCCCTGATGGTCGTCTTGCAGTGCTGCTCATCGAGCCGAAACAGCGTCAGCACTATAAGTCGGAGTACCTGCGGCTGCGCGAGCATTTCAAGGTCACGTCGATTGCAGGAGAGATCGATGTCACGGCGTCGACTGTGCCGGGCACGACGCCGCTTCATCTGATCTCGTACTCGATTCTGTCGCGCACGGAGAACAGCGACAAGCTCGACATCATGAAGCCCGATATCCTTCTGCTCGACGAGGGACATCGCGCATGTGGTACGAGCGCCATCAACCGCCGCGTCAAGCGCTATATCACGTCGAGGATCAAGGCGCGTGAAGAGGCCATGGCTCGCGGTGAGCGCGTGCGCGACCGCGCTGTGCGGTTGCTCGTGCCGTCGGGCACGTTGGAAGTGAAAAGCATCAACGATACGCAGATGCTTTGTGCTTACGCGCTCGGCACGGGCTCACCCATCCCGCTTGATCCCAACGAAGCGGAAGCGTGGTCGGGCGTCATCGATGTATCGTACAAGCCTGATCGCAAATCGGCCACGTCACGAGCGTTGCATCGTTGCTTCGGCAAGGGCTACGTCGAGACGGACGAGATTGCAATCGAGTCGTTGCTCTTCGAACCGCCGGAGAAAGATCTGCGCGAAGGTTTTCAAAAGTGGCGGAGCGAGACGCCCGGTATCATCACGGCGGCGGCGTCGGACATCAACGCGTCACTCTATCTCGGCGAGTTTCCGCTCCCGAAGATGCCGAAGATCGTACAGGAGGCGTTGACACGCGTTCGTGTGGATTGGGCGCGTCCTGACGGCGCAGAGTTTTTGGAAAAGATCGAGCAGCTTGCTTGTGCGAAGAACGTCGCCTGCGGGTTCTATCCTTACTGGGCGTTCCCCAAGCATCCGTGTACGTGTCCGCCAGATCGAACCAAGACACGGTCGGAAAACTGGTGTGATCAGTGTTGTTTGATCGATGATTGGTACGATCGTCGAAAGTTTTTCTACAAGGCTGAGCGCGGTCTGCTCTTGCGGGCGGAGGTTCGTCTCGATTCGCCGGCACTGTGTGAAGACGCGGCTCGTCGCGCGTGGGAGTTACCGGATACGGGCATGGAGACGTTCTGTGTCTCGTGCTTCGCGAATCATCAAGAGGTTCACTGGCCGTGTCCGATTCCGGGGCATCTGCCGGGCTGGCGTGAGCGGACATGGCCTGCGTGGGCAGCCATCGCGAACAAGGTGCAGTACGAAGAGCGCGTGAAGTGGATTGGTCATGACACGCCCGAGGCTGAAGATCCGAACACACATCCTGGCTACTGGCTTGCGCGTGAAATCGCGAAGTGGGGCAAGAAACACAAGGGTGTGATCTGGTTTCAATCGGTGCCGCTCGGTCGCAAGATCGCAGAGCTTGGAGGGTTGCCGTACTTCAACGGTGGTCCTGGCGGCGAAGGACGGTTGCGTGCGGAAAAAGGCGATCGGTCAATCGTATGCAGCATTTCCGCTCACGGTGCTGGTACGAACGGGCTTCAGGAGATTTTCGATCAACAAGTGCTCGCTGAAGTTCCCCCTTCAAACGCCACTACACACGGACTGGAACAGATCTTTGGTCGTCTCCACCGTCGTGGCCAAAAGAGCGATGAGGTTAATACGCTTGCCGCGATCCCGTCGTACGAATTCAAGGACGCGCTCCGCAAAGCGATCGAGCAAGCGGAATTCAATTACAGCATGACCAAGGTCCGGCAGAAGCTCTTGTGCTGCGATCTTGACATTGAAGATCTATGAAAGGAGGGAGACTGACTAAGTAGCACGTTCGTATTCGTGTTCGTGTTCGTGATCGTGTGAATGTTCAACTTCGAACAGGAGAAGCAACAATGGGTCAGGACGTTAGTATCGATATTGCCGACGAGATCGCGTCGGCACAAGTGTTCGGGTCGTCGGAGAACATCCGGCACGGGCGTTATCGCTTCCTCATCAAGCGGATCTTCGCCGAATTGGTCGAGGTCGACGCCGGCAAGAACCGTTTCGCCTTCTGGGAATTCCGCGTGCTCAAGTCGGAGCCGAATCCCCAGGTCGAGGGCGACAAGACGCCGGATGGTAAGCTCATCGACGACGGCACGAGGCCGAACGCCGTGGGTTCGGATTGCGCGCTGAAGATCAACTTCGACGGTCCGGGTGCTCGGAGCGCGGGGTCGAACATTCAGCAAGCGATCCTCGCCTTGTTCAACCGCAACGACATCAGTCAGGACGAGTTGAAGTCGACGTGGACGGATCTGGCGCGCACCAAGTCGGTGAAGAAGGGCGACATGATCGGATTCAATCCGACAACGCAGCAACCGATCTACGCGTCGGAGGATAAGATCGCGAATCCGGCGTGCGGCATGGTCATCGATTGTCACACCATGGCCAAGAAGAAGAAGAAGCCGAACGACAAGGGTGCGTACATCACCAAGCTCATCTTCACCTGCGCCGCTCCCATCGGGCAGGGTGAGAATGCGCCGAATCTCGTCGCTCAGCGTCGCACGGAAATCGAGCTTCACATGAGCGATGACGATGACGAGGAGACGACCACCGCTCCGCCGTCACCCATCGCGGCGCCGACCGCGCCGGGAGCGATGCCGGGCTATGCTGCGCCTCCGCAGACGGCTCCCGTGGCCGCTCCGCAGGTTGCGGCTGCTCCGCCTCCGCCGGCTCCTCCGGCTCCTCCGGTGCCGACCGCGCCGTGGGCGCCGAAAGACCCCCGGTGGGTCACGCATCCGTCGGCGCCCGCCGGCACCACGCCCGACACTCGCTGGTTCTGGAGTGATCCGGCTCGCGGTGGCGACAACGGCGTGAAGAACGAGACGCAGCTTCGCGCGGCGGGTCTGTAAGCAGTAGGGAAGAGGGCGTGACCGGTTACAGCAGCGGGCGCCCGCTTTTCTTTATCGGGGAGTGATCGAATGCTCGTGACACCACCACCGCCACCATCACCACTGATCGTGGCGCCGCCACCACCGCCGCAGATTATCGGCGTCGACTCCGAGACGGGGTTGATTCAGCCCGCGCTCATGACGCCGCCGCTCGTGTGCGTGTCGACGGCAGTGCGTAGCGGTCCGAACCCGATGGATTTCGCGACCGGGCTCATGAACTGGGCCGACGGCATCGCGTTCTATCGAAGAGCGTTGACCGATCCCAACACTACCATCATCATTCACAACGGTCCTTTTGATCTCGCGACTGGCGTCGCTGAAGATCAGGAACACTTTCATCCGTTATTGTCGGCGCTCGACGAAGATTTGAGCCTCTTGCCGCTCGTCTTCGACGCAATCGACCAAGGCCGTGCAATTTGCACGGTGACGTTGCAGAAGTTGATCGACGTAGCGCTCGGGCAGCGCAAGTTCCGCCGCTATCGAGGGAAGGTCGTCAAATCGGCCTACTATCTCAAAGATCTAATCGAGATGTATTACGAGGAGATCATCGAGAAAGAAGATACGTGGCGCATGAGCTACCAATTCCTGCGGGACGTACCCGTGGAGAAGTGGCCGCCCAACGCGAGACGTTACGCGATCTACGACGCCGTGTTGCATCTGCGTCTATTCGAAGCGCAGAAGAAGAAGATCAAGGAGACGTGGGGCGAGCTTCCCAATCAGGTCGAGCAGCAACGTGCCAACTGGGTCTTGCACTTGATGTCGTTGTGGGGCCTGCGCGCGGATCAAAAAGCTGTTGATGTGTTCGTGGGACATTGCCAAGAGCAGATCGACAAAATGCGTTCTGCGCTCGCCGAGACGAACATTCTCAAGGCGGACGGTTCGCGTTTCATGGAGGAGATCAAACGACGTATCGTTGCGTCGCTCACGCGCAAGGGCATGGTTGTGCCGATGACTCCACCGTCGGCGAAGTATCCGCATGGTCAGGTTCGAACGAACGAAGACACGCTACGGCTCACGGACGATCCCAAGCTGCACGTTCTCGCTGCCACACTGACGTTCCAGAAGCACCTTGGCCAGTGGGGACCGGTCGTGCGTGCGGCGGTCAAGCGGCCGGTGTGCTGTCGCTACAATGTGATCGTCGATAATGGTCGCACGTCCTGCTCGGGTGGTGAAGGTCAGGAAGGCACCAACATCCAAAATCCACCACGCAAAGGCGACGTGCGCCCGTGCTTCATTCCTCGCGTCGGGTGGGTGTACTGCTCGACGGACGCTGATACCGTCGAGATGCGCGCCAACGCTCAGAACGCGTACGAGCTTGTTGGTTGGTCGAAGATGCGCGATGCGCTCTGGGATCAGTTCTCCAATGGCGGTCCCGATCTCCATGTCCGTCTTGCGGCCAACGTCGCGGCCATCACAGCAGCGGTGGCTCACGAGCTTCACAAGAGCGGCGACGCGGAATTCAAGAACACGCGCCAGATGTCGAAGCACGGCAACTTCGCCTTCCTCGGGGGCGCTGGTGGGCGTCGGTTCGCCGGCATGGCGCACGGGTTCGGTCTCGCGCTGACGCAGACGTACAACACGTCATACGAAGTGCCCGGCGACGCGTGTCCGGTCTTCATGGATGAGTACGATCCCGAGACCGACAAGATGAAGACGGTCACGAAGTGGGTATCGTTCGAAGCGGAAGTTGGTCGAGCGCTGCTCATCAAAGAGATGTTCTTGGAGACGTGGCCGGAAGAGCGGATCATCTTCAAGCTCGTCAAGCAACACCTAGACAAGACCGACGTAGCGAAGCAGCTTCAGTCGAATCGCATCCGTGGCGACTGCACGTTCACGAGCTTGGCCAACAGCTTGTTCTCAGGGCGCGTGGCCGACTCGATGAAAGAGATCTTGTGGAACCTCGGGCTCGAAAGCTATCTCGGACGCTGCACCACCAAGCACGTCCACGGTAGCGACTTCTGCTCGTACACGGGTCGCTCGTGCCTCTACGGTTCGCGCACGGTCATGTTCCTCCACGACGAGCCGATCATGGAGCACCCCGAGGCTACGTCGGCGGAACGTGCGGAGAAGCAGCGTATCGTGGTCGTCGACGGCCTGAGCGCGTGGATGAAGGACGTGCCGGTCACGTCACAAGCGGTGCTCATGCGACGCTGGCAGAAGGGCGCCGAACCGGGCTTCCTGTGTCACTGCGGGAAGTTCTCGGGCAAGAAGAATTGCGAGTGCGGTAGCCTTGGCAAGCTCGTGCCGGTGCGGCCGGAGAAGATCAAGGTCGACGGCAAGGAGAAGGTCAAGTGGGTTCACGACACTGGCGAAGATTTATTGATCGCTGCGTAAATGGAGACGATCTATGAGTGAGCCAAACCTGATTCTTTTCTTCCGTGACGAAGAGCGCCAAGAGCCGATCGCCTTCCTCTTGGCACATATCATGGTGACGCCAGAAGATCGTGCGCTAGGTTTATCGGGGCACACGTCGATGGAGAAGAATCACGGCATGGGGTTCTTGTTCGACGAAGCCAAGCCGGTGAGGATGCAGGTACGGCAGACGAAGATCCCACTCGACATTATTTTCGTCGATGAGACCGGGCACATCGTTCACATCGAGGAGAAGACGGCTACGATGTCGGACATGATCTATGGTCCTGAGATCCCTGTCATTTTCGTGATCGAGGCGAACGCTGGTTGGGCGGCTGAGCATGCGATCGACGTTGGAACAATCGTCGGCGTCGCATAGATCGTACGATTCCCCCTTGACAGAAGATCGGTGAAGGATCAGGTTGTTCTTCAGACAAGGAGAACGACCATGGAAACGCCCAACACGGAATCGACGAGCAACGGCGCAACTCCCCCGGCTCCTCCGACGGAAACCAAGACCGAAGCGAAGGAAGCCAAGCCCAAGGCGACGAAGAAGGCCAAGGCGAAGAAGCCCGCCGCGAAGAAGGCGGCATCGAAGGATAAGAGCGCTGCCAAGCCGAAGAAGAAGGCGGCGAAGAAGGCCGCCAAGAAGACGGCGGTCAAGGCCAAGAGCGCCAAGCCGGCGAAGGTGAAGAAGGCCAAGGCGAAGCTCGCGGGCGGGCCGAAGCACAACTACCCGTCGGCGGAGTCCAAGCCGTCGGAGCGCAAGGCCGCGCACGAGCGCACGCAGAAGTTCATGAAGGCGACCGCCAAGCGCGAGGAGCCGAACGCGGACGAGGCCAAGGTCTGGAAGTCGGTCAAGGTCGGCTCGGAGACCAACACCGACAAGATGTCGGAGCTTTTCTCCGGCAACAGCGCCAAGCGCCGGTCGCGCGTGCGCAACGCCCTCCGCTGGCTGCGCGCGTCCAAGAAGTTTCAGGCGATCAAGGGTCAGAAGGGTCACTACAAACGGATCGCGTAAGGTTGGGGACTGCCGGGAGCGTAAACCGCGCTACGCGGGTCACAAGCCCCGGTTCCGGCAGTCACCATTTTCTTTTAGATCGCCCCATCTACGAAGCATACGCTTGGCAACGAGCGGCGCTGCTCGGAGTAATCCGGTGTCTGATCAACACTGGCGAGTGCTCAGCGGGCGTATGCTTCATAGATGGGGCGATTGCCTTTTCAGAGGAGAGATCATGTCCTCAACCGCACGAGGCGGTAAGCGCTCGCCTGCCGACTTCTATGGCACGCCGGCATGGCCGGTCCACCGCTTCCTAGAGAGAATCAAGCTGCCCGGTGGGCTCTGGTTGGAGCCGGCGGCAGGCGAAGGCGCCATCATCAAGGCCGTCAACGAAGTGCGCAGCGATGTGCTCTGGACGGCGATGGAGAAGCGCAAGAAATGCGCCAAGGCGCTTGAGCCGTTGGTCGCGGGTGCGAAGCACTTGTGGATCGGCGATACGCTCAAGATGAATTGGTGGAAGCCTGATCATGTCGAGGTCAGTATCAGCAACTACCCCTTCAGTCTCGCGATGGACTTCATCGAATGGGGGCTCGCGAGCAACATCCCGTACGTGATCTCTCTTCTCCGGCTCAACTTTTTGGGTACGGAAGATCGCAACGAGTTTTTCATCAACAACATGCCCGACGTGTACGTGATTCCTGATCGCGTGAGTTTCGCGATCTCGATGACGTGCATGAACCGAAAGAAAGGCTGCAAGTGGGGACGGATTGTTGCGATCTCGCAGACCGTTCGCATCCCCAAGGCGTGCCCAAAATGCGGTCATCGGATACGGGTGTCGTCCGCAGACTCCATCGAGTACGCGTGGTTTGTGTGGCCACCGGAACGACACCGAAAAGTCGGGCAGATTCATGTGCTTGACCACACTCCGCTCGACGTGAGAAAAGCTTGACCAAGGCGTAGTCATGCTGTAGTCATTACGGCATGTATCAGCACGGCGAAGGCACGGTAGTAACTTCGATTCGCATCCACAAAGACCTACTCAAAGACATCAACAAAGAGGTCGATCGCCGGCAGAAAAAGCTGGGCGTGACCATCAGTCGCAACGTGGTCATCGCCATGCTGATCCGCGAGGGCATTGCTGCGGCTGTGGCTGCGGCCAAGGAAGAGGAGAAGAAGTAATGGCGTTCATTGTGCGCGTCGAGGGTGGGAAATACGCAATCGTACAGAACGACCATGGCCAGCTTCGGGTGGACCGTGGCGAGATTCGCGGTTGGTTGGAGAACCCGCCCGGAGGCAAGATGCTCATTGCGCTTGCTGGCGAGATCGAAGAGTCGCGCAAGTTGCTTTGGAAAATCTTGCACGAGCAAGTCGGCGCGTCGTTGTTCGCAGAGATCAGGAAGCACATGCGCCACTTCCAGATCGAAGAGGAAGACTGCACGGAGAAGCCGGCCTTTCCGACCAAGGAGCGGTTGGAGCGTCTTGTGCTCGACGTGTTGGAGGCGTCGAACGCGTTCTGTATGGACAACGCGAAGGAGCGCGCTGCTCTTGCCGACGCGCTCACGGTCGAGGTCATGGGCCGCTTTAGGCTGAAAGAGCGGCCTGAAGACGAAGTCCACAACGTACTGTCGGAGGTTCGCTAATGAGCCTCACGCTGTGCATCTTCAAGCCCGATCTCGCCGACAGCCGTGTCAAGAGCGGTCAAGCGTTGCTGCGTATGCTGGCCGTCGATCTCCTTCCCATCAATCTCGTGCTCACGCGCATGACCGAAGCGCAGGCGGAGAAGCTGTACGCCGCGCACAAGGGCCAGCCGTACTACAAGCGCAACATCGAGCACGTCACGTCCGGCCTGAGCATGATCATTGTCATCGATGGCGAGCTTGCGGTCGAGCGCTTGCGCGATCTTGTCGGTTCGACGGACCCGAACAAAGCGCGGCCGGGGACGTTGCGCGCGCTCTACGGCAAAGGCATGCCGAACAACGCAGTTCATGCGTCGTCGTCGGCTGACGAAGCGGCGCGCGAGATCGCAATCTTTTTCGAAGGAGTCAATGATGTTGCTGGGTAAGCCGAAGATCGAGGAGTACATCAAGTCCGGCGACATCGTCTGCGACCCGTTCGTGCCGGAGAATCTAGGCTCGGCGCAATACGACGTAACGATCGGTGAGAACATCTATCGCGAAGTGAGCAACGTCGGCTCGCTCTACAACCCGTTCGACGAGAAGCAGGTTCGCGGCAAGTGGCAGTTGGACAAGGCCATCTCGCACGCGGACTGGTACGAGCGCACGGGTCAGTGGCTCGCGAACATCGGTCAGGACGACAAGTTCATCATCGTGTCGCCGGGCGAGACCATCCTCGCGCACACGGGCGAATTCATCGGCAGCGCGTGCAACTTCATCACGACCATGATGAAGGCGCGTAGCTCGATGGGGCGTAACTTCTTCGAAGTCTGCAAGTGCGCCGGCATGGGCGACGCTGGCTACTTCAATCGCTGGACGATGGAGATCACGAACAACAGCCGGTATCACCAGATCCCTATCGTCGTCGGCCGGCGCGTGGCGCAGCTTCTCTTTTTCTCAATTGATCCGGTCGAGGCCAAGGACGTGTACGATCAGGCCGGCAAGTACCAGACGACCAAGTCGCTCGTCGACTTGAAGGCGGAGTGGACGCCGGAGCAGATGCTTCCGAAGCAGTGGAAGGATCGCGAGTGTCGCCGGTAGAGCGTCTGCGGCGTCTTGAGATTGCGCTCGCGCGACTGGTCGATGTCGCAAACGAGTGGCACCAAGATATCCTGCCGCCGCGCGCGAGCGTGAAGGCGGATCGCTTGCTGCGTTTGGAAGCGTGGACGAGAGAAGCACGATTTCTTCTAGGAGGGTAACGATGCGCGTGAATGTTTATGCCGAAGAGATGACCGACAAGATCGAGATCATCTCGAAAGAGATCGAGGGCCACACGTTCACCGGCCTGCGGCTCTACCTCGAATTGCCGGTCACGGTCGGCGGTCAAGGCCAACATCGGTCAGAGGGAGCGGACGTGTATCCGCCGGTCAACGGCAAGGCGGCTCAGGTGTCGGGGCCGTTCATGCATCGTCCCGGTGACGACGATTCGTCGGCCGTGACCTTCTGGGGCAAGAAAGATCTGCGGGCGGTGCTGCGCAAGGCTCTCGACATGCTCGACGCGCACTACGGAGCGCAGCACGAGTGGCAACCCCTGTACGCCGGAGCGGACGTGGAAGCCTGCACGCGTTGCACGGTGCAGCGTCGCGAAGGCGGGCAGTTCCGTCGCAAGGACACGGCGCACGTCTGGGAAGATGGTGAGATTCCGCCGTGTGGTGGTGGCAAGTGATCGTCTTCGCCGACGTAGAGACGACGACCGTTGACGAGCGCGACGGGCACTTGTTGGAAGTGTCCATGATTGCGACCGACGATCTGCTCGTCGAGCGCACTGGCGTCAGCGTGCTCATCAATCCGGTCGACACGACCATCGACAAGATCGAGTTTCCGCTCATCGTGCGTGAGATGCATGAGAAGAGCGGACTCATCGACGATCTCATGAGCGGCAAGGGCAAGTCGATCGACAACGCTCAGATGACCTTGCACGAATGGGTGCATGAAGAATTCAAAGAGATCACCGGGCTTCGTCGCATCCCGCTCGCTGGGTTCTCCATCGCATTCGACCGTCGGTGGTTGCAGTTTCACATGCGAGAGTTGAACGAGCTTTTCTCACACCGGTCGATCGACGTGTCGTCACTCACGGAGTTGGCGATGCGTTGGGCGCCCGAGATCTACAATGGGCGGCCGAGACCGCCCAAGGGTGCGCCGCACCGTGCGCTTGACGACGTGCGCGCGAGCATCGCGACGCTGCGCTACTACCGTGACAGCGGGCTCATCCGCAACACGCTCTAATGCCGTACACGAAAGACGACATGCCCTTCGTGGGTGGGAGCGCAACGTCGGAGGCGGCGGCTGAATCACAGTCGCGGCTCGCGCCCACGAAGCGGCAGATTGTGTTCTACAAGCTACGTAGCATGGGGATCATCGGAATGACCGATGACGAGATGCAGGTTGCGCTCGGGATGAATCCGAATACGCAGCGTCCGCGCCGGATCGAACTACTGCGGATGCGTCTCATCATCGATAGCGGTCTCACGCGCAAGACGCGAGGAGGCGAGGAGGCAGTGGTATGGAGGGTCAAGACGCCGGCAGAGCTTCAGGCGGAACCGGCACTGTCCAAGCCGACACAGCAGCGTTGCCCAACGTGCGGCCACAAGCTCTGATCGACACAGGCACGACGGGTCACGTAATCGATCCGAACGGTGTGAACCACCCGAGGCATTACAACATTCATCCGTCGGGCATCGAGTGCATCGACGTGATCGAACACATGACGCCCAATGTGGCGTTCGTGATCAAACACCTGTGGCGGGCCGGGCTCAAGCCGGGTGAGGCGACACTGAAGGATTTCGACAAGGCTCTCTGGTATCTCAACCGCGAGCGCTCGCGTCTCGCCAAAATGGGGGTGAAGTAATGGACAAGGGTCTGACGATCGCGGTGCTCGACGCTGGCTACGTGCAGCTTGTGGACAGCCTGGGGACAGACGAGACCATTGTCGAGGCTGCGCGCGTATCCACAGGGCGCGGGTTCGTCTCCTGGGAGCCGTACAAGCGCTGCAAACAATGCCAGTTGGTGACGGGGTTCAAGGACAATCCATTGGTGTGTAGCGAGCACGCTGGGGGATTCGAAGAGTTTCCGCGCGGTGATCTCGGCATTCTCGACTACCTCTATCGCAACGGTCACACGACACCGTTCGAAATGTGCGAGCTAGTGATCGATGTGAAGGTGCCGATGGATCACTGGCGGCAGTGGATTCGTAACCGCACCGCGAGCGTCAACGAGTACAGCACGCGCTACTCCGAGGCGATCGATGAGATGGCTCGCACGTTACCGGGCGAGTGGCGTACGCAGGGCAAGACCAATCGGCAGGGCTCGGGCGCGTTTCTCGACGAAGACATGGGCACCCTTTTGTCGCAGCGCGAGAGTGCGTTGCACGACTTCGCGCGTTCGGTCTACGAGGAACGGCTCAAAGCGGGTGTCGCCAAGGAGCAGGCGCGCAAGGACTTGCCGTTATCGAACTACACCGCTGCGCGGTGGAAGATCGACTTGCACAATCTCTTGCACAACTTTCTTGGCAAGCGCATGCACCCGCACGCGCAGAAGGAGATTCGCGAGTACGCGAACGCTGTGGCAACTATCGTCAAGGCGATCTGGCCGCGCACGTATGCTCTCTACGAAGAATACACGCTGCACGGCGTGCATCTGTCGCGCACCGAAGTGGCGCAGCTTCGTGAATGGCTCAAGACGCATCACCAGTTCCCCGGCAACGAATACGGTGCGAAGCTCATGACGAAGCTCGGCGGCTGAGATGAATAATCTTCTTGCCATCGATCCGGCAACGCACGGCACGGCGGGCGGTCTTTTCATCAAGGGCGTGCTCGTTGCCGCCGCGTATTGCAAGAACAAGATCAACGAAGGGGACATCGTCCATCGATGCGCGCATTCAGCCATGGCCGTGGGAGAGTGGGCCAAGGGAGTGCTCTATCACCATCCCGACACCGAAGAGTACGCGTCGGTGGATCTTATCGTGGTCGAGCTACCGCAGATCTACAGCCGTGGGCAGAACAAGACCAAAGGCGACCCCAACAAGACGTGCCTACCACTCGCCATGGTCGACGGCGCGCTCGCGGCGCTTTTCCCGTACGCGCAGACGTTCTCGCACCAGCCGCACTCGTGGAAGGGCACCACGGAGAAGCCCAAGCGCTCCTACGATGAGAACGGCAAGGAGGCGGTCTACGTCATCAAGAAGCGCGTCGTGGACCGCCTGACGCCGGCTGAGCAGCGAACCATCGAGTGGGGCAAGAACGTCGAGCGCACCTGGGACATCGCGGACGCAATCGGTGTCGGTCTACACCACCTTGGTCGATTCGAGCGTGCTAGAGTCTTCGCTCGCGAATGAGTCGAGCGAATCTCACACGAGCGTTGACAGTGGCGGCCGAGACCGTCAACGCGTGCCAGGACGGGCCGACGAAGGCGATCGTCCGTGAACGGCTCTGGGCCGAAGGGTTCGACATCGAACAGATCGACTTGGTGATGGCGATGTGTGATCTCATAGTCGCGTTGCGAGACGAGTGAAGCGATGATGGCCTTGGTGATGTTGGTCTGTGGTTGCGTGGTGGACGGCGACTGCATTCACGGTGAAGAGCAAGATGAAGGCACGGTGGTCATCGAATGCCCGTTCTGCGGGATCTCGTTCTCGTTGACCGATCTCGCCGATTTCTCGGCTGAGAATAAATTCGAAATACGAGGCTTCATGCTCATGGCGATCCGCGCACCACGTCCGTTGATTAGGTATCTGGACGAAGCTTTCGAGGTTCACGAGATTTGCAACTGCGGATATCCGATTGTCAGTAAGGCCAAAGACAAAGACGACAAACCGCACCATCTACGCGTGCCGCCCGTAGACACGGTTCGTCTGCTCGACTAACATCGAGGGTGCGGCAGAAATGGCTTGGGATACACGAAAGCTCTCGATAGAGATCGTAGAAGAGTTTGTTGCGGCTCAGGTGTGGCTCGCGTACGAGCGTGGCGAGATCGAGCTTGGGCGTCACACGGAGTTACTTGTTCGGCATCGTCAGCGCAACCGCGATTACATGCGCGAGAAGCGTGGCGGTCTGAAGGGGCACAGCTACAACGATGGTCGATGGCGCGGTAAAAGGCCAGCGACAAAGTACATGCAACTTGATCTACCGTTCATGGAGGAGTTGGTTATGCGTGAGAAGCTTCCAGTCGATCGGCAAGGCATCACTCAGAAGTTCACCATCATCACGCGGAAAGACGAAGGCCACGGTGATGAGATCGAAGAGATCGACATCTATCTCACGGCCAACATCTACCCGAACGACTACCCGAACGAGGCTCGACGCGGCAAGCTTGGCGAGATCTTCCTCCGTATTGGTAAAGCCGGTCACACCGAAGCGGTCTACGGCGAATGGGCCAAGAACGCGTCGCATGGCTTGCAGTGCGGGATCAGCGTCGACGAGCTTTTCCGTAAGCACGTCGGGACAAGGTTCTCGCCTCACGGTGCAACGACCAATCTGATCTTCAAACGATGCACGAGTCCGCTCGATTTGGTATCGCGTTGGATTTTGCTTCGTCACGGTAGCGATGAAGCGAAGAAGTGGATCGAGTCGATGAACGCCAAGCCGGCGGCAGAGGAGCGTGCGCTGTGAACACCAAGACGATTTTCGATCCCGAGACCGACACCGACGTGATGGCGCTCTTAGATCTCAAGCCCGAGATGCGGTCGTTGGTCGAGGCTCTGTTGGAGCATGTCGACGATGGCTCGGGCAAGCCGCTGTGCGGGGCGAAGAAATTCGAGCGAGATCTGCTCGTGGGTGCCGGGCTCGCGTCCGACTGCGAGCCGTGTCGTGGCAAGGTCATCGTCGGCAACCTGAAGGACCATCCACAGCGCGACGTGAAGGAGTGGGAGCCGTCGCCCATGGAAGGCGCCGAGACGATGCTCGCGGAGAAGCAGAAGCGGAGCGACGGGCGTTGATTCGTCTCGTACCAGTAGCTTTTCTTGCGGGCATGGCGGCAGGCTGCTATCTCGATCGGGTGGAGTTTCGCGAACAGCATTGCGCCAAGCTCAGCATCGAGCGCCATGGCTGGCATCGGCCACGTGGCGCGTACAGCACGCACGTCGAGGGGACGCGCTGCTATACGAAGTTGTGGAACGGGGAACGGGTAGACGAGGGGAAGCTCGACGACCGTTGGCGGCCGGAATGAGGGGATCATGGCCAAGAAAGTCAAATACCCGCCGCTGACGAAGCGGCAGCAGAAGCTCGTAGCCGACAACGTGAAGTTCGCGGTGAAGATCTCATCCGCGTACAAACGCTTCGGGCATTTCGACGACATCATTGCAGAGGGCTATGTCGGGCTCTGTATCGCTGCGATCAAGTTCGACCGCAAACGCAACATAAAGTTCACGACGTACAGCGTTCATTGGATCAGAGCTATGATCATGAACTATCTGCTACGCACGCATTGCCAGATGCACATTCTGTCAGGCGATCGAGAGCTTTTCTTCTCGCTTCTGCGCGCATTCAACACACTGAAAGAGAACCCCGACGACTACGCGACACTCGCGGAGAAGTTTGGCGTCACGCCGGAGTCGATCGCACTGTTGGCACCGCGTGTGACCAACCGTGACCTGATGTTAGATGCGCCTCTATTGGGTGGACGACGGACGATCAATATGGTCGACCGTGACCCGCTCCCTGATGAGATTGCGGCCGAGAACGAAGAGCGCCGGCAGCTACGGGAGCGCGTTGAATGGGCGCTCCGGCGTCTGAAGCCACGTGAGCGCAGCATCATCGAACGACGGGTCATGACCACGGATAAGCCGTGGACGCTGGACGAGCTTGGGGTGACGATGGGCGGGCTCAGCCGCGAGCGCGTTCGTCAGATTGAGATGGATGCGAAGGACAAGATGCGCCGGCTACTGCTTCAGGCGGGCTTGACGCCCTTCCCGCCGTTCTTGGCGGCCACCACAGCGATGCCGGCGATGACCCCGGCGGCGACCGCTGCGGTGCCCCAGGTGCGAGCCCTGCGCGCGTAGAGGCGTCGTTTCGGCCGCCCTGCCTTCGCCCGCACCATCCCAAGCTCACGCATGCGGTTCTGTAGCGTCCGCCGGCTCACCCCGAGGGCGCGAGCGGCCTTGTCCATCTTTCCGCCGGCAGCGGTCATGGCGCGTTCGATGGCGGTACGGTCGGTCATTACGGAAAGCAGTATCTCACGCTTCCGTTTCACGTGCAAATCCTCTTGCAAATCACGTGGACTTGTAGGAGCGCCGTCTTCGTCTCGTCGCGATCTCTAAATTTCCACGTGGCTCCACGTGGCGCCTGGCGGTCGAGCGCGCCGATCGGGCGCTCGGGATCGTGCGCGCCGCGCGCCGCGTCCGGATCGCGTAGGGGATCAAACGCACACGTAGGATCGCGTGCCGAATTTCTGCCGATTACCGGCGGACGTGGGATCATGTCGGGCGGACGTTGCCGGATATCTTCCACGTAAGGCGATCGGGGTGGATGTGATCCTAGGTCGGAGATCTCGGCAGTAACCCGGCAATGAGTTACGATCGGGTAGGACACTGTAGGGAAAATCGGCAAAAATTCGGTAGAAAATTACAGCCCTAGCGGACGGTTAAGCCCTTGATCGCGACATTTTTGTCAGGGCGCACATGACAAATATGTCCCGGTTTTTTACCGCATTACTGGAATTTTACACCCCTTGACGCAGTGCAGAAAATCGAGATCGGGGGTGGGGGAGGGGTGGGGGAAGGGTCGGAGAGATCGTCAAGCCACGGGGCTCCTATTGCGTTCTAGAGGGGTGGGGAGTCTAGCCCCCACCTACCTAGTAAAATCGAGGGGTTAGCCGGCTACTCCATAGCTAGAATAAAAGGGCTAGACACACGTCCCATACTATGGTAGTGTGAGACGTTCGACGGAAACCCCGTCAAGGAGGCAAGGGCTATGAAAATCGAAAATCAGGTTGTATGTGTGCTATGTGGGGAGGTCAACCCCGGTTCACGCTGGATATCGCACCCCGTCCATGCGCAATGCGTCAAACCCTCGGAAGTGTCCGCATCCTACAAAGCTTACAGCATGCTCGGAGGTCTCACAGTAGAGGCAATCCGCGATCTTTGCCGACAGTTGGGCGTTAGGTTCACCTATCGCTACAAAAACGCTAACGGTAAGATGTCGCGCCTTTTTCACGACAAGTCTTACCTCGTGTACCAGATCGTCAGGGTCAAGGGTAGCGCGGAGGCTGGCGCGCAACCGACGCAACCGGACGCGGCGGAGGCTGAGGGGGCGGAGGCTGGCGACGCTGGCGACGCTGGCGCGGAGGCTGAGGGGGCGGACGCGGCGCAACCGGCGGAGGCTGGCGCGTCGGATATCACCCCCACGATCGCTATGTGGGTTCAATGGGTCCAGAAATTCCGCGAAGTAGCGGCGCGGCGCGGCATGAAGGTTGCGATTACTCCGCGCGCCACGCAACGCGGCGCGGTCATGCTCGCGCACGGTATCGATCTGGGCAACGTTGCGCGCCTAGAGATCGGCAACCGTATGTCCGCGCAAGACTGGCAAAATCTGCAAAACGACGCTGGCATTAACGCGCCGCTTCCGATCGTGGGGAAGCACAAGTATCTACAGCACAAGCATACGGATCTACTGCTAGCCCTTGTGCGCGCGCGCGTGCATGTGTGGCTTGCTGGTCCGGCCGGATCGGGTAAGTCTAAGGTCGCTGAGATCGTTAGCCAAAAGCTTGCGTTGCCGTTCTACTGCACCGGGGCTGTAGCGTCGGAGTACAAGCTTAGCGGCTTTGTCGACGCGCAAGGGCGCGCGGTTATCACTCAGTTTCGCAAGGCGTTTTCGGAGGGGGGCGTATTCCTGTTTGATGAGATCGATCGCTCGCTACCTAACGCGGTTCTACCCTTCAATGGATGGCTGGCCAACTTAAAAGCGGACATGCCCGGAAATGACGGACTAGTAGACGCGCATGCGGATTTTGTCGCGCTTGTCGGTGCAAACACTAACGGTCAAGGTGCGACGGCGGAGTATAGCGGCGCCATGAAGCAAGACGCGGCGTTTCTGGATCGGTTCGCGATCCTTACATGGGACTACGATACGGAATTAGAAGCGGAAGTGGCGCACCTAGCGGCGCGTAACGCGGTCAAGGCGCGCAACGCTCGGAAGGGGGCGTAACCCATGCGCAAGGAGACACACGGCCCGACTAAGACGCTACTCCTACGGTTCGACGGTTGCGCGGAGTATGCCGCGTATGTTCGCAAGCATACGACGCCGCAAAGCACCTACACCGGATCGTCATGGTCCGGCGGACAATCGTGGGAGACTCAACTAACGCAAGCGGCGCGCGGCGATACGTCGCTAGTCAAGCAAGCGGAAGAACTGCTAGACAAGATCGTAGTGGACGCCGCGCGCCCTATGCCAATGTGGGTCAATGAAGTGGCTGGCGCGTTTCCGTCGATCCCTGACTACCTAGCGGGGCAACCGGATTGCATGATGGATATGCAGCCTCAGCCTAGCGAGCGCGCGCCTATCAAGATCTATGTAGAGCTAACGTCAAGCGGCGCCGTCGACGCGGCGGACATGGTAAAGCGTGGCACGGCGATCCTTGCGCTGGCACTACTCTTGAATAGAGATCGGGCCGTCGATCTGAATGTGATTATCGGTTTTGGTCGTACACCGTTCGGTCATCAGGGATGTTTTGCGGTCATCCCTTTGGGCACATCTCCGATCGATATCGCACTATCGTGCAACGCTCTTACCTCACAGTCGTTTGTGCGCAGCATGGGCTATCAGTTTCTCCGTCAATTCCCTGAGACGCAATGCGCCGGTAACTGGGACTGGGACATCATGCCGGACGGCGATCATAACCGCGCGCGTTTCGTGGAAAAACTCCGCGCGGCGATCGGCGCGAATCCGCAGGACATGATTATCCCGCCTACGTTCATGAACGATCCAGCAATCGTCGATCCGCTCGGGTTTGTTCGGAGGTCGCTGGCGGAGGCTACCAAGGCGGAGGTAGACGCCGCGTAGGCGCCAAGCTTACACCCCCGCCGGGCTCGGGCTCGTCGGGGGTGGCGGCGTGGGGCTTCACGTGGAAACCGTGATCCGAGATCAGCAATGATCGATCATGTGATCGATCACCGACAGGAGGCAAAACGGTACGGCTAGCAGAAAGAGGCTTGACAAAGTTGTTAGACGGGCGCAAGCTCATCACAGGAGGCAAGGGCTATGAACGATCTCAAAACGGCGATTCGGATGGCTCAAATGTTCGCGGAAGTGGCGGCGGATGCGTCGGGCGTGGCGTGCGTGTGCGTGCTCGGGCCGTGCCCGGACGGCGTACACTGGGCGGTGCTCGCGGAAGGGGGCGCCAAGGTCGCGGCGGGCGTCGTCGCCGTCGCCGTCGAGGCTCGGGAGGATATGCCGGCGGAGGAAGTGCGACGCGTCGCCAGCGGGCGCAACTAAGCCAGCCGACGGTGCGCGCGACGCTGCTAGGGTGTGCGTCGCGCGCAGTATCGGAGGGGCTTAGCGATGCCTAATGATAAGGAAGAGCGGGAGCACGAAAAGCGGTTTCGCGCACTGCTCGAAAAGCTTCAGCTTGCCGACGCTACCAATACGGTGGCGACGCTTACCCCGTGGGAAGTTCACTACCTGTTACGACAGATCGACGGGCCGCGCTACCCGTAACCAAAGGAGAGATCATGTATACGATCAAGCCATATGACTGCGGTGTGAAGCTCGCAACCATCGTCAAGCGTATCGAAGCGCGCGCCGCGAAAGACGGGCGTTTCCGTCCGCGCCTGACGATCGAAGATGGAGAGATCCATGTCAAGGTGCGTCTACAGAAGGCAAAGCCCTACTGTGGCCAGCATCCGGGCGAGTGTCAGGCGGGGCCGTTCGGTTTCGAGCGGCCTAAGCGCTCGGGATCGTGGCTGGAGTGGGATGATTGGGTCGCGTTCAACGATCTGGTGAACGATGTGCTCGACGGTCTGCGCGCGTGCGCGGAGGTGTGGAGCGTGCCGCCGGAGATCATGGACAAGGGGAAAAAGTTCCACATCCGTCGCGGTCGCGCGCGCCGCGTGCGCTGGGACTGGACCGAGGAGCATCGCGGCGGGCTCGGCCGCCCCGTGCGCGTCTGGAATCACGGATCGCCGGATCAGTTTCAGGCGGAAGACGTTCAAGAAGTTTCGTCGGCGTGGCGCACGGTTGCGGCGTCGACGGTGAAGGCGTAGCAAAAGAGGCTTGACAACGCTGCTAGACGGCGTTAGGTTACGAACCATCGGAGGGCTATGCACATGAACACGTCGAACAAGCTCACTCTTCAATCCGGTTTGCTGGTCTCGCTCTCGTCGTCGGTGACGGGCGGCGTCTCGTACGAGCGCAAGGATCTGGCGGAGCGCTGCGGCAAGGAAGGGACCGACGCCATGGGGGCGAAGTCCACTTGCAAGCTGGCGCCCGGCCATGAACCGCCGTGCAACTTCGCCGCGTTGACGGCGGAAGAGATCACCCGGTGGGAGACCACCCGCACGATCGCGGACAAGGCGGAGCACGAGAAGGCGACCAAAGTCCGCAACAAGGCGCGCAGCCTCATCACGGGCGTGTGTGTCGCGTCCAACTTCGGCAATCTTTGCCTCGCTAGCAAAGAGGCGGAATTGGATCAGCGCTACATCGAAGCCAAAGAGATGGTGGACGAATTCAACCGACAGGCGCAGTTCACCCGCGTGTCGGTGTACATGCTCAAAGGCGTGATCCCCGATTCGGTCAACTCGGCGGCGTCGATGTCGTCCGAGGTCGTGACGCTACTCGATCAGATGATCGGCGGCATCGCGGCCGGCGACGAGGAGACGGTGCGCAAGGCGGCCAACGATCTCACGCAGCTTGCGGAGATGCTTGGCGACGCGTCCAAGGCGCTGGTGGAGAAGGCCATCGCGGAAGCTCGTAGCGCGGCGCGAGTCATCGTCAAGGCCAAGGCGGAGGAGCAGACCGGCGCGGCGTTGGCGACGTTCACAGCGCAGAAGAAGGCCGACAAGGCGCAGGCGGCCACGAACACGCTGAAGCAGGCGCGCAAGGCGCTGGACATGAGCGGGGACGTGTTCGCCCAGATCGAAGCGGCGGCGAAGAAGCACGCCGGCTGAAGCTGGCCGGGGTGGGGCGCGCGACTGCGGTCCGGCGGTCGCGCTCTCACCTGGGAGCCTTGGAAGCAGGGCGCCCAGTTGAGGGAGGATCACACCATGGCAACGAAGCAGAAGCAGCAGATCAGCAACTCTTGGCGCGGTGACGTAGCCGAAGACGAGCGCCGGGTCATTACGACGGCGTTGGAGACGGCGATCAACGCGTACGAGGCCAACGAGAAGACCTTTCGGCAGGTCGTCGAAGATCTTCAGAACGGCAAGAGTGTGCCCATGTTCGCGAGCGGTGACGCAGGGGTCAAGGCCGCGCGCAAGCTCGCCGACAGCGCGTTCACGCAGGCCAAGGACGCGCGCGAGATCTTGGAGCGCTGGACGGAGGAGCCGGACAGCGAAGAGGCCAACGCGTGAAGACGCGAGCGCTCAGAGCGGCCATCAAGTTCTTGCAGGGGATGATCGACGCGGAAGACGTGCCGATCCCTTACACGATCGAGGCCGGTGTGCTCGTCGGCAAGCTCAAGCGCGAGGCCAAGGCCAACGGCGTCAAGCTCACGAAGCGCCGCAAGCGTCGCCACCGTAAGGCGACGGATTCAGATCAGCAGCCGGAGGCAACGACCGATGCGTAAGCCGATCTTCGTGGAGTGGTGGCCGGAGCATGACGTTGACGATCCGGCGCAGAAGGCCGCGAACGCCGCGTGGGCAGCGCAGATGTATGATCTGCTCCGTGATGGTGGTATCTTAGGCACGGATCACGGCGCGTACATCAAGCGCGACGGCGGGCTGTACCGGTTCACGGGCGGCGGGATCAAGCCGCCGGGTTCGCGGGAGCCTACGAAGTCCACGTGACTGACACGTAAGCGGAGATCACTATGACCCTGAAGGATGATCTGAAAGAAGGCAAGGTCGACTTGAACGCGCTTCCGGCTACGAAGCGCAACCGGGTGAAGCGTTTCCTCACCGGGGACAAACGCGCGTTGCGCAAGCGCGACAAGCTGCTCGGGCTGCGGTTCGCGTCCGAAGACATCGCGACGTGGCACGCCAAGGCGAAGAAGCACGGCGAGTCGATCACGGAGTACATGGAAAGGGTCATGAACGCGGCCGATTAGCTCGGCTAGATAAAACGGGCTTGACAGAGATCGCGGCGATGGTTAGATAAGAAGGGGAAGGGCTATGACGATGCTGACGCAGGACAGTGTAGGCGCCCGCTATGATATGGGCGAGCGTAACTCAGTCGCCGACATGATCGAGGCCGCCGCGAAGCACATCGGTGCGCAAGTTCATTGGCACGATCCCAAGAAGAGCAGCCTCCGCTACCATGCGACGGTCTCACTCAACGGTGAGGAGGTCTGCGTCGAGGCCAACACCCCGAAGATGGGCGCGCGCATCACGTCAGACGATCAATCCCGATACTGGGACTACACCGGCATGGCGTCGCTCGCCGCTGCCATCAAGCGGCGCATGCGGACGGCCAAGGCTCGGGACGAGGAGCAGCGCCGCCGCTGGGCAGAGAACGAGAAGCACGAGCAGGCGGAGACGCTTGCACGCACGACGGCGCGCGAAGAGCTTGTCAAGTTGTTCGGCGAAGAGTTGATCGAATCCGCTGTGTATGTCGACGCCAATTTCTCCAAGGAAAAAGGCGTGGCGGTCGTGGCGGTCAACGTCTACGTCGGGAAGAAGATCGACGGTCAGAAGCTCACGCTCGGCGAAGCTGTGCGGTTCATCCAGGCGATGATCTCCGCCGGCTATGATCTCGTGAAGATGAACAACGAGGAGCGTGTGTCATGAACGCCAAAACTTTCGTGCTGGAAATCCGGCTAGGCAATGACGCCATGCAATCATGGGACGACGTTGCCAAGGCGATCAAGGTCACGGCGTCGCGGCTCGTCGGAGAGCATGCGCTTGAAGTCGGAGAGCGCGGCAAGATCTATGACGATAACGGGAACGTCGTGGGCGGATGGAGGGCCAAATAATGCGCCGGCTCATCTTCGCGTTCATCGTTTGGACGTTCACCGGCTGCACGCAATACGTCACGGTGGAGATCCCTCCGCCGGGTCATCCCGTCACGGACGGCGGCGCGGGTGATATGACGTGCGGCGGGCTCGGCGCGGAGTGCTGCGGTCAGGACGGCGGCAATTCCACGCTGTGGACGTGCGATCCCGGTCTCGTTTGCCGGGTGCATCGCGGCGGCGGTCCTACGCCGTGCGAGGCTGCGGACGGGGGTGCGCTGTGAAGAAGAAGAAACCGCCCAAGGTCATCGAGTACAACCCCGTTTGCGAGCCGGACCGTATGCACGGGTATCGCGGCGTGCGCTGGGTCGAGAACGTGTCGGACGGGCTGCGTCTGGTCGGGTACGCGGATGAGATCGCGCGCACCGAAGGCCGCTGGCGCTTGATCGATCACAAAGGCTGGTACACGGACGATGACGGGAGCAACGGGCAGACGTTGCGCGGCGTCGTGTACCAGTTGCCGGCGCGGCGTGGGCAGAAGCTTGCGCAGTATGTCTATGGATACGCCGATCCCAATA
>Ga0070679_100000367_pt1 | contig 38344 bp, 36 predicted proteins | sample KBSC63BmetaG_FD_65652 | JGI IMG/M metagenome (GOLD analysis project Ga0070679, IMG submission 65652) | Corn rhizosphere microbial communities from Kellogg Biological Station, Michigan, USA - KBS C6-3B metaG | ecosystem: Host-associated > Plants > Roots > Rhizosphere | place: USA: Michigan... | reverse complement strand
AATGTTTCCTGCATAAGGTCTTCAGTATCCTGGTGGCTGAAGCCATATCCTCTTCCGATTTTGTAAAGATCAGGATTATACCTTCGTATTAAGATCTCAAACAAGCTTTTGTTACCCGATAAAATACCATTGATAACTTCTGCATCAGTATAAGGCTGTACGTTTTTATATGGAGCGACAATAGTCATTACTTTAACAATTTTATTTACCTATCCGACAAATATCAATTGTTTAGAGTATTAAATTAATGAAAGGTTACACAATTTGATATTTTTTAAGCTCATTTATTTCACTTCAAATCCATATTTTTTATAAATTATTTTTGCAATGTCGCTGTTTAAAAATTTTATGAAGTCTTTTGCCGCCTGCGGATGAGGCGCATTTTTTAGAACACCTGCCATATAAGTTGCCGATATATTTTCTTTATCTGGTATCATCACCATCTCAATAGGATGATGGATCATTTGCTGGTACCAGGCTTCAGAGTACCACACCGGGCCTGCATCACTTTGTTCATACATAATACGCATAGGAGTTTGCCGATGATGTATTTGTGTTAAATGAGTGCTGCTATCTGCAACCTTGCTAACCATAATTTTATTTTTGAGTTCTTCTCCACCTGCTTTTTTATATGCTTCTTCTATTTTTTCTGCAATACCTTCCCAGGCAGGGTTGGGCATGCTTACTTTTACGTCGTCTCTTCCTAAATCGCGAAGACTATGAATTTGTTTAGGATTGCCAGCCTGCACCATAATTGCTAATTTATTAAAGGCATAGGTAGCAGTATCATTAAAAGAATTATTCATTTGCACTATACGGTTTTTTCCAGCAGTGTATACATCGGGCTGTAAAGTAATTCGCATATTCCCGACCGTTAGTGAACCGCCTTCAATTTGTTTTGCCAGAATTCCGGGAGGTAATGTTTCTGCAAATATTCGCTGGTATTGAGGATATTCTTTTTTAAAGGCAGCAAGTAAATCGTCAATACACATAAACTGGTTTCCCGCAAAAAATATCACAAGTTGCGGATCATTAATATCGCCGAATAAGTCAGGCACATTATCTACACCCGGTATAGTAAACATTACCTTGCTTTGCGGCGGCGTATTCCATGGCGGATCATATTGGTGGCTTTGTGCATTTGCCGTTATTATCCCATTGCCAGCTATCGTCAAAACCAGGAATATCTTCTTCATTTCTTTATAAATATTTACTAAGGTTTAATAATGGCCCAGCCTTCTGCCTGCCTAAGTATTAGTTCGCCATTGCCACTCGGTACTATCCCTATAAAATCATATATCTGGTCGCGGCTTATTTTTCTTTCCTTTAATGTGTTATTACATTGTACCACTATCACGCCCTTTTCGACAAGCGCCTTTAAATCTTCTTCGTATTTGCCTCCTTTCATGTATGCATCTGTTCCAGCGCTAAAAGCAACCAGTTCAATTTTTATTTTTCCTACAAGCCGTGGATCGTTTAAAGCGTTGGTAATATTCCGTAATGTTTTTTCAATTCTTTTCGGCTCGTTGAAATCTAACTGGTAGATAGCGTGATAATTTTTTTGAATGGCCTTGGCGCCTGTAAATGCCCGGTTATTTTCTAATAATTTATCTCCTGTTTGTGCGGAAACTGCTTTCGTTATGGTAAGGAAGCAAAACAACATTAATACTAATTTTTTCATTTTGTTTTTTTAATTTATGAATTTTTATTTGATGCTATTTTATTGAGCGCTTCTTTAATTGGCTGGTAAGGCCCGTACTTATGCTGCTTCTCAGAAAAAGAATCTATGTATGGCCCAAAGGGATAGTCAATTGGTTTCTTGGTTAAAATTTTCCAATCCCTGCTCTGATCTAAGTGCGGGCGTGGCTGCGAATTTACAAAGGCTGCCACATCCCAGGCTTCCTCATCACTTAGCACCGGATTATGATACTCTGTGCCAAATGGCATATTGTTTTTTACAAAGCCTGCGAAGCTGCTGATACGATAAAGCCCCGCGCCGTCATTATAGCTATGTGCGCCCCATAACGGCGGATACACGTAACCGTTAGTTTCTTCATTTGGCAGGCCGTCACCATTTTTTCCATGGCAGCTTTGGCAATTGGCCATATATATTTTAAAGCCAACTGCAGGATCGGCCGCCCGGTTAAGATATTTTAATTTCATAATTCCGGTGCCACCTCTTACAGAACCTTTTGGAACACCTTCACCCAACCACTTCATGTAAGCATACATCGCCTGCATTTCGCGTGAAGAAGTATCAAGGCCTTTACCGTTAAGGCTTCTCTCAAAGCAATCATTAACTCTGCCATAAATATCTTGCATTTCATTACTCCTTGCACGAAATTGCGGATATGTTGCTAACACTTTTCCGAAGTTATTACCGTAGGGTACAATACCTGCTTTTACATGGCAGTTCTGGCAATTCATTCCGTTTGATATTTGAGCTACGGTGCCTTTCGGCCCGAGATAATATGCAGTATTTTCTATAAGATGATAGCCGTATAGTATTAACTTTCCGCTATCTGTTTCTGCAGGAATTTGATATTGATTCCAGCCCCACCATACGGTGTCAATGGATTGGTCTTTCATATAATCCGAAAAAATTTTATCCCTTTGTTTTTCCTTGTTACAACCGTCAATGCTAACGCAAGTAATGACAATTGTCGTTACCAGGAATATTGTTATTGGAATCCATTGCGTTTTTATAAAATTCATGTTACTAATCTAAAGCGATGATTAAAAAAATGTTGAGACAGCGCTTTTTAAAAATGTAAAATTATATATCGTTAAATACTTAAAATTATAATCTTCTTTTTAAATAAGAAATCCCCATGTATAGGCTTGCCAAAAAGTTTTGGATAAAAAAATGGAATATGTATTTTTTTTATTTAAAAATACAAAAGAAAACAAGCAATCAATCTTTTATATGCGATTGCTATAGTTACGTATAACTATTTCATTTTCTAGTATTGCAGTATGGGTTGCCTCAGCTAAGCGTCAGAATTAATTGTTAGAAAGCAGCACTTTTGGGCGCACTAAAAACCACTCGTTTTATTTGCTTGCATAATGGATTTATAAAGAGGTTATCAATTGCAACAAATTTTATATGATTAAAAGTAGTAGTTGGTAAAATAATCTTATGATTGATTGCCTTGCTTAGTGATTTGTAAACAAATTCAGAGCAGTACATCCTGTCATCTGTTGCAAGGTTAAATTGCATATCAAATTTAATTTCCTTTTTATAAAATATGTGAACAACGTTTATAAAATTTGAATCCTCCACAGGTGTAAGGTGATACCTGAAAATGCCAAAACCCCTGTTTTCATAAGGATTACAAAAAAATTCAAAAGGGTCTTTTCTTAGTTTTTGATTGGGATTCCATTCGCCGCCAATAGAATGATAAACAAAAACCGTATCATTTTCAATGCTAGCTATGCCGCAATGCGAATATGTTTTGTCAGTCAGAGATAACTGCTTCATAGTTTCACTTGTAAAATCTCTGCCTGTGCGTAAAATAAGGTCGCCAGTTTTTACTATTTTTTTATAAAGATTGATACTATCTAAAGCTGCCAATGCATTTCTTTCAACCTGTATTGAATCATTTATTGAAACAGTTAGATCCGGATAATTTTTTTTTGAATTGCAGGTTATGTGAAAAAATAAAAGGCAGCATATAAGCCACCTTTTTTTTATAATCTCTTTTGAAATTGAATTCATCTGCGTTCTTCCTGTTCTTTTATTTTTTCTTTATCATAAGCTTTAATAATTGCTTTTACAAGCTTATGTCTTACAACATCTTCTTCATCAAGTTCCACATGGCCAATGCCATCAATATGCCTTAATATTCTCACAGACTTTTCAAGGCCGCTTTTTATTTTAGGTGGTAAATCAATTTGGGTAACATCACCGGTTATAATCGCTTTTGCATTGGCGCCAATTCTTGTCAAAAACATTTTAAGTTGCAGGTCAGTAGAGTTTTGCGCTTCGTCTAAAATAATGAAAGCATTGTCTAATGTACGTCCACGCATATATGCTAACGGTGCAATTTCAATAGTGCGTGTTGTCATATAATAACCCAGCTTATCTGCGGGAATCATATCGTCAAGCGCATCATATAAAGGCCTTAGATATGGATCAATTTTTTCTTTAAGATCTCCCGGCAAAAAGCCGAGATTTTCGCCGGCTTCTACAGCAGGTCTAGTGAGAATGATCTTTTTAACCTGTTTATTTTTTAACGCACGTACTGCAAGCGCTACAGCCGTATAAGTTTTACCGGTACCTGCAGGGCCTATCGCAAATACAATATCATTTTTATCTACAGAGCTTACCATTAATTTTTGATTGGCGGTCCTGGCTCGCACCGTTTTCCCGTTCGGTCCAAAAACTAAAATGTCATTTGGGTTTTTTTCAATGAAATTATCTATCACTTTTTCATCATCACCGCCAAGAATCTGTTCAAGATAATTTTCAGTCATGTGTCCGTTTCTTTCAAGATATTGTACCGCAAGATTTATTTTATCCCTGGCATCTTCAATTTGCTCCGGAGCGCCGCTAAGTTTAATTTGAGTGCCGCGGCTAAGAATTTTAAGGCGTGGAAACTTCTTTTTTAGTATATCCAGCTTGCCATTGTTTACTCCAAAAAATTCTATAGGATTTACAGTTTCGAGGTTAATGATTGTTTCAGTCAAATCAGGTTAGGTTTATAATTTTAAAAAATTAGCTCTGCTATAATAAAACATCTGGTTCAAATATAAAAACCGCGACGGCTTTCACGCTAATTTAATTATACACATTTAGTTGAAAAAGTTAAATACTTGAAGTTGTTTCTCTTTAAAATTAATAATCTTTTTTAAGATCGCTTTATTTTCTATATTTTCGATTTCAAATTAAAGCATTATGAAAAAAAGTTTCCTGATAATAATTACATGCATAATATGTATAATAGCCTTCCAGGCATTTACAACCCACAATGATCCTGATTTTAAAAATTTGCAAATTCTTCCTAAGGACATATCACATCACGATCTTGATAGCGTAATGCATCACTTTACTGCTTCACTTGGGGTAAAATGTAATTTTTGTCATGTAAGAAACGAAGCTGAGAAAAAAATGGATTTCGCTAGTGATGATAAACCTGAAAAAAAAGTAGCCCGCAAAATGATGCTCATGGCGATTGACATTAATAAAAATTATTTTAAAGGAATGGATATGGAGATGGATATGGATCATGACATGGATAGCAGCATGAATAAAGATATGCATCATGATATGGACACCACAATAATGAATGCCGAGCCTTCAAAATATATGCTGCAATCAGTAACTTGTTTTACATGCCATAGAGGCGATCCGCATCCTGAATCAAAAATACCACCAATGCCTCAAGGGCCAAAGCCGCCTATGCCACAGCCGCCGGCTCAAAATAAGTAAGCTGGGATGTTTGAAGATAATCTAACGTGGGCGGCTAATCGATTTCGAATAACAGTAATTGTGTTTTCTCAAAGAAATTAAAGTTATTATCTGAAATAAATATAAGTGATCGTTTTCCATTGGACAATCTTGGACCAAATGTTACGCCTTCTATATTGTCAATATAAATTCCAAGGCTATCCATATTCAATAGTAATTTTTTTGAAACAAAATTTATTGAAGGATGATGTTTTAGAGAAGTGACATTATTAATGTTATCCGCATTAGAAATATCGGCCAGATATACTTTAATACTACATTGCAACCTGCCCGTTGAATAAGAGCGTTCAATAACAAGCAATTTATTTTTACCTGCAAGCAAAATATCTGAAATGCCATTGAGCTTAAATGCATTTACCGGCGAGGCCGGGTGTGCTACCGGATCGATTGTGTATGCATATTGAGCTACAGGTTTCCTGGTTGCTGCATTAAATTTTATTATTCTTACAATGCCGGTAGAATCGTCTATGCCTGCCCGTGAGCCATCGTTAAATAATGGTTCTTCCACACTTACAAAAAGCGTTTTATAATTATCCGCAAAGGTCACTCCTTCAAAAACGCCGTTCTGCCTTGGCCCGGATTCTGTCGCTTGCATACGCAATTGAGGTGGGAGAGTAAAGGTGTCAATATAATTACCATCGGCGCTTATCTCAGTAACAGCAGGATTTTCAAGCACAATTTTATTTTGCGTAACAATACGTTCGCCTTCACTGCTCCATATTAATGTATTTCGTGTTGGATTGTAACGCATCGCTTCAGGGTCAGGTGTGCGAGAAGGGTCCTGTTGAGTATTGGGATATAGCTTTCCTACATTGTTTTTAAAAAATCTTACATCAAAAAAATATACGCTGTCTATTTTATTTTTATTGATAATAATTTTCGCTTTATAAAACCTGGCAGGATTTTTTTGGGACCTGTCATCTGATATGAGATAGTAAATTTGTTGACTGGGATTGTAATCGATACCAGATAAGCCGCCAACAGAAGTACTTTTAAAATTTTTATTAAACGGAATATCATATTCATCAAGAAATTTTAAATGATTGATATCACTGGTTTGCACAACCTGCTTGGTTTCGGCAGATGATGAATTTATAAAAATATATAGCAGGAAGTAAGTAAAATAGTAACGTTTCATAGATGATTTATGGACAAATTTCATGAATGTTTTCTATGAAATAAAACCATTATTATTTAACTTTAGGAAATTCAGGTTCCAATATTTATAAATTGCTACATTAAATAGTAAACTATGAAAGAAGGAGAAGTTTTAAAAGAAGCGAATATAACTGAAAAAACAAGCATTACCCAGCCACGCTGGCTAACTATTCTCAGGGTTGCGCTGGGGCTTATTCTTTTTTGGAAAGGCATTACTTTTATAAGGGATTCTTCTGATCTTCAGCTTCTGTTGCAAAGAATGTCGATAGGTGTAGTTGACAAAAATTCACAGGTCATTGCATTCATTATTACATATGTCAACTTGCTTGGTGGCTTGTTTATTACTGTTGGCTTATTCACTAAAACTTCATCCATTATCCAGATTCCAATTCTTATTGGAGCTGTATTTTTCGTAAACACAAAAAATGGTCTTAACCAAAGCACAGGAGAATTAATTCTTTCAGCGATTGTTCTTGTGCTACTTATTCTTTTTGCTATAAAAGGAAGTGGCGTTCTTTCAGCAGATGAATATTTCAGAAGTTATTATAAAGCCGGATCAGAAGAAGGCAATACGAAAAAGTTCTTTAAATAAGAATGACTGGCTTAAACCGGTCATTTACTTCTACCAGCATACCTTCTAAGTAATTGCCTTGTTTTTATTCCAGATTCTTTTAAATCTTTATCATTCCAGTTTCCGTTGGAACTTGCCGATGGGTATAAAACAGAACATGTTTCATTTTTATCTGCAACAGACCATGTAATCCAGCTTATTTTATTTGCCTCAGCCCATGTAATCCACTTGGTCCATTCATCATCATTAATCGGTCCGTCACCGGTTGCTTCCATTCCTGCAGATTCTGAAATAAATATCGGAATCTTTTTTTTAAGTGCGTAATTGCATTTATCCCGCAAGGTTTGTTTATGGGTGGCTGCATAAAAATGTACCGTGTACATTATATTGCTGAAACCCTTTATCGGATCGTCAGCGACTATATCAATATCCTGGTCCCAATGCGGATTGCCAACAAGAATAATATTTTTTGCGTCTATGGCTCTTATAGTTTTTATAAGTTCAATGGCGTACGCTTTTATTTCATCCCATGTCTGATGTTCAGGTTCGTTGAAAATTTCATAGATCACGTTAGGATAATTGCCATACTCTTTTGCCATTTCAGTAAAAAACTTTTGAGCTTCCTTCAATCTTATATTGTGGCTATGCCAGTCAATAATTACGTATATGCCTTCCCGTAAGGCGCCATCGATTACAGCCCTAATTTTTTCTTTAGACCAATCAGGCCTGTCAATGTATCCCCCGGCGGGTTCCACGCCCATTGCAGCCCTTACAACTGAACAATCCCAATCATTATGAAGCCATTTTACAACGTCGGCATTATAAAAACGAGGCCACCAATTATGCCACCCGAAGCTCATTCCACGTAAAACGACTGCGTCGTTATTTTTATCTTTTAATTGAATGCCATCAACGTGCAACTGGCCGTGGATGGCAACAGTCTGTGCCATGGATGAATCAATAATAATTGAAAAAAATAATGTTAGGAATAAAAATTTTGTTTTCACTTTACTATTTATATGTTGCTTTTATTATCCGAAGAATTATTTAAATAATAGCTTTCTCCATACTTTCTAATTTTTCCCTTTCTATCCATGCGCCAAGCCCATGAGTTTCCGGCACTTCAATGATACCGTTTTCTTTATAAATTATTCCGCCGCTAACTGGATCTTCCGCAAACATGAGAGGTGTATCAAAATCGCAATATAAAATATTTGGACTGGCTAATGCCAGGTGTGCATTTGCAGTCATTGTTATTTTTGATTCCATAAAGCCACCTACCTGCATTACCATATTTTCTTTTTCTGCAAGGGCAATTATTTTTTGTGCTTTTAATATGCCTGAAGACTTTCCCAATTTTAAATTAAACATATCACATGCATTTAATCGAATTAATCTTTTTGCGTCATGATGATCACAGCAGCTTTCATCAGCCATAACGGGTATAGGACTTTTCTTTTTTACCTTTTTTAAACTCATAAAATTCCACCGAGGAATCGGCTCTTCACAATATTGGATATTGTATTTTTCTAAAGCCTGAAGTGTTTTTATAGCTGTCTTTACATTCCAGCCCTGGTTTGCGTCTATGCGTAACTGTAAGTTATTACCAATTGCTTTACGGATGGACCTGATTCGTGCTACATCTGTTTTTTTAGTTTCTCCCAGCTTTACTTTAATAATTCCAAATCCTGCTTCTTTTATTTTTAGGGCATCATTGGCCATCTTATCTGGTTCACCAATACTTACAGTATAATCTGTAACTAATCTTTTTACTTTTTTACCTCCTATAAATTTGTATAAAGGCATTCCAGCATTCTGTGCTGCTATATCATGCAAAGCAATATCGAATGCACTTTTAATACTGCTGTTCCCATAGATTGTTCTATCCATAATATTCATGCAAGTTTTAATATCAAGTGCATTTATTCCTTTTAATTCCTTGGCAAGATATTCCCCCACTATAAAGCACGTTGACTGGCTCTCGCCATTAATGGTCATAAAGGGGCTGCATTCACCAAAGCCAGCAATTCCTTTGTCGGTGCGTATTATAACAATTATATTTTCTGCGTTATAAATTGTTCCAAGCGAAATAATAAAGGGTTTTTTTAATGGAATTGATAATTTATATATTTCTATTTGTGTTATTTGTTGAATATTTTTTACCATGTAATTGCTTTAAATAGAATTTGTTTTTTTTATTAAAACCTCGCCAATAACTTAAAATTAATAAGCCTTGGCGTTAGCCGGTTAGGTATACTAAAAGTATCGCCGGAAAAATCTTTTATCAATAGATACGAAACAGTATTGGCCCGATCAATTAAATTAAATACCTCAAGGCTTGCCCAAATATTATTAAATGCCCGAAAGGGTGAATGGCTTCGCCGCAATGATTTTTCGCTAAGCAGTAAAGCACTAAAACCAATATCAGCCCTTATATAAGGCTCGATAACTAATGCATTCCGATACTTAATACTGTTTGGAATATTATAGGTCATATTACTTCCGTAGATAAGATTCAAATGCACTTTAAAATTTTTATTGGTGCTTAAATAGTCCTGCAGAAAAAGCCCGAGCGTGAGCAAGCGATCACTTGGCCTTCTTATATAACCTACATTTGTTTTTACGCTATCTGCAACAGCTTGGTCGGTGGTTGCAGATGTAATTATTTCTCCTGCCGCATTTTTATAAGTATAATAAAAATCATTATCCAGGTTTTCTTTGGTAGTGCTCAATCCAATGCTGAACCAGCTTTCAGCATCTTTTACCAGCTCTGTAAAAATGCGTGTTTCAATTCCTGTGGCATAAGCTTTGGCATTGTTAATACCATAATAACGGATTCTTACATTATCTATGTCATAAATATCTACATCAGTAAGTGACTTATAATAGGCCTCGGTAGTAATGCGCATAGGGCGCTCTCCATTGGAAAGATTATAATCGAAACCTGCTACAAACTGAATGCTTTTCTGGCTTTTTAAAGCTGTATTAAGTGTTCCGTTATACCGTCTCATTTCCCTGTAGAAAGGAGGCTGGTCATAAACGCCTGCTGCCGCTTTTAAAACTATATCTTTTTTCCAATTAGGTTTAAAACTTATTTGTAACCGCGGGCTTACAATAAATTCCCTGTTAAGTGAATTGTAGTTGAATCTTACCCCGGCCTGTAATGTAATGTCTTTAACGGTGTCGCCTATTCGAATGTTGTCCTGTACATATCCGCTGTATTTATCAATTGATAAATTAGCCGAAGACTTCAAAACACTGCTAAGATTAACCATGTTAGGATCAAAAGGAAGAGAATATCCAGCGCTGTCCTGGTATTTCCATTCATTAAGCTTATCATGGATTAAGGTATGGTCAAGTCCTGCACCCCATTGGATAAAATGTTTTCCTTTACTAAAGCTTCCTTTGTGGCTTATGTTATAAACTTCTATATTAAGCGCATTGCGGGCATAATTCTGATAAACCCCTGCTCCAAGTGGGTTTATTATTTGCCCGTAAGTTGCCTGCGTTTTATCAAAATTCCTTTCACCAAAAAGATAGGCTCCGGTGATATCAAAATTTTCATTTTCATTATCAGAATAGTGACTTGACATCCACTTTAATTTTATTCTTTTACTTACTGCCTGGTTCAGGCTGAGCCCAATGAGATTAGTATTGTAATTATCTTTCTCTTGCCCTTCAAAAAATATATCAAGCCCAATATCTGCGGTGAATAACGGAGAGAAAACTGCGGTTGACTTTTGTGCTGATTCTGGTATCAATGTAAATTTTGAACCGGATATAATTCCCAGTAATTCGAGCTGTAATTTTCGTGTAAGGTTATACGTTAGATATGCCTGAAGGTCTGCGGCAGAAGGCATATAATTCCCTTTTACTTCCTGACTGCTCAGTAAATTTTTGTTGGTTTTGCTGCGAACACCAAACAGCCATGTGAGTCTTTGATTTTTTGAAGAACCTTCAAAATGAAATCCTTGTTCTAATAAACTTATATAAGCCGAACCGCTGAATGATGTTGGTTTTTTGTATTGTATATCAAGAACGCTGCTTATTTTATCGCCATACTTTGCCTGAAATCCCCCGTTGTAAAAATTAATATTTTTTGTAAGCTCGGGATTTATAAAGCTTAGCCCTTCCTGCTGGGCATTGCTTACAAGAAACGGGCGATAAATTTCAAAGTCATTTATATAAATAAGATTTTCATCGTAATTACCTCCTCTTACAGAATATTGTGAAGTAAGCTCATTATTGCTTCCTACTAAAATTTTAATTAGCCCTTCAACGCCACCTGTGGCACTGGGAAGCAGTGTTGCATCCTTTGGATTTATTTTTACCAGGCCTGTTTCCGTTCTTTCTTTTTGATTATTGATAATTACGGTTTGTAATACTTTTCCACTTTGATATAATTTAACAGTTACCCGCTCTTCTTCATTTTCGCTTAAAAAAAAATTTTTCTGTTGGTTCCTGTATCCGGCAAAAGAATATACCAATGCAAATGCTTTTTCTGCGGGTACACGTAAACGATAGGTGCCGGAATCTGTGGTAACAATGCCATTTTGTTTTCCTAAAATAGTAATGCTGACGCCGGGTAAAGGATTTTCATTTTCATCAATAACCATCCCTGATATATAAGCAGCTTTTTTTTGTGAGAACCCTGAAAGCCCTATTAATACAAGAATAATGGAAACCGATATTCGCATAAGGTGAAGATAATATTTTATGGTTTACGTTATAGAAACGTTCCGTTTCATTTTATTATTTTTGACAAATGACAAACAGATATTTTGGTTATTTATTTTTTATTTGCTCATTTATTACTGGTTGTGCAACGCAACAAGAACATAATGATGAAAAAATAATCGGCGAAAAAATGCCTGCGCCTAAAGATCCTTTTCATAAGCTTTGCCAATATTGGGAAGTTACAGATGCCGAAAATCCTACCTACCGGGATATATACGACAATGAAGTACAGGGGGTCTATAATTATCCCGGAATTGTTTTTATGACGGATTCCACTTTTCTTGAAGACCCACGAGCAACGATGCGTTACGGAAAATTTACTTTGAAAGGAAAAGTAATTAATGCGGAATTTGATGATGGAAAAAAAGCGATTTACACCATTGAAGATGTGCAGGCAGATACTATGAAAATTCGCCGTGAAGAAAAGGGACAAACAACCATTTTGTATGTTACCGGAGACCGTGTTTTCTGGCCTGATGCTTCAACAAATCCTTACAATAAAATAAACAGCAAATGGAGAATAAAACCTCCTAAAGCCGAAAGCTCGCAGGAATTGAACGAAAGGCTGAAAGAGTTTGTGCGTTTTTTTCAATACCTTTTTATTGGCTATGCTGAAAGCGATAATAATAAGGTGGATTTTATGGGATTACCATCTTGTTTCAATTGGTACCAGGGTGGTATAACTGTTCAAAATAAAAAGCGGCTTGATAAAAAATGGATTAATTGTTTTTATTCCGAAGAGCAGGCTTTGCAGGCAAGGCAAATGATAGAAGATAATTTGACTTCAAAAAAATATAATTGGGACACGACGCAAACAAACTGGCTAAAACAAACTGCAGATGTGCTGAAACAAATTCACGACAAGATGTGATGCGAGGGTGTAGTAAGTAATAATACGCTACAGCAGTTTAAACTGTCTGATGGTTTCGCTGGGATCTTTCGATCCGAAAACTGTATTTCCTGCAACTAATACATCTGCGCCTGCATCCAGAATTTCCTTTGCATTTTCTAAAGTTACGCCTCCATCAACTTCTATTTTTGCGGAAGATCCAGCGTTATTAATTAATGTTTTTAATTCTTTAATTTTTTGAATAGAATGTTGAATAAATGATTGTCCGCCAAACCCGGGATTCACGCTCATTACATTTACCAAATCAATATCTGCGATAATATCTTTAAGCAGCATAATTGGCGAATGCGGGTTGATACCAACACCGGCTTTCATACCCAATGATTTTATTTGCTGAATATTTCTATGCAGGTTTACACATGCTTCAATATGAACCGTAAGCCCGTCTGCCCCTGCATCTTTAAATTCCTCCGCGTATTTTTCTGGTTCCAAAATCATGAGGTGAACATCAAAAAATTTTGTTCCAACTTTTTTTAGTTGCCTTATTACATTCATTCCATAGCTTATATTAGGAACAAACCTTCCGTCCATAACATCGAGATGAAACCAGTCGGCCTCGCTCTTGTTTACAATGTTACATGCATCTGCAAGATGTAAAAAATCGGCTGCTAAAATGGATGGAGCAAGTATCATGAATTTAGATTATAAATTAAGTTACATTTTTTATTATCAATTATTAATTGTCAATTTATCCAGTGCTTCTCTTGCTTCAACAAAATTTTTATCGTATAAAAGCGCTGTTTGATAGCTTTCAATAGCATCTTCTTTTTTGCCTAATTTTTCATAACATTTTCCCATCCAATAATATCCCTCATCGAAGTTATTTTGAACTGTTACCGCTCTTTTTAAAACTTTCAATGCTTCTTCATAATTTCCCATGTCATACAATGCAATTGCTTTTTCACGGTACGAAAACATATAAGTAAAATCCAGTTGAAGGCTGCTGTCAAAATAATTTATTGCTTTATTTTTATCGTCTTTATAGCTATAATATAATCCTTTTATAAACATTGCGTCCTTGCCGGATTTTGCCTTATTATTTTTCAAAAGATCATCGGCAATCAGTAAAGATTTTGGATTCTTTACTTCGGCATATACAGTCCCGAGAGCAATTAAATATTCCGGCATTGGATAAATATTAACTGTATTTTCCAACGATTTTATTGTATTAGCAGTGTCACCATTTTCAAAATATAAGGTGGCTTTCATGTCCCACAAAAACGCATTGCCGCTGTCTTTTTTTATTTGTTCATCTGTAAGAGAAAGGGCGGTGTCATACGATCCTTCATTCCGGTATAGTTCTATTAAATTTTGCACCAGCAACAAAGAATCAGGATATTTTTTTATAAGCTCTTTCAGGCCTTCCTTCGAGTTTACTGATGGTGATGGTTGCCCCTTTTCATCGGAAGCATCATTACACGATGTAATGAGTAAGAAAAATGAAAGAGCAACAATTGAAAGTCTTTTAAACATTTTGCAAATTTACTATCCTGACCTTTTATAATTCCATAATCCGTAAAACACAAATATAAAGTTTGGCTAAATTGCGGCATATTTAAAAGAATGCTCAAGTTATCTATTACGCCGTTAATTACGGGTTTTATTTTTCCATCAAATTTTAATGCAAATTGGCGGAATACTAAATTATTAGCTAATACTTGTGATTATCGGGTAATTTCAAATGCGTAATAACTAATTCAATTCTATCACTTCACAATCTTTCATATCTTTTTTATCAATTACAAAACGAACCAGTGTCCTTACTTTATGCCATCCGTGTTTGCCGGCAGCGCCGGGATTTATATGCAGGCAGTTTAATTTATCATCGTAAATAATTTTTAAGATATGCGAATGGCCACTTACAAAAAGTTGCGGGCGATGTAGTAATAACTCCTTTTTAGTTTCAGGATTATAACGTGGAGGATAACCGCCAATATGCCTTATCATTACTTTTACTTCTTCGCACATAAATACTAACTGTTCCGGGTAAACGCTATTTATATCGTAGCCATCTATATTTCCATAAACTCCTTTTAGCGGCTTAATTTTTTTTAATTCATCAGCAATTTTAATTGTTCCAAAATCACCGGCGTGCCATATTTCATCGCAATTTTTGAAATATTCAAAAACGGATGGGTCAAGGAAATTGTGTGTATCTGATATAAGGCCAATGCGAGTCATTAATGCGAAGATGATAAAAAAGGTTTCCGTAAATTAGATAATAAACAAAAAAGGAGTCTTCTGCAAAACTCCTTTTAATTTATTCATTAACCTATGGAAAAAATTATCTCTTAAAATTTATTTCTAATTATTTTTGGTTCCCTTGCTATATCGGCTGGGGCAGGTAATATTAACTTTCCAGATTTCTCCTCCACCAGGAGCAGCGCCATAACCCCAATTGGAAATGTATAAATTGTCATCACGGCCGAAGGTCATAGCAGTGGGAAGGCTAAGCCCGGTTAAAATTGTAACACGTGCCCCAGATTGATCAATTCTTACAACGTCAGCTGAGTTTGGAGTAGGAAACAGATTATTCGTTGTGCTTTCAAGAACAAATAATCCACCTGCTTTATCAAAAGCAATTCCTGTTATCATACTGAAACCGGATGCAACTATGCTTATCGTTCCATTCTGATCTAGTTTATAAACATTAGATTTATTGCTCAGTGGAAATACATCAAGATTGCCAAAATAGAAATTTCCATTATGATATACCATAGATGTAGGCACAATGTGACCTTGCGAAGCAGAAATATCTACCACCCGCGAAATATTACCATTCAGATCTATTTTGTCAATTTCGCCATGGTTTGGCTCAACGGCATATAAATCATTTCCTGAACTCAACATGCTGTACCATGTGCCATCTGGTTCAAAATCGAGTGGGTTTGGATTTGCAACAAGATTGTTCATTTGGAAATTACTTAAGTTAACAACCATCTTCCATTTTTTATTTGGCAATACTTTAATAATACGCTATACTTAAGGAAATGGCGATATGCTGACAAGAGCTGATTTTGTAGATGGGAGGAGGTACTTCTTATGCCAGAATTTTTTTATCTAAACTTGCTTTTCTGTTCAGCCATGGTCTTTATTGCTTGCCAACTTTTTTCAGAGACTAACTTGTAACTAATAACAAAATAATTCTATTTTTTCCTAAATTGAGCAATAAATTAATAATCATGATAAAATTTAGCGATCTAAAAGCGGGAGATTATGTACTTGCCGAAAATGAAGGACAGGCCTGGGAGGGTGAGGTAACAGACTTTAACCACGATGAAAAAGAGATAAGTGTATACAATGGCATCCAGGATTTCTGGTTTAAAGATGAAGACTTATTTCCGCTTCCTCTGGATGAAAAACAATTAATAAAATTGAAATTTCACAAGCACGTAAATGAAGACGGTTCTGTAAAATATTCAAAGGGTGCATTTAGAATTCAAACTCCGCAACAGGGTAACTTCGCAAATTTCGAGATGTGGTATAGAGATGAAAAAAGAATAATGACGCAGCCTATTTCTGTTCACAGATTGCAAAATCATTACCTCGAAATGACCAAAGTGCATCTTACAGATGACGAAATCTGATTATTTCAGGGACGAGCTTACCAGCTTTACCGATATATTTATACTCACACTATCAAGTCCCGTTGCGTTCAATTTAAGCTTTGTACTGCCTTCAATAAGGCCAACCTTTGGTGCATAATAATTATTAATGCTGCTAATAAGGCCAGATGGGATGAGCGATGAAGACAGTGAAGATGAAACGTGCATTACATCGTTATAAGTTATACCATTTACGGTCATAGTTAAATTGCGCTCTGCAATGTTATTATCCATTTTAACCGGCACTGGTATAGGAAAACCCGGAATATTAAACATTTGCGACTGATTCCACGTTGTTCCTGCGGCTGCATTGTCTTTTAAATACAACCATTCAAAAACACCTTTCACCGCTCCAAAACTGAGAGAGTCAAACTGGTAATAATCATTTCCGGATAAATTAAGGTATCGATTACCGCCTGCGGAATTATTATATACATGATAACTTCTTCCATTTATGGAAGTATCCTTTGAAGTGGAAGTTATTATATAATTAGAGCTTATAGCAGTGCCACTTGAGGAATCGACCTGCTGATAGTTCCAGGTACTTCCGTTTGAGGTTGTTAAATAATTGTCCGACTGCGAAGGCTGCGTATCGGTATCATCATTTTTACTACAGGATACAGCAAAAAGCATTGATGCGAATAAAATGAAGTGATTTATTTTCATATTAGGAGTTTTTTTGACGATTCATGTAATATTAACCCTTTTTTTGTAAAATTAAAATATTTAAACTTATCTTTGCGCTCCCAAAATCAATATGGCGAAACAAGCACTCATTAAACAAGACGGTACAATCCTGGAAGCCTTATCCAATGCGATGTTCAGGGTTAAGCTTGAAAATGGGCACGAGATTTTGGCAACTATATCAGGTAAAATGCGTATGCATTATATACGAATTTTACCGGGGGATAAAGTTGGTGTTGAAATGAGCCCTTACGATTTATCAAGGGGACGAATTATATTCAGATATAAATAAAAAGCGCATCATAAGCACATAAAAAAGTGAAATCATGAAAGTAAGGGCGGCCATTAAGAAAAGAAGTGTTGATTGCAAGATCGTGAGGAGAAAAGGAAGATTATATGTAATCAACAAAAAGAATCCACGCTTTAAACAAAGGCAGGGATAATTCTTCGACAAGTTCTGGGATAGCAATGGTCAGTAAGTCATTTGTCAATAATCAATATAAATAATTTATTGCAGTTTACAATAATGACCGGAACAGATAAGATAAGCATTAACAAAAACAAAACTTAGAAATAATATGGCTCGTATTGCCGGTATAGATTTACCAAAAAATAAAAGGGGAGAAATAGGCCTTACATATATATATGGAATAGGCCGTTCTACCGCCCGTTATATTCTTGATAAGGCAAATGTTGATTACGATAAGAAAGTAAATCAGTGGAATGACGAAGAGCAAACGGCTATAAGAAATGTAATCAGTGGTGAGTTTAAAACAGAGGGCGCATTACGTAGCGAGGTACAGACTAATATTAAACGCTTGTTGGATATTGCATGCTATCGTGGTTTAAGGCATCGTAAGGGATTGCCATTGCGTGGCCAGCGTACACGTACCAATAGCCGTACCCGCAAGGGAAAACGTAAGACAGTTGCCGGTAAAAAGAAGGCACCTAAGAAATAATTAGATTAATTCTGTAAAGAAATTTTATAAGGCTTGTATTTTTGAACTAAAAACCCAGATAACTAAAAGCCGGAAGGAGGGTTGGTTCATCTCGATTACTCGGGAGTTTTTTAAAGATTACCTATTTAATTCAATTATGGCAAAAGCAACAAATGCAAAAGGTGCAAGCGCAAAAGCATCATCTAAAAAAAGAGTAGTAAAAGTAGATTCATTCGGAGACGCTCATATCGTAGCAAGTTTCAACAACATTATTATCAGTTTAACAAACAAGCAGGGCCAGGTAATTTCATGGTCTTCTGCTGGTAAAATGGGTTTCAGAGGTTCTAAAAAGAACACACCTTATGCAGCTCAAATGGCAGCTTCTGATGCAGCTAAAGTAGCACTGGATGCAGGTCTGAAAAGAGTGGATGTGTTTGTAAAAGGACCTGGATCAGGGCGAGAAGGCGCCATTAGGTCTCTTTCACAATCAGGTCTTGAAGTGGTTATGATCAAGGATGTAACTCCTTTACCTCATAACGGTTGCAGGCCTCCCAAGAAAAGACGAGTTTAATAATTGTACGAAGTATAATTTTTGATGTGCGATGTTATAATATCGCACTTTGTACATCAAACATCATACTTATTTAATAACCGGGTATATCATTAATTTTTGATTTTTAATGATGATATACCGACACTAAAAAATCAATAAATAAATTATGGCTCGGTACACAGGACCAAAAACAAAAATCTCCAGGATATTTGGAGAGCCTATTACAGGCAACGGAAAATGGTTAACAAAAAACAGCAACCCTCCGGGAATGCATGGCGCAGCCCGTAAACGTAAAAGCCTTGGCGAATATGCCTTGCAGCTACGTGAAAAGCAAAAAGCAAAATACACTTATGGTGTATTGGAAAAACAATTCCGCAATACATTTACTGAAGCTTCCCGCCGCAAAGGTGTAACCGGCGAAAATCTTATTAAGCTTCTTGAGGCCCGCCTCGATAATACAGTTTATCGCATGGGTATTGCACCCAGCCGTCAGGCTGCCAGGCAATTGGTGTCGCACAAACACATTACTGTAAACAATGATGTAGTGAATATTCCATCTTTTTCTTTGAAGCCGGGTGATGTTATTGGCCTTAAGGAAAAATCCTCTGCTAATACTTCCATTACGGGAAACCTTAGACCAAAAAATCCTAAATTCAATTGGATTGAATGGAGTGAAGGAACTATGCAGGGAACTTTTATTGCATACCCAGAAAGAGAAAGCGTTCCTGAAAATATTAAGGAACAGCTTATAGTGGAATTGTATAGCAAGTAAAGGAAAGTGATTAGTGTGAATAAATTAAATAATTAAATCAAATCAAAACAAAATAAAAAATGGCCATTTTAAATTTTGTAAAGCCAGACAAAATCGTTCTTCAAAAAAGCAATGATTTTGAAGCACAATTCGAATTTCGCCCATTGGAACCTGGCTATGGCGTAACTATCGGCAATGCTTTGCGCAGGGTATTGCTTAACTCTTTAGAAGGTTACGCTATAGTAGGGATCAATATTGCAGGCGCCGATCATGAATTTGCAACAATCAAAGGCGTTACTGAAGACGTTACTGAAATTATTTTAAACCTAAAACAAGTTCGTTTTAAAAAGAAGACCGACCAGGATGCAGGCACAGAAAAAGTTAGTCTTTCTTTAAAGAATAAATCTGAGTTTACGGCAGGTATGATAGGAGAAGCTTCTCCTTCTTTCCAGGTAATGAACCCTGATTTACTGATCTGTACAATGGATACCTCCGCAAAGCTCGAAATTGAAATTACGATAGGCAAGGGCCGCGGATATGTTCCCGCTGAAGAAAACAGGGAAAAAAGTTCACACTTTGGCTACATCCCTGTTGATTCAATTTATACACCCATCAAAAATGTAAAGTATAGTATTGAAAATACACGTGTTGAACAAAGGACCGATTTTGAAAAATTAGTGATGGATGTAGTTACCGATGGTACCATTCACCCGGAAGAAGCTGTGAAGCAGGCTTCCAGGATATTGATTCAACATCTGATGATTATTACTGATGAAAATATAACTTTCGACAGTAAAGAAGAGAAGAAAGAGGACCTGGTTGATGAGCAAACTTTACAGCTCCGCAAAGTATTAAAAACTCCTTTGGAAGATTTGGATCTTTCTGTGAGAGCATTCAATTGTTTGAAAGCTGCAAAAATTAATTCATTAAGCGAATTGGTTCAGTACGAACAGGAAGACCTGATGAAATTCAGGAACTTTGGCCAAAAATCTTTAAGCGAAATTGAACAGGTTTTAAATGAAAGAGGTCTTGGTTTTGGAATGGATTTGAGCAAATTGAAATTAGACGACGAATAAATTAATGAGCTAATGAGCCAATTTGCTAACATGCTAATTGGTGTAGGTTTCATTGACTAATTATCGAATTATCATATTAATAAATTGACCTTGTAATTCCTGACACGGTACAAGGTTTTAAAACAACAGTCATGCGTCACGGAGATAAAATAAATAATTTAGGTAGAACAGCAAGCCATAGAAAAGCTTTATTAAGCAACCTTGCATGCCAGCTATTTCAACATAAAAAAATAGTGACTACTTTAGCGAAAGCGAAAGCTTTACGCCCTTATGTAGAGCCATTAATTACAAAATCGAAAGATAATACAACCCATCAGCGCAGAATTGTTTTTAGCCATTTACAGGATAAAGATGCAGTGAAAGAATTATTTGATGTAATAAGTGCTAAAGTTGCATCCCGACCAGGAGGTTATACACGTGTTATTAAATTAGGGAAGCGTGTGGGCGATAACGCGGAACTTGCCATGATAGAGTTGGTTGATTACAACGAAATTTATGGCAAAGGAAAAGAGGAAGCAACGACGGCTGCAAAAAGAACACGCAGGGCAGGTGGACGTAAAAAAGCTTCTTCGGATAGTACTGAAAAAATAACACCTGAAACTACCGAAGCTAGAGTTATTGAACAACCAGCGGAACCACAGCCTGAAGTTCAAGATAAATTGACCGACGAAAAAGAAGTTTAAACAATGTTTTATAATAAATTAAAAAAAAGTGTCCCGCTGAACGGGACATTTTTTTTGTCAAATAAATTAATTGAATATTAGCAAATAAACACCCAATGCTAAATTATTTTTGCTGACATTTTCTTTTCTTTGCAAAACCTTTTATATGTCTGAGTTACAATCAAAATCTGCAGTTTTAATATTAGAGGATGGAACAATTTTTCAAGGTAAAGCCTTTGGAAAAATTGGAACTACTACCGGTGAAATATGTTTTAATACGGGCATGACCGGATACCAGGAAGTGTTTACTGACCCCAGTTATTATGGTCAGGTAATCATTATGAATAACGTTCATATAGGAAATTATGGCGTTAAGAATGAAGATGTAGAAAGCGATTCTGTAAAGGTAAAAGGGGTTATTGGCAGAAATTTGGAGCAGCAATATTCCCGGTTTATGGCTACTGATTCGCTGCAGGAATATTTTATCAACCAGAATATTGTTGCTATTGATGAAATAGATACACGAGCTTTGGTAATACACATCCGCAACCAGGGCGCCATGAACTGTATCATATCCAGTGAAAGCAATGATATAGAAGCACTGCAAGAAATATTGGCTAATGTTCCTTCTATGAATGGCCTTGACCTGGCTTCTACTGTTTCTACAAAAGAGACTTATTTTGCGGGCGATGAAAATAGTAATCTGCGAATAGCTGTGCTTGATTTTGGTATTAAAAAAAATATTTTGAATTGCATGACTGAAAGAGGCGCATTTGTAAAGGTTTTTAATGCAGAGACTGAGTTTGAAGAAATGGAAAAATTTCAACCAAACGGATATTTTATAAGTAATGGGCCTGGCGATCCCGAGCCTTTACACTATGCAGTAAAGACAATCAAACAAATTCTTGATGCGAAAAAGCCATTCTTTGGAATATGCCTGGGACAGCAATTGCTTGCGCTAGCTAATGAGATCCCTACATTTAAAATGCATCACGGACATAGAGGTTTAAATCATCCTGTAAAAAATTTACTAACTGGTAAATGCGAAATCACTACACAGAATCATGGTTTTGGTGTAAACGCAGAAGCAATAAGAAACGCTGAAAATATTGAAGTAACACATATAAATCTTGATGATGATTCCATAGAAGGTATAAAACTGAAAGATCGCCCTGCGTTTTCTGTTCAATATCATCCAGAGTCAACTCCCGGCCCTCACGACAGTAGGTATTTATTTGACCAGTTTTTTGAAATGATAAAAGCTAATTAATTATTGATGGAGTAGTTAATTAGTGTAATTCATATTAATTTGTGTAAAAATTTATGTTATGAAAATCGCAATTATAAATGGCCCTAATTTGAATCTCGTTGGCACAAGAGAGCCTGATATTTATGGTGGTGAATCTTTCGAGCATTATTTTAATAAGCTAAGAAAAAAATATGAAACTGTAGACTTTGATTATTTTCAAAGCAACGTGGAAGGAGAACTTATTAATGAATTGCAGAATGCGGCAAAAACTATGGATGGCATTATTTTAAATGCCGGTGCTTACACACATACTTCCATTGCCATTGGTGATACTATTGCAGCAATTAAAGTGCCTGTTGTTGAAGTGCATATTTCTAATATTGAAGCCAGGGAAGAATTCAGGAAATATTCTCACATTTCTGCAAAATGCGCCGGAACAATTTTCGGTTTTGGCATGAAAGGTTACTTGCTGGCGGTTGAATCGTTTTTGGATTAGGGAGATCTATTTTATTTTTTTCATTAGAGTTTTCAAAGTTTTTTTATATTTATCAGCATCTGCAAGCTGATCCTGTATGAACTGGTTATCTTCTAATTTACCTATAACTGCATTCATTTCATCTTTGTTTTCATATACCATTTTTCTGAAAGGATTTTCATAGTCTTTAGCCCTTGATGAATAAATTCCAGTGCTCATCCATGTTTTTGTGGCTATTGCCTTTTCAAGTAGCGATTTAAACACGTCTGCTGTTAATTGCTTGGAAGTAATATTTTCAATTTCCAGAAGCGAAGTATAGGCATGTATCAATTTATTCTTTGAATAATCCGCATCACTTTGTCTGTAGCAATCATGCACATTTTGCCATGAATTAATTTTCTTTCTTTTTATATCATGCTTAATTTTTTGTACTTCATGTGCAGTCATTAACTGACCCCCGATGTTGAGCCATTGCAATCGTTCAATTTTCTGAGGGATGCTTTTTTTCAAGTCATCGATTGATGAAAACTTATTGGCAATGGTATGTTCTGTTAGCTGGTTTATACAATAAAATAAGATTAGCTCCTTAAACAGGTCAATGGCTTGTTGTACTTTTAAAATCTCTGTTTTGCGGTCACTGTTTTCAAAGCCTGCTGCATAATAATTTCCGTTTTCATCTGGTGTAAGAGCTGATAAAAATTTGATTGCTTCAAACATCTCGTTGATTGTATCGGGCGCAAGATAATTCCAGTCTATATGTTGAATTTTTTCAGTTCTTTGGTCCCGGTTTTCCTGTTTCCAACTATTGCGTTCCAGTGCATACATATTATACAGGAACCAATATCCTGGCATGATTACTAACTTATCATTAGCCACATCATTGCTAACTAAACAAAAGGGTAATGATATATTTAATTCATAGGGAAAATCTGATTTTGATAAAATTGTAAATGAAGCAAACTTTGAATTGTGTTTAAGGCTTACACACAGGCCTGGCCAAAATCCACGTCCCGCAATGATTTCCCCATCTGCACCGCGGCTATTATGATTGCTTCCAATAGTGGCCCCTGCCGCTATATTGCTTTGTCCCATTATTAATGATGCACATAAAAATGAATTGTTGTGATGTTGTTCATGTGCAGGGAAAATAAGAGAATTCAAAACCTCGCAACAGGAAATGGTGGAATTGTTTCCGAGATAAGAGTTAATAAGACGTGCACCATATTTAAGTTGTGAGTGGGAAGCCATTACAAATCTTACGGCTTTTACTCCATAAAAAATTCTGCAGCCATAGCCAATAATTCCGTTGACCATCTCGCAGCCTTCGCCTATTTGGGTAGTACGATCTTCATCGCTATTAATGGTAAGATTTTTTAATTTACTCGCTCCTTTTATATATGCATCAGTGCCTACAGAAACATCCTTAATAATATTGCAATCTTTTAGAACACAGCGGTCTCCAATGGTTCCATAATAGCCCCGTTTTGTATCGGTTTCTTTTTGAGTAAGTTCTACAAAGCGTTCCTGCAATGCTTCATCATCGCGGTTGCTGCTCCATAGATAGGCATCCCCTGGCAGCATGTGCTCAAATGGAATTATCCGTCTGCCGCCCGCCTCATTTCTAACTTCCATCCACACTCTTGTAGCTTCTGTTTCGCCTTCCTTTAAAATACCATTGCCAAATTTTGAATGGTTTGTTGCAGCCAATTCATTTACGTTTGCAATCATCACTTCATTACCGATGATGTAATGACTTAAATAATGGGCGTTATCAATACAAACATTATCACCAAAATCGCAACTTATAATAGTACTATTATAAATACCAACAGGCATACGAAGATTATGAAACTCGAGATAGTACGGCTCTAATTTCCCAATGCGAACTAATCCAAAAAATTTACAATTTTTAACGAGCACCGGGTCAAATGCATCTGAAACTAAAATCTGATTCCAATCGTCCGAATTATTATCACTGCGTATAAGAATTTCTTTTTCCCTGCTGGAAAGCTTGCGGTAATTGATACTATTTTTATTTTGTTTATTACGGAGATAATATTCATCTTCTCCAGCAGGCAAATATTTTTTATCAATAAAATTATATCCTAAATTATTTACAGGATGTTTTGTAATGATGTTCATAACCCAACCCCAAAGGGCTTTAAATTAAATTATAAATTAGCTTGCAATGTAAAGCAATAAAATTGGATTCTTCCTTCCATAGCATATCACTATTCCACCGTCACAGACTTCGCTAAATTTCTTGGTTTATCTACATCGCAGCCCTTTGCAACACCAATGTAGTAAGATAGTAACTGTAATGGCACAACACTTAAAAGCGGGGCAATAATTTCATCTGCCGGCGGTACAATAAAAGCATCATCAGTCATCGCTGGAATCGTTTCATCACCCTCCGTGATAATAGCAATAACTTTTCCTTTGCGTGCTTTTATTTCCTGAATATTACTTACAATTTTCGCATGATATTCATCTTTTGTAGCGACAAATATTACAGGTAATTCATTATCAACAAGCGCTATAGGTCCGTGCTTCATTTCTGCAGCCGGATAACCTTCAGCATGTATATAGGAAATTTCTTTTAGCTTCAATGCACCTTCCAAAGCGATTGGAAAATTATAGCCCCGGCCAAGGTAAAGAGCATTAACAGCATTCTTATATTTTTCGCCAATTGTTTTCAACAATTCGGCATCTTTCAGTATAGTCTCAACTTTTTCAGGTACTTCTTCCATTTCTACAAGCAATCTTTGATAGCGGTTTTTATCAATAGTACCTTTTTCTTTTGCGATCTTTAATGCGATCATCATTAATACGGCGAGCTGTGCTGTAAATGCTTTAGTGGAAGCAACACCAATTTCAGGGCCTGCATGCGTATAGGCACCGGCGTGGGAAGCACGTGAAATAGAAGATCCTACTACGTTCACAATTCCAAAAATAAATGCACCCTGTTGTTTTGCTTTTTCAATGGCAACTAAAGTATCAGCAGTCTCACCGCTTTGTGAAATGGCAATTATAACATCGCCTTTATTTACAATCGGATTTCTATAGCGAAATTCCGATGCATACTCCACCTCAACCGGAATGCGGCATAGCTCTTCAATAATATATTCAGCTACCAAGGCTGCGTGCCAGCTTGTACCGCATGCGATAATAATATACCGTGGAGCATTTATTAGTGTTTCAATATTGTCTTCAATTCCCTTCATGGTTATAGAACCACTAACTGCGTCTAGCCGTCCCCGTAAGCAATCATAAATAGTTGAAGGTTGTTCATGAATTTCTTTCAACATAAAATGCTCGAAGCCACCTTTTTCAATAGCCGCCAACTCTATATCAAGCTTTGAAATATAAGGAGTTTGCTTTTCATTACCCAGATTTTTTAAAATAAGCTGGTCAGCTTTTATCACCGCAATTTCATAATCATTTACATAAACTACTTCCTTTGTATATTCTAGCATGGGCGTGGCATCTGAGCCTAAAAAATGTTCGCCCTTGCCAATTCCTATTACAAGCGGGCTACCTTTTCTTGCTGCAATAATTGTATCAGGATTATCCTCATCAAGTAACAAAATAACATACGCTCCCGATACTCTTTTTAGCGCAATTCTTATCGCTTCTTCCAGTTCGCAATTGGAATTTTTCTGAATTTCTTCTATAAAATTTAAAAGCACCTCAGTATCGGTTTCGCTTTTAAAAATGTAGCCTTTGTTGATGAGCTCCTTTTTAATTTGTGCATAGTTTTCTATGATGCCATTATGTATCATAGCGAGTCTTCCACCTGCACTTCGATGCGGATGAGCATTTACATCACTGGGCTCCCCGTGTGTAGCCCACCGCGTATGCCCGATACCAATATTTGCATGAAGACTTTTACCGAGCAGTGATTCTTCCAACTCAGCCACCTTACCCTTTTTTTTATAAACAAGCAGGCCATCATCATTTATTAGGGCAACTCCTGTGCTGTCATAGCCGCGATATTCCTGTCTTTTAAGGCCTGTAATTATAATTGGATAAGCTTCCCGTGGGCCAATGTAACCAACGATTCCACACATATGTTTATTTTTTATTAAGATTAGATTTATAAGAATAGCGCTTACCCATAACAGTTATAATCCTTTTCCTTTCAAGAATAAAAGTGCAACATTAAAATAAATAATAAGACCAGTAACATCAACTAAAGTTGCTACAAATGGGGCAGATGAAGATGCAGGATCGGCGCCTAATTTCTTTAATAAAATAGGTAACATGCTGCCTGCAAATGACCCCCAGAGAACTACGCCAACTAACGAGAAGCTGACGCCCAATGCAATTAGAAGCCAGTGCAGGCCATATATATCGGTCATAATTCCATGGTGCATTAGTAAACTCCATAAAGTAATTCTTGTAAATCCTATGAAGCCTAAAATGGCGCCAAGTACAAAGCCTGATAAAATTTCCCGGCGCATAACCCGCCACCAGTCAGCTATTGTAACTTCTCCCAATGCCATTGCCTGGATGATTAATGTAGATGCTTGTGATCCACTATTTCCGCCACTACTCATGATCAACGGAATAAAATTGGTAAGTATAACCATTTTAAGAAGTTCATCATTGTAATAAGCCATTGCAGTAGCCGTAAGCATTTCACTTAAAAAAAGAATTATGAGCCAACCCACTCTTTTTTTAATCAGACTAAAAAAAGGCGTTTCCAGATATGGCTGGTCTAATGCTTCAGCACCACCTATCTTTTGAATATCTTCACTAAACTCTTCATTGGTTACCCAAAGTACATCATCGATTGTTACAATGCCTAACAATACATTATAGTCATCTACAACCGGAAGAGCTACCCTGTTATTCATTTTAAAAACTTCATTTGCTTTTTCCTGGTCATCATTTACATTCAGCTCGATAAACCTGCCGTCCATCATTTCGCTTACTTTTTTTTCCGGCGGAGCCAAAATAAATTCACGTATTCTTATATCGTCTAATAACTCGCCATGATTATTAATTACGTAAATCACATCAATGGTTTCGGTATTCTTGCCCACATGTCTTATAATATCTAATACTTCTGATACGGTATTATCTTCATGTACATATACATAGTCAGGTGTCATCAGCCTGCCAACGCTGTTTTCGGGATAACCTAAAAGGGACAATGTAATTTTTCTTTCATCGGGAGTAAGTGTCTTCACTAATTCTCTCACCACTTCGTTTGGTAAATCTTCAAGAAAAGCAGTCCGGTCATCAGCCTGCATTTCATTAAGCAGTTCAGCGCTTTTAGCAGGCGGAAGATTTTTTATAATTCTTTTTTGATTGGAATGTTCCAGTATTTTAAACAGGCTAATGGCACGGTGCATAGAAAGATGCTGGAAGATATCCATTTCCCTTTCTTCATTTTCTTCTATAAGTTCAGCAACATCGCTTATATTCTGCTGGTTAAGAAATTCGCTTATCACAGCATCATTGCCGGTTTGAAGAATTTCTTCATATTGCTCCTGTACTGTGATGTCTTCCTCTGCCATTGTAATTATCTTCCGATTATATCGCAAATTAATTTATTTTACAATAGTTATCCTGTTAATGAATGATAAAACAATTTTTGTATATAGATAAATCTAATGGTAAAGGGCGAGGTGTTTTTACAAGAGAAAAAATCGCTGCCGATATAATAATTGAAGAGTCTCCTGTAATTGTTATCGGCGCAGAAGACAGGATTCTTCTTGATAAAACTTTACTACACGATTACATTTTTGAATGGGGAATTAATAAAGACCAATGCTGCATGGCGCTTGGGTTTGTGCCTGTTTACAACCATAGTTATAAAAGTAATTGTGAATATTTTATGGATTATGAAGAAGAAACAATTCAGATAAAAACAATATGCCCGGTAAAAAGAGGGGAGGAGCTTACCATAAATTATAATGGCGACTGGAATAATAATAAGAAAGTTTGGTTTGATGCTGTGTAGTTCCTGTAACTGGCTTAAATGATCAATAATAGTAATAATACAATACTGCATAAAATAATAATGCCAATTAGCATATAAGTAATAAATTTTGATTTATCAAAGGGCATAGCTAAAATGTTAGCATGTTGTTACGAACCATTTTATTAGCCCATCCATAAATTGTACCATTAAATAACAGCTTCTTGCACCGAGGTACTTAAAACACTAGTGCTAACAACCTACATGCCTTGGAAGGAACATACTGATAAGCGTAATCTGTGATAAGCAGAAATGGATTTTTATTTAAAAAGAATCCGAATAATAAGAGAAATATTTTTAAAAGAAAACAAAAACAATACAAAATTAATTTTGTGCCTGATGGCCCTGCCATACCTTTTCATATAAACAAATTTTTTTTAATAGATGATTTAATTTTTTGCAAACCTATAAGCTGTTAAGAATTTGATGTATTACAACTGTATAAATTGAAATTTTTTTGGGATGAATTGTTATAATTCGTCGGTTACAAAAGTCATATCTTAATAAGGAAATAGTTGACCGTAATGCAGCAAACAATTAAATTTAATAATTGACTTATTATTAATAACAATATTTATCATGGAGCAGATAGACATACTCGTTGTGGGAGCAAGTATTTCCGGTTTAGCTTTGGCAGCGACATTACAAAAGAACAATCTTAAATATACTATTATTGAAAAACAAACAACAATTGCGACCCCATGGCGTAAACATTATGATAGACTTCATCTTCATACTAATAAAAGAGTTTCTAATTTGCCGTATAAAAAATTTTCGCATAGTGCTCCCCGTTATCCTTCCCGCCAGCAGGTGATAAATTATTTAGAGGAGTATCAAAATGAGTTTAAAATCCAGCCCGTTTTTAACACTGAAGCAAAATATATTACCAGAGAAAATGATTGCTGGATCACAAAAACTAACAGGGATACTTTTAAATCAAATTATGTGATAATGGCCACAGGTCCGTTTGGTAAACCAGTTCCGATAGACTTTAAGGGAATAGAAACCTTTCCTGGCAAAATATTGCATAGTTGTGAATATAAGACTGGCAAAGATTACAAGACACAAAAAGTTTTGGTAGCAGGTTTTGGAAACTCTGCCTGCGAAATTGCTATTGATTTATATGAGCAGGGTGCTATGCCGTCTATGTCGGTACGTTCTGCAGTAAACATTGTTTCGCGTGACGTATCGGGTATCCCTATCCTGGAAATTAGCTTATTGCTTAGCAAACTTCCTCTGCGGATAGCCGATGCCGTTAGTGCGCCGCTAATGCGTTTGTTATTTGGCGATATCACAAAACTTGGTTTACAAAAAAGACCTTATGGCCCTTTTGAACAAATAAAGAAATATGGCAAGGCGCCTGTACTTGATATTGGCACACTCCGGCATATAAAACAGGGGCACATAAAAATTTATAGAGATATTAATTATATCGATGGTAGCACTGTTTGTTTTAAAGATGGTAAAAAAGAAAGTTTTGATGCAATTGTTGCCGCCATTGGTTATTATCGCGATTATGCAGAAATAATTAATATAGACAAAAGCCGTTTTGAAGATTTAAAGTTGCCAGTATCTAAACAAAAATATTTTGGTAAAGATGGTTTATACTTTTGCGGTTTTTGGATAAGCCCGACCGGGCAAATAAGAGAAATATCTTTAGATGCACAAAAGATTGCAAGAGACATTGCAAAAAAGAAAATGATTTATAATGGAAGTTTCAACTAATCATTAAAGGATAAAGTATCCTTGAAAAATTTATGGATTTAAATTCTCGAAAATAATTTATTAGCTTTCTTTTTGAATTAAGATTCAATAATTTACCTAATAGTCTTGGTGCGATTGTTGTAGGAAAAAGTTCTTTGTAATAACGTTATTTTTTTAAATGGATAAAATTCTTGTGGTCGATGATGACCGCGATATACTGACTGTTGTTGAGATATTGCTTGGCATGAATAACTATTCCGTAAGAACGATTTCCAGGTGGCAGCAAATTAATAATGAGATTCAAGACTTTTCTCCTGACCTTATTTTACTGGATGTTTCACTTGGAGGTGCTGATGGAAGAGATATATGTAAGCAATTAAAAGTGTCTGATGAGACCAGCCATATTCCTATAATTCTTTTTTCCGCACATCATGACCTGGTAAATAATATAAAAGGCTGCGGAGCAGATGGATTAGTAACAAAACCTTTTGAAACGTCATTCTTATTAGACACTATCAGAAAAAATATTGACAATAACAATTAGGGAATTGTGCATTTGTGTAATTAAATCTGCATTTTGTGGAATTTTGTATAGCCGCTCTCGGTCTGCAAATGCTTTACTATAGTTTTACTCCCAAAATTTATATTTTTTGACATAAATAAAATAAGCTTTTTTTATGCAAACAAGACTGCTTGTCTGTATGTTACTTCTTGTATCCTACACTTTAAACGCACAAAAAGATTCTATGCCCGGCGCCTCGAACCTTGCTGAGCTTTCCCTTGAACAATTAATGAACTTGAAGGTGCTCACCGCTTCCGGTTTTTTGCAAACCGCGAATGAAGCGCCATCAACAATTACCGTTATTTCATCACAGGAAATTCAAGAAAGAGGATATGAGCAACTGGAGGATGCATTGCGTGATGTTCCAGGAATAGATATGATTCATATAAATGGATACGCACCTACCTTAATTTATTTCAGGGGAATGTATGGTGCAGAAAACCTGCGGGCATTACTGTTGATTGATGGGATCGTCGAAAATAATATTCTTGGAAGCAATGATATAGCCGGACCTGCTTATAATCTTCACAATGTTGAGCGTATCGAAATTATATGGGGACCGGTATCTGCTCTGTATGGCGCCAATGCTTTTGGAGGTGTTATAAATATTATCACTAAAAAGGGCTCCGATATTAATGGATTGCATGCGGAGCAGGGTTTTGGCAGCTTTAATACTTCCATAGAAAATATCAATGCAGGCTTGCGAAAATCGAAATATGAATTTAATGTTGCCGGAACACTTTATAGTACTGATGGCCCGAAGTTTAAAAACAGGGATCCTAACTACTCCGGCTCTTATGTAAATAAAGCCTATTCATTCAATGGGTCGTTTAGTTACTATGGAGGTAAAACCAAAACTACCTTTGGCTATCGAACTTACAAAACTCCTATGGGTTGGGGCACATATGCCAATAGCCCTGTTAATTACCTGGGGCTTCCGCCACAGGGTTATAATAACCAGGGCATTCTTGGAATAATACAAAGTAACATAAGAGATGAGAAGTCAGGGTTGGATGATGCTTTTTTGCGTACTTTATTTGTGCAAAATGATTTTAAACCTACTGAGAAATTGAGTTTTTCAACCCAGCTTGTTTATCGCGAGACCGGTACCGCAGAAGATTCATATATATATGTAACCACAGATGCCTCTAAATTAATACGCGTGCCTGTTGCGAGCTTTTCTAATCGCTTTTCCGGTTCAATTTCTGCCAATTACGAAGTGAATAAAACACACAGATTTTCTGCAGGCATCGATTACTACAGGGACAATGTGGAGGCTGGCTCCAGGAAATCTACGTTAGATCTGACCACGCCTTATCTTATCGATGGCAGGGATACAGTCGTAAATATTCATGCAACTTTTCTTCCGAGAGTATATGATATACGCACTAATTTTGGAAGTTATCTTCAATATGTTTTAAACACAAAATTATTGAGGAAAACAAGCTTTACCATCGGCGGCCGGTACGATTATAACAGCTATTTCGGCGATGCCTTCAGCCCCAGAATAAGTATTGTAAACCAGCCAACAACAAATCTCACTTTTAAATTGCAATTCGGTACTGCTTTTCGGGCCCCAACAAACCTTGAAATATATCAAACGCCCTCCAGTGACAGCTTCCATCTTCAAAAAGAAAAGATAAGAACTTATGAATTGAATGTAATTTATTCTCCTGTAAAAAATATAAGAATACAACTAAATGGATTCCGAAATGAACTTACTGATGTCATCATACTTGGTAACTTATCGGGATTTACGCCGGATAAAAATCCTGGTGTATTTAATATAAATGGTGCTGAAGGAGTGTTTGATATAGATATTACAAAAAAGGTTACAGGTTTTATAAATTTTACCTACCAGGATGCGAAGTTCAAAAATCTTTTAACTGGTAATTCTGGAAAGTTACCAGGTGTTGCTAAAATAAAAGGCAACGCAGGTATTACATTTCATGTAGAAGACCTGTTCGCAATACATCTTTCAGAAAATTGTGTGGGCAAAAGAACATCACCACGTACAGATCCCTATGGTCCTGTGAAAGGGTATTGCCTTACGAATTTTGTGATAAGCTCCAATAAGTTATTTAACAGGAAAGTTACTGTTAGTTTTAATATTCGCAATCTTTTCAATGTAAAGTGGCTAGATCCTGGGTTTCGTACTGCTGATGGATTTTTATATTCAACAGTTTTAGAACAGCCTGGCATTAATGGTTTATTTAAAATAGGCATCAACTTAAAATAACCATTATAAGTAAATATAATTTCGTTGTTATATGCTAAAAAAATTCCTGCTGCTTTTTTGTTTAATTCCTTGCGGACAACTTGTTGTTGCGCAAAACAGGGCGGAGGAATCAAACCTGAAAGCTGCGTTTATTTATAATTTTATAAAATACATTGATTGGAACGACGGCGGTTCCAACGAGTTTTCAATTGGCGTTATCGGGCCTTCTTCTATTTATAAATCTTTGCAAGAAATAGCCGCATCAAAAACAGTAAATGACAAAAAAATCATTGTAAAATATTTTGACAGTCCTGATGAGATTACATTTTGCAATATTCTTTTTATCTCAGAAAAGGATCCTTTTTCTTTATCATCCGTTTTAGCAAAAGTAGGTAAAGGTACACTTACCATAAGTGAAGAGCCTGGGCTTGCGGCACAGGGTACTGCTTTTAATTTTGTTGAAGTACGTGATAAACTTAAATTTGAAGCAAATGTAAAATCGATAAGCAGTGCAGGCCTGAAGGCGAGTTCGCAATTACTAAAGCTTGCTAAAATAGTTAACTAATGTATAGATTAAAGAATTCTTATATCAAACCTTGTTGAATTTACGCGATATATCTATAAAGAATAAGCTTGTAATAATGCAGGTATTTACAAGCGTATTGGTATTAAGTCTTTGCTTTGCAGCTTTTGTTTATTCTCACATTAAAGATTACAAAGAAAGAAAAGCTGATAGCATGAGCAGTATTGCACAGGTAATTGGAGCCAACAGTACTTCTGCAATTGACTTCCAGGATGATGACGCAGCAAAGAAAACGTTGATCGATCTGCAAAAAATATCTCCGGAAATTATAAACTCTGCAATACTTGATACCGAAAGTCATGTATTTGCGAGCTTTACAAAACCAGGTGTAGATACTTTTGATTTTTCAGAATCAGCATCAAAAGGCAATACCACTTTTTATCGCTCCGGTTATCTTTTTGTTTACAGCACTATTTTTAATAATAATGAAAAGATAGGAATGGTATGCATGAGAGTTGAATTGAGCGAATTAAATAAAATAAGAAGTACTCAATATAGTATCTCACTTATAATATTGATTGTGGGATGCGGACTGGCCTTTTTAATTGCTTTGATAGTACAACGTTATATTTCCAACCCGCTTTTATCTCTCGTAAACGTAATGAAGCAGTTTAGTCAAACGGGTGAATATAAGCGAATAGCTTCGCCAAAAGGAAAAGATGAAATGAGTACGCTGGCAATTGTATTTAATAATTTGATGGCACAGGTTTTAGAAAACCAAAAGAAAAAAGATGAATTTATTGGTATTGCCAGCCATGAATTAAAAACGCCTTTAACAAGCATCAAAGCTTATTTGCAGGTAATTGATTCAATTGAAAACCAGCAACCACAAAAGCAGTATGTACAAAAAGCTCTTGAAAATGTAAATAAGCTGCAGCAATTAATCTATGATCTTTTGGATGTTTCAAAAATACAAAGCGGGCAATTACATTTAACCATAAGCAGCTTTGAGATAGATGACGTTATTGATGAAACTATTGCATCTTTCCAGATTGTTTCTACAGGCCATAAAATCATAAGAACCGGCGATGCGCTTAACCAGGTTATTTCTGCCGACCGCCAGAGAATTGAACAAGTACTTATGAATCTTTTATCCAATGCTGTGAAATATTCACCAGGAAAAGATAAAGTAATTATTCATACGGAAAAGAATCATTCGCAGCTGTTAATAAAGGTAGAAGACTTTGGTATCGGTATTGAACTAGAAGAGCATGATAAAATTTTTGAACGATTTTACAGAACAAAGAACAATTCTATCCTTATCTCGGGTTTTGGATTAGGGCTGTATATATGCCGGGATATTATGAAAAGGCATGATGGTAAAATATGGGTAGAAAGTGAGCCAGGACATACAGCATTCTACTTGTCCTTACCGGTTAAATCCGAAAAGTTTGAAAATGCTGCCATTGTGGAAAAAACATGAGATTTATAATGCAAAAAAGCCAGGAAAATTATTTTCCTGGCAAGCAAAATAGTTTCAGTTCTTATCTACGGTTTTTCATTTCTCTTTATACAAAATCATCTTTCCGGATAGCTCTTATATTTATTAAGATTTAGTATTCACATTTTTAAAAAGCTTTACTCCGTCAGCGTATAACTAGTTTTTATATTTGGCAATAAAATAGGTGGATAACAGGTAGATGTATTAATTATATTATTTACTTTAAACATACCTATTAATTTATTTACACTTCCGTCAATGCTGGTTTTATTTACTGATTTGCTGTTTTCAAAATTCCATGTTCTGGGCTCCCGATCACTTTTTAATGCGGCCCCATTATTAAGTATTTTAAGATTCTCCATTTTTAAATCCCGGTTTTTTTTGATACTTGTTTCGTGAACTTTTGCAAGGGTAGGGGCTATTACCAAAGAAATAATGCTCATCAGCTTTATTAAAATATTCATACTCGGCCCGGAAGTATCCTTAAAAGGATCGCCAACAGTATCACCAGTTACAGAAGCCTTGTGAGGCTCTGAGCCTTTAAAATAAGTTTCATTATTTATAACAGCGCCTTTTTCAAAAGATTTTTTTGCATTGTCCCATGCGCCACCAGCGTTGTTTTGGAACATTCCCATTAATACACCACTAACCGTAGCGCCTGCGAGAAAACCTCCCAATACTTCAGGCCCGAAAATAAAGCCAACCAGCACAGGTGTTATTAACGCAATAGCTCCCGGCAACATCATCTTCTTTATGGATGCGTCTGTTGAAATGGCAACACATTTTTCATATTCCGGCTTACCAGTGCCTTCCATAATTCCCGGTATGGTTCTAAACTGTCTTCTCACTTCCTCAACCATTGACATGGCTGCTTCGCCCACAGCACGAATTGCCAGTGAAGAAAATATAAATGGTATCATTGCTCCAACAAACAATCCTGCCAGTACATCAGCACGGTAAATATCAATGCCATCAATTTTTGCAATGCCCACAAAGGCAGCAAAAAGAGCCAATGCCGTCAAGGCTGCAGAAGCCAAAGCAAATCCTTTTCCTGTTGCCGCGGTTGTATTACCTACTGCATCCAGTATATCGGTTTTTTCACGTACGTCTTTTGGCAGTTCACACATTTCTGCTATCCCGCCAGCATTATCAGCAATAGGCCCAAACGCATCTATCGCCAATTGCATAGCGGTTGTAGCCATCATGCCTGCCGCAGCAATAGCAACACCATACAACCCTGCACACCAATAAGACATATATATTCCGGAAGCTAAAACCAGGATGGGAAGTAAAGTACTTTCCATGCCTACTGCCAGGCCACTTATTATATTTGTTGCATGGCCCGTAGAAGATTGACGAACAATACTCATAACAGGGCGTTTACCCATTGCTGTAAAGAACTCTGTAATTATGCTCATTAAAGTGCCAACTACCAGTCCTACGACAATTGCGCCATATACACCATGTTTTGTAAAGTGATAATTTCTTAATACCATATCCGTATCAGGCATAAGCCACATTACTAAAAAGAAAGAAGCGATTGCGGTTAGAATTATCGAACCCCAGTTTCCAAAATTCAGTGCTTTTTGAACAACCGAAGTGTGAAGCCCGGAGCTGTCAGAAATTTTCACAAAAAAAGTACCTATAATGGAAAATAAAACACCCATTGAGGCAATAAGCATGGGTAATAAAATAGGAGACATTCCGCCAAAATTATCAGCAGCGATTGTTTCTCTTCCTAATACCATAGTTGCGAGAACAGTGGCTACATAAGACCCAAACAAATCAGCACCCATACCAGCAACGTCGCCTACATTATCGCCTACATTATCAGCTATAGTGGCAGGATTTCGTGGATCATCCTCGGGAATACCTGCTTCAACTTTTCCTACAAGGTCTGCACCCACATCAGCCGCTTTTGTATAAATACCGCCGCCAACCCGTGCAAACAAAGCAATGCTTTCGGCGCCTAATGAAAAACCTGTCAAAACTTCAATTGCTTTCGTAAGTAATTCCGGATATCGGGGATCCGTCGATGGAACATGCCCAACAAAAATGAAATAAAGAATAATGAACAATCCTCCTAATCCTAATACAGCGAGCCCGGCAACTCCAAGCCCCATAACACTACCGCCTGTAAAAGAAACTTTGAGGGCTTTTGCAAGGCTGGTGCGGGCTGCCTGGGCAGTACGTACATTCGCTTTAGTAGCAACCTTCATCCCGATAAAACCTGCAAGGGCGCTCAATATGCCACCTGATATGAATGATAATGCAATAATCCAACTGCTGTTTACGCTCGTGAAACCCATTATGCCTAAAAGTAATGCCGCAATAATTAGAAAATAAGAAAGGATCTTATATTCAGCTTTTAAGAAGGCAATGGCGCCGTCAGCAATGTAAGTGCTTATTTCTTTCATCTTATCATTACCGGCATCCTGCGTGTTTACCCACGCAAATTTTATAAATGTATATAGCAAGCCAACAATGCCCATTGCAGGAATTATATAGATCAAATTAGACATAATAGTTATACTTAATTTTTGGGTGGCAAAAATAGGGGAAAAAGGATTAATTAGCTAATAAGCAAGCGGACAGATTTTTTGAATAATAATCTTATAAAAAAATTTAAAACAATTTTTTCCAGGTAGAATAAATCATGTGTAATATAGTGGGCAAAAGAAACCTTTATTTTAAATGACAGGTATTGAAAAATAAAAAACAGACCCCCTTCCCAGTTCACTTGTTACGCCAGTTTCACCATTATAACGATGGATGATTTCCATCGCAATAAATAACCCATACCAAAAAACAGGGAAAGTTTTTTTCGGGCAAAGACACTGATACAATTAATAACTGTAGTGCAAACCAAAAATTCTTAAGTTTTTTGGAATTGTGTTGCTATAAATTAAGAAATATTTTCTTTCCTGTTTTAGTAGCCTCATAGATGGCATCTATAATTTTTAAATCTTTTAGTGCTTCTTCACCATCAACGGGTATTTCGGGCTGTT
>Ga0070679_100000363_pt1 | contig 38664 bp, 54 predicted proteins | sample KBSC63BmetaG_FD_65652 | JGI IMG/M metagenome (GOLD analysis project Ga0070679, IMG submission 65652) | Corn rhizosphere microbial communities from Kellogg Biological Station, Michigan, USA - KBS C6-3B metaG | ecosystem: Host-associated > Plants > Roots > Rhizosphere | place: USA: Michigan... | reverse complement strand
CGGGGAAACCTATCGAATCCTAAAGATGTAGCCGTAAACTACCCTATTGTTAGAGACGATGGGGCTTTGACCGAGTAGGGCTGCCAACTCAAAAAGGCAAAGTTAAACGGAATACTAGCTTGGACAAGATCAAGAATGTCTTGGTCGCATGAAGTCAACTGAACTGACTACTTATGGTAGAGTAAAATATGGTATGGATGCCTCCTAAGTCTTTACCCTCTATGTCAGTCAGGAGCGAAGGGAAATAAATACGAGTTTCGGCTCGGCTTACCGCGACAAACCGAAGAAAGCTAACTATGTTCGTGCCGATCGTTGATCAAAATCAAGAAGCACTTATGCCGGCTAAACCTAGTCGAGTACGGAAATGGATCGCATCAGGTAGAGCTACCGGTTTTTGGAAAGGTCATGTCTTTTGTGCTAGGCTCAATCAGCCATCAGGTAAAAGTAAGCAAGAGATAGCTGTCGGTATTGATCCAGGCAGTAAAAAAGAAGGTTTTACTGTTAAAAGCAAATCTCATACTTACTTGAATGTTCAAGTCGATGCAATCCAGCATGTCAAGGATGCCATTAAAACCAAAAGGGAAATGAGAAGAGGGCGGAGGTTCCGTAAAACACCTTATCGTAAGGTCAGATGGAATAGAAGTTCTCTCAAGAGAAATCGCATTCCGCCTAGTACCAAAGCTAGATGGCAATGGAAATTAACAATTCTTGATTGGTTGAAGAAGCTGTTTCCTATAACACAAGTAATTGTGGAAGATATTAAGGCTAAGTCTACTGGAAAAAGACGATGGGACCGCTCTTTTTCGCCGCTAGAGATAGGAAAAAGTTGGTTCTATTCACAAATACCTGATCTAACGACTAAACAAGGCTGGGAAACGAAACAATTGAGAGATCGGCTAGGGCTTAAAAAGTCTCACAACAAATTAAGCAACTCGTTTGAATCTCATTGTATGGATAGCTGGGTCTTAGCAAACCATATAGTAGGCGGAGATCAAATATCTAACAGGCAAGTTCTGTGCATTTCTACTATTATGCTACACAGGAGACAATTGCATCGCTTGCAACCAAGCAATGGTATGCGTAAGCATTATGGCGGCACAAGAAGTCTTGGGCTAAAGCGTGGAAGTTTGATTAGGCATCCTAACTATAATGTCGTTTATGTTGGCGGAAACTCAAAAGGTAAAATAAGTTTGCATTCGGTAATAACTGGATCGCGGTTATGTCAGAATGCAAAAGTAGAAGACTGTAGATTTCTAACTTATAATAGGAGGCGAGCATTCCTCCATAGACCTTAAAGAGGTCTGGTTATTGTGCTCGTAGTTTAGATGAAATTGAAGCCAAATTTTGTTGCCGTTATTCTGCTATTCTTTTGTCTTTTTTCGCCGGTTAAGGCCGGTTCTATGAACGACGAATTGGATGCGACCGTTCAATATTTGGCTAATGTTCAAGAGCAAGAGCGACAGTACATCAAATTCTTTACCAGCTACGCATTTCCCGAAGAAATGAGAGAAAATGCAGCACTTGCATTATCGTTTTGGGTACACTCGCTAACTGGTCCGACGCTGGACGGTAGCGGCAACCGTGGCTATTTCGAGCCTATAGCTCAAGCCGTTCATGTCGCCGGAGATAAGCCAGATAAGCCAGATAAGTTGGAAAGAAAGTTTGTCGGGTTCAAGCAAGTCCCCGGCAGCAAAACCTTATGGTGGATTGATATAAGAGATTACAACTGGACGAACGAAGCTTTTGAAAAAGTCTCCGTTACCGAACCTTATATTCGAAAGCCATGGGTTACTCCGAGTTATGATGTGCTTAGAGAACAATCCGGCAATGCTTTAGTTCGCCTTGATTGGTTTTTAATGCATACGGCAGATACAACAAGGCAGGCCGACCGTAACTTAACGCCTCTGTACTACGAATTGATGTATGCTAGGGTCGGTGTTCCAAAAACGGCCGACCAATATCGAAAGCTGTGGAACATTGATGTTGCTACGGCCGAAACTCATTTATTGGCCAGAGGTTCGATCGTCGATAAAGGGCAGTCCATAGTTTCTCGACATGCTAGGGAATTGACTGGCTTGCGAATTGGACATGGTTATCATTGGGAATCCAGTGATTATAAAAACATGGACAATCAAAACGATGTGCTAGAAAATCTTTCAATTGAAAGAAATGCGAAAGGAATCCCTGTCCATAAAGGGATTGCTCGTAAAGGCGATGCTCACGAATATATTACATCGAATTACTTAGGACTTCAAACTTACTTCCTAAGCGATGGAGCTGGCAAGCGTATTGAGTTCGCCGATCCTACCATCGTGGTGGATACCAGAGATCGAATTGGCGATGTCAGAGTAAGAACCGCTCGTAGCTGCATACATTGTCATGGACTTGGAATCAATCCGAGTAAAAATGAATTAAGGGCAGTAATTGGCGATGGCGTTGATTTAATCACGACTTATGCGGATTATAAACAGGCGGCCAGAGCGTATTATCTTACAACGACCGAACAAACTGAGCAAGACGATGCGATTCTATATTCAAGAGCCGTGTTGCAAGCGAACGGTTTAGATTCGCTAGAAAACTCGGAGATGTTTGCCGACATACTCAACTGGTATGATCGAGATGTGACATTGGAACAAGCCGCCGTCGAATGCGGAGTCACGGTTGCCGAGTTCAGAACGAAAGTCTCGCAAAGTGCTCAAGGTCGATTGGCTCGATTAGCGAAAACAGGCCATCCGATTCCCAGAGAAGTTTGGGAGAATCCTAAAGCTGGCTCATTTGCTCAAGCGATGCTGCTAATTAACAAGCTTGATGCTTTGCCGGTCGAAACTGTCGAAGTTGAATATATTGTCGTCCAAAAAGATTGCAATATCTATTCGGCTGACAAAGTAGTTGGCAGTTGCACTCATGGGCAAAAACACAAGTTGTTGGGCACCTTCCAAGATTATTGGTATAAGCTCGAAGTGAATGGCGTGACCGGATATGTAAGTCGCGATAACATAACAGTTGAAAAAATTAAGGAATAAGTATGATCAAAAAGATTGTGGCCGGAATTCTGATTCTTGGTTTGATGCTGACTCCCATCACGGCAATCGCTACGCCGCCTCGGTATGTTCAGCCTCAAAGATTGGTAATCAAAGAAAAAGTCATTCAGTACGGTGATGTACTACGAGTGATCGGAATTCCTGTGACGGATGCAAATACCGAGTATCATTTCAAAACCCAGCAATTGAACAGTTGCTTGACGGATGAAGATGCTCAAAAAATTGCCGAACTGGTAGTGAAGCTATTGCAAGATAAAATTGCAAAAGATGGCACAGGAACTACGCCGGCTCCCGATCAACCGAATGATGCCGAAGTTAAGGCAAATGCACTCATTGTAGCAAAATGTGCAGCCTGCCACGACTCTAAGGCTCCTGAAGGTCAAATTACGCTTGTTACGGATGGTAAACTTACTTTCCAAGATATGAAAGGAAAATTGTCTCCGTCTAATGTTGCGTGGTACAGTTACGAGGAAGCATTTGCCGGGCATATGCCAAAAGGTAAACCGGCTCTCACAGACGATGAAGTTTCGATTTTGAAGGATTATGCAACCTTCTTAATGAAAAAAGAAAGGGATGATAAGTAGAATGAAGCGTTTCTTGATGGCTGTCGCCGTCCTTTTGGGACTGAGCGGAATCGCCATGGCCGGCAATACTTGCTATAACGGAGCGGTTGGCCAGCTCCAGGCTCAAAATTATGTTGCCCCCGGAATTCAGACTCAGATTGTGCTGCCGAATGCGGTTCAATATCAGGTCGTTCCTCAGCAAGTTTTGCAGCTTCAGACAATCCAGCGAGTTTATGTGCCGCAGAATGTGCAGTTGCTTCAGCAACAGTACGGAGTCCAACCGCTTGTCGTTCAGCAACGAGTTGTGCAACGACACAGCAACCGTCGAGGCGGCTTGCTCGGAGGCGTGCTTAACGGACGAGGATTGAATCGCGGTGGATTGCTGAATCGCGGTAGCAATGTTCAGCGTCAAGTGATCCGTCAACAGAATGTGATTGGATATTAATGGTAGATGCTTTTGTCGCCATAGTCATGCTTGGATGTCTTTTCTACATTGTTTACGGAAACAAAGATGCTAACTATTAATGAGGCGGCCCAAAAGGCCGCTGTCAATTACAATGTGGAGACGGGTAATGCCGCAGCCGCATTGGACCCGGCCACGATTAGCGTTTTCGCTAGTTTGATCGTGCCGTTGATTCAAGAGATTGCAAAATGTATTGCCGCGAGACAGGCTCAAGCCGCCGCCGGCAATCCTACTGGAATGCAAAAACTTTCTCTTGGCTTGATGGTTCGTCGGCAAGTCGGGATTCGCGAGTTTCGTCAAAACGGTCATCATTATGTCAACACATTGTTGAAGACCGCCGCCGATACGACTCCCGAAGATATGGAAGGTTTGTTTCAACAAGCCCAAGATTACGAATATTAAAGTGCGGAGCTACCTTGAATCATCAAGGCGTTGTGCTATCGGAGAAATTAAGTGGGTCATGTAATCTATCGACATGAGACGACAGTTACCATCGTTAGCTCTGCATCTTTTCGATTAGGTGTATAAATCAGACTTGATTGGCGTTTTTCAACGCACACAACATGTCGGGCTTAGCGTGACGGCTCCCCGACAAAATAAACAATAAAGTTTCAAGCGATTCACCATTAGAAGCGGCCTTAGCCGCTGGCTCTAGCAGACGGCCAATAGTCTGCTCCAGACCGGGGAAGTTGCTGGTTACTCGCAGAGCCTCATAAGCTATGCTACGCGGGTTCGATTCCCGCCTCCGGCTCTTATCGGAAAATAGAGTTTAATTATGTTAGGAAACAAAAATCGATTTGTACAGAATGTTCGACAAGTCACACCCAAAGCGAAACTAAGAACTAAATTCCATGAATATGAGTGTTTGAAATGCAATCAGAGCATGTTATGGCATGAATCTTTGAAAAGGTCATTTTCTGGACCAAGTTTTTGCCAGTTCTGTAAGCAACCTCATATCGATACTTTCAAGGAAAGATAAATGTGGATCAAGTTATACGACTTGCTACAAAGTTTTTGGCATGAACTTTGGATCGGTCTAATCATTTTCGGGCTTTACGCCGTCGTCTATTTTTTGCTGTTTGCCATATGAACGAGACCGAATTAGTCAAACGATATCGCAATGGCGATTTGCTATCCGATATAGAAAAGCTTCAAATATTTGCTCTGCAAGATTCAGGCAGATTTGATGAGATAGAAGCATTGGATCAGATACAAGGAACACTTCTTTCTCAAATCCACAATCGTATTGAATGTTCTGGAATAATTGGAGGTTATCATTTTGCTTAAAAAACGACGCCATCCTCTGCCTCCCGGAACTTATAATCCCGCCCTTGCTAGCTTGGGATCGATTCTTCCTACATGTTATTGCGGACGAAAGGTACTAGCCTTGAAACTCGATAAAGCTACCAATCGGGCCAAAGCATGGTGCGATCATGGGACGAATGACCCGAACCGCATCCAGGAACTTGTTTACGAAATGAACACTGTCTTTTAAGTTTGTCAACACAAATTTAGAAGGAAGTAAGATGTTCTACAAAAACTGCCATCGGCATCCTAAAACAACCCAAGAGCGGCGAAAAGCGGCGGAGGGCAAAGATTGGTCTGAGTACGGCCGTGTCAAGATTCGTGCAAGACGCAACTTTGCTAATCTGCCCAATACTTACGACGATATCAATATTCGTCATCAAAAGACATGGAAGAAAAAACGGTCTACCCAACATAGGGAAGCCGGTTTGCGGCGTGACGAAAATCGTCATGAGCGAGTTTTTCCATATATCCAGTATTGCCGTGGCGATTGGCGAGCACTGTATCGTTTTACAGACTACTTGGAACAGAACGATATTCCATTTCGAGAAGAGCAAATCCGTCTCGGAAAATGGGAATGGTCTTGGGCATATGGACAGTGGATGTATCGATCAAGATTGGTTGCGACATTGGTAATTTGGTGGAGTAAAAAAGAAATAGAATAAGGCGAAAAGCCTGTTCTTGATGGTTAGCATATTGGCAACTTTTGGTGCCAGGGAGTAAATGTGCTAACGGGTCGCGAGATAGGCCACTTTAGTTCATTCGGTAGAACGGCAAGCTTGTACCTTGCAGGCGGGAGGATCGAAGCCTCCAAGTGGCCCTCAATTAATGGACAAATCATGCATAGGATGCGGCCTTCCGGTTGGTCGCAATTCTAAAAAATATTGTTCGTTCAAATGTCAACATGTGTACTTATGGGAAAAACGCAAGAAGTATTTTGAACAAACTGGAATATGGCCGGATATAACAACTGAAGCTCAAATCAGAAATTTGACAAAGAGATATTTGCTTGAAATACTTGGAAATAAATGTCAAATATGTCACAATACGAAATGGTTAGGACGACCGATACCATTGGTTATTGATCATATTGATGGCAATCATGCAAATAATGCTTTGTCAAACTTTAGATTGGTGTGCGGAAATTGCGACATGCAATTACCGACATACAAGAATAAGAACAGAGGAAAAGGCAGACTATCTCGACGAAAAGCATTTCTTGACAATCAACCGCAGATCGCATCAAAAATAAATTCGATCGTGGTGTGTAAAATATGTGGTCGAGAATATCTGAAAGTATACAAAAAACATATTTTTTGCTCTAGGAAATGTCAAGGTCTTTCGTATCATAAGGTACGGCATCCATCCAAGACTATATTGTCCAAACTATTATGGAAAATGCCTACTGTTAAGCTGGCTAAACAATTAGGAGTTTCAGACAGTGCAATTTCTAAATGGGCAAAACGATACGGATTAAAAAAGCCTCCCCGTGGCTACTGGCGGAGCAAACAAGCGATTCGATGATTGGTAGCTTAGCATCCGGAGTGTCCATGTTATACATGATCGGGGACGGATGCGGCTACCGGTTTATTGTTGAAATCATAGTCTTTCGAGGCTATAACTTTGGATCAGAGGCTTCATACCGGCTAGCCTGAGATTCCCGCTCCAGCAAAAGTAAAAAGGGAAAGATTGCTAGAGGTTCGTCCATTCGATGCGATTCATAATCGTAGCGAAAACCGTTCTATAGACCGGATTGCTGTCTGGTCTGGTGATTATAGGTGCGACGGCCTCTGATCCTAAAAATTTTTCTTCGGGAAGTTGAAAAACTATTTTCCGAAGCTATAACATATCATGCGAACGATGAAGATTACGGTTACTTCACTAACTACATTTAGTATCAAAGACACCGTAATCGCCAATTTCTTCGCATAATATTAGCGAAGTACGCTGAAGATTTTTGTTACTTCGGGGATTAGTTCCCCACCATCATTTGGAGATGACTTACCCGGTGCGAATCCGGGAGTAAACCACAAAAATCGATTATATCTACTTTGCTATTCGCGGTATTGTTTAACGGAAAAACCGACTCGGCTGAAAACTGAGTAGACGTTGGTTCGACTCCAACAACCGCACTCGATTGGTATGCTGAAGGGTCTGGTTACTTCGCCTGATGGTAAGGCACAGCTCTGCTAAAGCTGCTATTACGGGTTCAATTCCCGTAGTAACATCCACTAAACCCGATTATTTCTGCCAATCACCTAAAATTCCGGTACGCTGAAGCCTATCGTTACTTCGACCAATGGCTGGTCACGACTATGAAAAAGTTGAGATACGGGTTCGAATCCCGTAGTAACCCACGATAGACGATGATTTCTACCGGTATTTTTTTTGGGGGAGTGTAAAAACTCATCCGATACGATAATTTCTTTCAGTCGTTAGGATTGAAATGATGAAGGATCGGATTACTTCGGTAACAAATTCTCTGAAACAGAATTTTACTTGGTTCGACTCCAAGCTCCCCCACTTTTCTTTTTTAAGAAAGGATTGTGTATGGCTTCCGCTTGTTTTCTTTTGGTGATTTGCTTGATTCTGGCTGCACTCGAAGGTGGCATAATCTTCATGTGCTGCCGAAATAATGGCCCATCGGAAGATGGTGCTGTTTCAATAGGTTTATCAATGATAATTACACTCGTCCTAGAGTTCATTATTTGCTATCAAATAGTTGAACGCCTAGACGCCATGTAATCGTACAAGCGATAATTTGAGACGCTGAAGGTCTGAGATACTTCACATTTGCCTCCTAAGCAAAAGATTGTAGGTGCAAATCCTACATCCGGGACTGGCTCTGTGCAACGATATGAACGATCCGTTCGTATCAAAAGGGGCAGAGATTTACCCGGATTGGTGAAACCAAGAAAACCTCGAACTGATTATTTCTCTCTAAATTATCGTTAAAGTCAAAGAATGCTGATGACTCGGGTTACTTCTATCCATTTGAAAAACACCTGAGTTAATAATTTCTTCTTTGTCTTTTTTTTAGGAGCGTCGGCACTGGCACGCCACTCGGATTCCAAATCCGTAGCATTATGGGTTCGAATCCTATCGCTCTTGTTTATGACCCTAAATAAACATCTTTATAGTTCGGAGCGACCTGATTGGGAGACGCCGGCCGATCTATTCCAAAAGTTGCATGAAGAGTTCAAATTCAATCTGGATGTTTGTGCAACGGCCGCCAACGCAAAAGTTTCTAAATTCTTCGATATCAAAGCTGACGGACTCAAACAAGACTGGCGAAAATATCGCTGCTGGATGAATCCTCCTTATGGTCGCGGAATCGACCAATGGGTTAAAAAAGCTTACGAATCGAGAACTCTGTGCGTGTGCCTATTACCGGTTCGGTCTGATACGCGTTGGTGGCACAACTTCGTAATGAAGTCACACGAAATCAGACTCTTAACTCGGCGACTTTCTTTCGCCGGTTCGAATAACAAGGCTCCGTTTCCGGCCGCTATTGTTATCTTCGAAAAATTATCTGATACGCCGAAATGGCCTAGTCTAAAATCGATGGTTGTATAATGCATTTCGAACGGTTAGAGAAACGAGATATGTTGGCCGTTCCTCCAAGTCTCTCGATGTTGGAGGTTCCGAAAGAACAATCGACATATGGACTAACCGGAACCGGCTATGCTGTCGCAATCATTGATACTGGAATCGACCAAAACAATCCAGCATTCGCCGGTAGAATCATCGATGGTTGGAATTTCATTACCAACACTTCTGATTTCACGGATGATAACGGACATGGAACGCATGTCGCCGGCATCATTGGCAGCCACGATCAGAATTTTCCTGGCATTGCTCCTGATGTCAATTTGGTGATTCTTAAAGTTCTGGATAAGACTGGCACCGGCACATTCGATAATGTCAACAAAGCTTTGGAATGGATTCATGTTCATGCCAAACAAGACAATATTGTTGCCGTCAACATGTCTTTTGGAGACGGGAATTTCCAGACGGGCAATGTCACGATTTCTGACAACGATCTAAAAGCCTTGGCGACCGACAACATTTTCATGGCCGCCGCCGCCGGAAACAGCTTCTTTGCCGATGCTAGCAAACCTGGACTCGCTTATCCCGCCTCAAGTCAATATGTCGTGTCGGTCGGAGCGGTATGGAATGGCGAATATGGACCGGCGGATTGGGCAAACGGAGCGAAAGATTTTGTCACTTATCCCGATAAAATCGCAAGCTTTACCCAACGAGATACCGATTTAGATTTGCTCGCTCCAGGTGCATATGTCATTTCCACCTATTTGAACGACTCATTTGCGGCTCTCGCCGGAACATCGATGGCTAGTCCAATGGTCGCCGCCGAGGCGGTTTTGGTAAAACAAGCTATGGATAAAGCGGGCCGGCAACAGGATATACTTTCCCTTCTCCAAAAAACAGGCGTCTCGGTAAACGATGCAGACCTTGGACAAGATAATGTGATCCATACCGGTCTGACATTCCAACGAATTGATGTATTCAATGCTATCGATAGTATTTTGCACGATCTACCAACTCCCGATGAAAAATTTGTAACCAATCTGTACTTACAGGTCTTGGATAGGCAAGTTGATGCGGGAGGATTGTCTTATTGGACGCAATTACTGGCGACCAGCATTAGCAGATTTGAAATCTCCGCAGCTATTTGGAGTTCTGCCGAACATCAGCAAATATTGCAATCGGCCGACTACTTTTACGAGCTATTGGGCCGCGACCCAGAACCATCAGCCAGCCAATATTTCAATTCGATTGATCGTTCTAAGGCCGTTGATATTATCATGGAATCTCCGGAATATATCAGGCATCTTTATGAACAGCTTTTAGGTCGAGAACCCGGAGATAGCGAAATCAATTATTGGATCAATTCAAAGTTGAACCCAAATTTGATTTCAGAACTATTTCTATCTTCTCAAGAATTTTACGACAGTGGTGTTTAACGGCTAGCATTCCGCTCTTCCAAAGCGGCGGTCAGAGTTCGAATCTCTGTTGTCGTATTTATGAATATCTTATTCCTCGACGATTCCGAAAATCGTCACATTAGAGTTCGCCGGGCATTGCCATCCGTGAATGCTTGTCGAAACGCCGCAGATTGTGTTTCCCTTCTCCAAAATCATAAGTTTGATCTAGTCTCGCTAGATCATGATTTGGGCGGAGAGACTTTCGTTTCGTCAGACCGCAAAGATTGCGGAATGGAAGTGGTTCGTTGGATCGTTTTACACAAACCTCTTATCGATTATATAGTCGTACATTCAGCCAATCGACCGGCCGCCGAAGAAATGAAGCGAAAGTTAAAAGATGCTGGATATTTTGTTCTCATGATGCCTTGTGCTGAATTGGGAGATTTTGTAACGCTTCTGGAACGATCGAAAGGAAATTGATGCTCATTGCAGCAATGATTTGTTACTTAGGGGCGACACTTTGCTCCGTTTTCCAATTTTTTATTTGCAAGCTCGCTGTTGATAAATATGAAAAACTACGTAATGTAGTAATCGATTATCTCAAATCTGAAGGCCACGATGCTTGCTGGACAAACCGTAAGGCTCTAGCAGATGCGATCGGAGAAGGCGTCTTAGCATTCCCCTATCTGCCGCCTAAAGACGAGTTTTTGACCAAGTGCAATGAATATTACGATTTTTTGGAGAAAGGAAAGAATGGCCAAGGTAAATGCTGCGGACCTGATCGGACTTAATGAAGAGGAAGTCGTCAACAATTTGCGACGGCTCGGGTTCTATACCAGAATTGTCGCCAGAGATGGGAAAGACTTCGTGCATACTGCCGAGGCTAATTCTCATCGATTTAATCTCGAAATCACCAAGAACAAAGTCACCGGGGCATTCCAAGGATAATTATGTCAAAAAAGAATTATACTCACATCATTTTCGTGTTGGATCGGTCTGGCTCAATGCAGTCGATTCGCGAAAATATTATCACGGGCTTCAACGAGTTTTTGAATGGTCAGCAGATTGCCGAAGGCGATGCTACGGCGACTCTCATTCAATTTGACAACTTTTACGAAGAACATTTTAGCTTCAGGCCGATTCGCGAAGTCCAACCTTTGAACAAGGAATCGTTTGTTCCGCGTGGAATGACTGCTCTTCATGGAGCGATTGGCAAGGCGATGCACGACGAGGGTGTAAAACTTGCCAATATGCCTGATAGCCGGCGACCCGATAAAGTCGTGATGGTTATTCTCACCGATGGCGGCGAAAATGACTCCCATCATAATGATTGGAGCAAACAGTATAATGCCGCTAAAGTGGCATCAAACACCAAACATCAGCAAGAGCGATACGGCTGGCAATTCATCTATCTTGGTGCAAATCAAGATGCCGTTCGCGAAGCTGCAACAATTGGGATTAATGCACTGACAGCGGTTGATTACGATGCTACTCAGAGCGGAGTGCATACAGCATTCAAGATGAGTAGCGATAAACTGCGAAGTTATCGAGGTTCGAATAATGCCGCCGATCTTTGCTACAGTGCCGCCGAGAAAGCATCGCATAAGCAATAATGCAAGTACGATTTCTTTGCGATGCTGATTTTTCGGTCATGGTCGATGGACACGAAAAAATCACACATGTAGCAATTGGCGATATTTACCCGTGTCTAAAAATAGTATATGACGACCCTGAACGAAAATGGGGAGATATCTATTTCACGGAGACGCGGGTAATTCTGGATGTGAATGGTTCGCTTTTTGAACCTGTCGGCCCTGAAGTGGAATTCAAAAATGATCAAAATTGATATCGACGAAGCTCGCAATCTCGCGAAATCTGGCTGCTCAGCCTGTAATGGAAAGGGCTATGTCGAAATTAGGCCTCCTCACGGAGAGACTTATCTTGATTATTGTCGGAAAAGCCAGTGTTCTTTCTTCAAAATCAAAAGGCTGAAAGCCAAACATGCGGCCTGATTGGGAAAATTATCTTTTTGGGCTTGCGTATATTGCAAGCTTTCGTTCTCACGATTCCCAGACAAAATTTGGATGCGTGATAGCTGACCCAAGACACAGAATCTTAGGAGTCGGTTATAACGGTTTTCCGCATAGTCTAAAAGATGCCAAATTGCCAACTGAACGGCCGGCGAAGTATCCTTGGATGGTCCATGCTGAGCGAAACGCTCTTGCCAATTGTAGTGGTCCAATCCCAAAGGGGGCGGCAGCCTATGTGACAGGCCAATGTTGCAATGATTGTCTGATTGCTCTATGGCAACATGGAATCCGAACAATCTATATGTGGGATGTGCGGGCAAAAATGCTAAATGAAGAAACGGAAAAAGTATTTAACGAATTCGTTTCTCAAAGCGGCATTGAAATTCACAAGCGGCCACCGGATATTAGTTGGATAAGAGATGCTTTACTCGTTGGATCAACTGAAAATCGAGATCAATCACCTACGCACGCTATCGAATTGCAGAATTGCACTGGCCAGCGGGGGTTTCGATCCTTTTCATATTGGTCATCTCAAATACTTAAATGGCTCAGCGGCATATGGCAAACTGTGTGTCACGGTTAATGGCGATGAGTTTTTGAGAAGGAAAAAGGGCTATGTTTTCATGCCTGCTGTCGAGCGGGCGGAAATCGTTGCTGCATTAAAGAATGTGTTCGGCGTCATTATCTGGGATCATGACGATGTATCTGATCTGATCAGCGAATTACGGCCGAATGTTTTCTGTAATGGCGGCGACAGAAGTAGACCGGAAAGTTGGAACGCAGCCGAAACGAATGCCTGCCAAATGCTTGGAATAAGGCAACAAGGTGGAGTCGGCGGTTCGATGAAATTGCAGACAAGCCAAAAGCTGTTGGAAAAGGCTTTGGCCGAAGTGCTCGATAGAAACATCAAGGAATGGCAAGGTCAGCTACTTGCCGAAAAAATATTGGCTCGGGATAAAGAGACGCGGTGATTTTCATAATCACGACTCGTAAAGCGACACCTTCCCTAGCCTAGCCATTGCGGCACCTATTACCGGTACATAACCGTCACCATTCATTTCAGCCGAGATAATAGGGTATAAACGTGTCGCTTTAATCATTACAGCCCGTACTCAGACTGTCATGTTTGAGTGCGGGCTTTTTTTGGTCAAGGGAGCTAAAACATGTTCACAACCAGACAAGATTTAATTCAATCGTTGAATTTGGGCGTCTTTAATCGAGCTGCCGAAATCGGAGTTCGTTATGGTTGGTTTTCGAAATTTATGCTCGACAATACGGAAATGGAAGTGTGGTCAGTCGATCCATGGCTGCCGAACGCCGAGCTAGACGGCGACACTGAACAGGTTTTTGAACATGCAAAGCGGTTGCTTGCCGAGCACGGAAAGCGGTCGCATATCATCCGAGGATGGAGTCCGGCTGAGGCTGAAAATTTCGATGATAATTTCTTCGATTTTATCTACATTGATGCAGCTCATGATTACGAATCCGTGAAAGCTGATCTAGGAGGCTGGTACGGGAAGCTTCGATCGAAAGGTATATTTGCCGGCCACGATTATGACGAACAGGCGTGGCCTGGAGTATTTCGAGCGGTCAATGAATTTTTTGAAGAAAGGAAAATAACTTTGCATTTGACGGGGACTGGCGACAACCACGGAGAAACAGACGGCGGCCGGCAATCGTTCTGGGGAATCAAGCCGTGAATGAAATATACAAAAATCCCTGTTATTTGACGAATACCATGATCGAAGATGGCCATCTGGGAGGCACTCAAGCAATGGGCGACCCGGATACATGGTTTCCGGAGGGCTGGGCTTTCCTCGTAGAACATTTTTCCGTGAAAACAGCACTTGATTTTGGGTGCGGAGTTGGATTTGCGACTGATTTCTTTGACAGGTTTTTGGGAGTAAAATGCGTCGGAATTGAAGGTTCGGAGGTTGTTATTAAACATGCCAAGACGGAACATATAGTTCGACACGATTTTACCACAAGCCCGCTTTTTCCTAGGTATTTACCAAATAAAAGTGTTGAGTGCGATTTGATCTGGTCGTGCGAATTCTTGGAACATATCGAAGAGACCTATTTGCCGAATGTATTGCATACGATCGCATTCTCTTATCCTAGCGTACTAGCCGTGACCGCCGCCCCTCCTGGAGCTGGTGGTTATCACCACGTCAATTGCCAGCCTAAAGAATATTGGATCGAGAAGATTGGTAAGTTGGGACTTACCTTCAACGAGAAATTGACAAACAAGTTTTCTGAACTTTGCCCGAACGGTAGTAATGGTCGGATTGGTGAAGTCTGGCAACGCGGGGGTATGATCTTTCTTAGATGATTTACCATATTTCCGAAGAATCGTACTATCAAAAATTTACCAATGTTCTGGCAATTCAAAATCTTTGTCAGTCAAAAAAGCTGCCATTTAAGACTTACGATATCTCCGAATTTGAAGCCCATCGAATCGATATAGACCATGATCCAAAAGCGGTTTTTATCGTGGAAGATGCCTTTGCGGCCCGTGGTAATTGGTCTGCGAAAACATTGAGGACATTTGTTCCAAATGGGAAAATTGTAATACAAGGCGGTGATACTGCGTACTTACTCGAACAAAACAGATCGACCGGGTTTAATCGTTTCCAAGTTGATCTGTGGCTTGATACTATGCGGCCCGTAGTAGAACAGTTTAGATCAGAAGGCATTATTTCGGATATTTGGAAATGGACGATATCTAAGCAATTTATGGAATGGGCTAAGACCTATAGCGAGTCAAATGTCAAACAGGCTGAAACTCGATCCGTAATTAGCTTAATCGTGGCTAATACCGAATACAGAAAGAGATTGGTACAGACGTTCAGAGACTCAAAGTACATCCTCACGGTCGGCACTGGAAAAATCAGTAGTTTGCCGAATGTGCTTTTCCCGCTCTATTTTAATTCGATCGTAGCTGTTGGAACAACCTCTCCATCATGGACAGGTAATCTTCGAACAATGAAGGGTTTTCGAGATTGGTTCGCCCCGTTTTTGGGTACAGTGTTGATTTATGACGACCACGAACAGATAATAAATGAGTACGGAGGCCACGATGTACTTCCGATCTACGAATATGATCGGCAACAATCAGTTTTGGAACTCATTGACGAACTGGTAGACGAGCCGGAGAAATATTCTTCCTTTCTCAAAAAACAACAAGTTTGGGCTGAAGCCAATACAATTGATCAACAATTAGAGGATGTTTTTACGAGGAATCAAGTATGGTAATTATCGTGCTATCGCTTTACATCGTGTCAATGATTGCTTCTTATATCACAATGCGAATTCTATTCGTAATTGATGGAGATGCCAGTCTTACGGCGGTGTTCAAGCCGGAATTACGAGGTGTTTGGACTAACAGAGATATGCTGAGTGCGTTCGGTTTTTCGATCTTTGGTCCATTTTCGTTGGTCGTCATTTTCATGGCGGAGAACATTCCGTCTCGACTAGGGAAATCATTCATTAAAAAAATCGATCTGCGGCCCTATTATGAGTGGTTGGATAAGCCGTCTCGTTTTTGAGAAAGGAAATTCTATGGGTTTGGTAATGTTCTTGCTGATCTGGTTTGGCGGCGGAGTTGTTGGCTCGCTGATTCTGAAATGTGTGATTAAGTTTGCGGATTTGGGATGGACTAATGGCGACCGCCTAATATGTTATCTTAGTATCCCTTTAGGATTGCTAACTCTAGGTTTTTCATTAGTCGCTTCTATGTCTTGTTTTGAGGAAATTTGTGATGCCATATTTGACTGTAAATGGTGTCGTAAATTTTGGGACTGGCTTAACACCGAGATTTCAGAAGAATGAAAACGGTACTTCGGCAATACTTCAGAGAAATTATCTGCCTCACGGTCGATCACAGATTTAGCAATGTAAACAACACTAGGATTGCGAACCAACTCGGAACAATACCTAGATTTTTGTTAGTCGGGAACGGAGATAAGTACCCGGCCGATTGTTATTTTCACATTGACACCAATCCCATACCGGAATGGTCTGGCACTCGACAATCATACAACTACTGTTTGTGTTGGTTCGAGCTAATAGCACTCGCCAAAGCAAACAATTGGGAAAACTTCTTGTTCGTGGAAGACGATATAGAGGTCCAAAATAATTTCGACGATGTATTTCTTCATACGATCGCTGAATGTCCGGATGATTGGGACATGCTTTACTTTGGCGGTAATCACCATAGCAGTCTGACCGAACAGGTAGCTCCCCATTTACTGAGGGCATCGTGTTGTCTCGACATGCACGCGGTTGCCGTCAACCGTTCCATGTATAACGCCTTATCTGCCGTTGAATATTATCCGCACCTAAAGGGCAATCCTTACTTTGATGTGACAGTAGCTCATTTGTTCCATTGGTGTAAACGGATATTCGCAAGCTGGCCCGCCGTCGTCTATCAACGGCCTGGCATTAGCTTTAATGAGCTAGAGTTTTTAGACCGAACTTCAAATTGGCAACACCCCGGAAATCTTTTAACACATTGAGGATTCTTAAGATGGAAACTAAACTTCCTTTCACGATTAAATTGGCCGATCGCCGACTCAAAAATGGTACGGTCATCAAAGGAAAAGAATGTAGCTTCAAACATCCCGCCGATCTTGACGATTTTTGGCAAGCGACGGTAAAGAAGCGAAAAGCTGGCAGGAAAAACAAGCAACAAAGAGGTAAGAAAACTCCGGAGAAATAGTGTCGAATTCTTTCAGCTACAAGGATGCTATGACGGCATCCTTAAGCTATTTTGGGGAGGAAGAACTTCCAGCTAAAATTGTAGTCGATAAATATTTGTTGAGAAACAATGAGGAAGAATTAGTAGAGCAATCGCCGACCGATATTCACCTTCGAATTGCAAGTGAATTAGCCCGTGTCGAAGCTACGAAATTCAAACATCCGCTCTCCAAACAGCAAATCTTTGAATACCTTGATGGTTTTAGACGTATTATCCCGCAAGGCAGCCCGATTGCCGGAATCGGTAATCCATATCAATATGTCACGATTTCCAACTGCTATGTCGTTCCGCCTATGCTTGACAGCTATGGCGGCATTCATCGAACCGACGAGCATTTAAGTCAAATCTCAAAACGTCGTGGTGGCGTAGGATTTGACATCTCTCAAATTCGGCCGGCGGGAACATCCACAAAGAATTCTTCTCGCACAAGCACCGGCATAGTTCCGTTCATGGAACGAGCTTCCAACTCGATTAGGGAAGTTGGACAATCAGGCCGTCGAGGGGCTTTGATGATTACAATTTCTGTACATCATCCGGAAGTCCTCGATTTTGCCACGGTTAAACGAGATTTGAAACGCGTTACGGGGGCCAACATATCTATTCGTCTGACCGATGAATTCTTAAATGCTGTCGCTGAGAATAGAGATTACGAACAACGATGGCCCGTTGAAGATTCAGAGCCTAAGTTTCGGAAAATGGTCAACGCTAGAGAAGTTTGGACCAAAATTATCGAAAATGCTCATGCAGTAGCCGAGCCTGGACTGTTATTTTGGGATACTATCATAAGGGAATCGCCGGCTGATTGTTATTCCAGTCTAGGTTTCCGGACGATATCTACTAATCCTTGTTCAGAGCTACCGTTGTCAATTTTAGATTCGTGTCGTCTGCTAGTAATCAACCTTTTTCATTATGTGAATGAACCGTTTACTCCAGGTGCCTCGTTTGATTTCGGCCGATTTGATGCTGATGCCCAAATTGCTCAACGTCTTATGGACGATATTGTAGACCTTGAAGCTGAAGCGATTAGCAAAATTATTTCCAAAATCAAATCCGATCCCGAACCTGATTCCGTTAAGGCGGTGGAATTAGAAATGTGGCAAACTGTTTGGAAAAATTGCTTCAACGGCCGGAGAACCGGAACGGGAATAACCGCACTTGGAGATACGCTTGCTGCCCTCGGGTTCAAGTATGGCAGCAACGACAGCATAAAGATGACCGAATCAATTTATCGACAACTTAAATTGTCGTGTTATCGTTCATCGGTCGAGATAGCAAAGGAAGTCGGTCCATTTCCCATCTGGAATCCAGACTTAGAAAAGGATAACCCTTTCCTTTCTCGAATAAAAGAAGAGGATCATGCTCTCTATCTTGATATGTTGAAGTTCGGGCGTAGAAATATCGCTCTCTTAACAACTGCTCCAGTGGGAACAATTAGTAATCTGGCAGCTATTGATTTAGAGAACAATATATTCGGTACGACTTCGGGGATCGAGCCAGCTTTCATGCTGGAGTATACTCGGAAGAAAAAACATACTCACGATGACAAAAACGCTAGAGTTGATTCTATTGACGAAATGGGCGATAAATGGCAGCATTTTACTGTTTACCATCCGGCCGTCCGAAAATGGATGCAAGTAACAGGCGAAACCGATATCACCAAATCTCCATGGTGGAACTGTTGTGCAGAAGACATTGATTGGCAACAACGAGTAAAATTGCAAGCCGCCGCTAATCGACATGTGGATCATGCTATTTCGTCAACAGTTAATTTGCCCGAAGATGTTACAGTTGAGAAGGTAGCCGAAATATATGAGGCGGCCTGGAAAGCTGGTTGTAAAGGCATTACTGTTTACCGAAATAATTGTCGAAGCGGCGTTTTGGTAAAAAAAGAAGTCGATAAAACTGATCACATCAAGCGTCCTCGTGAATTGCCTTGTGATATCTACCATGTCGCCGTCAAAGGCGAGCGTCATTATGTGTTCGTCGGTCTATTAAATGGCGAACCTTATGAAGTTATGGCGAGCAAGGAAGATGAACATTTTCATGTGCCGCGTTCCTGGGAGAAAGGAATTATGCGGCGGGTCAAGCGAGGATTTTATCAATTGGTCGTTGATGACAAGACAGTTGATAATGCAAATCAATGCGGAGGCGATGAAGAGGCTCTCACCCGTATGACAAGTACGGCGTTGAGACACGGAGTCGAAATTGGATTCGTGGTTCAGCAGCTTGAGAAATCCCGTGGAGAGATTCAATCGTTTGGCAAATCCGTCGCCAGAGCATTGAAGCATTATATCAAAGACGGAACCAAGATAAGCGGCGAAAGCTGTTCGGCGTGCGGAAGTGAGAATTTGATCAGGCAGGAGGGATGCTCTAAATGCCTCGAATGCGGAAGTTCAAAATGCTCGTAAATCGGCAGCGAAAAGAAGAAATGACACGACGACGAGGGAAAAAGCCGAAGGTCCAGAAAATTCCATTGCTGAAGTCTCCCAAGCCGGAGACAGAAGCATATATACCTAGGACTCCTAGCCCGAAAACAGAAGGCCAAGCAACCTTATTGGATGCTATCAACAAAAGTATCGTGACGGTTTGCATAGGGGCGGCCGGAACAGGAAAAACTCACCTAGCTATCGGTTCGGCCGTTCAGATGTTTCGAGCTGGGGTAGTCGATAGAATTGCGATCAGTAGACCTTTGGTCGGTGCTGACGAAGATGCTGGAGCATTGCCGGGCGACAAAGATGAAAAAATAGCACCATACTTACAACCACTTTTTGACGAACTTGAATATTACGCGAGCAAATCAGAAATTGCTACATGGAAAAATTCTCAGAAGTTGATTATCGCTCCGTTGCAATATATGCGTGGTCGCACATTCAAAAAGACATTTCTTATTCTGGACGAAGCCCAAAATGCCAGTAATCGACAATTGAAGATGATCGTTAGTCGTCTTGGATGGGGCGGCCGACTGGTAATTAACGGTGATACGACGCAATGCGATTTGCCAAAATGGCAACGCGGAGGGCTTCAATTCCTAGCTGATCGTCTTGTACGAATGGAAGACAGAGGGGTTCGGGTAGTACATTTACAAAAACGGGATATAGTTCGTCATCCATTGATCGGTGATATCCTGGAAAGAATCGAGGATATTGATGCCAACCTATGAATACGTCTGCGATAAGTGCAGCCATGGGTTTGAAATATTTCAGAGAATGGCTGATAAGGCACTGACGAAATGTCCAGAGTGTAAATGTAAAAAATTGCGTAGAGTGTTCGGCACACCGTTTTTCACAATAACAGGCGGGTCGAATATGACTGTCGGTACGCTCGCCGAAAAAAATCGCAAAAGAATTGGCGAAAGCGAAATTCAAGAGCGAGAAGCAAAGGTAGCCGCACAGGCCGAAAAAAAGGCACGTAATACGCCGCCGCCAGTCGGGGAACGAATAGAACGACCAAAAGATGCCCCGTGGTGGAGAAAAGGCACGAAAAGACCGAATACGGCTTTGAATAAACTGACTCCGCAACAAAAAAAGGATTACATTCTCAAAGGAAAAAAGTAATGCAGCATGGCGAGAAGTCTCATCGTGTCCTGATTTATATTACATCGGAGATTCAAGAAGTCTTGCCGACCGGAGAAAATCAGGGTTCACCAAAACATGCTCAGAAAAATACTCACACGATAGATGCTGAAACTCTTGAGGATGCCAAGAAAAAATTGAACGAGTTTATCGATCGTGTGCAGCATGGATAGCCAAAGATTATCAGACGGCGGCGAGATAGAAATTTCATGCTCGGCTTGTCAAATGCCATTGGCCTGTATATGGATCACTCGACCTAGTGAAACAACAAAGCTAAAGATAGCTCCAATTGTTTGTCCAAATTGCGGAGACCATAGTTTTGTCAAGGAAGTATGCGGAGGAATCCATATTGGACCATCTGAATATACTCTTCTCGTCAATACGGATTGGACTGATAAGGTTTGTATCGAAGTGATAGCGAGCGACAAAAAATATGACAGAAATAGAATCGCCAGAGGAAAATGACAGCGAAATAGGCTACACGCTCGGCGGAAAAACAGTACCGATCGATGATGTGAAAGCTTATGCGAAAAAAATTACCATGCATAGAGGCGGCGTTAAATACTTTGTGAAGCGAGATAGACACGGACAAATCTTCAATCCGTGGGGGCTTTATGCACAAGGGAGGCAGTTCGCCACTGATGGAACGCGTGGTACGGCAGAAGTATCGTTTACAAAAATTAATCAAAAAGGCTTCGAATATTATTTGAAGTTTCTTACCACGAAGAATGCATCGTGGCTTACGAATGCACAAAGGGAAATAATCAATGGCTAAAACAAAGAAAACGGCAAAAACAAGACTCACAATTGACAATAATGGAAAACTTCAGACGAAAAAAAAGGTTGGGAGACCTTCAAAAATCAGTAAATTGATGCAGGACTATGCAGATCAGATTCTTGCCTTGCATCAACAAATTGAAACTTTGCAGACCAAAATTGATGACTTGACGAAGCCTACTCCGCCTTCCGTTCCCACTCTACGTAGCACGATTATTAACAAAACCGGTAGAGGAAAAAAGGGCGTGGCTATTATGACGGAGGCAGCTAGCGAAATTGTTGATGATGCTCGCAAGGGACATAGGGGTCCAAATCCAGCACATGCCAAGCATATTGCTAAAGCTCGTCCCCATGAATAATATCAGCAAGCATATCGACCAATTCATTGCCGATTTCAAGGATATGAATACTATTTGGGTCGTCGAGTTAGACAATGGAGAATCTGTTTATCAAGACGACGAACGACCTGGAATTTCGCCCGCTAGTGCTTGGCAACGGCTGAAACAATATGTCGCCGATAATTCATTATCTATTGTTCGTATGAAATTGGTGTTCCGGTCGCATGAGGAAGAAATCGAGCCAGCCGATGGATACTTTTATTGCAAAGCGGCAGCCATCATCATGGGCAATCCTCCAATGTTTCAATTTGTCACCGGCAGACTTGTAAATGATAAGGTCGAAATTACTAATTGGAGAGTCCCCGAGCTAATTCCTGTCTACCATTCTTCACGCTCTATCGCAGATGCCGAGACTTCATTGATCGTCAATTATGGCAAAAAAACGAACCGTAGCGAGTCGGTATCAATCTAGGTATACCGATTCCTTTGTAACGCCGGCTCAATACATTACCGAGTTGGTCGCAGAAAAAAGTGCAAAACAATCGAAGATGGATTTAATGCGTGAGTTTTGGAAGTTGCCGGAGTGGCATGACTATTTTGTACAGCAAGTTCGGGTTGCCAACCAATTGTTGAAAAAGTATCCGGCCAAGGCTATTATAGCTGCTCTGAACCATTCCAAGGCCGCTCGTATCTATTCTTTGCGTGCTCCACATCTATTGCCGCTCATCGATGCTGAAGTTCGAAAGATACGGCTTCAGGAGGCCGCCTTAAAAAAGGTTGAGGCTCCTAAAGTTTCTGATGCCGCCACGAAGATTCAACCTCGTCCGACCACTGGTAACGGAGGAGGTATCTTCAAGAAGTTAAAGGGTATTGATGGCGAAAAAGAAGACTAGTTCTCACGACGATGAGAATATAAAGCTGGCAGAGCAATTAGACAAAGAAATTAATTCTGAATTCGGTGATGGAATCGTCCAATCTGCCGATGAGTTTTTGGAACATCCTCCTCAAATCATTTCGATTAGTCCGTCATTGGATATCGGGGCGAGAGGCGGTATTCCAGAAGGCTCCTGGGTCATATCATCTGGTCCGGAAAAATGCGGAAAAACTGTAACGGCATTGACGTTCGCAGCTAAATGCCAACGGCCAGAATATGGCGGTCGTTTTGTCTACTATTTTGATTTCGAACACCGATTGAAGGAAATGAACTTGCGGGGGATTAAAGGGCTGAACTTCAAGCTCTTTAAGAGGATTTCATCGGTGAAAGGAAAAATTCTGTCAGCCGAAGAGAATCTTGCACTCGTAGAACGTTGCGTTAAGACACATCCAAACTGCCTTTGCATTCTGGATTCAACTTCTGCATTATGTTCTGCCAAAGAAATGACCGACGAGAATAGTGCTACAACCCGCAATTCTGGGGCGAAACTGCTAGCTCAATTTTGTCGGAAAATGTCTGGTCCGGTCAGAGTTAATAATTGTATTATTTGGTTGATTCAACATCTGATCGCTAATACGAGCGGCTACGGTCCATCTTTAATGGAGGACGGCGGCCGGGCGGTTCAGTATGTCCGCGATACGATGTTTCGAGCTACAAAAGTCGAAGACTGGACGATCGGTAGCGGCGAGAATGTGGTTAAAATTGGGCAGAAAGTAACCTGGAGGATGATTACTTCGGCAACTGGAGGCATCCCCGGCACTCTTTGCGAGAGCTATATTCGTTATGGCGTCGGGGTAGACGACATCAAAGAAATTGTCGAGAAAGCTTCAAATCTACCTTGCATTCACAGGTCTGGCACTTGGTATACCTATCAAGGCGAGGCCGGCGAAATCAAGGTGCAAGGTATTGATAATCTACGCAAGCATTTTGAAGATAATCCTACCGATCTCAAGAAGTTGTTTGAAGATGTCTACAAAACCTACTTATTGAAAGTTCCGCCATGGCCAGAGTAGTTCAATGAAAGTTAAAGACCTTAAAGGCAAATGGCATAACTGGAATCTTTCATCCAATGTCAACAATTCCAAATCGGCCCGACCTAGATCAAGCGGACATCTGCGGGCCAGAGAACTGTTGAAGGAAATTTATCCGCTCGATCAAGTATTGGAAGAGTTGCCATTGCCAGGAACATTGTTGTTCTGTGATTTTTTTCTACCTCTTCGTCGGCTAATGATAGAAGTCCACGGCAAACAGCATTTTGAGTTTGTCGCTTATTTTCATGGGTCGGCAGAAGGATTTGTAGCCTCGAAAAAGAGAGATTCAGAAAAAACAGAGTGGGCGAGCATCAACAATCTAAAACAGGTCATTCTGCCAGACACGGAAGGTAATAATGAGTGGCGACGGCGGATCGAGTCAGCTTTCAAAACTGGAGGAAGTCCTCCGGAAGTATGAGGAAGGAATTGGGCTGCCGCCCGCTCCAGAGAATGATGAAGCCGAATTTTTCCTTTCTCTAAAAAAAGACCAGCTTAGGAAGCTTAGTGCCGAAGAATGTGGCGAGGGTGCGTATTTACTTAAACAACGTGCCTACCATATCCAACGCAGTCTGAATATTGAAACCAGTCATTTGAACTGGAGCGAATCAAAGATCAGGGAAGCAATCGCCGGAGCGGTAGGGAAATGCCCCGGTTACTCCTATGAGGAAAGGCGAGCCGTCGCGGTGACGCCCGCCAATAATCATTATGCACACAAGCTCGAATGCATCAAGGTCCAAATACAATTGAGACTTGATCGACTGAATTACCTTGCAAATCGCTTAAGTGAAATGGCAAGAGCATTAGAAGAGCTACAACAAACAAAACGAAGGCAACATGGCTAAAAAGAAAGTGGTCAAGAAAAAGACCGCAAAGAAGAGATCGACCAAATCGAAAAAATCAGTGAGTTCGGAGCTAGAGGCTCTGAAAACATTAGTGGCCGCTTTGACGGTTAAGTTGGAAGAGGCCGGAGGAAATGTCGATGAAGTCGTAGCGGCCGAAGAACCTAAAAAGCGTGGTCGTCCTAAAGGTACATCGAGCAAACCGATAACTGCTGCCGCCGAGCATACCTATATTTCTCGTCCACTCGGCGAAAAGAAAATTACTGGCCGTAAAGAAAGTATGGAAGGTCGGAAATTTACAAACAAGTTTGTTGACGATGGAAGATTGGTCGCTGGGGAGAGCATAAAAAAAAACCCTAAGATGGGCGTTCCCGAAGTGACGCCTAGACGACAAGGGGAAGGAATCAAATATTTCACAGTAGTTTGTGAAACATGTCATAGGTCGCAAGATGTGAAAGCTTCGGAATTGCCTCCCGCGATTGGCGGATCGCGGCCTTACTTCAAGTGCGATAGGTGCTGTTCTCGTCGATAAAAGATAAGGTAGGAAAAATATGGAAATGGATGAGTTGCTTGATCCGGCGGCTGAGACGGCTGTTTTGGCTGGCGTGTTCCAACATGGTGCCGATGCTTACTATGATGTAGCTGATATGATTACGGCCGACTGTTTTGGATACGAAGTCAATCAAGCTTTCTACCAGTGTTTCCGGAGTATTTTTGAGAAAGAAAAGAATCCTGAAATCGATCAACCAACCATTTTCGTCGCAGCCGAACAACTTGGTTTAACCAAAATCATTGAAAAGCCCGCTGCCAAACAAACCTTGCGAGCAATTTGCAACATGCCGGTTAAGTTGCAGAATGTTCGCAAGATGGCGGCCGAACTACGAAAGCTGAAGATTAGAAAGCAGCTTTTGGCACTTAACGATGATGTGCGAGAACAATTAATTAATGCTCCGAGGGGTTCGGCTCTGGAGCATTTGTTGGGTATCGTCGAGAATCCTATTTTCGATTTCGTCGGTACTTTGACGGCCGACCAGCAAGGCCCGCACCAAATCGCTATTGGCCTAGATGATTATCTGACCAATCTTGAAGAGAACCCAAGAGAGATTATAGGAATTTCCTCTGGATACAAGTATTACGACAAAGCGATCGGCGGCGGATTTCGCCGCAAGACCGTTAATTTGATCGGAGCCAGACCCAAGGTGGGCAAAACGCAGTTGTGCGATAATATTGGCTTACATGTTTCCAGACAGTTACAAATTCCAGTCTTAAACTTGGATACGGAAATGTCTGAGCAAGATCATTGGAATCGATTACTCGCCAATCTTACTGGAATAGAATTAGATGATATTGAGACTGGCGGCTATACCAAGCTCGCTGCTAACAAGGCTAAGATTCGAAGTGCATCAACACTTCTTAAATCAATTCCATACGATTATGCCAGTATTGCAGGACAACCTTTCGAGGAGACACTATCCTCAATCCGTCGCTGGATTAGCAAACGAGTCGGAACAGACGATAACGGGAAGACAAAAGATTGTTTGATACTTTTCGATTATCTTAAATTGATGTCATCCGAGACTATTTCAAACGCACTTCAAGAATTCCAAGTATTAGGATTCATGATGACTGCTTTGCATAATTTTGTGGTGCGATATGATGTTCCATGTCTCGCAATGCTTCAGTTGAATCGCGACGGTATTACCAAAGAATCTACTGATTCGGCTAGCGGATCAGACCGAATTATTTGGCTATGCTCTAATTTTTCGATCTTCAAGCCGAAGAGCGATGATGAACAGGCCGATGACGGAGAGGCCGGCGGAAACCGCAAATTGATTCCGATTGCTTGTCGCCACGGCCGAGGATTAGCTGATGGCGATTATATCAACATGTTGTTTGAAGGAAATTTTGCCAGAGTGAAAGAACTTGGTTTACGGAGTCAAATGAGGAAGCATGACCCCAAAACCGGATTTGAGATCGAAGACGACGGCAGCGATATCCCGTTTGAATAATGCTCGCTTGAAAATTATCACTGAATTAGCTGCTGTTAGAATTGAAGAATTGCTCGACGAACTCTCTATAACTCACTTCCCCGGTCCAAAATACCTACGCGGCCCGTGTGCTGTTCACGGCGGAGATAATCCGAGTGCATGGAATATATTTCCAGTAGGTGAGCATGTGTGCTGTAGGTGGCGTTGTTATACGCAAGGCTGTCATAACAAATACGGTTCTCACTTGTTCGGATTTATTCAAGGAATCTCTCAAGGTCGAGACAACAAGAAGATTAATTTTTGGCAAGCCGTAGATTTCGTTTGTAAATTTTTGGGAAAGGAATTCAATAAGATCGAAGTTGACGAGCGGGAACTGTCGCTAGCTTCGTTCGTTAGTACGATCAACTTAACCAATCGGGAGACAACGAGTACGGAAAGCGGAATTGGCCGGGAACAGGTACGGGAAATGCTTAGAATTCCGGCTCAATACTACATCAACCGTGATTATAACGCCACGATTCTCGATCGCTATGATGTCGGATGCTGTCTAACACAAGGCAAGCAAATGAGCAATCGTGTCGTGGTGCCGGTCTATGATGAAGAGTATCAAAAAATGGTTGGATGCACCGGGCGTTCGCTATTCCCAAGATGTGATAAGTGTAGACTTTTCCATTCTCCAACCTTTCATTGCCCGACCAACAAACAAGAATCCAAGATGGCCATCAAATGGATTCATAGCGAAGGATTTCATGCGGCCAATTATCTTTACAATTTTTGGTTTGCTAAGAAATATATCAAGGAATACGGGATTGCTATTTTGGTCGAGGGGCCGGGCGATGTATGGCGGCTGGAGGAGGCAGAAATTCCCTATTCTGTCGCCATGTTTGGTTGCCATTTGAATGACGAACAGGCAATCCTCCTTGAGCGTGCCGGAGCATTTCACATTATCGCCCTACTCGACAACGATGAAGCCGGTCAATATGGAATCAAAAGGCTCCGAGAAACCGTAGGACATGTTCAACGTCTCTATGTGCCTAAATTTGAAGGGCATGATATTGGAGATATGACCGCAGAACAAATTTCATTTCAAATCAAACCAATCATCGATAAAATTCTTGGGAGTTAATGCAATATCCAGACGATTTCATCGACAAGATTATTTGTGCTGACCAGCAAAGTATCTTGCCGTTGATTCCCGATAATTCCGTCGCTATGACATTGACGGATATCCCATATGCCGAAGTTACTCGCCCGTCAAATGGGCTGCGTAAGTTGGATAAAGGGGCGGCAGACATTCTTACCTTTCCCCTAGAACCGTTCGTTGAGCAACTGGTTCGTATCACGGCCGGCAGTATCTACATTTTTTGCTCGACGGAACAATGTAGTTCATTACGCTCGCTTTTAATTAAGCACGGTCTAAGCACAAGGCTTTGTTTGTGGGAAAAGACCAACCCTAGCCCTATGAATGGTCAGTATATTTGGCTTTCTTCAATAGAATGTTGTGTTTTCGGAAAGAAATCCAAGGCAACCTTCAACGAACATTGTAAGAGCGTCGTATGGAGATTTCCATGTGGCCGTTCTAAAGTGCATCCTACTGAAAAACCTCTAAAGCTATTCGAATACTTAGTCGGTGTTAGTTCCAATCCAGGTGATATTATCTTAGACCCCTGTATCGGTAGCGGAACTACGGCTGTCGCTGCGAAAAGCTTAGGTAGGAAATGTATAGGAATCGAGATGTCGCCAGAATATCACAAAATGGCGATCCAAAGAATGAATGACCATAAAACAACTGTAAATAAGAATAAATGACAAGAATTTTAGCATTCGCCGGAAAGAAACAGTCCGGCAAAACCAGTGCAATGAATGCATTGGTCGGGACAGCAATGATTAACATTATGCTCCCTGATGGTTTCCCGCTAATCCCCTACTTTAAGATAGACAACAAAGGCAGAATGGTTATCAAAGCTTTTGATGTACCTAACGAAAAGTATGATCCAGACAAAGGCGAGTGGGTGCCATGCGACCCCTCAGAGGCGGAAGCGAACTTTGATCCGCAAGCACGCAATCCTGATGTTTGGCAATATATGGCCGAAAATGTTTGGGAACATGTTAAAATCTACAATTTCGCCGATCCTCTCAAAGAGATTGCAACCAGCGTATTGGGATTGAAGCCGGAACAGGTTTACGGCACTAATGAGCAAAAAAACGAATTGACCGACTGTCTTTGGAATCATCTTCCGATCCCTCGTGAGTTTGCACAACAGCAGAAAAAAATCAACGATTGGTCGAAGCGAACTGGAGCAATGTCCGCCCGAGAAGTTATGCAATATCTCGGAACGGATATGATGCGTAAATTGAAAGATTCTTGTTGGGTCGATGCAACTATCAACCGCATTAACATGGAAGGCTCTGCATTGGCTTTAATTGGAGATTGTAGATTTCCAAATGAAGTTGAGGGGATACAAGCTGCCGGCGGTAAAGTGATTAAATTCACTCGTAACATACATCCGGAAGACAATCATCCTAGTGAAATAGCTTTGGATGAAGGTAGGTTCGATCAGTCAAAATTCGATGCCATTATCGACAATTCGAAGATGACTCTGGACGAACAACATGTAGCAGTTATTCAACAACTCACAGAATGGGATTATCTGCCTACGACACAGGCAGCCTAACCAATGATCATAACTTATTTCCGCTCATCCAGCTATGTGAATTTGGATTTTTGCGAACAGCAATATTATCTGACTTATGTACTTGGAATGCGGTCTCCAGCGGGTAAACGAGCCGTTATAGGAACGATCGTTCATAAAGTCATGGAATGCTTGGCTGGTGCTAAGTTATGTAAACAGAGCGGGCGAGAATGGTTTCAAGACGATGCATTGGGCAAACTTTTCGTAGTCGATTGCTCTCCCAATCTGTTGGCTGAAAGAGCCTATGCTTGGTATACGACTTCAGAACCACATTTAGAATGGAAAGCCGCCGACCTGAAGGAATGTAAGCAACTATCAGCATCAGCACTGACTGATTTTGGCGGCCGGTTCGATCCTCGTAAAAGAAGAATTATCGATCCAGAGCGACATTTTGACTTCCTATTGCCATATGATTGGGCAAAGTATTCATACGATACTCCTAATGGTAAAATAGAAGGCCAATTAGGTCTAAAAGGGACGATCGATCTCATTACCGAGTACCGTCCCGGAGTCATTGAGATTATTGACTGGAAAACCGGAATGCGTAAGGATTGGGCGACCGGCAAAGAGAAAGATTTTGAAAAGCTGTCCAACGATCCACAGCTACGTATCTATCACTATGCCGCCTCTAAGCTATATCCTCAAGCCAAGCAAATTATCATTACGATCTATTGGGTTAGAGATGGCGGACCATTTACGATTTGCTTTCACCAACAAGATTTAGCCGTTACAGAAAGATTATTGAAAAACCGGTTTAAGCGAGTCCGTGAAATTATTCGTCCTAAATTGAACAAGAGTTGGAAATGTACGAGAATTTGCCATTTTGGGAAGACTCTTTGGCCTAACTCAGAAAAGACAATTTGTCAACACATCCATGATGAAACCATGGAGAAAGGAATGAAATATGTGGATGCTCACTTCACTCGGCCGGGCCATACGGTGGCTCACTACGAAAGTCCGGGTTAAGCGTACTCAGATTCGTAGCCGCGACGGAGTTTTACATTTTCAGCGTTGGAGAATTTTGGAAACTCGGTGGGGCAACCTGTATCTGCATAATGTTTGCATGAGCGACCTTGATGGTGCTCCTCATGACCATCCATGGGATTTCAAATCATTCATTTTCAAGGGGCGGGCTGTTGAGAATGTGGTAGAGTTGGATAAGCGAGTGGGCGATGAATTTTGGACTGACGCTTTTGTACGAATGCCATTTCAATGCTATGCTCGCAAAGCTGAAACCTTTCATCAATTGACCGTAGTGGAGCCGCTTTGGACAATAGTTTGGACCGGGCCGAGACGACGTGATTGGGGTTATCTTGTCGAGAATGATCTATGGCTACAACACGACGAATATCGTAAATGCCATACAGCGTTGAAGGCCGCCCAAATCGGGTCTATAACCTAATAAGCATTGAACTTTTTAGTCAAAGGATTGAAAAAATGATTGAGATTAAAGGCGACTATTGGAAAATCGCACACAATTATCGGGTATTGGTTTGCACCACGAATCAAATGACAGATTCGAATGGAAATCTTGTGATGGGAGCCGGTATCGCCAAAGGTTTCAAGGAACGGTTCGATTTTCTGCCAGCGGAGTGGGGTAAACGAATTCGGGAGAAAGTCACCGGCCTTCCTCATGCTCCGGTCTTCGTTTCTAGGAACCGTAAAGTTGCGACATATAACCAATGGCTTGTTTCGCTACCAACAAAACTAGACTGGCGAAATGCTTCTCCCATTGATTTGGTTGAGAAAAGTTGTCGCCAATTGCATTACATTACGGGAGTCATGAATTGGGAAACCGTGTTAATGACTCGGCCGGGCTGCGGACTTGGCGGCCTTAAATGGGATGATGTTAAGAAAACAATCAGCTTCCTCGATGATCGGTTTACGGTTATCGATCTGGCTGCATAGGTGAAAAAATAATATCAAGTGACATTTGTTGCCGGCTAGAACTGGTAACAATGTCGCCTGATAATTTCTTCGAAGAGTTTGTATGTAAGTTTTTGAATAAAGAACTTACCAAAGAAGCCTATTTGGAAATCGAAGCATATTACTTCGCAAGAAATCCTAATCAGGCGGCAATCAAGTATCTGCGACGGCGACTAGATAATAGATCGATTCCAGAATTCGCAGAACAGCTTTTAGCTCACACGAAAAAAGAACGGTTTTTAATAAACCTGTTCAAAAAGGAAATGGCCGTGCGTGGTACGGTCGTTGAAATCAAGGATAATGGGGTAGACAATCTAGGCGGCTTTATCGGAAGCCAGGATAGTAGGATTCCTGAACCCGATTTCTTGGTGAGTCTTTCAGGCGGTCCATTCGAACCGTATGAAGTCAAGAACTCGCCCTCTGCCGTAAAGTGTACCTTCAAGGTCATCAACCTTAAAGAGTACCTAGCGAAGAATGCTCGTATTCTTCTATTTTATGGTACTGGCCGTCTTGAGAACGATCCATCTAAGATCGATCGTAAAAACACTCGTTGGACAATTATACAAACGGACATGATCGCCTCCCTTCTTAAACTGCCGGTTCATCAATATTGGGAAATAGGTGGGAAAAAAGGGGTACAGATATTGAAAAATGATTTTGACAGATTTTTTACATCTAACCAACTGAAGAGTCTATGACGAGACCAATCCGTCCCGATGAAATTCCCGATATCAAACAAAAAATTACTCCTCCGGAAGTATTCGAGGCATTTAACGAGCTAATTGTCAAAAATTTTAACTACGATGTGTCGAGCTTTAGAAAAATTGATGTCGTTCAACTAATAGCGGACAAGATGAAAATAAGTACGAGAAATGTACAACAAACATGGTTACATGTAGAAGACATGTATCGAAATGCTGGATGGCTCGTAGAACTGGAAACCCCGGAATTTACCGAGAGTTTTCCAGCATATTTTATCTTCAAGAAGCGAAAACAAGATCAATGAGAAATGCAATCATTGGCGGAGCCTTCGATCCCGTCACGACCGGCCACACGGCAATTTCCAAGCCTATTTCTTGGATTATGGATCGTGTGGTTTTCATGCCTAGCAAATCACATGCTGACAAAACCATGACCGCCGCGAGTCATCGTTTGGCCATGCTGGATATTGCAACCGTGCAACTTGAATCAAATGTGTTCGTAGAATCCTTTGAATTGGACAATGATTTTGGTTGTCAGACATACGATGTTATGAATGCCATGAAAAAGCATTATCTTGGGGACGAACTATTTTTTGTTATGGGACAAGACGCCGCCGATAAAGTTCTATGGGAATGGCACAATGGTCGAAAGTTTATCGACGAAACTCGTTGCATAGTCATACCTCGTACCGGTTATTCGAGCGAAATCCCTGAAAAGGAACAATGGTATCGGATGCACGATCATACCTTCCTTGAAGATGTCGTATTAAGCCCTATAAGTTCGACCGCCGTTCGCCAACTACTCAAAAAAAGAGATGGTCGAGCTGCCGAGTTTTTGCATCCAGAAGTCTACGAGTATATTGTGAGAAATGAACTCTATTTATGAGCAAATGGTTTCCGCTTCATAGTCATACCCATTACAGTCTTTTGGATGGGTTGAGTCGGCCGAAAGATATCGCCGCGAGAATAGAAAAAGAAGGTTTCGCCGGCTGTGCAATCACTGACCATGGAAATGTGGCTGGTTGCATTCAATTCATGAAGGCGATGCAAAAAAAGAAATTAAAACCTATCTTGGGTTGCGAGTTCTATCTTTGTGCCGATTCGCCGACCGTTAAATCTGCTGAGAACAGGAAGCTATCTCATCTAGTCGTACTCGCTAAGAATCTCGATGGCTGGAAACAGCTTCTAGCCGCTACATCAGCTTCCAATCGAACAGATTATGTTTATTATCGTCCCAGGCTAAATCTGGAATCGTTAGCGGAATTCTGTAACGGCAACCTTATGTCTTTTTCCGGGCATATGGGAAGCGACATGGCTGACATTTTCTTTCTGGAACCTAAATTAGCCTATCGAGCTAAAACATTTGATGAGTGCAAACTTCTAGTCGATCCGGACTGGAAAGACAAAGCGATCAGATTGGCAAATTTCTACCAAGATGTTTTTGGGAAAGGAAATTTCTATCTGGAAGTGCAGTTGATTGATGTGAATAACCTACCAGCACAAGATTTGGTTACTCGCGGGCTGCGTTGGATTAGCCGGCAAACCGGAATTCCGTGCGTGGCGACCGCTGATAGCCATTATGTCAACAAGGCAGATGCGGCCGATCAACGTGTTTTGCTCTGTTCGGCTCTTCAGACGACTCTCAGCTCCGTCAATATGAAGCTGGCGAACGAGGAAGATGTCGGGCTAGGTGCGTTTTTTAAGAGCAACAACTACCATATTCCATCATATGCCGACATGATTGCGGTCGGTCACACGGAAGAGGAATTGGAAAACGCATGTAACATCGCGGCCCAATGCGAAGATTATAAACTGATCAGTCAACCGATCTTGCCTAAGTTTGAATGTCCGAATGGTATGTCGGCCGATGAATATCTCAGGCAACTATGTAGAGATGGTTGGAAATCAAAACTGAAGTTGCAACCTGATCAAGTCAATATCTATGCCGACAGAATCAAGCAAGAGCTAGGTATATTTCAGGAGGCGGGTCTCGCCGGCTACTTTCTTGTCGTGCAAGATTACATGAATTGGTGCCGGAACCAAGGCTGGTTGACGGGTCCGGGTCGCGGATCGGGAGCGGGTTGTTTAGTATCCTATCTGATCGGAATAACATCGATCGACCCAATTGAACATCAACTATTCTTTGAGCGATTCTACAACGCCGGCCGTAATACTGCTGATCGTGTATCTTTACCGGATATCGATTGCGATTTTCCTGTCTCCAAAAGGCCAGCCGTGATCGAATATATCCGGGAGAAGTATGGTCGCGAATATGTCTCTCAAATGGTGACAATTAGCCGAATGCAAGGTCGTGGAGCATTGAAAGATGTTTTACGGGTACACGATGCTTGCAGCTATGACGAAATGAATCGCATGACGGAATTTATTCCGGATGAAGCGGAAATCTCCGATCAACTTCAGGCTATTCGGGAAGCAAATGACGGCGAAGCTAGCATTATCCGTTGGGCATTAGAACACAATTCCGAACAACTGAAAGAATGGGCTGCACTTAACGACAAAGGGGAAGTTGTTGGGCAGATGGGGCCATACTTCGCTCAAGCGATCAGGCTAGAAGGCGTCAAACGTAGCCAAGGCAAACATGCCTCCGGTATTGTGATTTCCGCCGTTCCGTTATCGGAAGTCTGTCCGATGATTGCTGATAAGAGTTCAAACGATCTGGTCGCCGGAATGGAAATGAACGATCTGGAACTACTTGGGCATGTAAAATTCGATATTCTAGGCGTCTCGGTGCTCGACAAACTAATGGGCGTGAGCAGCCTATTACAAACAGGAAAATTTGAATGAACTATAGAACATATATCGTCTTCGATTTTGAGACCGGTGATAAAGATGTTTCAAAATTCGAAAATGATATGGGGTGTGAACCGGTTCAAATTGCGGCACTCGCTATCAATCCCAGAAATCTAACAATGGGAGCACATTTTGAATCGTTAATGCGACCGCTCCAACCGGAACTACTCCAAGATGAGGCTCTCGCAATAAATCACAAGACCAGAGAACAATTGGCCGCCGCTCCTCATCCGGAAGTCGTCTGGGGGGATTTTGCCACCTTCATCCAGCGATTTAACAGGAAGCCAGGAGATAATTTTCATGCTCCGGTAGCTTGTGGATATAACATTCGCGGATTCGATATGAGAATCGTAGAAAAGTTGTGTCAGAAATACGGGCCGGTCGATGCACGCTCGAACAAACAGGGTCTATTTAGCAACTTTATGTGTGTTGATCTGATGGATGATATTTTTCGTTTCACAGAAAATACAACGAAGCTGCCAAATATGCGATTGGACACCGTTCGCGATTGGATGGGAATGTCAAAAGAAAATGCCCACGATGCTCTGCAAGATGTGAGGGATACGGCCGCTATTATGATCAGATTCATGAAATTCTATCGAAATCTGTTTCTTAAAACTAATTTCGAAGGATGTTTTGCCAGTGCATCACACTAGTTTTCCATGCGGTTGCGAGTTTGAAATTATTGGATTTCAACCCGATGGAACGCCTCTCGTCAAATTCGACATGCATAGAATCCGTCATGACTGCGAAGCAACATGGGATTTGATATGTGCCGGATTTACAAAAGGGCTTTGGCAGATTGAATCAAATCTTGGCAAACATTGGACAAAAGAAATCAAGCCGAGAAGCCTCGATCATTTGTCGGCTGTGATTGCATTGGTTCGTCCCGGCTGTCTTAAAGCAATGATGAATGGTAAAAGTCTCACCAAACATTTTTCAGATCGAAAAAACGGGTTGGAAGAGATAACCTATTTACATCCTGTCCTCGAACCAATCCTCAAGAATACATTTGGTATCTTGACTTATCAGGAACAGGCAATGGCAATAGTCGTTGCTACGGCTAAGTTTACTTTAATGGAGGCCGATCAACTTCGAAAGGCTGCCGGTAAGAAATTAGCGGAAGAAATGGCTAAAGTCAAAACAATGTATTTGGAGAAAGCAAAGACGGCCGGCGTTGTCGATGAAAAGACAGCCGGCGAAATATTTGACTGGATTGAAAAATCTCAAAGGTATAGCTTCAATCGTAGCCATTCCATTTGCTATGCCGAGCTGGGCTATTGGTCGGCATATGCTAAACTTCACTTTCCACAACAATTTTACGCAAGTTGGCTTAATGGTGCCAAAGACAAAATTGATCCATATGAGGAAGTCAGTGATTTAGTTTCCGATGCCAAAGTTCGAGATGTCCCAATATTCCCTCCGGATTTCAAGACGACTGAGATTACTTTCCATTTGCACGAAAATGGCGTGCGATTTGGAATAGGAAATATAAAGAATGTAGGCGGAGCAGCCGTAACTAAAATTATCGATGGTATCGAAAATGTAATGAAGCCTCGGTGCGGCGAACCAGAAACCTGGACATGGTACGATTTCCTAACAGAGTTCTCCAATCATGTCACATCAACTGTGATTAAAAATCTTATTTTGGCCGGCGGTTTGAGTTCCTTCCGTTATCCCAGAACGGCAATGTTATTCGAGTTTGATAAGTGGCAGGATTTAACCGAGAAAGAACAGCTCTGGATTCAGAATCAGAGACCAAAGTTTAGCACTTTACGGGATGCATTAGAATCCTGCCAAAAACCGAAAAAAGAAGGCGGCGGGTGTGCCAACAAGAATAGGTCGGCAAAGCTTGCTGATCTGATCCTATCTATGGATACTCCGCCGTATGCTCTTGAAGATAGGCCGGATAAAGTGGCTTCCGACGAAGAGCAATTGCTAGGGGCGTCATTGACTTTTTCTCAGATTGATGCATGTGACACTCGACGAGCGACATGTACATGTCGGGAGTTTGTAGAAGGAAAAGATGGTTATTTGGTGCTTGGTGTTGAAATTGCTAGGATGCGAGTCTATCATACTAAGTCCGGCAAAGAACCCGGCCGCCCGATGGGCTTTCTGATAGTCAAAGACGCGACGGCATCAATCGATAACTGCGTCGTCTTTCCCGATACCTACGCCGAGTTTGAATCAAACTTGGTTGAAGGTAATACGGTTCTTATTCAAGTCGAACGGGATAAAACCCGAGATTCGCTTGTCATTAAAAAAGTCTGGCCGGCAGTCTAGGGGTTTATCATCGAAGATTTTCAATTAGTCCGCGATTTGCTCCACGAAAATGGTTATTCTGTGACTATTGAGCAACGATCTGGCGGCATTGTCGCATCTTTCCCTCGTAAGAGGATAGGCGACCAAGTGAATGAATGTGAGCGAAGTTATCGCATTCAGCAGACCAAGAAATCTGGCGTATTTATTAAGGAACCAGTAGGCGAAGCCTTTATTGAGATTCCTTTGTACGCCGCTCGTATAGCAGTTTGGGCGGATATTTTTTATTGTCTACAAGAATTGAAATACGACTTAAGATTTTTGCGGCTGATCAAACAGGATGGCTCGGACATTTCCGAGAGTTATGATTTTTTTAGTTTGTTACCTAAATTGCGGAGGAAGGCAGAACGAGACCTTGAATCAAGCCTAACAGAACTTTTTATCGAAGCCTATACGGCTAATTTCAACCCGTTTTATCAAGAGCTTGCCGACAAGCAACAGGTTGGAGAAGGTTATAAACATCTAGCATCTTTTTTTAGTAGGAACGTTAATGAACGTTAATGAAGTGTATCTTGGCGGCAATTTTGTCCGCGATCCCGAACTCCGAGAACTTCCGTCTTCGTCTTGCGTGGTTAATTTTACCATTGCTAACGATCAATATTTCACCACAGCTAAGGGTGAAAAGAAAAAAGACACCACATTCATCGATTGTGAGGCTTGGGATACTGGAGCTGAAACAATTGCCAAGCATTTCAAGAAGGGTAGCAAAATTCTTGTCCGTGGCCGCCTGAAAATGGACTCTTGGACCGACAAGACGACTGGCGACAAACGATCAAAACTGAAACTCCGTGTGGAACGCTTTTGGTTTGTCGAGAGCAACCGCACCCCCGAGGATGTTTCGGCCGACGAGCCTGCCGCCGACGAACCGGTTGCGGTCGCTGCGGCTGCTAGTTCTGGCGACGATATCCCGTTCTAACACACAATGCCTGATAAAACTCTGAGCGAGTCTGAAGACCGTCTTGTCCGACAACACCTCGGCTTGGCGGTCTTTCAGGCCCGCTCATTTTCAAATACGGGTGTTACGGATACAGACGATTACATTCAAGATGCCGCAATTGGTTTACTGAAAGCAATCCGCACTTACGATCCGAAACGCGGCTCTTTTGCTACTTACGCCCGTAGTATTATGCACAACGAAATTATGAGCGATATTCGGAAGTTTGATCGTAATGCTGAGTCTCTCAACGTAGATGTCGCGGCCTCGTCGCCTCAATCAAAGTTGACGGAATTTCTGCCAAATCTCGATCCTTACGAGTATGCCACGGTATGTATGCGAAGCCTCGGTTTTACAAATCGAGAAATCGCTAATACGCTGGAATTTTCTAAGGAATGGATTCGGCGACTTTTTCGATCGGCGGTCCAGAAAATAAGAGACGCTAATAAGTGAACAGAAAGAAACGAATTTTGATGGTGGGAGAATCTTCCCATCTGAGCACGGGTTATGGAGTCTATGCACGAAATGTATTGTCACGACTTCATGCGACCGGCAAATATGATATAGCAGAATTGGCCTGCTATGCTCATTTTTCGATGCCTGAACTTCAAAATGTTCCTTGGCGAGTCTATGGCAATTTGCCAAGCGGAAACGATAAAGCTGAAATTGATCGATACAATCCGGATGCTTATCC
>Ga0070679_100000362_pt1 | contig 38683 bp, 37 predicted proteins | sample KBSC63BmetaG_FD_65652 | JGI IMG/M metagenome (GOLD analysis project Ga0070679, IMG submission 65652) | Corn rhizosphere microbial communities from Kellogg Biological Station, Michigan, USA - KBS C6-3B metaG | ecosystem: Host-associated > Plants > Roots > Rhizosphere | place: USA: Michigan... | reverse complement strand
CGCCCGTACTCGTCGACGACCACCGAGAGCGAGGTGCGCTGGACCTGGAGATCATGGAGCAGGTCGTCGAGCGGACGGGTCTCGGGCACGATCACGGCGTCGCGCACGGCCGGAGCGATCTCGGCCTCCGGACCGTCGCTCATGTAGAGCCGGGCGAGGCTGTTGTTGTGGACGATCCCTTTGACCCGGTCGGGATTCTCGTCCTCGATCACGACCAGGCGCGTGTGACCGGAGGTGACGCAGCGCCGCAGCGCCGTCTCCACAGCCTCGGAGGAATCGACCGTGACGACCGCCGGGATCGGCGTCATCACCTCGCGCGCCTCCTGCTCGTGCAGGTGAAAGACGCCGCCGAGCATCCCCGCCTCGCCGGGGTCAAGGGTGCCGCCAATTCGAGAGCTATCGATGATCTGCTTCAGGTCCTCGGCGGTGTGCTTCTCTTCAATATCGGTCGGGTCGACCCCGAAGAGGCGGACGATCGCGTTGGAAAGGGCGCTGAGGGCGAAGATCACCGGCGCCGTCGCGGTGCGAAACCAGTTGAGCGGGCGAGCGACACGGCGGGCGGTGCGCTCTGCGTGGGCGATCGCAAGCATCTTCGGCACCTGCTCGCCGATGCTGATGTGGATGGCGGTGACGATGGCGAAGGCGATCGTCACCGATAGCCCCACAGCGACGCCGTGAGAGAGGCCGCCGAAGATCGGTTCGAGCAGAACCGCCAGCGAGGGCTCGCCGAGGAAGCCGATACCGATCGAGGCCATAGTCACGCCGATCTGACAGGCGGAGAGCGACTCGTCGATCTTGTCGAGCTGCTCGACCACCTCCTCGGCGCCGCTTTCGCCTTCCTCGGCCAGCTGTTCGACCTTGCCACGCCGGCTGCGTACCAGGGCGAACTCGGCAGCAACGAAGAAGCCGTTAATCGCGACCAGCAGCAGAAGCAGGACGAGCAGCAGGGCGCTCATCGTCTATTTGGCCCGGTACTTCGGGGGAGGTCGTCGTCGGCCATTCGGCGTAGGCAATATAGCCATCCGCCCCGCGGAGCCGGTGATAACTGAGATATTGACCTTCGGATGCGGATCGCAAGCCTCGTTCCCTCAGCAACCGAGATGCTCTATGCACTCGGGCTCGGCGACAGCGTCGTCGCCGTCACGCATGAGTGCGACTACCCGCCCGCGGCGAGTTCGCTCCCCCACCTGACCAAGACCGTGCTGCCGGCCGGCCTCAGCGCCGCCGAGATCGACCGCACCGTGAAGGCGAGGCTGGCCGAGGGACAGGCGCTGTATGAGCTCGATGAGGAATTGCTCGCCAAGGTCGCGCCCGACTTGATCGTTACCCAGGCTATCTGCGCCGTGTGCGCGGTCTCCTACGAGGACGTACTCGAGGTCGCGGCTCGACTGCCGGGCAAGCCCGGCGTCCTGCAACAGGACCCGAGCACGCTGGGTGAGATGCTCGAGGACGTGATCCGCCTCGGCGAGGCGGCCGGGATCCCGCGCCAGGCGCACGAGCTGCGCGGTGAGCTCGAGGGCCGGCTCGCCACCGTGCGCGCCGAGGTCGCCGGAGCGACGCTGCCGCGAGTAATCGCCCTGGAGTGGCTCGACCCCCCTTACGTCGGCGGGCACTGGATCCCCGAGATGATCTCGATCGCCGGCGGCGAAGACGTCGCCGGCCCGCCGGGGTTGAAGTCACCGGAGGTCTCCTGGGGCGAGCTCTCCGGGCTCAATCCCGACGTGGCGATCGCGATGCCCTGTGGCTGGTACGTGGAGGACTCGCGCGCCCAGGCGCTCGCCTACTGGGACCAGATCGAGCAGCTCGGAGCGCAGCGGGTCTTCGCGGTCGACGCCGCCTCGACCTTCTCGCGCCCCGGCCCCCGCCTGATCGACGGTGTCGAGCTGCTCGGCCACCTGCTGCACCCCGACCTGGTCGACCCACCCGGCAATATCGGCTTCGCCGAGGTGCGCGCGCCCAGCGTCTGGCGCGGCGCCGGTGGCTGAGCCTCAGGCGACGGCGATCGCGCCGATCACGGCGACGATGCCGAGCGCCGTCATCGCCGTCATCTCGGCCGCAAAGTGACGCCGGCCGAGCATGCCGCGCTCGCCGGCGATCACCAGCAGTGCGCAGAGCAATCCCGCGGCAAGACCGCCGAGATGGGCGCCGAGGCTGATCCCGCGCACCCCGAGGCTGAAGGCCAGATTGATCACGATCAAGACGCCGACCGATGAGGCCAGCGCGTCGACGCCGCGGCCACGGGCAATCACGAAAGTCGCGGCAAGCACTCCGAACACTGCTCCGGAGGCGCCAAGGGTGAGGCTGTCGGGCGTGGCGAGGAGCGCGCCAAACGACCCGGCGAGCAGCGAGATGAAGTAGATGGCGAGGAAGCGTGGCGTGCCGATGCCCGGCTCCAGGATGCGGCCGAGGAAGAACAGCAGAAGCATGTTGCCGCCGATGTGCCAGAGGCTGGCGTGAAGAAAGCCGCTGGTGATTAGCCGGTACCACTCGCCTTCGGCGACCGATGGCCCGTAGAGGGCGAATTCGCCGACCAGCGAACTGCCGGAGATTTCGAACCCACCGTGCCCGGATGCGATCTCGGCCAGGTAGACGACGACGTTGAGCGCGATCAGCACGAACGTCGCCGGCGCTGTTGTCAGCAGCGACGCCTCACCAACCCCCCGCACGACCTTCGTGCGGTGGCTGGCGCACTCCGGGCAGCGCATGCCAACCGGAGTCGGGGTCATGCAATCAGGGCAAATCGGCCGCCCGCAGGAAGAGCAGGAAACGGCGGTCTCGCGATTGGGATGCCGGTAACAAGTCTCAGCCACGGGGATGAGCAGCCTACAATCGCCGCCGATGGACGGACCCAGCCCAGCCCGCCTCTATGCCACCGCGGTCGGCGCGGCGCTCGTTGTGTTCGGCATCGTCGGCTTCTTCTACAGCGCCTCCTTCGGCTCCCCCGGCGAGATCAGGGAGGTCTTCGGCGCCTTTGCCGTCAACGGCTGGGGCAACGTCCTGCACGTCCTCACCGGCGTGCTCGGCCTCCTCGCCGCCGACTACGCCTCGCGCCGTTACTCGCTCTGGCTCGGCGCTTTCTACATCGGCCTCGCCCTCTGGGGCTTCACGATCGGCAGCGGCGAGGCGATCCTCAGCTTCCTGCCGGTGAACGGCGCCGACAACCTCCTGCACCTCGCCCTCGGCGTCCTCGGCGTGCTCGCCGCCCTGGGCACCCCGGTTGCGAAGAGAAAGACGAAGGAGAAGGACTCCCCCGTTACGGCTTGATCCGGCGGCTCAGCGAGCGCAGGCCTCCCTTGGCCTGCTGTTTCCCCCGCCGCCGCAGCTCCATCACCACTAGCGCCCCCGCCGCGGCGCCACCAGCACCCACGGCAACAACAGGGCGGACCCAGTTGCGGGGGTCGCGCAGGGCGCGCAGCTCGCTCTCGGAGAGCTCCTCAGCCCACTGCGAGAGCTCCTCGGCGGCGGCCTGCGTGACCGCCGCCAGGGTGTCCTCGACCCGACCAGAGAGCCGCTCCGGCGGCTCGAGCGGCCGCAGCGCATCGGAGAGCAGGAGCTCGACGTCCCAGTTGCCGGCCAAGCCGGCGCCGGACTCACTCATCGCCCATCTCCTCTTGCAGCTGCTTGATCGCGCGATGAATCAGCACCTTGGTAGCGCCGTCGCTGCGCCCCAGAGCACGGGCGATCTCGCGGTTGTCCATGCCGAGCGCGAAGCGCATAATCAGCGCGTCGCGGCGATCGTCCGGCAGGTTCTCGAGATGGGCCATCACCTGGCGCAACTCCTCGCGCCCCTCGGCAATCGCCTCGGTGCCGTGGCGCGCCGCGATCGGGTCGGCCACCTCGAGCGAGGTCTGCGGCCGGCGCGAGCGGTCGCGGTAGTAGTTGGAGGCGAGGTTGTGGGCGATGCGAATCAACCAGGGCCGCAGTGGCCGCCCGTCGGACTCGCGCCGCGCCCGGTCGAAGTGCCGGTAGGCCTGCAGAAAAGCCTGCTCGGTGAGGTCCTCGGCGTCGTGCTGGTTGCCGACCCGGTAGTAGGCGTAGGAATAGACGTCGCGCAGGTGGGCCCGGTAGAGGTCCTCGAAGGCACGATCGAGTTCCGCCTTGGCGGCGGGGTCGAGGCCGGCGGGCTCGACGTTCTCCTTGGCTTCGGCCATCAGACCACTTCGCGCTTTGTTCGTTCGCGCGCATCATCACCGGCGATCTCGCTCACTCGCGCCGCGCTCATAGGGCAAGCCTATTGCCATCAGGCAGCCTTCCTGGATCGCTCGACGCGACGCAGTCCCGCCACCCAGGTCTCGGCGTCGATCTCACCGCGAATCAGGGCGGCCAATCCTGAGAGCGCCGCGGCTCTTCCGCCGCCGGCCGAGGTTGCCTCAGCCAACAGTGGTACCGCGTCGAGGCCCTCTGAGGCCTGGCCGATCTTGGCCGGAATCTCCGCCGCGAGCGTGCCCCGCCCGAGCAGCTCGCCGGCGCGGCGGTTGCGCCCGGTGGGCGCCATCACGGTGGCGGTCAGATCGCCGACGCCGGCCAGCCCCGAGAAGGTGCCGAGCTCGGCGCCGCGCTGGATCGCGTGATCGATGCACTCGCTCCAGACTTGGGCGGCGGCAATTCCGGCCGCGTTCAGTCCATGCGGCTCCGCCGCCGCCGCCGCGAGCGCGGCGGCGTTCTTGGCCGCCCCGGCCATCTCGACACCGGTGATGTCGGGGGAGCGCTCGCAAATCAGGCCGGCGCGGTCAAAGACGGCCCCGAGCTGTTTGCGCAGGTCGAGGTCAGCCGAGCCGAGCACCAGAGCCGCCGAGCCGGAAACGGCCTCGCGGGCGTGAGCCGGCCCGCCGAGACAGGCGATCGCCCGGGCGCGCACCCGCTCGCCAACGTATTCGGCCGGCAACTGGCCGAGCGGTGCTATCAGGCCCTTGGTCAGCAGCAACATCGCCGCGCGCGAGCCGATCTGATCGGCGATCGTGCCAACCGCCTGCGGCAGTGAGCCGGAGGGGATCGCCAGGCAGATGAGGTCAAGCCCGGCCAACTCGACTTCGGAGGCCTGCCGCACACGGACCGAATCCGGTAGGCGAACGCCCTTCAGGTAGCGGCAGTTCTCACCCGCCTCCTCGATCTCAGCGGCGTGGCTGGCGCTGCGCGTCGCGAGCTGAACCTCGAGCCCGCCGCGGGCGAGCAGGACAGCGACCGCGGTGCCCCAGCTGCCGGCGCCGATCACCGCGGCGCGGCGCATCGGTGGCAGGCCACCGAGGTCCTCCCACTGCAGCTCGATGTTGGGCCAGATCCGCGCCGTGACCGTGGTCGCGAGCCCACGCGAAGGATCCTCGGCCCGAGGGAAGGTCAGTGCCCTGCCCAGCCGGACCTTGACCTTGCGGGGGCGGATGCGCCAACCGCGGCGCACGTGTTCGGTGCCGAGCACGGCCGCCGGGATCACCGGAGCGCCGGTCTGCAGGGCCAGCCGCCCGACGCCGCGCTTGGGCTCGCCCAGGGAGCCACTGCGGATGCGGGTGCCCTCGGGGAAGATGCAGACCGCGCCGCCGCGTTCGACCAGCAGCCGCGCCGTCTCCATCGCGTCCTCGTCGGACTCGCCGCGGCGGATCGGGAAGGCGCCAAAGCGCGAGAGGATCCAGCCCTGCCAGCGGCGCTCGAAGAGCTCGACCTTGGCGACGTAGTTCATCGGCCGCCGCCAGGGCAGGGCGCCGCCAATCGCGAAGGGGTCGAGAAAGCTGCGGTGGTTGGCAGCGACGATCAAACCGCCCTTGAGCCGGGCGTGCTCGCGGCCGGCGCGGACGTAGCGGAAGTAGGTCAGGAAGAAGGGCGTCATGAAGATGCGCGCCAGGATGTAGAGGACCGGATTGACGCCGTGCTTGCGCGTGTACTGGTGGTACGCCTGGAGGCGATCGGGGGTCACGCGTAGCGCTACACGGGCGAGGGGGATCGGTTACCCGATCAAAGATGGTTGTGTCGCGAGCCGGGGTCCCTCCCCAGAAAACCGTCCGGCCTGCACGCCTCGTGCTGCGTGGCCGGGGTGCTCCCAAAGCTTTCTGGGGAGGGACCCCGGCTCCCTACCAAGCGTCTTCGATCAACGACTCCAGCTCGTCGCGCGTAGGGGGTTGCGGCGAAAAGGCCAGCTCCGGGCGGAGCAGCATCGCGTCCAGGGCTTCGGGAAGCTTGGTTCGGTCGGCGCCTTGAGCGCCCAGGCCGGGTGGGTTGCCGCCTAGTTCGAGGATTCGGGATTCGATCCGGTCGGGAGAAGTTCCGACCGCGGCGGCGAGGGGCTCCAGGCCGTCAGGGGCGCGCGATGCCATGAAAGACACTGCTCGGGGCAGGATCGCCGCGTTTACGCCGGCGTGGGTGGCGCCGCAGATCCTCACCAGGGTCTGGCAGATGACGTGGTGGAGGGAGAAGGCGCCGGAGTCGATCGCGTAGCCGCAGAGGATCGAGCCCTGGGCGAGGGCGGCGCGGTTGCGCGCGGCGGGGTCTTCGTCGAGGGAGGTGGCGATCAGCTCGGCGCCGCGCAGGGCGGTCATGCGGGAGACCGGGTTGGCGAAAGGGGTGTAGAGGGAGTCGGCGCCGTGCGCGAGGGCGTTCATCGAGCTGGCGCGGAGCTCGGGCTCGGGGGCGCTGGTCATCGCCTCGGGGTCGGCGATCACCAGCGCCGGGCGGACGAGGGAGCGGACCCGGTCCTCCGCGCCGGCGGGCAGGCGGTGGATGCCGGTCATCTCGGCGCCGGACATCGTGGTCGGGATCGCCACGACGGTGGCTCCCGTCACCGCGGCGATCGCCTTGGCGGTGTCGATCGTCCGACCGCCCCCTAGCGCGACGAGGTTCGGTGAGCGCGCCGCGTCGAGCAGCGCCGCAGCTGTCTCGGGGACCGCGGCCGCTGGATCGGCGGGCGGCAGCTCGTGCACCGCGGCCGCGGCACCAGCGAGTTCGGCACCGGTATTCAGGTGTCGGGCGGTGCTCAGCAGCTCGAACCGCTCAACACCATGCTCGCCGAGCAGCTTCGGCGCCGCCGCGACGCCCCCCGCTTCAAAGACGACTGTGCGGCCGGCGTCGCGCCAGACGAAATTCACGCCGCCTCCCCTGATCCCACTCCCTCGCGCTAATTACCACCGGCGATCTCGCTCGGTCGTTTCCGCGTCCGAGGGCGGCTTTCCTCTCACGAACGCGGATTTGTGACGGGGCGCAGGTTCGGTTCGACCTCCGCCCGCAGGTGCTCGTAGTCGGGCGGGAGCGAGAGCTTCTCGCCCAGGTGCTCCAGGGGCTCGTCGACCGTGAAGCCTGGCCCCAGGGTGGCGATCTCGAAGAGGACCCCGCTCGGCTCACGGAAGTAGATCGAGCGGAAGTAGAAGCGATCGATCACAGGGGTCGGCTGGGCACCGCCGGCGATCGCCCGCTGGCGCCACTCCTCGTGCTCGTCGATGGTCGAGGCCCAAGCGACGTGGTGAACGCTGCCGGCGCCCTGAAGCGAGCGCTCTTCTGGCGGCTCTTCGTAGACGTAGAGGCCGCCGCGACTGGAGCCGCGGGCTTCCCAGCTGTGCTCGTCAATCGGCTCGAACTCGAGTGACTCGAGCAAGGTGCGGCTTGCCTCGGATGCGGAGCTGTAAGCGCAAACGGCGTGGAAGCCACGCAGCGCCAGCTCAGCCGGGACCTCGGGGTGGTCGGCGATCAGCGGCTCGTCGGAGACCTCAACCACGGCAAGCTCGTGGGCGAGGCCCTCTGGGTCGGCGAAGCGCAGCCCTCCCCCGGCCCGCTCGGAGGAGACCCCCTTGGCGGCGAGGCGCCCCTCCCAAAAGTCGAGCGCGGCGTGCGATGCGACGCGCCAGACGATGCGGTGCACGTCGCCGTCGCCCGCCCGTCCCGGCGGCACGCCGGGGAACTCGAAGAAGGTGAGGTCGGAGCCGGCGCTGCCCCTCTCGTCGGCGAAGAAGAGGTGGTAGACGGTGGGGTTGTCCTGGTTGACCGTCTTCTTGACCAGGCGCAAGCCCAGTACTCCCGTGTAGAAATCGACGTTGCGCTGCGCGTCCGCGGTAATCGCGGTGATGTGGTGAATGCCCTCAAGCTTCATGGGTCACGTATACCATCACGCCGATGAGCCGCGGACGCCGACGCCTGGTGAGAGCGCTGATCGTGCTCGGCTCGTTGCTCGCCTTCCTCAGCGTTTTCGCGATCTGGACTGAGCGCCAGGCGCTCGACACCGGCGAGTGGGTCAAGACCAGCGGCCGCTTGATCCAAAACCCGAAGATCCGCGAAGCGGTTAGCAAATACCTGATCGACCAACTTTACGAAAACGTCAACGTCGAAAAGGAACTGAGCGAAAAGCTCCCCGGAGACACCAAGGAACTGGCCGGACCAATCTCCGGTGGCCTGCGCCAAGTCGCCGGCAGCGGGGCCGAAAAGGTGTTGGAAAGCTCGACCGCCCAGGAACTGTGGAAGAGCGCCAACAAAACGACCCACGAACAGCTGCTCGAAGTCCTGGAAGAAAAGGAAGGGACGCTGGCGACCGAAGAAGGCAAGGTCAGCCTCAACCTCGGCAGCCTCGCGACCAACATCGCCGATCAGGTCGGGATCAACGCGAACCTCGAAGACGCGGGCCAGATCACGATCCTGCGCTCCGATCAGCTGAAGACCGCGCAGGACATCGTCGTCGCGATCAAGGGCCTGGCGCTGATTCTCTCCCTGCTCACCTTTCTTTGCTTCGGCCTCGCCATCTACCTCTCGCGCGATAGCCGCTGGGTGACGGTCCTCTACTGCGGCATCGGCCTGATCGCGGCAGGCTTCGCGGTGATCGTCTTCCGCGAGGTCGCCGGTGGCATCGTCGTCGGCCAACTGGTCGAAGAAGAGAGCGTCAAGCCGGCGGCTGAAGCCGCCTGGTCGATCGGCACCTCGCTGATGACCAGCATCGCCACCACCGTGATCATCATTGGCGTGCTCTTCGGGATCGCCGGTTGGCTCGCCTCGCCGACCGGCTCGGCCCGCTCGACCCGGCGCGCGATCGCCCCGCCCCTGCGCGAGTACCCCGCCTACGTCTACGCCGGCCTGGCGATCCTCGTCGGCATCTACCTCCTCGCGGGACCGACTCAGAACCTGCGCTCCTTCCTCACCACGCTGGTGATCGCCGGCCTCGCCGCCTTCGGCATCCACGAGCTGCGCAAACAGACCGCCGAGGAATTCCCCGGTGCCAGCTACGGCGATGTGGTCGGCCGCACCAGAGACATGGTGGTGGGAGCGGTCAAAGACGCCAACCTGGGCGAGCGAGCAGCCAAGCTGCGCCTGCCAGAGATGCGCAAGCCAGAGGGTGGTGGCGGCAGTGGGGCGCCAACCACCACGACGCCGATCGACGATGAGGACGCGCGACTCGCCCGCCTCGAGCGACTGGCCTCGTTGCACGAGAAAGGCATCCTCACCGACGAGGAGTTCGCGACTGAGAAGGCGCGGGTGCTCGGCACCTCCGGGCAGAGCAGCTGAGCGAAGAGCCCGCCTCCGGAATCGAACCGGAAACCTCCTGATTACAAATCAGGTGCTCTGCCAATTGAGCTAGGCGGGCAGGCAGACCGATATTCGCTGTTCAGCGTACGCGCTCTCCTGAGCTGACGCAGTCTGTGAGGAGCGGTGCGGTCGCTCCTCCAGAGGCTCAGGGAACCACACTTCAAAGCTCGGGAGCAACCGCTGCGCAACGGCCTTCAGGAGAGGGCCACCCGTTGAGCCAGCGCACTGTGTAATCGTCACCCTGTGAACGTGACTTTTCGGTTCCTCGAGCCCGACGAGGGGGCGGTGTTGAGCGAGGCGATCGAGGCTGCTTACGGGGACAGCTACGACGTGCGCTGGGTCTATGACATCGCCGAGGTCTCGGCGCGGCTGGCGGCCGGTACCTACGTCGCCTGCGTGGCCGAGACCGAGGAAGGAGAGCTGCTCTGCCATGAGGGGATGAGCCTGGGCGCGGCGGGGGACGCCGTCGGGCACTCGGGTCAGGCGGTGACGATGCCGGCGGCGCGGGGACAGCACCTCTTCACCAAGACCAAGCGCTTTCTGATGGATTGGGCGACGCAGCAGGGGCTGGCCGGGATGTACAGCGAGGCGACCGCGGCCCACCCCTATAGCCAGCGCGCCAACATCGAGCTCGGCGCCCACGAGACCGGCTTCCTGCTCGGCTGGATCCCGGCCTCGGTCTCAAATGACGCCGCCGCGCGCGAACGACGCGGGCGTCAGTCAGCCGCGCTTTTCTACACCAAGCTCAACGACGGACACGAGCGGCCGGTCTACGCCCCCGAGCGCCACCACGAGATCGTCGCGCAGACCATCGACCTGTGCGGGCTGAGGGGAGCGCTCACCGCGGTCCCCGCCGATGCCGAGCTGGCAGAGCGCAGCGAGTTGCACGTTGCCGTCGATCGGGACCACAACCTGGCGCTGATTACCGTACATGTCCCCGGCGCCGATCTGGAGGCAGTGGTTGCGGCGGAGCGGCACCACCTCTTCCACCGTGTCTGCCTCGACGCGATCTACCTGGACCTACCGCTGGATCTCCCCGCCACCGCCCTCGTCGCCGACCACCTTGAGGCGCTCGGCGTCTCCTACTCGGGGGTCTTCCCCAACAGCCGTTGCGACGGCGACGTGCTGCGCATGCAGTCCCTGCACCGTGTGCGGATCAAGGCCGACGACGTCTCCGTCGCCTCCGAGCACGGCCGTGAGCTGCTCGAGTACGTCCTCGCCGACTTGCCCTAGTTGAGGGTCTCGCGCGAAGCGAGGTGAGCGCCAACCTTGCGCTTGACCCGCTGCAGGGCGTTGTCGACGGTCTTGGTGTCGCACTCGAGCCGCTCGGCCGTCGCCTCATAGGAGTGGCCGTCGAGATAGAGCGAGAGCACTCGGCTCTCAAGGTCTGAAAGAACGCCCGAGACGCCGGAGAGGCAGGAGACGAGGCTGTCGAGCTCTTCGGAGGCGATCACCTGGTTGACCGGATCATGCACAGTGGGGCCAGGCAGGATCTCGTCGAGGGTCGTATCGGAATCGCCGGCCGCCGCTGGAGTCTGACTGAAGGAGACGTACTGGTTGAGCGGGGTGTGCTTGTTGCGGGTCGCCGTCTTTACCGCGGTGATGATCTGGCGGGTGATGCAGAGCTCGGCGAAGTTACGGAAGCTCGACTCGCGGTCGGTGCGGTAGTCACGGATCGCCTTGTAGAGGCCGAGCAGACCTTCCTGGATCAGGTCGTCGGCCTCACCGCCGAGAAGAAAGTACGAGGAGGCCTTGAGGCGAACAAAGCCGCGGTAGCGGCGAACGATCGCGTCGTAGGCGTCGGTGCGCCCGTCCTTCGCGAGAGCCACCAGATAGTGGTCATCAAGCTCAGGTTGAAGGTCAGCGTCGGCCGGTTTGAGCGAGCCGTTGAGACGGCCCGAGGGAAGCTGCATTTCCTGGGTGGGCGAAGATAGAGCCACAGATCCTTCTCCTTGAATGAAGGGTCGTGGCGCCTTACCTCCCCTGGCGGCGCCTCAATATGGACTGGGTCTCTCAGACTCAAGCTGAGGTTTAACCCTTGTTGGGCGGGTAGTTTACGGTTGCGCGGTGTTCTGTCAACCCCGAACTTAGGTTCGTGCAAACGCCGTTGCAGTTGTTAGCGCTGCCGGACGGCCTCGAAGAGCAGCGCCGCGGCGGCGGCCGAGACGTTGAGCGACTCGATCCTGCCCCGCTGCGGCAGGGCGATAAGGCCATCGCAGGCGGAGGCGACGCGCGGGCGCAGGCCCTTGCCCTCTCCACCCATGACCAGTACGGTCGGCCCGCTCAGGTCCACGTCCCATGGCGCCTGCTCTGCCTCGGCGTCGGCTCCCCAAATCCAGAAACCGGCGCCCTTCGCTTCGCCGAGCCAATCGGCAAGGTTGCGGGCATGTGCGATCGGCAGATGCTCCACCGCTCCCGCCGAGGCCTTGCAAGTGACAGCGGTCACCGCAGCCGAGCGGCGCTCGGGAATAACAAGCCCTGCCGCCCCCGCCGCCTCAGCCGAACGCACGACCGCGCCGAGGTTGCGCGGGTCCTGAACCTGGTCCAGCGCGATCAACAGCGCGTTCTCGGCCCGCAGCAACTCCGCGGCGCCGGCATAGGGATACGGCTCGACCTCGGCCACGACTCCTTGGTGGTCCGGCGACCCACACAGTCGCTCCAACTCCCCAGGCGGAGTCTCAGGAGCCCGCCAGACCCGCAGAACCCTGCGCCTCCCCCGCTCCGCCTCGGCGACAGGCTGCTTGCCGTAGATGATCTGCGACGCCATCAGGCCTTCGGCACGAGCTTCGCCCCCTCGGCCGAGTCCCGCACCTCCCAGCCGAGCTCGGCGAGCCGGCTCCGGATCTCATCCGCCCGAGCAAAATCCTTTACCGCCCGAGCAGCTTGCCGCTCCTCGAGAAGTTTCTCTGCTTCCTCGTCGGCCTCAGCTCCCTGATCCGGCTTGGTGAGGGAGCTGAGGCCGACGAGCGCCAGCATTACCGCCAGAGCATCAGCAGCTCCCGGGACCTCGTCCCGGTTCGCTTCTGCCACCAGCTCAAACACCTCGGCCATGGCTTTGGGAGTGTTGAAGTCATCGGCGAGTGCCTCCCTGAAGCTCTCCACCCGGGAGATGCTTGCGTCGAGCGAGGCGTCGGGGGAGGGTCCCCGGGAACTCCCGGCGAAGCCGGCCCGGGGACCCTCCTCCGACGCCTCGCCCACCGGATGCTTTCGAAAGAAGTTCCTCAGCCGCTCAACCTGCGCCACCGCTTCATCCATCTGCTCCGGCCCGAAGGCCAGCGGCTGCCGGTAGTGCCCGGAGATCAGATACGCGACCACAGCCTCAGATCCGTACTGATCCAACGCCTCGCTGAGTTGAAAGATGTTCCCCTCGGACTTCGACATCTTCTCCGCATCCGTCTCGACCATCCCGTTGTGCATCCAGACTCGCGCGAATGGCCGACCCGCCGCCTCGGACTGGGCGATCTCGTTCTCGTGGTGGGGAAAGACCAGGTCCGAGCCACCGCCGTGAATCGCGAAGGACGGTCCCAGTTCGGCCTCGGCCATCGCCGAGCACTCGATGTGCCAGCCGGGACGGCCTCGACCCCAAGGCGAGTCCCAGGAGGTGTCCTCGCCGGGCTTGTGGGCCTTCCAGAGAGCGAAGTCGAGCGGATCCTCCTTCAGCGAGGCCGAGCCGGCCTCCTCGCCCTGGTCCATGTCCTCGGGGCGGCGATTGGAGAGCTTGCCGTAGGGACCGAAACTGCGCACGCGGAAGTAGACGTCGCCACCGGACTCGTAGGCGTGACCGCTCCCAACCAGATCGGAGATCAACGCGACGATGCTGCCGATCGTCTCCGTCGCCAGCGGCTCCGCGTCCGGTCTCCCCAGTCCGAGCCGGGCCGTGTCCTCGAAGTAGGCACGGGTCATCCGCGCGGCATAGGTCCCCGACTCCTCGCCCACTTCGCCGGCGGCGAGGTAGATCTTGTCGTTGATGTCGGTGACGTTGACGACCAGCTTCGTCGAGTACCCCTCCGACTTCAGGAACCGAGCGAGCAGGGAAAAGACGACGAACGGACGCGCGTTGCCGATGTGGATGCGACTGTAGACGGTCGGGCCGCAGGCGTAGATGCCGATCTCACCGGTCGGGTCGAGAGGGACGAGATCTCCCGTCAGCGTGTCTCTGATCCGCACCGCTCGCATCGGGCGGATGCTAAAGAGGTCTAGAAGGTGCGGTAGCCGGACCCCGAGGGGGCGGCCTCACGGCGCCGCTCCCAGGAGGGCGCGGTCTTGTCCGCCGCGGCGAGGACCTCGCGACGCGCCCGCGAGGCACTCGCCCTGATCTCGTCCTCGGCGGCACGCCTGACGCGGTCCTCGCGTTGCTCGGCCTGGGCACGAATGCGATCCGACTCGGCTTTGAGCGCCTCCTCTGCGCGCGCCCGCGCCATCTCGACCGCCTCGCCTTCGACCTTCTCGACCAAGGAACGCACCCGCTCGTCGGCCTCGCGGCGCACCTCCTCGGTGCCCTGCATCACCCGCTCCTCGATCTCGGTCTCGAGCTTGACGGCGAGCTGGTGCGCCTCGGCCGCGGCGGCCTCGGCTTCGACCGCGCGCTGCTCGGCGGCAGCGACCCGCTGATCGGCCTCGAGCTTGGCCCGATCAAGCGCCTCTTCGTGCAGCTTGGCATCGCGTGCTTCCACCTGCTTGACGGCAGCGGCGACCGCGCGCTTGGACTCGGCCCGAGCCTCGCTCAGCTTGGTGGCGATGGCCTGGCGCTCAGCTTCGGCCTGGCGCTGGCTCTGCTCGAAGCTCTGCTCGGCGCGGTCGCGGGCGGCCTCAGCTCGCATCGCGCGCGCCTCGGCCTCTTTACGGCGCTCGCGCTCAACCTTGATCCGCGACTTGCCTTCCTCGCCGAGCTTGCGCACGGCGGCCATCGCCTTAGCCTTCAACTCGCCTCGCAGCTCCTCGCTGCGAGCCTCGGCCGTGGCAACACGCTCCTCGCTGACCCGCACCCACTCAAGCGCCTGCCTGGCGGTCTCATGCAGCTCCTCGCGTGCCGCCCCCACCGCCTTCAACTGCGTCGCCGCTTCACCCATTGAGCGGCAACCTACTACCGCCATCGGCGGCCCCGCTACCCCCGTTACGCGCAAAAGCACGCAATTAGCGCGCTGGCCGGAGGGCCTGGGAGTCGGTCCCGGTAGGGGTGGAGCGTCTTGCACTTTTTGGGCGCTGACCTTGCGGCGTCAGCAGATCCCGTCACATCCAAAAAGTTAAGCGGAACCCCTACCGGGACCGACTCTGAGCCTCCCGCTCGTGCAACTCCCGCTTGAGAACCTTCCCCGTCGCGTTGCGCGGCAGCTCGTCGAGGAACTCGAATTCGCGCGGTGCCTTGTAAGCCGCGAGATTAGCCTTGACATGGGCCTTGAGCTCTTCGGCTGAAACCTCAGCCTCGCCCGCGGTGACGACGAAGGCCTTGAGCCGCTGGCCGAACTCCGCGTCCTCGACACCGATCACCGCCACCTCGACCACGCTGTCGTGATCCGCGAGCAGGTCCTCAACCTCGCGGGGGAAGACGTTCTCGCCGCCGGAGACGATCATCTCGTCGTCGCGACCGTCGATGAAGAGGCGGCCGCCCTCGTCGATGTGGCCAACATCGCCGCTGCTCAGCAACCCGTCGATCACCTCCTTGCCGCCGCCGCCGGTGTAGCCCTCGAAGGACATCTCGTTGCCGACGAAGATCCGCCCCACCTCGCCCTGCGGGACCTCACGGCCGTCCTCATCGAAGAGGCGGACGATGGTTCCCCGCGGCGGCCGCCCGGCGGTGCCAGGCGCGGCGCGCAGGTCCTCCGGGGTGGCGACGGTCGCGTAGGCGACCTCGGTCGAGCCGTAGAGGTTGTAGATGTTGTCGCCAAAGCGGTCCATCCACTCGGTGGCCAGCTCGCCCGGCAGGGCGGAGCCGGAAGCCGAGGTGATCCGCAGCGAAGAGAGGTCATACGAGGCGAGGGTCTCCTCGGGCAAGCGCAGGATGCGCTGCAACATCACCGGAACGACCGCGAGCACATCAGCTCGGTAGTCCTGCACCGCGCGCAGCGTCTCCTCCTCGTCGAAGCGGCGCCGCAGCACCATTGTCGAGGCGGTCGGCAGGCTCATCAGGAAGTGGAAGAAACCCCAGGAATGGAAGAGCGGCGCCGCGATCATCATCGTGTCACGGGCGCGATAGGGGATCTTGTCGATCAGCGACACCACCCCCAACAGACCCTCGGGACTGGAGCGCTGGGCGCCCTTGGGGGTCCCCGTCGTACCCGAGGTGAGGATGATGAAGCGGGGCTTGTCTGGCGGCGGCTTATGATCGGAGTCGGGATTGGCAGCGATCAGTGAGTCGAGCGTCGGCTCCTCTCCCTCGCCGTTCACCCAGGCAACGACGCGGGTGATGTTTTCGTCGACGCCATCGAGCAGGCTCGCGAACTCCTCGTCGTAGACCAGCGCCTTCGGCTTCTCGCGCCTGGTCACCTCGACCAGCTGGGGGCCGGCGAACATCGTGTTGAGGTAGAGCGCGCTGGCGCCGAGCTTGGCGGCGGCGAGGGTCGTCTCAATGAAGCCACGGTGGTTGCGGCACATGATTCCGATTCCGTCGCCGGGCCCGATCCCCATGCCGGCGAAGGCGTGAGCGAGGGCGTTGGAGCGACGGTGCACCCGCTCGAAGCTGAGCGAGCCACGCTCGTCGATCAGCATCGGCTCGTGCGGGTATTTGTGGGCCGCCGTGGCAACCCCGGTCGCCGGCGAGGCGCCCCAACGCAGGAAAATCGTCGCCACCTTGGCTGCCCTGTCGGGGCGGACCAAACCAACGATCCCGGCCTCGCGCAGCACCTTGGCCTCGAAAACCGAGTCGGAAACGGACCGGCGGACGCCCGACGCTATGGACTTCAGCATTGCCATCGCAGCGGCGAAGGTTATTGGCTCTCGACCGAGGCGACCGCGATGCAGGCGATTCCCTCGCCACGGCCGATCCAGCCCATTCCCTCGTTGCTGGTTGCCTTGACACTGACCCGCGCCGAGGTGGCCTCGGCCAGGACCCGCTCCATCTCAGCCCGCACCGGCCCAATCCGCGGCTCCTCGCAAATCAGCGTCGCGTCGACGTTGACGATCCGCCCCCCAATCGTGCCCACCGCGGTGCGCAGCAGGTCAATCGAATCGGCGTCGCGCCAAGCCTCGTCGTCGTCGGGGAAGAGGGCACCGATGTCGCCGTTGCCGGCGGCACCGAGCAAAGCGTCGATCACGGCGTGGGTGAGCACGTCGGCGTCGGAGTGGCCGGCGAGGCCGCGCGGGTGGTCAACCTCGACCCCGCCGAGGACGAGGCGGCGGCCCGCGGCGAAGCGGTGGCTGTCGTAGCCGATCCCGACGCCCATCACCATTGACTCCGCTTCGCTCCCGACGCGAAGAACCGGGGATGCACGCTTGATCGCCCCGCGATCATCGACTAATCCTCGCGCACCGCGTCGGGCAGTGGCTCGAGCCGCCGCTTACGGCCCTCGAACACGCAGATCTCCCCGACCCCGAGGCCGCTGAGAAACTCGAGGGCCTGGTCGTAGCCAAAGCCGACCTGCTCGGGCAGATGGGCGTCGGAGGAGAGGGCAAAGGGGGCACCGGCCTCGATGCACATCTCGGCGAAATCGAGCGCCGGGTAGATCTCGCCGACGGGCTTGCGCAGGCCGGCGGTGGAGACCTCGACCGCGATCCCGCTCTCGGCGATCGCTTCGACCGCCGGCTCGTAGAAGAAGCGCGGGTCGCGCTCGGGCAGCGGCCGGGCACCGCCCCAGACCTTGACCAAATCGGGGTGGGCGAGGATGTCGAAGAGGCCGGAGCGGGCGCACTCGGCCAGCGCGGCGAAGTAGCGGCGCCAGACCTCGTCCGGGTCGCCCTTGCTCTCCCAGACGTCCCAGCCGGGATGATCGACGGCGGCGTCGCCGATGAAGTGGACCGAGCCGACGACGTAGTCAAAGTCGCGCGCCTCGAGCAGCGCCGCCGTGCGATCCTCGGCCGCGGGGATGTAGTCGCACTCGACCCCGAGCCGCAGCGGCGTCGTGCGCACGAACTCGCAGTAGGCGTCGAGGTCATCGCGCGCCTCCTGCTCCCAGAGCGGATGGCGCCAGAGGTCAAGCGCCTGGGTGAAGCGGTAGACGTGCTCTGAGACGCCCAACTCGGCGATCCCGGCGGCCTCGGCGGCCTCCAGGTAGCGGTCGACGTTCTCGCCGGTGAAGAAGCGCTCGCCGGGGGTATCGGGCTCGTCAGGGCGAAGGTGGAGGTGGTAGTCGGTGAGCACTCAGGTGTTCCTTTGCCTGGCAATTTCGGGACAGGGCACAGCGCGGGCTGTGAGACTAGGCGACCCGGGCCGCGGATACGCTGAGGCCATGATCCACCTGCGGATCGTCGTCCCGGCAGAGCGCTGCGGCAAGGTCCTCGACCTGCTCGAAACGGCGCCGTCGACGACCAACCTGGTCTTCCTCGCCGGCGCCGCGCGCCAGCCAAAGGGCGATGTCGTCCTCTGCGATATCGCCCGCGAGGACGCCAGCGTGCTGATCGACGACCTCAAGGAGCTGGGGGTGGCCCGCGACGGCTCGATCTCGCTCGAGCAGATCGACTCCCAGCTCTCCGACGCGGCCTAGCGGGCCGAGCGGGCCGCCTACGGCAAGCCCTCCAACGCCGTCGTCTGGGAGGAGGTCGAGGCGCGCACCTCCGAGAGCACCGAGCTGGGCGGCAACTTCCTCATCTTCATGGTCCTGGCCTGCCTGATCGCCTCGGTCGGCATCTTCCTCGGCTCGCCGATCCTGATCGTCGGCGCGATGGTCGTCGGTCCCGAGTTCGGGCCCCTGGCCGGCTTCTGCGTCGCCGTCGTCGAGCGGCGCCGCGACGTCGCGATCCGCTCTCTCACCGCGCTCACGATCGGCTTTCCGGTCGGGATCATGGCCGCCTTCCTCTTCACCCTGATCTCGAACGCAACCGGCATGCTCGATGCCGACTTCAGCGGCTCGATGCACCCGCTGACCCAGTTCATCTCCAAACCAGACGATTTCTCCTTCATCGTTGCCTGCTTCGCCGGCGCCGCCGGCGTGCTCTCGCTGACCTCAGCTAAGTCGGGGGCGTTGATCGGGGTACTGATCTCGGTGACGACGATCCCCGCCGCCGCCAACATCGGCGTCGCCTTCGCCCTCGCGGACTGGTCGGAATGGCGCGGGGCGATGGCCCAGCTGGCGGTTAACCTGATCGCGATCGTGCTTGCCGGCGTCCTCACCCTCTCGATTCAGCGCCGGCTCTTCGAGCGGCGACGCCGGCGTCACCTGGACGACGACAGCCGCGCCATCGCCGGCCTGCCGAACAGGCGCAGAGGAACCGCCGTGCACCGATGATCCGGCAGCTGATGATCATGCTCGCCGCCTTCGTCCTCGGCACGGCAGTCGCCGCGGCGCTCGGCGCGGTCAGCTTCGGCGTCGCATTGGGCGTAGGCCAAAGCTGCTTCGCCGCGACCCTGGCCTGGGTCCTGCTGCACTGATTGGCGCCCTGTGGCGCATAGCGCCACCTAAGCGCCGGCAGCGCGCTCGGCAAGCAGCAGCTCGGCGAGCTTCAGGTCAAGCGGCGTCGTCACCTTGAGGTTCTCGGCAGGGGAAGGGTGGATCAGGACCGTACCGCCGGTCGCCTCGACCATCATCGCCTCGTCGGTCGCCGTTGCCAGTCGCTGGGGATCGGCAGCCAACGCCTCTCGCAGCGGCTCGACCCGGAAGACCTGCGGCGTCTGCGCCGCCCAGAGGCAGCTGCGGTCGACGGTCTGCTCCACCACGCGGACCGCATTCGTACCCTTAATGGCTGTCAGTTCAGCACCAGTGGCTGAGCGCTTGATCGTGTCGGTAACCAGTGTGGCGGCGATCGCGCCGGCGGCATCGGGATTCGCGGCCAGAGTTGCGACGACGTCCTCGATCAGCTCGGGAGTCACAAGCGGCCGGGCCGCGTCGTGGATCACGACGTGCTCGGTGCCGACCGCCGCCAAGGCGTTTGCAACCGATTCCGCCCGGGTGGCACCACCGTCGACCACTCCCACATCACCCCCGGCGAGGTCGTGGACGTGCCCGGCCGGGCAGGCGACGACAATCGAGCGGACCGATGGCGCGTTGCGGCAGGCAGCGATCGACCACTCGACCATCGCCCTGCCGGCCAGCGGTACGAAGGCCTTCGGGCCGCCGGCTCCGAGCCTCTGCCCGGAGCCGGCGGCCGCGATCACGGCCGTGACAGACGCTGCGGAGCTACGCCGTGGCGGCGAAGCGCTCCTCCAGCAGCCCGTCGAGGTATTCCTCCGCGCCCTCCTCGTCTTTGTCGAGCGCGTACATGAACTCCGAGGCGAGGATCTTCTTCGCCCGTGTGTACATCTGCTTCTCACCGGTTGAGAGGCCCTTTTCCATCTCGCGGATGGCAAGGTTGCGAACGACCTCGGCCAACTCGAACACGTCCCCGGTCTTGATCTTCTCGCGGTTGTACTTGAAGCGCCGGTTCCAGTTTTTCGGCATGTCCGAGACGTCGTCGGTGAGCACGTCGGTGACCTTCTTGATTTCTTCCTCGTCGATAACGCGGCGCAGCCCAGCGACGCCCGCGTTCTCGCAGGGGACCATCACCGTGAGTTCGTTGTGGAGGATCTTGATCGTGAGGTAATCACGCTCCTCCCCCATCAGCTCCCGGGACTCCTTCTTCAGCACGAGACCAGCACCGTGGTGGGGGTAGACGACCTTGTCGCCCTCTTCGAAATCGCAGACGTAAGGGACCTCAACGTCCGCTTCGAAGCCTGCCTCCATGGCCTCCTCTGCTAGCTCAGAAATCGGGTGCTCCTTTCGTTTGTCGATAGCGACACTCGCCATCTAGCTCTGTAGGTACCGATCGACCATGTCGACCTCCTGAAGCCTGCGCAGGCCCTCGCGGATGTCCTTGGCTCGTGTAGAGCCGACACCATCGACGGCCTCCAGGTCGGCGTCAGAGGCAGCGAGTACCTCCTCCAGCCCACCCAGCTCCTGGATGATCTTCTGGACGACAAGCTTGGGGATGCGCGGCACGCGGCCGAGCACGCGGTAGCCGCGCGGGGCCACCGGGAAGTCAAGGGTGTTGAGCTTGCGGTCGTAACCGAGCAGCTCCGCGAGGCGGCCGAAGTCGAGCACGTCCTCGTGCGGCAGGCGCGCCAGCGACTGCAGCACCGTGGCCAGGTTCTGCTCGGAGTCCTCGACTGAGTAGTCGCGGACCAGCGCTGTCTTGTCGGTCGCGACGCCGACCATCGTCTCCTCCAGCTGCATCTCGATCAGGCGGCCCTCGGTGCCAAGCTCGACGATGTAGCGCTCAACCTCGACCGCCATGCGGGTGACCAGCTCGGCGCGCTGCAGCACGGCGAGCGCGTCATAGAGCACACCGCCGCCCTCGAACTCGAGCACGGTGAGCCGGTTGGAAACCTGGTCGAGGCGGGCGCGGTACTTGTCGAGGGTCGCCAGGCCCTGATTCGCCTTGGCCAGCACGGCCGGGATGTCCTGGAGGATGTACTTGGTTCCCTCGATGTAGAGGGAGACGACGTCGCGCCGCTGGGAGATCGCAACCACCAGCGCCTCGGTCTGCTTGGAGACTCGCTCGGCTGTGCGGTGGCGGGTGCCGGTCTCGGCCGAGAGGATCGTCGGGTCGGGCATCAGCTGCACGTTGGCCCAGGCGATCTTGGTCGCCTCGGAGTTGAGCACGATCGCCCCGTCCATCTTCGCCACCTGGTAAAGCATCGCCGGCGTGTAGTCGATGTCGAGCTTGATCCCGCCGGAGAGCAGGTGCGAGATGTCGCCCGCGTCGCCGACGACGATCAGCCCACCGGTGCGCGAGTGGACTATGTTGTCGAGGCCCTCACGCAGGGCCCCGCCCGGCGCAACTACGTCAAGGGCCCTCAGTAGACGGGGATCCTGGCGTTCGGACAACTCGTGAAGCTCATCCCCAGGAAGCGCTGACATCACTCTTTAGGATGGCAAAAACCGCTTTGGAATGCGGTGTGACCAATCTCTAGTGGACAGGTCGGGATAGGCGATGTCAAGGAAACCGGTCACCTAAGGCCGGTATACGCGGCCCCAAGCCGCGAACCGCATCGAATTATCGTCCTCCCGGGCAGAGCATTTGACGCAACTCGCTCGCTTAGAGGTGAAAGCGGCGGTGGTGGTTGTGGTGCCGAAGTGCGCTGGGATGGGGCTTTCCAGCGACCGTCAGGTCGGGACCAGGATGCTCGGGATCGCGCACGAAGGCCCAGGTAAGCCCCGTGCCGAGTGCGCAGAGAGCAACCAGGACCCAGGTCGAGCCGGCGATTCCAGCCGTAAACGAGCTGCCACCGCCCTGGAGGGCGTGAAAGACGGCGCCGCTGGCAGCCAGCGCGATCGTCCCCGCCATCACCCGGTCCATCGCCAGCACGCCGGAGGCGATGCCAACCTTCTCGGCCGGCATCGCCGCCATCGCCGCGGTCGACATCGGCGCGTAGACGAGGCCGAGGGCGATGCCGAAGAGCAGGTAGCCGGCGAGCAAGAGGCCATAGCCGCTGCCCTCCTCCAGCTGAGTCAGGACGAGCAGGCCGACGGTGCCACAGGCCATGCCGGCGGTCATCAGTCGCCGCGCCCCGAAGCGACCGATCAGCCGGGCGGAGAGCGGTGAGATCACAACCATCGGCGCCGTGATCGGCAGGATCATCAGTCCGCTGAGTACGGGTGAGTGGCCGGCCACGTCCTGCAGGTACTGGGGCTGGAAGAACATCACCGCCCAGTAGGCGCCGACCAGGGCAAAGGCGGCGGCGCTGGCGCCAAAGTAGGGCCGGTTGCGAAAGAGCTCGAAGTCGACGATCGGCTCGCGCACCCGGTGCTCCACCCGCCAGAAGGCGTAAAGCGCGGCCAGGCCCCCCACGGCGACCACAGCAGTCGTCGCGCCGCTCCAGGTCCGACTCTGCACCAGCGCCAAGACGATCGCCGCCAGGCCGACGCCCAGGGCGAGCAGGCCGGTGAAGTCGACGCGCCGCCCGGCCCCGGGATCGGTCGACTCGGGCGCCGCTGCCGCGGTGATCCAGATCCCAACCAGGGCCACGGGCAGGTTGATCCAGAAGATCACCCGCCAATCGATTTCAACCAGCACGCCGCCCGCCAACGGCCCGATCGCCAGGGCCAGCGCCGAGATTCCGGCCCAGACCCCGAGCGCCCGCGCCTGTTCAGAGGCCGGAAAGGCATTGCAGACGATCGCCAGCGAAAGCGGCAGCATCGGTGCCGCCCCGATCCCCTGCAGAACCCGCCCCGCAACCAGCATCTCCTGGCTGCCCGCGGCACCGGACAGCACCGAGCCAAGCGCGAAGACCACCATGCCGGCCAGGAAGAGTCGCTTGCGCCCGAAGATGTCGCCAAGCCGCCCCGCGGTCACCACGAACACGGTGATCGCCAACAGGTAGCCGTTCATCACCCACTGCAGCCCAGCCGCGGTCGCATCGACGTCATGGCGGATACTCGGCAGCGCCAGCGCCACCACCGTTGAGTCGAGCATCAGCAGGAAGAGTCCCGCGCAGGTGCCTGCGAGCGTCCACCAAGGTCGGTTGTTCTCGTCAATCCCCAACACGCGCGGCAGACTACGAGGGATCGAGGTCGGGACCAGTGGGAAGTCGGTGACGCCTCTCTCAGAGACCGTTGCGCAGCAGGTCGTATATGCGCTTCAAACGTGGTCCCTGAGCCTCTGCGAGAAGGGTCACCGACTTCCTCCCACCCGACGCCGATCTCGACACGCGAGACTGCGGGTGGCGCGGGAGATCAGGGGCGATCGCTAGTGCGTCGCGACCAGGTCCCGAGCGGGATCGATGCCCCAGCGGGCGCCGACTTCGGCGAGCTCGCTCGAAAGCTCCCAGCGGTCTGGGCGCTCCTCGCCTTCGTGCTGAGGGCTCGCGCCCTTGAGCGCCATGCAGCCGGCGTTGTCGCCGATGGCGCGGATTGCAGCGACGTCCTCAGGGCTCAGCCTCTGCTCGGCGGGCAGCGCCGCCAGCTCGGCTCGCTGCTGCTCGATCGTGCGCGCCTCGGGGTCGGACTCCTGGATCAGGGTCGGGACCACGCACTCGACGGCAGGGTGGGCGAGGTTCCACTGGCAAGCAAGCTGGATCGGCGTCAGGCCGGCGCGCTCGGCGTAGGGCAAGGCCTGCTCGAGCTTCTCGAGGCCGGCCTCGATCCAGCCCTCGGGGCGGAAGGCGCGGTGGTCGCCGCGGGCGAGCTCCATGCCGGGGCGCAGGTCACCCCAGAATAGGCCGCCGTAGTCGACGACCCGGGTAATCACCTTGACCTCCTGGCGCTCGGCCGCCTCGAGGCAAAGCTCGCCGGGCCAGGGCTCAAAGGGGTTGAGGATGATCATCGCCCAGTCGATCCGCTCGCCGAAGCGCTCCAAACAGGCGATCAGGTCGAGTGTGAAGCCGTTGGCCGGGCCTGGAGCGACGCCAATCCGGCCCGCGAGGCCGGCCTCGCGCAGCGCTGCCATGCCGTCCCAGACCGCCTCGCTCGAGTAGCCGATCCGGTCCGGGTTGTGCAGCAGCAGCAGGTCGAAGGAGTCGACGCCGAGGCGTTCGAGACTGCGCTCAGTCGCCATCCGCAGGTAGCCCGCGTACTCCGCCTCGCCGCGCAGGCGCAGGTCGGTGAAGCGGGGGAAGCCGCGCGGCCCGTCGCGCTCGCCCGTGTAGAAGTCGTGACCGACCGCCCCGACCAGGCAGTACTCCTCTCGGGCGACCCCGCTCAGCGCCCCCCCGAGCAGCGAGTCGGCCTCGCCCTGGCCGTAGGTATCCGCGCTGAGCACGGTGTCGATCCCGTTGCCGGGGCGCAGCACCGCGGCCAGCCGCTCCTCGTCGACGGCTTCGCCAAAGTGAAGGAAACGGCCGCCGCTCCAGGCACCGATCGCGCTACGGCCAGGCTGGCGCACGGCGCCGGGTCAGGAGGCGTCGCCGTCGGGGCCCGGCTGCTCGCCGCCCGCCTCGGGCTCGCCCTCGCCACCGGTCTCGCCGCCGTCTTTCTTGGCGCCGACGCCGACCTTCTCGGGCTCGGGCTTGGACTTGTTAGGCCGCACCTGCTTCTTCGGTTTGACGATCGTCAGGCTGAGCGGGCGGTCCTCCTCGTCACCGGAGGGATCGCGCTTGACCATCACGGTCGAGCCGGGGGTCATCTGCCCCTGGCGCAGCACTTCGTCAGCGAGCGGATCCTCGATGTAGCGCTGGATCGCGCGACGCAGCGGGCGGGCGCCCATCGAGGGGTCCCAGCCTTTCTCGACCAAGAGGTCCTTGGCCTCGTCAGTGAGGTCCAACTGCAGCTCGTGTTCGGCGACCTGGACGCGGACCCGGTTGATCATCAGGTCGATGATCTCCTTGACCTCTTCCTTGGCCAGCTTGTGGAAGACGATCACCTCGTCGATCCGGTTGAGGAACTCCGGTCGGAAGACCTTCTTCAGGTCGCTCATGATCCGGCCCTTCATCGCGTCGTAGGACATGCCCGTCTCGTCGTCGACGGTGAAGCCGATCGAGGTGTTCTTGGCAATCTCCGAGGCGCCGATGTTCGAGGTCATGATCACGATCGCGTTGCGGAAGTCGACCGTGCGGCCCTGGGCGTCGGTGAGGCGCCCGTCCTCGAGGATCTGCAGCAGGATGTTGAAAACGTCGGGGTGGGCCTTCTCGATCTCGTCGAGCAGCAGCACCGAGTACGGCTTACGCCGCACGGCCTCGGTCAGCTGGCCGCCCTCGTCATAGCCGATGTAGCCCGGAGGTGAGCCGACCAGGCGACTGACCGCGTGCTTCTCCATGTACTCGGACATGTCGATGCGGATCATCGACTCCTCGTCGCCGAAGAGGAATTCAGCCAGCGTGCGTGCGAGCTCGGTCTTGCCGACCCCCGAGGGGCCTAGGAAGATGAACGAGCCGGCGGGGCGCTTGGGGTCCTTGATCCCCGCCCGTGAGCGACGGATCGCCTTGGAGACAGCGGTGATCGCGACCTCCTGGCCGATCACCCGCTTGTGCAGCTCCTCCTCCATGCGGATCAGCTTCTGGGTCTCGGCCTCGGTCAGTTTGAAGACCGGGATTCCGGTCCACATCGAGACGATGTCGGCGATCTCTTCTTCACCCACGTCGGGACGATCGCCGTTCTCGCCCTCGGCCCACTCGTCCTCGAGCTGGCGCTTGCGGGTGGTCAGCTGGCGCTCGGTATCGCGCAGGTTGGCCGCTTTCTCGAACTCCTGCGCTTCGATCGCGGCCTCCTTGTCGCGCCGCGTCGTCTCGATTTCCTCCTCGAGGTCGCGGTAGACCGGCGGCGCGCTCATCGACTTGATCCGCATCCGCGAGGCGGCCTCGTCGATCAGGTCGATCGCCTTGTCGGGCAGGAAGCGGTCGGAGATGTAGCGGTCGGCGAGCTCGGCGGCAGCTTCCAGGGCGTCGTCGGTGATGTTGACCCGATGGTGCTGTTCGTAGCGCTCGCGCAGGCCTTCGAGGATCTTCACGGTGTCCTCGACCGAGGGCTGGTCGACCTTGATCTGGGCGAAGCGGCGCTCGAGCGCCGAGTCGCGCTCGAGGTACTTGCGGTACTCGTCGAGGGTGGTGGCGCCGATCGTCTGCAGCTCGCCGCGGGCGAGCGCCGGCTTGAGGATCGAGGCGGCGTCGATCGCGCCCTCGGCCGCGCCGGCTCCAACCAAGTTGTGGAGCTCGTCGATGAAGAGGATGATGTCGCCGCGCTGGGTGATCTCTTTCATCACCTTCTTCAGCCGCTCCTCGAACTCGCCGCGGTACTTCGAGCCGGCCACCAGGGCGGCCAGGTCGAGCGTGTAGATCTGCTTGTTCTTGAGCAGCTCGGGGACTTCGCCCTTGTTGATGCGGGCGGCCAGCCCCTCGACCACGGCGGTCTTGCCGACGCCGGGCTCGCCCAGCAGCACCGGGTTGTTCTTGGTGCGGCGGGAGAGGATCTGCATGATCCGCTCGATCTCGGTCTCGCGGCCGATCACGGGGTCGAGCTTGCCCTCCTCGGCGAGCTTGGTCAGGTTGCGGCCGAACTGATCGAGCAGCTTCGAAGACTTTTTGCCCTCACCGGAACCAGCGCCGGTGCCGGCTCCCTGGCGGCGGCCGCCGGGGCCGGAGAGCATGCGGATCACCTCGTTGCGGATCTTGTCCGAGTCGGCGTCGAAGTCGAGCAGGATGCGGGCGGCGACGCCCTCGTTCTCGCGCACCAGGCCGAGCAGGATGTGCTCGGTGCCGATGTAGTTGTGGCCGAGCGAGAGCGCCTCGCGCAGCGCCAACTCGAGCACCTTCTTGGCGCGGGGCGTGAACGGGATCTGGCCGGAGGTGACCTCCTCGCCGGAGCCGACGATGCGGACCACCTGAGAGCGAACGCGCTCCGTGGTGATGTCGAGGGACTCGAGAACCCGAGCGGCCAGGCCCTCCTCCTCGCGCAGCAGCCCCAGCAGGATGTGCTCGGTGCCGATGTAGTTGTGCTTCAGCGTGCGCGCCTCTTCCTGGGCCAGGACGACTACTTGACGGGCTCGCTCTGTGAATCGCTCGAACAAAAAGCCTCTCTATCTACTCAACGCGGCGGGGCTGAGTAAGTCTCGGTGGACGCCCTTCGGTTATCGGTAAGCGCCTATGTGTCCCTTAGAGGATACCGAGCGCGCCCGGCCGGCCCGGCGACGCAAAAAAGCGCTCAGAGCGGGCTTTCAGCCGTTCCGGTGCGCTTTTTGCACTCACAGGGTGCATAAGGCGCACCGGAAGCAGAGGCACTAGGAGCGCATTGCGGGGAAGAGCACGACCTCGCGCACGCTCTTGGCGCCGGTGAGCAGCATCACGAGGCGGTCGATGCCGATGCCGACACCGCCGGTTGGCGGCATCCCCTGTTCGAGCGCTGCGACGAAATCCTCGTCGTAGGGCTGCGCCTCCTCATCGCCGCGGGCGAGCTCGGTGGCCTGCTGCTCGAAGCGGCGGCGCTGCTCGTCGGGGTCGTTGAGCTCGGTGAAGCCGTTGGCGATCTCCATGCCGCCGGCGAAGGCCTCGAAGCGCTCGACCAGGCCGTCCTCGGAGCGGTGGGACTTGGCGAAGGGCGAGAGCTCGACCGGGTAGTCGAGGACGAAGGTGGGCTGGATCAGCCGCGGCTCGACGTGCTTGGAGAGCAGGCCGTCGACCAGCTTGCCCCAGCCCTCCTCGGGGTCGGGCTCGGTGCCGATCGCCGCGGCCAGCGCCTCCCGGGTCGGGTGCTCGGCGATGTCGATGCCGCTGCAATCGCGGATCGCCTCGCGGAAGCTGATCCGGTTCCACGGCGGGGCGAAGTCGAGCGAGACGCCGTCGCGCTCGACCACCGTCGTGCCGAGAACCCGCTCGGCGACCTCGGCGACCATCGTCTCGACCCGGCGCGCGGTGGACTCGTAGTCGGCGCAGGCCTCGTACCACTCGAGCATCGTGAACTCGGGGTTGTGCTTGTGCGAGATCCCCTCGTTGCGGAAGTCCTTGCCGAGCTCATACACCTTGTCGATGCCGCCGACAACCAGGCGCTTGAGGTAGAGCTCAGTGGCGATGCGCAGGTAGAGATCGCGGTCAAGAGCGTTGTGATGAGTGGTGAAGGGGCGGGCCAGGGCACCCCCGTAGAGGGGCTGCAGGACCGGTGTCTCGACCTCGACGAAGCCGCGTTCATCGAGCCAGCGACGCACCTCGCTGACCGTGCGGGCGCGCTTGGTGAAGAGCGCGCGGCTCTCCTCGTTGGCAATCAGGTCGAGCTCGCGCTGGCGGTAACGCGTCTCGACGTCCTCGAGGCCGTGGAACTTGTCGGGCGGCGGCCGCAGGCTCTTGGCCAGCAGGCGCCAGTGATCGATCGCCAGCGAGAGCTCGCCGCCGCGCCGGGTCGCCAGCGCCGTGCCCTCGACCCCGATGATGTCCCCCAGGTCGAGCTCGACCAGCACCTCGTAGGGCTCCTCGCCAAGCAGATCCTCGCGCGCGTGCAGCTGGATCTGGCCCGTGGCATCTCGAATGTCGAGAAAGCAGGCCTTGCCGTGCCCGCGCCGCCCGACAAGCCGCCCGGCGACCCGGTGCCGCGAGTCGGTCTCAACCCCCGGCGCCAACCCCTCGTGCGCCGCCCGCACCTCCCCAATCTCCTCCCGTTCGCCGAACTCCGGCGGAAACGGATCAATCCCCGCCTCCCGCAATCGCTCCAGCTTCACCCGCCGGTCACGAAGAACGTCGGAGAGCTTGGGTTGATCGGTCGGATCACTCATCTGCGCGCGACCCTACAGCGCCGCCGAGAGACAATCCCGACAGGGGTGGAGCGTCTTGCACTTTTTCGGCAATCCCTCGCGGCGCCAGCCCAACGCGGTTCCACCGAAAAAGTTAAGCGGAACCCCTGTCGGGATTGTCTCTCGACCGTTTGAGCGGTCTACGCGGTCTCGATCTTCGTGATCTTCAACTTCTTCTTGGGGCCCCTGGGAACCTCGACCGTGACGATGTCGTTCCGCTTGTGGCCAAGCAGCGCTTTGCCGATCGGCGACTCGTTGGAGAGCTTGTGCTCCAGCGGGTCGGCCTCGGTCGAGCCGACGATCTGGAACTTCTGCGAGACGTCGGTCTTCTGGTCCTTGACGTGGACGACCGAGCCGAACTGCACTTCATCGGTGCCGATGTCCTTCTCGTCGATCACGGTGGCGCGGCGCAGCCGCTCTTCGAGCTGGGCAATGCGCTGCTCGAGCAGGGCCTGCTCGTTCTTGGCGTCGTCGTACTCAGCGTTCTCGGAGATATCGCCGAACTCACGCGCCTCCTTGATCCGCGCGGCGACCTCGCGTCGCTTCACGGTCGTGAGGTGATCGATTTCCTCTTTGAGTTTCTCGAGACCCTCGGGGGTGATGACGGACTGGCGACTCACTTTGGTCCAACCTCGCTTTAGTGGATTGAGAACTGCCGCAAACGGCTCCTAGACCCAAAAACGCCCAAGTGCGGCGGCGTTTGCCTCACCACACCAGGGCCGGAAGTCGCGGGATTATAGCGAGGGGACTGGAGCGGCTAAATTGACGATCAAGCTGCGCGCGCGGGGCAGGTCGGCGTGGCGCTGAAGCTCCTCGGCAAGCTCAGCTGGAGCGCCAAGTGACTCCATGTACCAGGGATAGAACTTGCGCAGGTAGCGACCGGCGCGCTCGGTGCCGAGGTGCTCCTCGGCACGGTCGATTACCCAGAGCAGCTCCGCGGCGACCTCATCGCGGTCCGGCGGTGAGGAGCGGCGGCCGGTGAGCTCTTCGAAGACCCATGGATTACCGAGCGACCCGCGGGCGATCATCACCCCCGCGGCCCCCGATTCCTCGTACGCCCGCCGCGCGGCCTCGGCGCTTTTCAGTCCACCGGAGACGATCACCGGGACCTCGATCCGCTCGACAAGCTCGCGGGTGAGCGCGTAGTCGGGGCTGCCCTTGTGACCGATCGTGGCCGCGCGCGGGTGGAAGCCGACTGCGGCGACGCCGGCCTCCTCGGCGAGGCGCACGGCCAACTCGAAACCAGAGCGGTCTCCGACCTCGATCCCCGAGCGCAGCTTCACCGTCACCGGCAAACCGCTGCCCTCAACCGCCCCCCGCGCCAGCGCCAACGCCAGCTCGGGGTCGCGCAGAAGCTCGGCACCGGCGCCGGTCTTGCGCACCTTGCGCACCGGGCAGCCCATGTTGATGTCGATCAGGTCGGCGCCCGCCTTGGCCGCCACCGCCGCGGCCGAGCGCATCACCTCGGCGTCGTGGCCGAAGAGCTGCACGGAGACAGGGTGCTCGTCGGGATGGATCCGCATCAACTCGCGCAGGGTGCGCTCGTTGCGATGGTGCAGGCCAAAGCTGGAGACCATCTCCGAGACCGCCAGCCCGGCCCCGTGGCGCTTGGCCTGCAGGCGTACAAACCAGTTGCCGATCCCCGCCAGGGGAGCGAGCAGGACGCGGTTGGGAATCTCGACGTTCCCGATCCGCAGGGGGTCAGTCAGCGCCGGCTGTTCGGGTGTTGCGTTCATGGATGAGGCGTAGCCCCTTCAGAGTAAGCATGTCGTCGACCTCATCGATCGTCTCGGTGAAGGGCACGACGACCGAGGCGTAGCCACCGGTTGCGAGCACATGCGGGTTCGGCAGCTCCTCTTCGATCCGGCTCACGATGCCGTCGATCAACCCGGCGAAGCCGAAGATGAAGCCGGAGTGGATCGCCGCCCGGGTCGAGCGGCCGATCGCTTCCTTCGGCTCTTCGAGGTCGATCCTGGTGATCCGAGCCGCCCGTTCGATCAGGGCGCTGAGCGAGGGCGCGAGACCGGGGCCAATTGCCCCGCCGAGATACTCGCCATCGGCTGAGACCGCGTCGATGTTGATGCCGGTTCCGAAATCGACGGAGACACAAGCCTCGCCGAACCGCTCGTAGGCGGCGATCGCGTTGACGAGGCGATCGGCACCCACCTCGAGCGGGTTGTCGATGCGGATCGGCATCCCGGTCTTCAGCCCGGGGCCGATCGTCAGGCACTCGGCCTCGAGGTAGCGCTCGGTCAGCTGCTCGAACTGAGCGCCGAGCGGCGGCACGACCGAGGAGACGCAGACTGCGTCAATCTCCGCAAAAGACATGTCGCAGAGGCCGAAGAGGCCGCTGATCCGCTCGGCCAACTCATCGCCGGTCGCGCCCGAGCGGGTCTGGAAACGCCAGTGCTCGACCAGGCGCTCGCCCTCGAAGGCGCCCAGGTGGGTTTGGGTGTTGCCGACGTCGACCGCGAGCAAAGTCATCGTTCGCGCTCCTCTCGCGGCCCGAAGAACCAGAGATGCCTCATTGGACTCGCTCCGCGCTCATGGCGCGATTATCGCCGACGCCGTAGGATCGGTGCCGTGGAGGCGCGGCTTTACACGATCCCGGGCTCCCATCCAGGGATGGCGGCGCGGGCGATGCTGGAGCACAAGGGCATCGCCTACAAGCGAACCGACCTCTTCCCGGTGATGTCGAAGGGGATCCTGCGCGCGCTCGGCTTTCCCGGCAAAACGGTGCCGGCGCTGAAGATCGACGGGCGCAAGGTGCAGGGCTCGCGTCCAATCGCCCGCGAGCTGGAGCGCCTGCAGCCACAGCCGGCGCTCTTCCCCGAAAATCCCGAGCGCCGCGCCGCGGTCGAGGAGGCCGAGCGCTTCGGCGACGAGGAGCTGCAGCACCCGATCCGCCAGATCTCCTGGTGGTCGATCAAGAAGGACAGCTCCTCGCTGCGCAGCTACTCCGAGGGTGCCAAACTCGGCATCCCAATTGGCCTCGCGGTAAAGACGGCAGCACCGATCGTCGCCCTCTCAGCCCGCTTCAACGAGGCGACCGACGAGAACGTGCGGCGCGACCTTGCCGCCCTGCCTGGCTATCTCGACAAGATCGACGCCTGGATCGAGGCCGGCGCCCTGAACGGCGAGCAGCTCAACGCCGCCGACTTCCAGATCGCCCCCAGCCTCGCCCTGGCGATGACGCTGGATGACCTGCGACCCGCGATCGAGCGCAGGCCCGCCGGTGCCCTGGCAAAGCGGGTCATTCCCCATTACCCAGGCAAAGCGCCGCCGATCCTGCCCCCGGCCTGGCTGCAGCAGCTGCGCGACGTCACCACGACCGCTTAGTCCAGCGAGCCCATTCGTTCCGCTCGCTGACCTGGTCCCAGGGCCTCGAGGAGCTCGGTGATCCGCTGTCCGCCGGGGAGGGCCAGGGTGGGATCGAGCTCCAGCAGGGGAGCGAGGACGAAGCGGCGGCTGCTGACCTCGGGGTGGGGCAAGGTCAGGCGCTCGGAGGAGAGCTGGAGGTCGCCGAGCAGGAGCAGGTCGACGTCGAGTGGGCGGGGGCTGTGGCGGGGGGCGTCGAGGGTACGGCCGCGGGCGACCTCGATCTCCTTGCAGAGGTCGAGCAGGGCCTCCGGCTCGAGGTCGGTGCGGATGCGGATCGCGGCGTTGAGGAAGTCGGCCTGGTCGAGCACCTCGCCAACCGGCTCGGTCTCATAGGTGGAGGAGATCTCCTCGACCTCGACCCCGCGCTCGCGCAGCATCTCGATCGCCGCCCGCAGGTGTGACTCGCGGTCGCCGACGTTGGAGCCGAGTCCGAGGTAACCGGTTCTCACTGGGGGCCGCTCAGCTCGCTTCGGCCTCGTCCTCGTCGTCCTCTTCGGCGCGCTCGTGGACGACCTCGACGGCGACCTCCTGGATCGCCAGCGGCAGCGGCGGCTCCGGCTTGGCGGCGCGCACGCGCGCCGACTCACAGCCATAGCGCTCCATCAACCGCTCGCCAACGACCTGGGCGAGGCGCTCGAGCGTGCGGTAGCTGCGCTCGGTGGCGGCGAGGGCGACGATGTCGCAGACCTCGGCGTAATCGACGGTGTCCTCGATCCGATCGGTCAGCACCGCGTCGCAATCTGGCACGTCGAAGGAGACGTCGAACTCGAGCCGCTGCCCAACCTCCTGCTCGGAGTCGCTGACGCCGTGGTGCGTGTAGATCGAGAGTCCGCGCAACTCCACCTCAACCCGCGAATCGAACCCGTTGCCGTGTGCCTCCATAGGGGGAACCTATCCAAGGACCGCGTTCGTCACCGCAAGCGCCTGCGCCATCTCGGCGACGTCGTGCACCCGCAGCACGTCCGCTCCCTCGGCCGCGGCAAGCACGGATGTGGCGATCGAGCCGCCAATCCTGTCCTCCACGTCTGACCCGTCGACCTTGCCGATGAAGCTCTTGCGCGAGGTGCCAACCACCAGCGGCCGCCCCAACTCCCGCAACTCGCCCAGCCGCCGCAGCAACTCGAGGTTGTGCTCGAGCGTCTTGCCAAACCCAATCCCCGGATCCAGCCAAACCCTCTCCTCAGCAATTCCCTCGGCGAGCGCGAGCTCCATCCGCTGGGCCAAAAACGCTTTGACCTCGTCAACCACATCGTCATAGCGGGGGTCCTCCTGCATCGTCCGCGGATTCCCCGGCATGTGCATCAGCACCACCCCCACACCACGCTCCGCGCACAGCCCCGCCATCTCGGGATCGTGCTTGAAGGCGGTGACGTCGTTGACGATCGAGGCCCCCGCATCCAGCGCCGCCTCGGCGACCGCGAGCTTCGAGGTGTCAATCGAGACGGTGCCCGCCCCTACCAACCCAGCAACGACGGGCTCCACTCGACGCAACTCCTCCGCCTGATCGACTTCGTCGGCACCGGGCCTGGTCGATTCCCCTCCCACATCCAAGATCGAGGCTCCGTCCCTCAGGAGCTTTTCGCCGTGCCGAATCGCCGCAGCCGGATCTAGGTACTGCCCTCCATCGGAGAAGGAATCTGGGGTGACGTTGACGACGCCCATCAGCTTCGGATTCATGGACGGAGTATCGCTACCTGTCGAGTGGGGCCGCTGGGTGGCCCCTCGTACTGGCGGATACTCAAAATGCCGGTCTAATTAGACCGGCATTTGTCAGGGCGAGGGCCACCCAACGGCCCCCGACCGTCAGCTAGCGTCCCCGCCCGCGAACCCAGGCCTGGGCCGCGGCTGCGCCACCGGCCCCTCGCGCTGCGCCCGTTCCGGCTCCCGCGCCGGCTCGACCGGCGTCGGCTCCTCGTCATCGATGAAGACCTCCTCTTCGGACTTGCCGTCGAGCAGGGCGATGAACTGCTCGGCATCGATCGTCTCCCGCTTGAGCAGGATCTTCGAGATCGTGTCGAGGTTCTCGCGATTCTCAGTGAGGAGGTCCTTGGCCGTCTGGTGGGCGCTCTCGACGATGCGGCGGATCTCGTCGTCGATCTCGCGGGCGATCTCGTCCGAGTAGTCGGGCTCGGAAGAAAACTCGCGACCGAGGAAAGGCTGGCCGCGATCGTGGCCGAAGACGCGGGGGCCGAGGCGCTCGGACATGCCGAAGCGCATCACCATCTGCTTCGCCGTCTCGGTCACCTTCTCGAGGTCGTTGGAGGCGCCGGTGGTGATCTCGCCGAAGACGATCTCCTCGGCCGCGCGGCCGCCCAGGGTCATCGCCATCGTGTCCGTCAGCTCGGCGCGCGAGGTGAGGAACTTGTCTTCGCCGGGCAGGCTGATCGTGTAGCCGAGGGCCTGGCCACGGCTGATGATCGAGATCTTGTGGACCGGGTCGCAGTTGGGCAACAGGTGACCGACGATCGCGTGGCCGAGCTCGTGGTAGGCGGTGATCAGGCGCTCCTTCTCGCTCATCACCCGAGTCTTCTTCTCGGGACCGGCGATCACCCGCATGATCCCCTCCTCCAACTCCTGCATGGTGATCTCGCGCTTGCCGGTGCGAGCGGTGAGCAGGGCCGCCTCGTTGATCAGGTTGGCGAGATCGGCGCCGGTGAAACCGGGCGTCTGCCCGGCCAGCGCGTCGAGGTCGATCACCTTGGCCAGCGGCTTGCCGCGGGTGTGCACCTCGAGGATGTGCTTGCGGCCCTTGCGGTCGGGGCGGTCGACGACGACCTGGCGATCGAAGCGGCCGGGCCGCAGCAGCGCCGGGTCGAGGATGTCGGGCCGGTTGGTGGCCGCAATCAAGATGATGTTGTCCTTCATCTCGAAGCCGTCCATCTCGACCAGCAGCTGGTTCAGCGTCTGCTCGCGCTCGTCGTGACCGCCGCCCATGCCGGCCCCGCGGTGGCGGCCGACGGCGTCGATCTCGTCCATGAAGATGATGCAGGGCGAGTTCTGCTTGGCCTGCTCGAAGAGGTCGCGGACGCGGCTGGCGCCGACGCCAACAAACATCTCGACGAAGTCCGAGCCGGAGATCGAGAAGAAGGGGACCCCCGCCTCGCCGGCGACGGCGCGGGCGAGCAGCGTCTTGCCGGTGCCGGGCGGGCCGTAGAGCAGCACTCCCTTGGGGATCCGCGCGCCCAGGGCCTGGAACTTCTTCGGGTTCTCGAGGAATTCCTTGATCTCCTGCAGCTCCTGCACCGCCTCGTCAACCCCGGCGACGTCGCGGAAGGTGATCTTGGGCGCGTCGACCGACATCCGCTTCGCCTTCGATTTGCCGAAGTTCATCACCCGTGAGCCGCCCCCCTGCATCTGGTTCATCAGGAAGATCCAGAAGCCGAAGAAGAGGACGAAGGGAAGGATGTAGGTGAGCAGCGAGAGCAGGCTGGAGCCGCCGGTCCCGTGCACCGTCGTCGGGACGTTATTTTCATCGATCAGGTTGAGCAGCGATTGCTCGGTGTTGGGCGGGTAGCCAGTCGAGAAGCTTTCGCCGCTTTCGCCGCTGGGGCCCTTCTTGGTGACATCAAGGGAGTTGTCCTTGGTGTTGATCGTGATCTTTTCGATCTTGCCGGTGGCGATCAGACCACCGTTCGCCTTCGAGGCGACCAGTTCGTTGTAGGTCGGAGCCTTGCTGGTATCGGGGCTGCTGATCACCTTCTGGGCAACGAAGGCAAGGATCACCACCAGCAGGATCGGAAAAGCTGCGCTCTTGAAAAAACGCCTCACAGGGAAAAATCAGCGTACCAGGGCGAAATGGCCATCTAATCGTCCAACGCGGCCACGTAGGAGAGGTTGCGGTAGCGCTGTGCGTGGTCGAGGCCGTAGCCGATCGCGAAGCGGTTGGGGATCTCGAAGCCGAGGTAGCGCGGCGAGAGGTCGACGCGCAGGCGTTCGGGCTTGGTGAGCAGAGCGCAGACCTCCAGCGAGGCAGGGTTGCGTGCCTTCAGGTTGCGCATCAGATACTGCAGGGTGAGGCCGGAGTCGATGATGTCCTCGATGATCAGCACGTCACGGCCTTCGATCGGCGCATCGAGGTCCTTGAGGATGCGCACAACGCCGGAGGAGTCGGTCTGCGAGCCATAGCTGGAAACGGCCATGAAGTCGATCTCACAAGGCACGTCGACGTGGCGCATCAAGTCGGCGAGAAAGAGGACAGCACCCTTGAGCACGCCCACCATGAAGAGGTCGCGTCCGGCGTACTCCTCGCTGATCTGGCGACCGAGCTCGGCCACCCGCTTCTGCAGTTCCTCGCTGGAGACGAGGGTCTCGCCGATCGAGGGCTCGGGAATGTCAAGTTCGCGCTTCACTCAGTCGCAAAGAGTCAGATATGGATGCTCGTTCGTTCCGCCCTCAAGCGGCGCAGTCTAGATAGAGCGGGGGCTCGCGGATGTCAGCGTTCGGCGCGCAGCACGCCGCGCTCGACTACGGCGCGCACACCACCACCGAGATCGAGCATCGCGGTGCCGGTGCGGCGCAGGCCCGTGACCTGATCGGCGTGGTTCGCGGCCCCCGGCACCGGCCGCCCGGCAGCGCGATCGGCGAGGCGCTGAACGACGAGGCGACGCAGGGCCGGCGGCAGTTCCGCCAAGCGGCTCAGCTCGATCATGCCGCGCTCGGATCCGTTCGCACCGAGCTCGGAGTCGACCAGCGCGTCCAGCACCTCGGCCTCGTCGCGCAGCAACTCAGCCGTGCGCAGGACGTTGCGCGCGGCGGCGGGGTGAATCTCAGCCAGCGCCATGGCGAGACCGTGGCGAACGCGATTGCGGGCGTAGCCACCTTCCGCGTTGGTCGGATCATCGCGCCAGACGAGCCCGCGCTCTTCGCAGTAGGCAGTCGTCTGCCCACGGCTGAAACCCAACAGGGGTCGCACCAAGCTGCCGTCTTGTTTGCGCATACCCAGCAGCGCCCGGCGACTGGGCGAAGAGGCGAGCCGGTAGAGGATCGTCTCGACTTGGTCATCGGCGGTGTGCCCGGTAGCGATTACGGCGCCCTCGCCAAACGCGAGCCGCGCCGCGGCCGCGTAGCGAGTGTCGCGGGCCCACGACTGCAGGTTGCCCGGTCCCTCGGGGCGGCGGGGCCGCTCCAACGCGAGCTTGACCCCGAGCCGGGCGCAGAGCGCCGCGCAGTGCTCCTCGTCGAGATCGGAGTCGTCGCGCAATCCGTAGTTGACGTGAATCGCGGTGACCGTGGCGGGGCCGAGCAGACGAACCGTTAGGTCAAGCAGGCAGACCGAGTCGCGACCGCCGGAGAGCATCGCAACCAGCGGCGTGCCGGCCGACAGCAGCCCATCCTCCCGAACCGCATCGAGCATCCGCTCGCTCTCCATGCCCTTAAGTGTCGCGCGCGTCGCCGTTCAGTCAGTCGGCGGCGCGGACGACGAAGAGGGGGGTTGGGGATGGGAAGCCCCGCAGGGTGACCTCGCCGATCGGGTCGCAGCTGAGGCTCCGGCCCCGCAGGGATTCGCTGACGCGGTCGGTCACCAGCACCTCACCGGCCTGGGCGCGGTTGACGACTCGGTGGGCCAGGTTGACGTGAGTGCCGAAGTAATCGCCATCCCTGTACACGGCTTGCGCGTAATGAATTCCAACCCGCGGCTGGGGCCGCAGGGGAAAACGATCCATCAGGTCGACCGCCCACTCCGTCAGTGAGGCCGGCTCGGGCGAAACGACCATCACCTCGTCGCCGATCGTCTTGACGATCGTCGCCTCCGGAGGAAGCGTCGCCTCGACCGTTTCGACGAAGTTCTCGACCACGTCAAGCGCCTCCAGATCACCCTCCTCCTCGGTGTAGCGGGTGAAGCCGGTGAGGTCGATGAAGCAGAGAGTGACCGGAACGTGGTGCACCTGCGACTCGGCAATACCCAGATCGCTCTCCATGTGGCCAACGACGTCCTGCTCGAGGAAGTAGCGCAGGTAACGAGTGTGAAGGTAGTCGGTGAGCGGGGCGGCCAAGGGGAGGATGTCCCCGGCCAGCTCCCCCATCTCCTCAGCCATCTCCAGCTCGGGCACCCCGTCGCGGATCAGCGGTTCGTGCACGTAGAGATGGAAGAGGCGGACCTCAGCATCGGCGATCCGCCGTAGCGACTGGACGTAGACGCGCACCAGCTGGAGGAAGGCGACAAGCGGAAAGCCGGCTGCCAGCACCCGAGCGCAGTGGCGCAGCGCCTGCACATCCTCGGGGCTGAGCAGGCGCTCCTGACCAAGCGGCGTACCGAGGATGACGAGGATGCGCTCGGCCAGCTCCGGCTCGAGCCCGGTCTCGCGGGCAACTTCCGCCAGCGTCGTCTGCTCCTCCTCTTTGGGGAAGAGGTCCTCGGTGAAGCCGAAGGCGAGGCGCCCCTCACGCCCGGCCCGCTTGAGGTCCTCGAGCGAGTGACCGCGCTCGCGCATTCGGGCGACGACGCGGGCTTGCGCCGCGGCCGCCGCGGTCCAGCGACCACGGCGCACCGGCAGCACCTTCTCCTCGGCCCAGCGTTTGAGCGTGCCGGCCGAGACGCCGGCGC
>Ga0070679_100000356_pt1 | contig 38957 bp, 34 predicted proteins | sample KBSC63BmetaG_FD_65652 | JGI IMG/M metagenome (GOLD analysis project Ga0070679, IMG submission 65652) | Corn rhizosphere microbial communities from Kellogg Biological Station, Michigan, USA - KBS C6-3B metaG | ecosystem: Host-associated > Plants > Roots > Rhizosphere | place: USA: Michigan... | reverse complement strand
GTCGGGAATTGCCGGGGGTGTAGCTCAGTTGGGAGAGCGCTTGAATGGCATTCAAGAGGTCAGGGGTTCGATTCCCCTCACCTCCATGGCTGGCGGAGCCGCCAAAAACGGCTGTTTGGTTGCGCGGGAATAGCTCAGTTGGTAGAGCACAACCTTGCCAAGGTTGGGGTCGCGGGTTCGAGTCCCGTTTCCCGCTCTCTGGTGCGAAGAGGGGCGGTTAGCTCAGTTGGTTAGAGCGCCACGTTGACATCGTGGAGGTCACAAGTTCGAGTCTTGTACCGCTCATGGCAGCAGGGTAGAAGCAGGGAGGAGTGGGTGTAGGTGCTCTGTCCTCTTTCAGCAAGCGATTTCTTGGGCGCCCGTAGCTCAATTGGATAGAGCATCTGACTACGGATCAGAAGGTTGGGGGTTCGAGTCCCTCCGGGCGCGTGATCAACGTATCAGAAAACAGAAACCCCTCGCGTTGGCGAGGGGTTTCTTTGTTTCGGGCCTGAGTCGCAAAGCGCTACTGGCTCCCGCTCTTCACCTTGTTGCGGTACGCCTCGCTGGCGTAAATAGCGATTTCCACTCGGCGGTTCTGAGCTCTTCCAGCATCCGTGTCATTCGACTGGATTGGCTCCGACTCGCCTCTGCCCGTCGCCTGAAGTCGGGCAGCGGGGACGCCCAGCGACTGGAGATAGCTCTGCGCCGCCAGCGCTCTACGCTGGGATAGATCGTTGTTATAGGCATCGGTACCGACGCTGTCGGTGTGTCCGACGATCAGGATGTCCGAGTTGGGATACTTCTCGAGGCTGCTCGCAAGCTGCTGCAGATTCGTCCGGCCGTCGGGAAGAATTTCGGTTGAGTTGAACGGGAACAGAATTCCGGACGCGAATGTCACCGCGATTCCTTCGCCCACCCGCTGGATCGTCGCTCCCGGAATATTCTGCTGGAGCTCCTTCGCCTGCTGATCCATCTGGTGACCGATGACCGCCCCGGCGGCACCTCCGACGACGGCGCCAATGATCGCTCCGCGCGCGGTCGAACCGGTCTGGTTTCCGATCACTCCACCTACCGCGGCGCCTGTCGTCGCACCGATAACCGCGCCCTTCTGCTGCTGGCTCATTCCCGCGCAGCCGCTGAGTACAACCGTTGCTCCGATGAATAGCGCACTCGAAATGCGCGTTGATCTCTTTGTAATCATTGCCTGTTCTCCTTTAGGTGTTCGCCCCTCTCTTTACAAGTTGGGTGCCACCTGTCGGCCGGATTACAGCCCAACTCGCCCAACCCCCTCAGAAGCCTTGTCCGAGACGTCCCGTAAACTTCCATGGCCCCCGAGTGTCGATGGGGCGCGTCACGCCAAGTGCAAACGCGCCGTTGAAGAAGGTTAGCAGGAACTCGGCCGAGGCCCGAACTCCATTCGTCGGCCGGGAGACCGGGACTGGCAATCCGGTGACCGGATCGATGGTCGTGCCCAGCTCGAAGAGTGCCGCCTGCGCTGCCGGTCCCGATACCTCGGTCCAACCGGAATGGACACCGGCGGCAAGTCCCGGCGCAATTCCCGGGACTATGAGCCGGCTTGGCAGGTGGATGGGCGCGCGAAGGATCGGGAAAGTGTAGCCGACGACGGCACGCGCGAGGGCGGCGCGATCGCCCGCAAACTCCTTGTAGCCGTATGCGCTCAGTCCTTCACCGCTGCCGATCTCGAACATTGCCTGGGGAACGGGCGCCCCGAAGAGCGTCCCGCCATCGGCGCGGGCGTAGAGCTGAAAGGGTCCCAGCTCACGACGCGTTGCCGTGCGCAACTCGAGCCTCTGCCACCGAATTCCGCCGTCCGCGCGCTCGTAGCTCAGCCTTGCACCCACGCCACGGTCTACGAATAGCCCGCTGATCTCCGGATTGAAATCGAGCGCGGCAAAGGTCCTCAGATAATTCCCCTCCCGAATTCCGCGATTGGGACGGAAGCCGCCATTCTTCGCCACATACAATCCGCGAGAGATATTCTGCTCCACCGCTCGGTCCTGTCCGGGACCTGCTTCAAACCGAAAGAGTGAGCGCTGCTTGAGGCCGAGTGCGCGGGTGACGAATGCTGTGGCGGCCCGTCGGTCGAGGTAATCAAAATCATCGATGCTTCCAAGCAACGCCGAGATCGTCGAGCCCCATGAAAAGGGGAGCTGAAAATCGTTCGTATTCGTCAGTGAACGCTCGACTCGCAATCCAGTTGTAGTGCGTCCCTGACTGTGTTCGAGGTCGATCATTCCACGGGGCGTGCCTTCAGCCCACGCCCAACCCAGAGACCCGTGCACCAGCGACGTTGCCGCGGTGTCACCGAATTCTCTCTCCACCGCGACGCCGGTGAACAAGCCCTCGATGCGGTTGAATCGAATCACCTCGGGAAGTGATCGCGGCCGAAAGCGGAATGCCCGTGTCTCACCGACGGTGCGCCATTCCTCTGGCGCGAGATCATCGAACTGTCCGTAGTAGACATCGCTGCTTGCCGCGCCGATCGGTCTTTCCCACGCCTTGAAGCGGTCCTGCGTCGACGCGGGAGCGAAGGTGAGATTGTGCCGCACGCCGGGTGGCGCTATCGGCCCGCTCCACGAGGAATCATTCGGCTGGTAGTCGTTGAATCGGGAAACGATTCGCACGATGCTCCTGAAATCGCCAAACAACGCGATGCGCGCCTGCAGCTCCGCGCGCTGGAACGCAGGAAGCCAGTACTGACCGTCCACTTCGACGTTGATCAGCTCGACGAACGACGCGCCGCCTACGCCTGGCAGGCGGCTTCCCGACTTCAGCGTAACCTTCCCATCGCGGACTTCCACGAGACGTCCGCGCATACGCACTATCTGCTTCCAGTCGGAATCGAGGTACATGTCGCCGTAGAAGAGAACGGCGTCTCCGGGTGGGTTGTTGCGCGGCGTTACGCGAACATGGACGATCGGAATTTGTCGTCCATTCGAGAAGAGAGTCACCGTCGTGTCGCCGCCCTCAAAGGTGTAGTAGGTATCACGATTGCCGGCGAGGGGATGGATGGCGATGCTCTGGCTCGTCCCGCTGACTGTCTTGTTCGGGTCGCTGGCCGAGGTGACTCCCAGCTGAAGGCGGTTTCCGTACAGCGTCGGGATTGTCCATCCCCCGAAAAAACTCATCAAAGAGAAAGACGGCGCCACCGCCTGGTGCCGGTAACCGACGACGCGCTGGTCATAGCGGTCTGGCGCGCGCCACCGCACATCGCTCGCGACCTGCTCAAGCTGGATCGTCCGCTCCCGCCCGCCCGAATCGAGCACGACGAGGGACATCTCCGTCTCGATGCGCGCGCGATACGCCCGAAGCCGATCGGGTATCTGGAGATTTACGCGCGCGGCTTCCGCAAGCAGCGCCGCGAGCGCTGCGGAGCTGTCAGCGGGTGGCCGGCCAGGGATCGGCGCCTGTCCAAAGGCCCGAGTGGTCGAAACCACCAGCAACGCGATGCATAGTTTCCCTCGCCATATTTGTTGCGCTTCCAACACTTTTTCCTCTTGGCGCGAAAGACAATCGTCGGCCCTTCTCCTACCCGTGAGCCATGCTAACCAAACCCGTCATCCTCTCGCTGTTTTTCCTCTCCGTCGCGTGCTCGACAGGGCCAAAAACTGCTCCCGCGCCCCAGCGCGCAGGGATCTCTGACAGCACCAGAGCGGGCGGCGATTCCGGCCGCGCGGGCGGGAACGCGCAGCCGAGACCATACAATCGAGTGATAACGCGGGATGCAAGAACGAGGCGTGGGATGTTTGCGGTACACAGGGTCAACGAGAAGCTGTACTTCGAGATTCCAAAAAAGGAGTTGAACAAGGACATGCTGCTCGTCGGTCGCTACACCCGGGCGGCCGCCGCGAATCCCCGGCTGCCGGGCGGACAGTTCGGCAACTACGGTGGTGATCAGTTCGCCGAGCGAACCCTCAGGTGGGATCGAAGCGGCAACAGAATCGTTCTCCGCTCGCCGTCGTTTGCGATTGTCGCCGATACATCGGCCCCGATCTACCGCGCAGTGGAAGCGGCCAACTATCCGCCCGTGATCGCGGTATTCAACGTGGAAGCCTACGGGCCCGACAGCGCCGCCGTGATCGATGTCACGCGTTTGTACACGACGAGCATTCCAGAGTTTGCGGCGATCCGCGGCACCCTCGATGACCGCCGGTCTTTTGTGGAGAATGCTCTCGCCTTCCCCGACAACGTGGAGATCGAGGCGACACAGACGGGCACGCCGACCCCCGCACCGGGCGCGGGCGGTGGAGGCGGAGGCGGCGGTCAGGCACAGCGGGCGCAGGAGGCGCAGAGCGTTCTCGCGCACTGGAGTCTGGTGAGGCTTCCTGAGCACCCCATGATCCCTCGACGGTTCGACGAACGCGTTGGTTATTTCTCGATCGCGCAGGTCGATTTCGGTACCACCGAGCAGAGATCCGCGGATCGCTCGTACATCACGCGTTATCGCCTCGAGAAAAAAGATCCATCGGCCGCGCTCTCGGAGCCGGTGAAGCCCATCGTTTACTATGTGGACCCGGCAACTCCGGAGCAGTGGAAGCCGTGGGTGAGAAAGGCGATACTCGATTGGCAACCCGCGTTCGAGGCTGCGGGCTTCAAGAACGCGATCATCGCGATGGATCCGCCGGCCAACGATCCTGACTGGTCGCCAGAGGATGTGCGGCACACGGTGATCCGGTGGCTCCCGTCGACAATCGAAAATGCGCAGGGTCCGCACGTCAGCGATCCGCGAACCGGAGAGATTCTCAATGGCTCGGTGCGCATGTTTCACAACGTGCTGAATCTGCAGCGCGACTGGTACTTCACGCAGGCGTCGGTTCTCGATCCCCGCGCCCGCACGCTGCCCTTCCCCGATTCATTGATGGGGAGACTGCTGGAGTTCGTGGTAGCCCACGAGATCGGGCACACACTTGGGCTGCGCCACGATCAGATCGGAAGCTCGACGTATCCGGCCGACAGCGTGCGGAGCGCGAGCTGGGTGAGCAGGATGGGGCACTCCCCTTCGATCATGGATTACTCGCGCTTCAATTATGTCGCGCAGCCGGAAGACAACATCGCGGTGGCCGACATCGTTCCGCGCATCGGGCCGTACGACAAATACGCGATCATGTGGGGCTACACGCCGATACCGAATGCCGGCACCTCGGATCAGGAGCGCCCAACGCTGGACCAGTGGTCAAGGATGCAGGACACGATTCCCTGGTACCGGTTCTCCGAGAACAACGAAGGTGGGTACGGAACGCAAAGCGAGGCAGTGGGCGATGCCGACCCGGTGAAGTCGACGGGGCTTGGCTTCCGAAATCTGAGGCGCGTGGTCACGTACATCTCGTCGGCGGCCACCAAGCCGGGCGAGGACAACGACGATCTGAGAGAGATCTACAACAGAACCGTGCAGCAGTGGGCAACCGAGGCGAGCCACGTCGCGACGGTAGTCGGCGGAGAGCAGGTTCAGTATAAATCGGGAAGCCAATCGGGCGCGGTTTACACACCGCTGTCGCGCGCCCGGCAGCAGGAAGCGATGCACTTCCTCAGCGACAATGTCTTTCAGACGCCGACGTACCTGATTCAGCCCGACATCTCACGACGAATCGAGGCCGGGGGGATGATCACGCGAATCACCAACGCCCAGGCACGGGTTCTCTCGAGCGTCCTCAGCGATGACCGGATGAATCGCCTGCTCGACAATGAGGCGCTCGCACCGGCAAACTCGTATACGCTCGCATCGATGCTCGATGATCTGAAGCACGGGGTCTGGACGGAGCTCTCGCAGTCGCGTGTTTCGATCGACCCGTATCGGCGAACGCTGCAGAACGAGTTTCTCAATCAGATCGACAGAAAGTTGAATCCACCCCCGGTGACAGGGACGCCTACGCCACCATTCCCCGGCTTCACTCCACCGGCCCCGCTCTCGGCCGACGCCAGGAACGAGCTCAGGGGTGAGCTCGTGTCGGTGCGTGCTGATATCCGAAGGGCGGTTGGTCGCGCAGCCGACCGCGAAACGCAGCTGCATCTCGAGGGCGCGGACCATCAGATCGGGGACATTCTCGATCCGAAGAAATGATGGCGTTGGTGATCAACGAACTATTATAAGAAAATAAAACGGGGAGGCGCGAAGCCTCCCCGTTTTACTTTTCAAGATGTAGCAGCTCTCGATCTGCTACATCCGGTACCCGGTACCAGGTACCCGGTACCCGTTCCTTTAACTGCAGACGATGACACCCGTCGCGTTGGAGCACGTCTTCGACGACAGCAAGTGGGTCGCTGTCGCATTCCAGGTTGGCGGCGGGCCGGCCGACGCTATCGCGACGATCGTGACGTTGTTCGACGGCTTGAATCCCTGAATCGGTGCGGCACTCGTAGCGGTCCCCGTGAAGTATTTGCCGTTCGAGTCGGCGGCGTACTGCTCTTCATACGTCGCAAGGTTGCGGAGGTCAGACTCCATTGTCGCGACGTAAGCCCTCTCTTTAGTGGCCGCGAACTTCGGAATCGCAATCGCGGCAAGAATGCCGATGATGACGACCACGATCAGAAGCTCGATAAGTGTGAAACCCTTTTTGCTGCGCATATGGAGCTGAACCTCGTGGGAAGCGGTTGGAGAATCCTCTCGACTACGGAGCCGAGAGCGAAAAGACTATCGGCAAGCTGTACGTACCTGGTGCGTTGCTGCTCTGCGTGAAGCCAGCGGCCCAAACGGTCTTGAAGAACGCCTGTGCTGCGGTTCCGTTCGTTGCAGCCGCGCCCGAAAGAAAGAGCGCATCGCTCGCGCTGATCGAGGCGTACGTGCCTGCAACCGCGTTCGACCAAGTGAGGTCGCTGATCGGCTTCGCGCCTGCGAAGGATCCAACGTACGTCCAGGTTGCCGGATTGCTGGTTCTGATGTTCAGGCTCCAGCTGCGATTCGCCTTGATCGTGAAAGTCGGTCCTGCGTCGGCAATCGTTGCACCGAGATCGACCTGGTCGGCCGTCGGCGAGCTGATCGTGGTCGTCGTAGCGCTCATGCCAAGCTTGACGAGCGCGTTGACCGTCGCGGAAGCTGTGTTGATCGTGAGGCAGCCACCAGCGTTGCCCGAGCATTGCGCGTTGGCCTGGTTAGCACCAGCAAGCGAGCCCAGTACGAGAGCGGCAAGAAGGAAACGGTTCGCGTTCATTGTGATCTACTCCGAAGTTGACTGAGTGTGCGACGGCTGCGATTGGACAATTGAGGCCGTCTTTCTACAGTAAAGACGCGGTGGGGGTCGGTTTGCAACGCAAAAACACGCGTCTTTTTTGCCGATGGTGGCGTTTGCTAAACCCTTATTGCACAGGCATTTAGGTTGGTCACAAATCTGCGCTAAATCTCTGGTTCGCCGCGATTTGCAAGAGTTGTTGCACAGTGCAATCGCTCGACGGGCGTCGAGATTCGATGTCGCCAGAAAAGGCGTTTATGAGGTCGATCTGGCCGCAAGAATTACCTTGCGTGAGGCTCCCGCGACCACTCCGTATCAGTTAAGATGTGTGGGTCTCCTTCGCTCGAAGGAGCTTCGTTTTTTTCGGGGCGTAGCGTAGCCCGGTAGCGCGCCTGCTTCGGGAGCAGGAGGTCGCTGGTTCAAATCCAGTCGCCCCGACTGCCGCAAATGAAACCCCACCGTTGCTCGCCGACGGTGGGGTTTCTTGCGTTCTCTCGCCTCGCGCCAAGGACGCCAATCGCTCCCTCGGAGTACGCCTCCAGCGACAGTTCTGACTATGACAAAGCAGTCATTGTTGGGTCATGAGACCGTCACGGAGCGAAGTGAATATTGTGCCTTGTCAATTCACTCTAGCTCCGAGGCTCTGAAGATGGTCGGATATCGCCGCACGCTGATGGCAGTTGCACTGGGAATGACGATGATCTCGCTTCCCGCCAGAGCGCAGCAGGCGTTCTCGAGCTTTACAAATACCGTAACCGTGACCGTTCCGCCGAGAGTCAAAGTGCAGGTCGCAGCGCTTGCAGCTACGCCGACGCCGCTTGCTGTCGGCAGCGCAAAGGAGCCCAGCCAGGGCGTCGCTCTCACCGTAAATGCAACGCGCACCTGGATTCTTTCGATTGGGTCGACGCGCACTTCTTCCGCAACGGCTTCCAATATCCGTTGGTCGCTCGATTCGGCTACTGGCTTCTCACGGTTGTCATCGGACGCGGTGATCGCGTCGGGCAGCCTTTCCAACCAGCCTGCAGCCGCTGGCGTGTATTTCCGAAACGCAGCGAACGAATCGCGTTCAACGATCGATGGCGAACAGGCCCAGGTTGTCTTCACGATGTCGGCACCGTAGTAGCGGATAGCCGAAGAAATCGCATCTACCAACCGTCAACTTCGGTCAGACATGCTAGAACAACTTGCTCCCCTCCCAATTCTTCTCGGGTGTCTCTGTTACTTCGCTTACCTGTACGGAACCAAAGGTGGCCGTAGCCAGGCGGGCATGCATCGAGCCGCCAGTCTGACGCTCGTCGTAAGCGGCCTCGGCCTCGCGCTTCTCTACTGGGTGACTGCCGGACTCGGCCACGACAGAGACGCGGCGATCAGGTTCTTCCTCGTGACAATCCTTTGGGGCGGACTCGTCCTTACGATCAACCGTCAGGGAACCGCGGCCAGGGACGCACGCCGCCCGGTATCATCGATGGGGTCGCGCGCGGGATAGCGAGCCCACGAACGAGGCGGGTCTCTCACGCCTGTTCGCTGAGATCAGCCCTCACCCGCAGCTGTTGGCAATTCGCCGCGCCGCATACGCGTGCGGGAAGAGCCTTTGCGCACGATGAGCATAGACGCGCGCGGTCGAACACTTTCCCCGCCGGTAGTACAGCTCGGCAATTTTCAGATTGATGCGATAGCTGCCCGGATCCCAATCGGACCCGTTGACCCAGCCAGCAGTCATGCCGCCTCTTCCTACCGACATCATCGATACTGTTTGCGTCGCGCTCCGTGCCGCGGACAGGAGAGAGATCGCAATCATGCCGGCGGCCGCCAAGCCCCACGCGCGGGGAGACAGTTTTCTCTCCCTTCCCTCATGACGGATGCCACTCGTCGCGCCGAGGACGCTCCACGCCAGCAGTGACGGCGCGCCTAGAAGCAAGACGACGTCGAACGCGCTCACCACTAGCGTAGCGACAACAGTGCCGGCCAGAACGAGCTGAGCCAACACCGCGTCGCCATTCTCCAGTTCGCTCCACCTGCGCACCGACCCGTAGAGTAGAATCGCGAAAACGCCCAACAGCGAAAGCGTCGGCACGATTCCCCGCTCGGACAGAAAAGCCACCCAGTCGCTACTCGGCCACGGGTTCGCCGTCATCCCATCGTCGGCGAGCGAGCGGTCGTTGGACGGAGCGAACTTCACGTACTCTACGGGCCAGTTTCCCGGACCGACGCCCAGGATGGGGTTGGCGAGTGCCATGCGGGCGGAGTTCGTGTACTGCGATATCCTTCCGCGTCCGCTCCCTTTCTTGTAGTCGACGACGTTGCGCGCCGTATCGAGATACGGCGAGTCGCTGTTCCAGTTGAGATGATTGGGCAACGCAATGGCGGCCATCGCTCCGATCGCGGCTGCCAGTGTCAGCCGAGCGAAGCGTCCTCCGACCATGGCGCCAGCCCAGTACTTCCGCGATGCAAGCATTGGTACGAAGAGAATCACTATGCACGCGATCAACGCCAGCCAGGCCGCCCTCGATCGGGAAAGAACCAGCGCGGCAGCCAGCACCGCGCTCCCGAGAGAGCCAAGCAGCGCGCCCAACGGCTTGCGCGCCGTCACGGTGCACCAGACAAGCGAAGGAAATCCAATGACGGCAATGTGCGCCACAAAATTCCGATTGCCGAATGTTCCACCCGGCGCGCGGTTGGTGCTGAAGTAGTCGGTCTCCAATCCATAGGCCTGTGCGAGCGACAGGGCTGCGGCGAGGACGGCAGCGATGCCAACCGCAATCAGAATGGTCCGGTAGTGGCCGCGCTCGGCGGCTGTGCGCGTTCCCCAGAAAACGATCGCGCTCGAGACACTGACGCCGAGAGCGCGCTGGGCGAGCCAATAGTTCGTAGCGAAGAGGGCGGATCCCGCGCTCCACACCAGGAAGATCGCGAGAAGCCCATCGGCCAGGTCGAACGAGAGAGACTTGCGCCGCGCGAGGAGAAACATGGCGACTGCGAGCGCGACCACGTGCAGCACCAGCTCCTTCGGCACAAAGTACCGATCGAGCTCGAAGAGCTTGTAAGGAAGGGCAATCAGTACAGCCAGGATGATTCCCGCTGCGATGATCAGCCTGACTGCGCGATCCGCCATGCCGGAAATATGCGTCGAAAGGGGCTGATACAAAAAAGCCCTCCACTCAGGAGAGCCTTCTCGTCTTGCATTCCTGCGTTCTATCTGGCGAACCAATAAGTCGCCTTAACCAGGAAAACGTTGCTCGGCCGGCCAAAGATCTCCCGCGTATCGCGGCCGGTGCGGAAATCACCCTCGAACGGCAGGAAGTCGCTCCGCTCCTGCTGCCACACGAAAAAGAGCGCCGACCCGGGCCGATATTGCCAGCGCACGACGGCATTGCCCCGCAGCGAGTGGGTCCGGAAATCCGGATTGTCGATGGAGAATGCGGGCGCGGCACCGGCTCCGTCGGGGTCGACAGTATATGATAGCGTCTTGCCGCTGCCAGGGTCGCGCACTGTCACGACCGTGCTGCCGTTGTCCCTGCCATAGCGCAAGTATTGGCGAGTTCCAGGCGTTGCAAGTTCCTTGAATCCACTGAAGCGACCCGCCGACGCGAATGGTTGCGCGTACATCTGGAAGGAGAGCAGCGGTGAAAGGGTCCACTCGACGCGCGTCACGGCAGACAGAGTGGTCTGATGGATGTCGGCGAAGACGTAGCGGCGACCATAGGTGGAACCGGCAAGCGGGTCGGTGCTCGCCTGGACGTACTGGATCGTATTGTGGAAGAGCGAGAGGCTGGGTGATACGCTGACGTGTATCGACGAGCTCGGCCTGATGTCGATGCCGACGCTCAGGTCTTTCGCGTAGCCCTTGTCCTGATCGCCGTAGTAGTCGGAAGACAGGTTGTACGAAACGGTTTTCCGCTGATCGCCCGTGACCTGGGTCCACAGTCCCCATTGCGTCGGCTGGCGTCCGCGCGGCCCGCCTCGGGTGAGTCGATCGTCGATCGCGCTCGGATCGTATTCACCGCCGGCGTAGAGCGACCACAGGTTCGTGAAGTTGAACGTCACCTGGTTGAAGTAGCTCGTCCAGATCTTGTCGCCGCCGTAGTTCCACGCGTGATTGGTGCCGGCGAAAAGATTGTACGATCTGAGGAGTTTTCCGGGTGTTGAATTGTTGTAACTCCCACCCGAGCCGATGTTGAGATAATCGACCCTGCCCATGAACCCGAGGTCGTTGACCTCGAAGCCGGGATTAACGGCCTTGGCGGTCGCGCTGAACGACCAGTCTCCGGATTTGTTCAGCCCGAGCTTGGCGGAGTAGCCACTCAGCGAATTTGCGGTGCTATCGACGCGGAGGTAGTCGGCGTCGGGGCGCTGATAGTAACGCGCGCTGGATAGCTGCGCGTTACGAATCACCGGGAGCGAGCCGTTGATTTGCGAACCCGAAAGCGCGCCGGTGACTGCCCATTGTTTTCGACTCGCCCAATGGTGCTCGAAATCGAGGCTGCCCACGTCGGCGCTCGATCGAAGCAGATTCTTGAACACCGGATCGCCGAGGTCGCGGTTCACCGCGGTGCCTCCGACACTCAGTACCGTGGCTCCGCCGCGGAGGTCGCGCGATAGCCGGCCGACGAAGTAATTCGTCATCGGCTCGACCGCGGTGCTGGATTGCAAATTGGAAGCATCCACTACGCGCGCTTTTTCTTCGGCGGTGAGAGCGTTGAGAACGCCAACCGACCAGCCGGCGACTTTTCCTGTGAGCTTGCCGGCGCCGAGAATCGTCGTTGCCTCAGGCATATCGACGAACTGGCCGTCTGGAAAGCGCTGCGGGGAACGGCCGATTCGCCTGGAATAGAAGATCTGCGACGATCCGTAAGATGGGCCGCCGTTGATCGAGCCGATGTTGAAGAAGTTGGCTCCCTCGACGAAGAAGGGCCGCTTCTCCGGGAAAAAGCTCTCGTACGCGGAAAGATTCACGACCGCCGGATCAACTTCGACCTGACCGAAATCCGGGTTGACCGTCGCCGTCAGCGTGAGACCGCTTGGCAATCCGTATTTGATGTCGGCGCCCCCGGAAGGCTTTGCATCGTTGGCGCGATAGAATGGATTGGCGGGATCGCCCGGAGCGCGCGTGAGCTTCGCGCTGACGTAGGGCATGATCTCGAGGCGGCGTGGCGTGGGAATGTCGACGATTCCAGCGAGATCACCCTCGAACGAGACAAAGCCCGGATCGGTCTGCTTCCAGGGCGACCAGCTGTCGCGCTCGTTGCGGCGGGCAATGTCGCGCATGATCTGGATTCCCCACAGCCGCTCCTGGCCGGCGGCAGCGCGTCCGAAGCGGAGCTGCGAGAATGGGATGCGGTACTCCGCGATCCAGCCCGCGGAATCGACGGTCGTCGCCACTTCCCAGACCGCGTCCCAGTTGATGTCCTCGCCGTGGTTGTCGTCGAACTCCAGCACATCCTTCTGAACCGCGCGCGGGTTTACGGAGAAGCGGAACGATGTGCGTCGATCGTGATACGAGTCGACCATCACGTGCAGCCAGTCCGAGTAGATCCCCGATGCGTCGCGTCGAGCGAGTTGTGCGGCGATCAGGTTGGGTTCCGAGTCGAACATCCGGACGCCGACGTAGAGTGCGTCATCGTCGTACAAGATCCGCACTTCGGTCGGGTCGGTGGGTTTTCCGCCGACGTTGGGGTAACTCTCAGTAAAATCGCCGGAGGCCACCGCGGAAGCCCACGCTGCTTCGTCGAGCTTCCCATCGATCTTGATCGATCCCGACAGTCGCGTGGCGCGCATTACGCGCACGGCACTCGCTGGGGATTCTGTGGCGCCCGTCGGAGGGGCGTTGGGCTGAGGGGGGTTCTGTGCGGCGGCAGGATTCGCCGCGATGACGAACGCAGATACCGCGAGGAGGCTGATGAGTGAACTGGAAACCATCGCTTAAATCGACAGGTGTTGGGGTGGGGACTAATCGCCTGCGCCAATTTAGACAGTCGTACGGGCGCGATGGTTGGGATGTGTCAGCAGAAGCGTGCGCAGCGCTACTTCTTTCTCGGCGCCGTTGGGACTTTGTCAGCCACCTTAGCGGGAGGTGCAGATGTCGCTTCCCCGGCAATGACAGCCCGCATTGCCGGATCCACGTCCACCGAAACCGCAGGATCGGCGATCGGGCTGCCTTCGCCACCCTTAGTCTTGCACGCCGCGCCCGGATCGGTCTCGAATTGCGCTATGAGATCTCGCGACTTCGCGAGCTCGTCACCTGTTCCACGGATGGTGATGACGGAAATTCCGCTTTTGGGGATATACCAGTTACTCCCGTGAGAACGGACATATGGATTAATGAGGTCCGCCGCCTGCTGAGGAGAAAGACAACTTAGCTGCATGCTCTCGGTGCGCAGCTCGGACGGGGGCGAGTCGGAGTGAATCAGCTCCGGGAAAATCGTGAGCGAGGCGGCGATCCATATCGTCGCCACCAGCGCCGCACCGGTACCAATCACCGCGATACGACCCACTCTACGTCGGTTGGACGTCACCACTGATTCCTCGGCGAGCGTGATCGGGTTGCTCATCGGTGGCAATCCATTCAGGACGCTCGCCGCCTCATACTCCTTCTCGCGCAGCAGCGTCGTAACGCGCGCGCAGTCGGGACAGGTTGCGCAGTGGGCCATCACCGCCGAGTCGGCGGGCATGTCCCTCAGCGACGCGGTCGAGAGAGTCTCGAGAACTTGGGCGCATGTCATTTATCCAGCTCCCCATAGCTTGGGTGTGTGGCGAGGAATTTCGCGCGGATTGCCGCGCGCGCCTTGAACAGATTGGCGCGAACAGAGACCGGTTTCATCCCCGTCCGCTCGGCCGCCTCCGTCGGGGAGAATCCCTGGAGGTCGACGAGATCGAAGATCTCCCGCTGTCGCGCCGGCAGCTCGGCAAACAGCTCGCGGATTACAACCGCGGCGCGCTCGCGATCCACGCGTCCACCGGGATCGGTTGTATAGACGTCGCGCAGCGGCGCCGCCGCGGGTGAGAGCGCGAGTCTCCTGCGACGCTTCCGCGTACGCCGTGATTGATTGGCGGTGCGCCGGGTGATCGCGTAGAGCCACGCCCCGAGGGAGCCGTCCGATCGATACTGCGAGAGCAGGCGGTGCGCGCGAACGAATACCTCCTGGACGATGTCCTCGGCCTCGTCGGCATCGTTTGCGAACGTGAGCGACCAGCGGAAGACGGCGGGCTGATATCGCGTGACGAGAGTGGTGAAAGCGGCATCATCGCCGGCGCCAGCGAGCGAGGCAAGCTGCACATCGAGCGCGTGCGCGGAACGTTCGCCCGGCGCGAGCGGATGCGCTGACGGACGTTCAGGCTCTCCTCGACGCTCATCAGAACGGTGAAAGTTCATCGCAAGGCTAATATATGGTTGCACCAGAATCGCATCCGGCCATCTGCTCACGCTCGGTCTCCATCTGCTGGTCCGATAATGATGCCGTGAGTGGCGGTGGCGTTTACCTACAGGAGCGACCGGATCCAACCCCCATCGACTGCGATCGAGCTGCCGGTGATGTAGCTCGCGCGCTCAGACGCCAGAAACGCCGCGAGGGCCGCGAATTCGCGCGGCTCACCCAGTCTTCCCATCGGAATTTCTTTTTCCCACTGCGAGACGATGTTCTGGTGCGAATCGCCTGATTTGCCCGCCGAAGCGCGCGCGAGCTCCTGGACGCGATCCGTCCGGGTGAATCCAGGCAACAGGTTGTTGACGGTAATCCCGAATGGCGCCACTTCATTCGCGAGCGTGCGCGCAAAACCGATCACCGCCGCACGCAGGCTGTTGGAGAGCATCAGCCCCTGGATGGGCTGCTTCGCGGCGATAGATGTGACGTTGAGGATTCTTCCCCACTTCCGCTCTTTCATCCCTGGCAGAACGGCGCGCGTCAGCTCCACCGCGCTCGTGAGCAGCAATCGCGTGGCGGCGTCCCAGCTCTCGGCAGTAAAGCTCTCGAACGGCCCGCTCGGAGGGCCGCCGGAATTGGTGACGAGGATATCAACTCTCCCGAATTCGTCGAGCGCCGCCTTCGATACGCGAGCAGCGGCGGCGGAATCGGACACGTCAGCGGCGACGGCAATGACCTTCGCACCCGTCGCTTTCCGAATCGAAGCGGCCGTCTTTTCGAGCGTCTCCATTCCCCGCGCACACAGGACCAGGTGCGCGCCCTCGGCGGCCAGCTCCTCGGCGACGGCTCGACCCAAGCCTTTGCTGCTCGCGGAGACGAGCGCGACTTTTCCCTTGAGGCCAAGGTCCACGATCTAGCGCCTCAGGTAGTCGTCTTTCTTATCCAGCCAATCCTGACGCGGGGGACTGAAGATATCGACATCGAGAGTCTCCTCCAGAGCCTCGGCTTTGTGCGGCACATTCGACGGGATGAGGAGAACTTCGCCAGCCCTCACCGTGATCTCCCTGGCGCCGTCTTCACCAATCCAGAACTTCAGCGCGCCCTCGAGGATGTAGGTCAGCTGTTCATTCTCGTGGGAGTGCTTCGGAACGATGCACCCCTTCTTCAGATACACGTGGGCGAGCATCATGCGATCGCCGGTAATCAGCCGGCGCTCGAGCATGTCGGAGACGCGCTCCTTCTTCATCGAGTCCCAGCGATAGAATGTGGGTTCGCTCTTGGTGGTCATAGCTCGTGATCCTTGGTGTCGCTCAGGGTTTGGTGCCGCGGTCGAATACAATCCGACCGCCGACGATCGTGTACATGATTCGCGCCTCGCGAATCGTTTCCGGAGGAATCGCAGTGAGATCGCGATCGACGATCACAACATCGCCAAGCATTCCGGGAGCGAGAGAGCCTTTTTCGTTCTCCTCGAATGATGCGAATGCGCCTCCGGTGGTATAAGCCCGGAGCGCGTCTTCCACGCCGATTTTCTGCTCGGGCACCCAGCCATCGGGATGCTTGTCGTCGAGAGTGCGACGCGTGACGGCAGCGTAGATCCCCTCCAGTGGCGTCGCCGGCGCAACGAACCAGTCGCTGCCGAATGCCAGCCTCGCGCCCGAATCGCGCAGCGACCGGAATGCATACGTCGTTTTGGCGCGCTCAGGCCCGATCACCTTCTCCGCCCACCGTCCATCATCGATCGCGTGGTACGGCTGCATGCTCGGTATCACGCCGAGCTGAGCGAAGCGCGGAATGTCGCGCTGGGCGATGTGCTGCGCGTGCTCGATTCGGAACCTTCGATCGCGAGGACCGTTCTCACTCTCGACCCTCTCGAAGATGTTGAGCTGGAGATCGATCGCCCGATCACCGATCGCGTGGACGATGACGTGCAGCTTTGCCTTGTCTGCGTTCGATGTCCAGGTGTAAAGATCCTGCGGCGTATTCACGAGCAGACCCGTGTCCCCCGGAGCGTCGGTGAATGGCTCCATCATCGCGGCGGTGTGTGAGCCGAGCGATCCGTCCACGAATCCCTTCAGTCCGCCGATACGAAGCCACGAGTCGCCGTGTCCTCGTGCGGCGATCGTGTCGCGCAGTCGCGCCCAGGTGGACAACGGTACCGAGGCGTAGATGCGCGTGCGCAGCTTGCCTGCACTTCGCGCGCGCTCGAAGACGGCGAGATCCGACCACGTTCCCATGTGATCGACCGAAGTGACTCCGCGCTCTGCGACGTAGGTCATCGCCGCGTCGAGTGCCCGGTCCTGCATCGCGGGCGTCGCATCGGGAACAGCGGGATCGATCAGATCCTGAGCGTTATCCTTGAAAATGCCGGATGGATGACCGGAAGCATCCCGTACGATCGTGCCACCTGTGATGTCACCACCGGTCAACGGCACCTTCGCGGCGCGCATTGCCGCCCCATTCGCGAGCGCCATGTGACCGTCCAGGCGATTGATCCACACCGGATTGTTTGGCGTGACGGAGTCGATCCACGAGCTCGCGGGCAGCTCGCCACCCCAATTCTGATGATCCCAGTCGCCACCGGTGATCCACACACCGGGCGGCACCGACGACGCGAACATCTTGATGCGAGAAATGAACTCCGCCGGCGTGCGAGCATCGCGCAGCTGGACCGAAGCGAGGCTCATTCCGCCGCTCAGGAAATGGACGTGCGAATCTATGAACCCTGGCGCGACGAGCCCCCCGCGCGCGTCGATCACGCGGGCCGAGACGCCGGTGAGCGCGCGGATCTCGTCGTTCGAGCCCACCGCCGCGATTCGATCGTCGCTGAGGGCAACGGCTTCCGCCCATGGCCTGGCCGGCACGCCCGTCCAGACCCTTCCGTTGATGATCGAGAGCGTGACCGGCTTGGTTGGCGATGTCATTGTTGGAGTGCAGGCCTGAAGAATCGCGACGATCGGCAGTGCAAATCGAGTCAGCGCCGACCGAATATTGCTCGAGCTCATTTCTCCGCCTGACGAGTGTCTGATGGGTGACGCGAATATACTCGGCCCGGCGCGGCACCTGCCAACAATCGTCCTGAAATCGGCCGGAGATGCGTTTCCGCATTTCGGATCGGGCGTCTATAGAATAGCGCGCGGTGATCCTGCCGTTGGGCGCATGAATCACATACGAGAGATCAAAACCATATGAGAATCATCAGTCGTTGGAATGCGGTGCTCGCGATCGTCGGATTGGCAGTGACTGGACGCGCAACGCAGGCCCAACTGCCCGATCTGCCGAAGCTTCATCCTTCCTTCTATGGATCAGCAGAAGCGGACACGCGCAGCGCCCAGTTCTATCTCCTCGGCATGTATGTCGGGATGGGCGGACTCGGCTGGTCACCCTACTTCAACGTCAACGGCTACCTCGACCATTATCCGATCGGCACCGAGAATCGCAGCCTGAGCGCGGTTTCTCCGACATTGGGACTCGCGTATGCCGGCCGAACCGATGGAATTTCGTTCGGCGGAGGCTACACATGGGTTAACAACCCCGACGCTGAAGCTCCCGGAGCAGAAGGTGGTAACAGCAACGGAGCGACGGCGAGCCTCGGCCTCTACCACAACTCGCGCGGAAGGCGCCCGATGCACGCGCAGCTTCTCTCCAACTACAACTTCGGCAGCAAGTACGTGTGGGCTCGCGGACGAGCGTCGGTTCCCTTCCGGAACTCGGCGGCGCACCCGGCACGGCTTGGACTCGAGGTCGTTGGTCAGGGCGGCGGCGATGGCCCCCTAACCACCAACACCTACGAGGTCGGTCCGACTCTCGAGTACGAGTGGAACGACAACCTGCGCACTACCGGCGTTGTGGGCTACAAGTCCGTCGGCGGAAGCGCGCTGACGAGCAGAGAATCAGCAGCGTACTTCAAGCTCGAGTTCTCGCTCTCGCCGTGATCACCGCGCCATCGGTGCCGGCGTGAGCGGCACCGATGGCTGTTTCAGATGAAAGTCGGTCGCGTTCTGATATGCCCGCGCGACCGCCAGCAGCTGCCCTTCCTGAAATAGTCCTCCCAGGAAGGTGAGTGAGACGGGCGTCCCGTCGTCTCTGAACCCGTTGGGAAGAATCAGCGCCGGGTGACCCGTGAGATTTGTCGCGACGAGCTGCGAGAGATTCGCGGCGCCCGTTGGAGTGACGATCACGTCGACGGTGTTCATCAGCTCGTCCCACTTCTGGATCGCGACCGAGCGAAGCCTGTTCGCGTTTACGTAATCGACCGCAGGAATGAACCGCGACGTCCTGAATGTATTGGGCCAGTCGAATTTCCCCTGCTGGACGAGAAGCTTGTCGCGATCGGATCGCGTGAGGTCATCAAATGCTGCCGCGGCCTCGGCGGTGAGGATGATGCGCATCGCGTCGTACGGAACGTCGGGTAGATCAACGGGGATAAGGTTGATACCCAGCTTCCGGAACACATCGAGCGCCGCGTCATCGAATGGTTTTGTGGGGTGCAAGGTGCGCTTGGGATCGGTCGGATCGGTGACCGGCAGATCGAAGGCAGATTTGACGTAGCCCACGCGAAGTCGTTTCGGCGACAGATTCGCATTCCAGTGATAGTCCGCGGAGATCACCGAGTTGTCCTTTCCGTCGGGACCATAGATGGCGTCGAGGACGAGCGCGCAGTCTTCGACGCTCCGACAGATCGGACCGAGCTTGTCCATCGTCCAGGAGAGCGCCATTGCGCCCGTGCGGGGAACTCGGCCGAAGGTCGGGCGCAATCCGGTAGTTCCACAGCGCGTCGAGGGAGACGAGATCGATCCGAGCGTCTCACTGCCGATTGCGAAACCGACGAGACCGGCGGCGGTCGCCGAAGCGGGGCCAGCCGAAGATCCGCTCGAGCCCTGCGTCACCTTCCACGGATTTCTGGTCGTCTCGCCAAACCAGATGTCACCCTGCGCGAGCTCGCCGAGCGTGAGCTTCGCGATCAGTACCGCGCCGGCGGCGTCGAGGCGTTGGACGACGGTAGCGTCGGTGTCGATTGTCTGATCCTTGTACGGACCGGCGCCCCACGTTGTCCTGTAACCGCGAACCGCGAGAAGATCCTTCGCGCCCCACGGAATGCCGTGCAGGGGCCCGCGGTATTTTCCACGCCTGATCTCCGCATCGGCGGCGTGTGCCTGCTGCAGCGCGCGATCTTCGGTGAGTGAGATGACGCAGTGCAGAATCGGGTCGTATCTCTTGAGCCGTGCGAGATACATCTGCGTCAGCTCGACGGAGGTCACGCGTCTGCGGCGCACGAGCTCGGAGAGCTCGGTGACCGGCCTGAAGGCGAGATCTTCGGGCTCGGGACCGGGCGGAACGAGTTTGGTTTTGCTCCGCACGGCGTGGCGGCGCTGCTCGGGCGCGATCTTCTTCCCCGGCGGCACGGGATCGAAAACGATCGCGGGAATGACGGAATTCGAAAGCTCGACTTTGTGCAGCGCCTCGATGCGCTGCTCCTGCTGCTTCAGTCCGTCGAGCATCAGCTCTCGCTCGGCGGCATCGAAGTGAACGCCAGCGACATCTTCCGCGCTGGCGATCGTCTCGACCGTTATGTCAGCGCCGGCGGCGATCTTAGCCCACAGGACACCGGGAAAGAGCGTGGATGTGAGTCCGGCGCCCGCGAAGTAGCCCATGAATGAACGGCGGTCCAACGTCGTGCCCATCTCGGTCTCTCTCTGTCCGCGTCGAGCCCCTTATCTAACGCGCGGGACGAGGAGCGCTAGACCTGCGACTTGCTGAAAGCCGGCTCCCCGTCGAATTCTTGAAGCTTTTCGACGTGCATCCATCGGTGCTCGCCCGCAAAGGTCTGGAGGAGGGCAAGAATAACTGCATCTCCCAGATCGGAGGCGGCGTCGCGAGGGACGAAGCGGCAGCGAAAGTGGTCGACGAGCGAAACGCGGCGATCGGTGGACGGATAGACCATCGCACCGCGATTGGTGATCATCTGGAGCCGCAGCGGTGTCGTGGCGATGAGCGTGTCGAGGCTCGCCGCAAGGTCCCTCGGCTCCAGTACGGACTCGACGTACACATCGACTCCGACTACGCGACGACTCTCGGACGGAACGATGTTGACGCCGGGGTTCGTCGGAGGCAGCTCGACCTTTTTGTAGTCGCGCGGCGGACTCAGCCTGGAGTGCTTGCCGAGATTCGCGATCACGGCCTTCGTGAAATCGGTCGTGGATGTCGGGTTCTGCACGCCCATCATGTCGCTGGTCCTCACGCCGCTTTCCAGCGTCACCAGCACTGCCTGCTCGACATCGCTCGCCGCTTTGCCCTCGCCGATGTGCCGCAGCATCATCGCGGCGCTGAGAACCAGCGCGGTTGGATTTGCCTTGTTCTTCCCGGCGATGTCTGGAGCGGAGCCATGAACGGCCTCGAAGATGGAGACATCGTTGCCAATGTTTGCCGAAGGAGCGAACCCGAGCCCTCCGGTGAGTCCCGATGTGAGATCGCTGAGGATGTCGCCATTCATGTTCGTGGTCACGATCACATCGAACTGCTCGGGGCGCATCGCGAGCTGGTGGGCGCAGTTGTCGATGAGGATGTGCTTCGAGACGATCGACGGATACTGCGGGGCGAACTCCTCGAACGTGTGCTGAAGAAGTCCTTCCGTGAGCTTCATGATGTTCGCCTTGGTTGCGCAGTGAACCCACTTGCGCCCTTCGGCGATGGCGAAGGCGAACGCGAGCCTCACGATCTTCTCGCAGCCCTCGCGCGAGATCAGCTTCAGACTCTCGGCGACGCCGGGCGTCTGCATATACTCGATGCCGGCGTAGAGGTCTTCGATGTTCTCGCGGACGATGACGATGTCGAGATTGCGACCGGTGAATGCGGTTTGCACCCCGGGAAGCTCGCGGACCGGGCGGATGTTGCCGTACGTCTCGAACAAGGTCCTGAGCGTGACGTTTGCGCTGCGGCCGCCATATCCGATTGGCGTCTCGAGCGGACCCTTCAAGACGACGTGCGTCCGCTCAATCGACTCGATGGTCTCCTTTGGAATTCCGGTTACTATGCCTTTCTGGAACGCGCGGGCGCCGGCTTCGCACCTCTCGAGCTCAACGTTTGCGCCGGTCGCTTCTATGATTGCCAGAGCGGATTCAACAACCTCCGGGCCGATACCGTCGCCCGGGAGTATGGTTATCTTTTGTTTTGCAGGTGTCATCAGAGGAAGTTAGTCCCTCTGCGAAGTCGTTTGTACCGCGCGCGTAGCTCAGTTGGATAGAGCGTCGGCCTCCGGAGCCGAAGGTCGTGGGTTCGAGTCCCGCCGCGCGCATTGCCAGAGCATAGCGGTCATCGAGTGATCCGGAGCATCAGCGCCGCGTGTCCCGGCACGACGGCAGTGAAACTCCCACGGAACCGGCCGAGATCCGCATGCCGCCACAAGTCGCGCACCGACGCCGAGTCGGTGTGGATTCCGGCGCGGCGGAACGACAAGCTGATCGAGTCGGAAGAACTGGCCCGATTGAGCAGCACCACCGCGCGCGAGCCGTCTCGCAGCGGCTTCGACCAAAGCTGTCGCTCGGGTGGACCGGACGACACCAGCGTTCCCTGCGCGCCGAGCGAATCCTGATCGACCGCTATCACTTCGGCGTTGGTAAGGATGGACTTCGTTTCCGCGGACATCGTGCGGAGGTCGTTTCCGGCGATGAGCGGAGCCGCCTGCATCGCCCAGAGACTCATGTGCGCGCGATATTCGTCGGCCGTCATTCCGCCGTTACCGATCTCGAGCATGTCCGGATCGTTCCAGGCGCCGGGGCGAGCCACTGTTGAATGCTGCGCGGATTGGTCGAGGTTCGAGAGCATCGACGCCCAGTTGTCGCTGATATCGTCGGTCGTCCGCCACAGATTCCCCACGCTCGGCGCCCAATCCCACGGCTGGTTTACGCCCCATTCGCAGATGCTGAGCACGATCGGTCGACCCGTGCGATCGAGTGCTCGTCGGAATTTCGTGTACTGAGTCCGCGCGTCGAGCCTGTCGGCGTTGCACCAGTCTTCCTTGACGTAATCGACGCCCCAGCCAGCGTACGTTTGCGCATCGCGTTCCTCGAATCCCAGGGTGCCCGGCCGTCCCTGACATGTTTTCGTACCGGCGTCAGTGTAGATGCCGAACTTCAGTCCCTTTGAGTGGACGTAGTCAGCGAGCGCCTTGATGCCGTGCGGGAAACGCTGCGGGTCGGCGACGATCGTTCCGGATGGATCGCGACTGACCTGCCAGCAGTCGTCGATGACCACGTACTTGTATCCTGCGTCGCGCATCCCACTCGACACGATTGCGTCGGCAGTTTCTCTGATCAGCGCTTCACTGACGTCGCAGCCGAAGTGGTTCCAGCTGTTCCAACCCATTGGCGGCGTGAGCGCGACGCGCGTCGGAGGTGATGTCCGATAGGCGGCAGAGACGCCGAATGTTAGGAGGAGGAAGGCGCCGAGTGGGAGGAGCGTGCGAGAGTTGCGCATAAAGCCTCGTCGGGTGGGCTGGGCGACAAATCGTCGTCGATGATGGTTGTATTATGCGAATGCGAAGACTTCAATTCCACCCAACAGCGGTGCGTGCCTGGCCGGCTCACATGGCGAGCCGCTTCTCGAGCTCTTCGCGCCGCGAGCGCGCGACCTTGATCTTCACGCCATTCCTGAGTTGAACGTCACAGTCCCCGCCGGGCGATTTGAGCAGCGCGTCCACGCGATCGAGCTGCACGATAGCCGAGCGGTGGACGCGGAAAAAGCGCGTGGGGTCGAGGTGGTCCTCCAGGTTCTGCATCGCTTCGCGAATGAGGTGCTTGCGGTCGCCCACCACCAGCTCCGCGTACGGCCCACTGGCCAGGATGTAGTCGATGTCCGATACCGGGATGAAGCGAACCTTCCCGCGCGACTCGACGGGAATGCGCTCGAGATACCGCGCCGTCTGCCGCTTCCCGCCTCCCGCCTCCCGCCTCCCGCCCTCGCCCGTCTCCTGCAACACAGCCAACAGCCTGTCGCGCAGGCGGCTGCCTTCCTCGAGTCGCGCGATGCGCCGCGCCCGCTGAAAGGCCTCCTCGAAGCGCTCGTCGTCGAACGGCTTCACCAGATAATCGATGGCCGCGAGGTCGAATGCCGCGAGCGCGTGCTTGTCGTACGCCGTCACGAACACGGTGGTTGGCATGTCGGCCGGTCCGATGGTGCGCACGACCTCGAGCCCGGTCATGCCGGGCATCTGTACGTCGAGGAATACGAGATCGGGTGCCAACGATCGAATTGCCTCGACCGCCGAAAGTCCGTCGCCGATCATGCCGACTATCTCGACGCCGCGCTCCTTTCGCACCAGGCCCGCCACGCGCCGCCGACCGAGGGGCTCGTCATCGACGATCAGCACGCGCAGCGGCGGGTGGTCAGGCATTGCGTGGGCTCCGGCGCTGGGTCGTGTGATAAGGGAAGCGAACCTCAACGAGCGCGCCGCCGCCTTCAGCCGCGGTCAGCGCGAGTCTCTGCTGCGCTCCATAGAGTTGAGTGAGCCGAGCCCGCGTATTTGTCAGGCCTACGCCTTCACGCACCGGGTTCGAAGGACCGCGGCCGTTGTCGCGCACCGTCAGCACGAGGTCGCCATTGTCGCGCACGGCGCGCACGGCCACGCGCCCGGCGGTTTGCATCGGTGCGAGCCCATGCCGGAATGCGTTTTCGACGAGCGGCTGGAGCACGAGATTCGGGACGAGCGCGTCGTCGAGCGACGCCTCGGTCTCGATCGAGACCTCCAGCTTGTCCTGAAAGCGGACTTCCATGATGTCGAGATACCGCCGCAGCATCTCGAGCTCGCGGGCAAGGGGGATTTCCTGCTCGTCGCCTTCAGCGAGAGTGTGGCGCAGGAGATCGCTGAGCCTCGCGATCATGCGCCGCGCGCCCGGCGGGTCCTCATCCACGAGCGTCGAGACGGCGTTCAGAGTATTGAACAGGAAGTGCGGATTGAGCTGCGTGCGCAGTGCGTTCAACCGTGCATCGGTAACCTGCGAATGGAGCTCCGCCGCTTCGGCGCGAAGCTCCGTCGCCTCGGCCTCGAGTCGCCGCGTCTCCTCCAGTCGCGCCTGATATCGCAGGTAGTAGTTGCGCGCGAGTCCCGCTGTGAGCACGACCACGTATACCAGGAAGTCGTAGAGAAACGAGTAGCGCGAGAACAGGCCGCGCACCGGCTGTGACGAAGGGAAGCGGGGAGCGAGCGGCGAGAGGCGGGAGCCGATAGGGGGTGGGCGGGGAACGTCGGCCGACGGCATCAGCTCGCGGCTGATCACCTGAAGCAGCGCATCCACGCCAATGGCGAGGACGACTCCGATCACCAGAAACGCGAGGATGCGATCCAATGTCGGCCGGTCGCCGCCGAACCTTCGCGCCATCCAGAAGATCGGCAGCGTCAACCCCGCCCATAATCCGTACTCCGCGAGCGCAATTCTGTCGATGCCCGATGTGACCTCAGGACGCAGGGCCGCGCGCATCGCCGCGACAGCCGCGACACGCGGGTCGATCAACAGACCGGCTGCCGTGAGCACGACGAGAAACGCCCAGAAGGCGAGGATCGCGAAGATCTCGCCGGACCTCAGTCGGGTGATGGAACTGCCCGTGTCCACCGCTTCGTGCTGCCTGTCAGTCATTTCGTAACGCCTGGCCGCCACTGGTAACAGGATTGTCGATGCCGCTCACGCGCCACCCGTAGTATGCGGATCGCTCCCGCTTCCCGCTTCCCCATCTCGCTCTTCATGACCAAGCTAAAGATTACCGCCGCAGTGCTCGCCGCGATCATCCTCGCCGGTACAGGCTTGTTTTACAAGCGGGCCGATGGAAGTGAAGCGCCAGCCTATCGGACCGCCACCATCGAGCGCGGCAACGTGAGGCCGACCGTCTCCGCCACCGGTACCCTCAGTGCCGTGAAGACGATTCAGGTCGGGACCCAGGTCTCCGGACAGGTTGCGGCGATCTACGCCGACTACAACCAGCACGTAAGAAGGGGCCAGCTTCTCGCCAGCATCGATCCGGCGCTGCAGAACCAGGCGGTGGAGGAGGCGCAGGCGCAGTTGGAGCGCACACTCGCGACCATGCAACAAGCGGAAGGTGACTACGCGAGAAATAAGCAGCTTTTCGAATGGAAGGTCATAACGGCCAGCGAGTTCAGCGTCGCGCAATCCAACTTCTCGGTGCAAAAAGCCACCGTCAAATCGGCACAAATCGCGCTCGAGCGGGCGCGCCAGAACCTCGCGTATACGAAGATCTATGCGCCGATCGACGGCGTCATCGTCGAGCGCAACGTCGACGTCGGCCAGACAGTCGCCGCGAATTTTTCGACTCCCCAGCTCTTTCTGATCGCAAACGATCTCTCCGACATGCAGATCCTGGCCCTCGTCGACGAGAGCGACATCGGCGCGATCAGGATGGGGCTCCCGGTGGAGTTCACCGTGCAGGCGTACCCGAACCAGACTTTCACGGGCATGGTGCAGCAGGTCCGCCTCCAGTCCAAGACGCAGGACAACGTGGTCAACTACACCGCGGTGGTTGCCGTGAAGAACACGACGGGAAAGCTGTTGCCCGGCATGACGGCAACGGTGCAGTTTCTGACCGGCGATGCGCAGAATGTGCTGGTCGTGCCCAACTCGGCGCTGCGCATTCGACCAACGCCCGCCATGCTAGCGCAGGCGAAGCCCGGCATCGTCGATGAGAGCGACCGCGCGACTTCGGCGATTCTCTGGACACTCAATAACCATGTACTTACGCCCGTACGTGTGCACACGGGACTCAGCGACGAAACCCACACGCAAGTCGACGGGCCAGGGCTCGCCGTAGGTACGCCGGTCGTGACCGCTGTGCTGGAAGCCGGCAACCAGATGTCGAGCGATGCGCCGTCGAAGAATCCGTTCCAGTCGCCGCGCCCAAGCGGTGGGGACAAAGGCGGCTGATGAATCAATCGGCGTTGCTCAAGGTGGCGGCGGACAGCATCGCCAGGAACAAGATGCGGTCGCTTCTGACGATGCTCGGCATCGTGATAGGCGTCGCCGCGGTGATCGTGATGGTCGCCATCGGCAACGGCGCGAGCCTGCAGATCGAGTCCTCCATCAAGAAGATGGGCACTAATGTCATCATGATCATGCCGACGTCGACGACGCACGCCGGGGCGAGCCTTGGCGCGGCCACCTACAACAAGCTCACCGTCGCCGACGCCATGAAGATCAAACGCGAGGGGACGCTGGTTGCGGCGGTGTCGCCGGTGGTGGTGACCGAGGCGCAGGTGATCGGCGGCCAGGGCAACTGGAAGACACGGATCAATGGGGTGTCGACGGATTTCTTCAGCATTCGAGACTGGAGTACCAGCTCGGGCGAGGTCTTCACTGACGCGGACGTGCGGTCGGGCCGCAAGGTCGCGCTGCTCGGCGCCACGGTGGCGAACAAGCTGTTTTCCGGGAGCGATCCGATTGGCGCGCACATCCAGATCGGCCGGGTGCCGTTCATGGTCGTCGGCATCCTGCAGGCGAAGGGAGGAGGCGGCGGCGGTGGTGACGAGGACGACGTCGTCGTTATGCCCTACACCACCGCGCAGACCCGCCTGAAGGGCGACGTGGACATCGGGCACATGTTCGCCAGCGCGTTCTCGGCGAGCCAGATGCCAGCGGCGCAGGAGGAGATCGCCGGCATCCTGCGCGATGCGCACAGGCTGACGCCGGGTGCGGAGGATGATTTCTTTTTGCGCAATCAGATCGAAATCACCCGTGCAATTACCAGCACCACGCGCACGATGTCGGCGCTGCTCGCGGCGATCGCGTCGATCTCGCTCCTCGTCGGCGGCATCGGCATCATGAACATCATGCTGGTGTCGGTCACGGAGCGAACGCACGAGATCGGCATCCGCATGGCGATTGGTGCGCGCGGCCGCGACGTGCTCAACCAGTTCCTCGTGGAGAGCATCGCGATGAGCGTGATGGGCGGCGTGGTTGGACTGGTGGCCGGGTACGCTGGCGCGACGCTGCTCCGACGCATCACCGGATGGCCGGTGGCGACGCCACTCTCCGCGGTCCTCATTGCGGTCGGCTTCTCGGCGGCGGTGGGAGTGTTCTTCGGGCTCTATCCCGCTCGCAAGGCGGCGGCGCTGAATCCGATCGAGGCGCTGAGGTATGAGTGACGCGCAGCGCGAGGAACAGCCGCGAGAGACGCCGCGCGCATTGACCGACAACCAAAAAAGAGGCGCGGATCTCTCCGCGCCTCTTTCATTTGTAATCACGAATGTGAATCACATTCGCGGATTCGGGAGTTCCGCTAAAGCCGTGTGTTCGGGTCGTTGGTCCCGCCAGGATTGTTGGTAGTTCCGGTACCAGATGCGGTGCGCGGGTTCAGGGTCCGATCGCCTACGGCCGTCCCCGTGCTGACATTTCGATTGACGGGCACAGTGTTGGTCGTCGAGGTGTAGGTATCCCGCACCACCGTACGATCTCTCCCGCGAAAGAGCGAGAACAGGATCAGGAGTACGATCACGGCAACCGCGATGATGCCCCAGAATCCACCGGGAAAACTGCGCGTAGTCGTGGTAGTCGTCGTAACATCGGTCCCCGTCCCAGTGACGGTCGTCGCGTTGTCCGTCGGTGTGGCCGTCTGAGGTGCCGTCGCCGCGGCGTTCGGATCCGTCGTTCCGGTTGTCGGTGTACTCGGGTTCCCTTGAGCATCCGGCGTAGTGGTCCCCGCGGTGCTCGTGGGAGCAGGCGTCGTAGTCGGTGTTTGACTATTGGCCGAAACAGCGAAGAGGCACAAAGTCGCCCCCGCCAGGCTGGCCATCAGTCGAAAGCGTGCGTTGTGCATGGTCATACCTCCAAGATGAAGTAATTCAATCGTTCCTCATTTGGCAGGTCTCACGCCACCAGGGAACAGGTGGCGGAAATAACCGATCTTGCGGGCGTTAGCCCAACGTATAGGGACCTAGGCGCTCTTTAGCGCCTGGCCAACCTCGGTCAGCGACTGCCTGGCATCGCCGAAAAGCATCCGCGTTTTTTCGTGGTAAAAGAGGGCGTTATCGATGCCCGCGAAGCCATGTCCCATGCTCCGTTTTAGCACGATGATGTTGCGCGCGCGGTCGACGTCCAGAATCGGCATCCCGTAGATCGGACTCGATGGATCGTCGCGCGCGGCAGGATTCACCACGTCGTTCGCGCCGACGACTAGCACCACGTCGGTTTGCGGGAATTCCCCGTTGACCTGATCCATCTCCAGCAATTGGTCGTAAGGCACGTTGGCCTCGGCGAGGAGAACGTTCATGTGGCCAGGCATGCGGCCGGCGACCGGATGGATGGCGTATTTCACGCTTACCCCGCGCTTCTCGAGATCGGTAGCAAGCTCCCTGACTGTGTGCTGCGCCTCCGCCACCGCGAGTCCGTATCCTGGCACAATAACAACACTGCGCGCGTACGCCAGCGCGATGGCCGTATCCTCCGGAGTCGTCTGGCGAACCGTGCGCCCCACCGCTGTCGACGCGGCCGCTGCATCATTGCTCGCCGCGCCAAAGGCGCCAAATAGAACGTTGGCGACGGAACGGTTCATCGCCGTGCTCATCAGGAGCGTGAGCAGCGTGCCGGATGCGCCGACGAGAACTCCGGCGACCACCAGCATTTGATTGTGCAGCACAAAACCGGTCAGCGCTGCCGCCAGGCCCGTCAGCGAATTCAATATCGATATGACGACGGGCATGTCGCCGCCCCCGATCGGCAGCACGAACATCGCACCCAATATCAGCGCCGCCGCGAACAGGCCCCAGAGCGTCTGCGCGGTCCCGTCAGCGACGACTACTACGACTCCGAGCGACAGAACCGCGATGAGAATCAGCGCGTTGATCAGGCGCTGCAGCGGGAACTGGAGGGGCTTCCCGGGAAGAATCTCCTGCAGCTTTCCGAAGGCGATGATGCTTCCGGTGAACGAGATCGCGCCGATAGCGGTGCCGAGCACGATCGACGTCCCCTCGCCGAGCCCGATGGCTTCCCCCGCGCGCGTGAGACGGATGAACTCCGCCACCGACACCAGCGCCGCCGTGGCTCCGCCCATTCCGTTGAACAACGCCACCATCTGCGGCATCGCGGTCATCTGAACGGTTCTGGCGAAGTAGATGCCCATCACCGCGCCGATGAACGTGCCAAGCGCGATTGTCCAGAACGACACGATCTGCGCATCGAGAAGCGTCGCGGCGAGGGCGAGTGCCATTCCGACCGCGGCCACGCGATTCCCGGATCGAGCGGTCGCCGGCGAGCTCAATCGCTTGAGGCCGAAGATGAAGAGAACCGCAGAGACGATGTAGCTGACAGCTATCACCGAGGCGCGGAAATCAAGCATCCTTCTTCTCCGTCGCCGCGGGTTCGCGCTTCTTGAACATCTCGAGCATCCGATCCGTCACGACGAATCCGCCGAACACATTGGCCGCCCCGAACACCACGGCGATAAAGCCGATCGCGTGAAGAAGCGGCGTATCGGCCGAGCCGGCGATGAGCATCGCGCCGAGGACCACGATTCCATGAATCGCATTCGTTCCCGACATCAATGGCGTGTGGAGCACCGACGGCACGCGGCTGATCACCTCGAAGCCGACGAAGATCGCCATGATAAAAACGTAGATGCCGAGTATCAGCTCCTGGCTCACCTGGCGGACTCCGCGATAGTGATTCCCGGCTTGGTCAAGCCGAGGCGCTGCCGCGTAGGCGCGTGACGAATTTCGCCGGCGGCGGTGATTGTCACCGCATCGATGATATCGTCGGCGAAATTGAGCTTCAGCGCGCCCTGAGGCGCGAGCAGAGCAACGAGGGCAGCGACGTTCTTCGAGTACATCTGGCTGGCGTGAAAGGCCAGGTCGCTGGAGATATGGAGGGGCGCGATGATCGTGACGTCGTGTTGCACAGTGGTTTCCCCCGGGATGCTGAGCGCGCAGTTGCCGCCCTGCTCGCCGGCGAGGTCGACGATGACGGAGCCCGGGCGCATCGCTTTGACCGTTGCCTCCTCGATGAGCATTGGCGCCGGTTTGCCTGGGATGAGCGCCGTGGTGATGATCACGTCGGCCTGGAGCGCGTGCTTGTGAATGAGCTCCTTCTCGCGCTTGATGTGCTCCTTGCTCAATTCCCGCGCGTAGCCGCCGGCATCCTGCGCATTCTCGGCGTGCACATCCAGCTCAACGAAGGTTGCGCCCAGGCTCTGCACCTGCTCCTTCACGACGGGACGGGTATCGAAGGCTTCGACCACCGCGCCAATGCGCCGCGCGGTGGCGATCGCCTGAAGTCCGGCGACACCTGCTCCGATCACGAGCACGCGCGCCGGGCGCACGGTACCCGCAGCGGTCATCAGCATCGGGAAAAACTTCTGCAGTGCATTCGCCGCAATGAGAACAGCTTTGTAGCCGGCAACCGTGCTCTGCGATGAGAGCGCGTCCATCATCTGGGCGCGGGTCGTGCGCGGCACCAGCTCCATACTGCAGGCAATGATGTTTCGCTCGGCTAGCTGCTCGAAGAGCGACGGATCTCCCGATGGCTGCAGCAGTCCAATGAGAACGGTTCCATCCCTGAAAAGATCGAGCTCCGCCTGGCCGGTCGATTCATCGCGCCCGGGCCGCTGCACTTTGAGAATCATTTCGGCGGTGGAATAAATCTCGGCCGAAGTATCCGCGAGATCGCAGCCCGCGGCGCGATAGGCTTCGTCGGTGAAGCCGGCCCTTTGGCCGGCGCCGCGCTCGACGAGGAGGCGGTGACCCGCCTTCGTAAGCTGCGGAACGACATCGGGAACGAGGGCGACGCGACGCTCGCCTCGCGCTATCTCGCGCGGAACCCCTATGAGCATGTAGGTCGGTTTGGTGGCGTCATCGGCACGAGATAAGATAAGCAGTCATGTATCCGCGTGTTTATATTCACGCTCAATGGCGCGCCAACTACACTGGAGAGAGCTCACAACCGGAATCGTGTTCGCAGCGGTAATCGGTGGTGTGGTAGTTCTCACCTTCTTGTTTGCGCGCGTCGGCGCGCTTCACGGCAAAAAAGTAACGCTCTACGTCGTCGCTGACGACGCCACCGGCGTGCTCGCGGGGACAGAAGTGTGGCTGGGAGGAATGAAGGAGGGGCTCGTCACGGACGTTTCCTTTCGACCGAGCTCGACCGACACCCTTGAACGCGTTCTGATCACTACGCAGCTCCTCAAGGACGCCCTGCCCAACGTCAGGCGCGACTCCTACGCCCAGATACGGCCCGGCGGCAGCCTGATCGGGGCGGTCATCGTCTACATCTCGGCCGGAACAGCGCCGTCTCCGGCACTTCACGATGGTGACACCGTACGTGTGCGTGTCAGCTCCGCGATCTCGAATCTCGCATCCGATGTGGGTACGATCAGGCCCGAAGTAGCGGCTCTCATCGCGCAAGTGCAGGAGCTCAACACCAAGCGCGGCAGCACGAGCGGAACTGTAGGGGCCTTCAGCGCCCATGGACTTCCGCACATGCCTGAGGTGACCGCGCGCATGTCGCGAATCGCGAACAAGGGAATGAACGGAAACGGAACCATCGGGCTTGCGATGCGCACCGATCTGATGGGCCGGGCGACCCGCGCGATGGCCGGCGCGGACTCGGTTCGCGCGCTGATGTCGTCCGGTAAGGGCAGCCTGGGTCGCTTCAAGCGCGACACAACCCTCGTTACTCAGGTTACGGGATTGATGTCGGAAATGGACTCCGTAAGCGCGAAGATGTTCGATCCACTGGGCTCGATCGTGCGGTCGCATTCGGACAGCGCGCTGGGTCGCGCGCTCATTCGGAATCGCGCGCTGCTCGACTCGCTCGTCAAGGATGTGAAGAAGCACCCGTTCCGGTACATCAGTTTTTGACTTGACCCTTTTTTTGGGCTCCGTTACCTTCGGGACAATCGGGCGACGCGACGCCTACTCCTTCCCTCCTCCTTCTTCACCGCACGAACTCCCCCGCACCTTCTGAGCTCGATCGGGCTCGGCCGCTTTGTACTTCCCCTTCATTTTCTCCCCATAGCGTGGATATCGCCGAGCTAAAGCGAAAATCCGTGAGCGAGCTCCAGGAGATGGCCGACGGTCTCAAGATCGACGGCTCTGCAGGTCTCCGGAAGCAGGATCTCATCTTTCAAATCGAGCAGAATCTTCTCGACACCGACATCGTCCTGCACGGCGATGGCGTTTTAGAGATTCTGCCCGAAGGCTACGGCTTTCTGCGGAGTCAGGATTGGAGCTATCTCCCCGGTCCGGATGACATCTACGTCTCGCCGTCGCAGATAAAGCGATTCGGGCTGCGAACCGGCGACGACGTGCGCGGGCAGGTTCGTCCGCCAAAGCCGTGGGAGCGATACCTCGCGCTCCTCAAGGTGGAGAGCGTCAGCGGAGAAGATCCTGAGAAAGCTAAGGACCGCGTTCCCTTCGACAATCTTCGTCCCCGCTACCCCGACGAGCGCCTTCGCCTCGAGATGAAGGATGGCGATCTGAGCATGCGCGTCGTCGACATCATGGCGCCCATCGGAAAGGGACAGCGCGGAATCATCGTCTCTCCGCCGCGAGCGGGAAAGACGATCCTGCTGCACAAGATGGCGAATGCAATCGCTGAGAATCATCCGGAAGTCACCATCATCGTGCTGCTCATCGACGAGCGCCCCGAGGAAGTAACGGAGATGATCGCGAGCACCACGCGCGCCGAAGTGGTGAGCTCGACATTCGATGAAGGAGCCGCGCGCCACGTTCAGGTTTCGGACATGGTCCTCGAGAAGGCGAAGCGGCTGGTGGAGAGCGGCAAGGACGTGGTGATTCTGCTCGATTCTCTCACTCGTTTCGCGCGCGCGCACAACACGGTGGCGCCGCAGTCGGGCAAGATTCTTTCCGGCGGCGTCGATGCCAGCGCGCTGCACAAGCCGAAGCGATTCTTCGGCTCGGCGCGCAATATCGACGACGGCGGCTCGCTCACGATCATCGCCACGGCGCTAACGGAAACCGGTTCGCGCATGGACGACGTCATCTTCGAGGAGTTCAAGGGGACGGGCAACATGGAGCTGGTGCTCGACCGCAAGATCGCTGACCGGCGCATCTATCCCGCGATCGACATCTTCAAATCGGGAACGCGAAAAGAGGAGCTTCTTCTCTCGCAGGCCGAGATCAATCGCGTCATGCTGCTCCGCCAATTCCTTGCCGACATGCCCGAAGCGGAGGCCATAGAATTCCTTCTGCGCCAGATGGCGAAGTCGAAGAACAACAAGGAATTCTTCACGCAAATGGCGCAGGGTTAGCAGCAGCTTTGAACGCGGCGCTGGCTCGCTTTCTCGCGGTGGACTACGGCCGGAAGCGCATCGGGCTCGCGATCAGCGACCCACTTGGCATGATCGCGTCACCCGCGGGATTCATTACGCGGCGCGAGGGCAAAAGACCCCCAATCACAAAGATTCTCGCGCGAGCCCAGGAATTGGAGGCTAGAGGCTTCGTAGTGGGGCTTCCGCTCGATGGGGAGGGCAACGAGACCGAATGGACCGCCGAAGTCCGCTCTTTGGGCGCCGAAATCGCGAAACGTACAGGCATGCCTGTTCGTTTCTTAGATGAACGCTTTACCACGGCGGTAGCCTTGCGCACGATGAAAGAGCTGGGGGAATCAACGCGCGGCCGGAAGGGTGATGTCGACTCCCTCGCCGCAACGGTTCTCCTGCAGAACGCCCTCAATGTCCCGGACTGAACTCCGCGCGGCCCTCGCCGCGGGGTGTTTCGTGCTGGCCGCGTGCGCGCCGACACCGCACGGGCAATCGACGCGCGTCATCATCCCGCGCGGCGCGAGCTTCGCTAACGCAGCGGATTCGCTTTCCAAGGCCAACCTTGTTGGCTGGAAGAAAGTGTTCCGCCTCTACGCGCGCGTGACTGGAGGCGACCGCAACATCAAGCCGGGCACCTACCTGATCAAGCACGGCACGCCATGGAAGGACATCATCAGCGCGCTCAACGGCGGCCACGGATTGGTCAACACGATCACGATCCCCGAAGGCTACTCGATCGCGCAAATCACGCCGCTGCTCGCCCGAACACTCAAGGTCCCCGCGGATTCAGTAACGGAAGCAGTGCGTGACACAGCGTTGCTTGCAAGGCTCGACATCCCAGTGCCCACGTTGGAAGGCTACCTCTTTCCAGACACCTACGCTTTTCCGGTCGGCACGACGGCCCGCCAGGCGGTACGCGAGATGGTCTACGATTTCGAGCGTCGCTGGAAGCCGGAGTGGGACACCCGGGCCGCCGATCTCAAGATCAACCGCAACGATCTCGTTACGATGGCATCGATAGTCGAGCGAGAGGCGCGGTTGCCGGAAGAGCGTCCCGTCATCGCCGCCGTGTACTACAATCGACTCCAGAAGGGGATGCTTCTCCAGGCCGATCCGACGGTACAGTATTCACTCGGCCATCACGTGGGACGGGTTCTGTACAAGGATCTCACGACCGAATCGCCGTACAACACCTATACGCACAAAGGTCTGCCGCCCGGCCCGATAGCGTCGCCCGGGGTGGCGAGCCTGGCGGCCGCGGCAAATCCTGCCAGCGTTCCGTACCTCTACTTCGTAGCCGGGCGCGACGGTCATCACGAGTTTCGCACGACCCTGCAGGAGCACACAAGCGCGATAAGACAGGTTCGCGCCACCCCGAAGCCGAAGACGATCCCGACGCCAATCAGACGCCTCGCTTCCGCGGCACCGGTGAAGACATCGAGCGGATCGACCGCGAAAGCCGTGGTTGCGAAAAAGCCCGTCGCCAGCAAATCCACGAAGGCCACGACGTCGGCGAAGAAGAAAGCGACATCGAAGACAACACGGACTACCGTCAGCTCCCCGCGATCAGCTCGCTAGGGTGACGATCGATCCGAAGATCCTGCGTCTGGTGGCGATCACCGATGACGCAGTTGAGCACCGGGCAACGCTCGTTGATCGGGTTGCGGCGGCGGTGCGCGGCGGGGCCACCAGCGTTCAGGTGAGACTCAAGAACGCGCCGCCTCGTGAGGTTGTAGAGCTTACGAAAGCAATCATTGGCAAGGTCTCCGTTCCTGTCATCGTCAACGATCGAGCCGACATCGCGCTCGCTGCCGGAGCGGCGGGTGTCCACGTGGGGGAGGCTGACCTTCCCGTTGCAGCGGTGAGAAGATTCGCCCCCGCCGGCTTCATTATTGGCGCGTCGCTGGGAAACGACGGCGAGCTGCCGAACGCGAAGGACGCAGATTACGTCGGAATCGGCCCAGTGTTCGCTTCAAGCTCGAAGGACGACGCAGGCACTGCGATAGGAGTCGCCGGATTCGAGCGCCTGGCGGCGACTGTGAGCGTGCCCGCGGTGGCTGTCGGCGGAATCACGCCCGACCGCGCGCTTCAGATCATGGTCCACGGGGCCGCTGGCGTCGCGGTGGTCAACGCGATCTTCATGGCAGCCGATCCCGAGAGTGCGGCCCGCGCTCTCGCGGCCGCCATCGGAAAGTGATGTCCGGCGCCGACTGAGCTTCCCCCCGCCTGCGATTGCCGCTGTTCTTTTTTGTCGGCACGTTCACCCGGCGCATCGCTTTTTCGATTTTCGACAATACGGGCGGGCTAAGAAAAACGTCCACCAGCTCGGGATCGAACTGCGTCCCCCTGCCGTCGGCGATGGCGCGCGTCGCCTCAGTCATGCTGCGGGCATGGCTGTAGCGCCGTTGGTGCGTGATCGCGTCGAAGCTGTCGGCGATCGCGACGACCCTGGCCTGGATCGGAATCCGTCTGCCCTTGATGCCGCGCGGATACCCTGATCCATCCCACCGCTCGTGGTGTGCAGCTACCCCTTTCGGCAAGTCGGGATAGAACCCCGCCAGCGGGGACAGCACTTCGGCCCCGCGCTGGGGATGGGTCATCACCGCGCGGCGTTCTTCGGGAGTCAGCTTGGATTGTTCGTGGAAGATGTCGGTCAGCGCACCGTGGAGTTTTCCGATGTCGTGAAAAAGCGCCACTCGCTCGATCGTGCGCAACGTGTGCTCATCGAACCCGGCGGCTTCGCCGAGAATCAGGGAGTAGGCGGCGACACGCCGGACGTGCGCGCCCGTCGTCAGATCGTTTGCATCGATTGTATTGAGTAGTGTTTCGAGAATGGCGGCGCTCAGGCGGTCCGCCTTCGTTCGCAGGCTGCGCTCGTGAACCAGCAGGCCGCCAGCGGCGGCGCCAATCGAAAGTCCGACGATGGTTTTCATGCTCCCGCCTTTCGCAAGAAGCATACGGGGTGTCGTTACATTCACCCCATGACGGTGGCAAGGGTGAACGCGAAGGGCGCGCGGAGGTGGCTGAGCGGGCATCCGTGGATTTATCGCACGGATGTGATCGAGCGGCCGGTGATGGATGCGGGTGCCGTCCTCGTCCACGATCACCGTGGCAAGCCACTCGGCTGGGCTCTCTGGAGTCCCCTGTCGGAGATCTCTCTTCGATTGCTTGACCGCGATCCCGACGCTGCAATCGATCAGGCGTGGTGGGATGAGCGAATTGCCTCGTCGATCGCCCGGCGTGTTCCCCTCGAAGACCACACGAACGCATTTCGCCTGATTCACGGCGAAGCCGACGGCTGCCCGTCGCTGGTTTGCGACCGGTACGACGATTGGCTGGTCGTACAGTTCATGAGCGCGGGGCTCGAGGCGTTCAGAGAAGAGATCGTCGCATCGCTTCGATCACTCGTCGAGCCGGCAGGAATCCTGGCCCGGAATGACGTCCCACTGCGAGCAAAAGAGGGTTTGGCGCGCGAAACTGTGGTTCTTCACGGGGAGGTTCCGCGTGAGATCGAGGTCCACGAATACGGGGTTAAGTTCCTGGCCGCGCCGTGGACGGGACAAAAGACGGGCGCATTCCTCGATCAGCGCGAGAACCGTCATTTCGTTGGAACCGTGGCTCGAGGGCGAGCACTCGACTGCTTCAGCTACCATGGATCGTTCGCGCTGCACCTGGCCCGAAAGGCGACGCACGTCACAGCTCTCGATTCATCGGGCCCGGCTCTCGTGCGCGCCGCCGAGAACGCGGAGCGAAACTCGCTCACCAACATCTCGTTCGTGGAAGCGAATGCGTTCGACTACCTGAGGGAAAAGGAACGCGAGGGAATCACATTCGACACGATAGTCCTCGATCCGCCCGCGTTCGCGAAGACGCGGTCGGCGTTGCCGGGTGCCATCCGCGGCTACAAGGACATCAACTTCCGCGCGATGCGCCTTCTCGCCCCGGGAGGTTTGCTCTACACTGCCAGCTGCAGCTTTCACCTCACGAAGCCGTTGTTTTTGGAGGTGCTGGAGTCAGCTGCGGCTGACAGTGGCCGGCGAATCGCGATTCGCGCGCTCACTGGCCAACCATTGGATCATCCCGAGGTGTTGACGATCCCCGAGACCGGATACATCAAGGGGGCGCTACTCGAGGTGATGGAGTAGCCTCACCCAACCTGGCAGCCAGGGCAGAAATACGTGGACCGCCCCGCCTGAACAATTCGCTCGATCGTCGCACCGCATCGCCGGCATTTCTTCCCTTCCCGATCGTAGACCGCAAACCGGCTGACGCCTCGTTTCTCGGTATACCGGCCCGGCCTTCGCTTCACTGGACTCAATACGAGCTTGATCGCGTCGACGAGCTTCTTCAGCTTCGCCAGAGACATCTTCGGTGACAGCGACCGCGGATCGAGCTCCGCCTCCCACAGGGCTTCGGCAGCGTAGATGTTGCCGAGGCCCGCGACGACCGACTGATCCATCAAGGCAGGCTTGATGGCGATCTTTCTGCGCTTGAGGGCGGCGAGCAGGTACTCCGCGTCGAGCGTGGGATCACTCGCCTCGCGACCCAGCTTCGGCAGGGAAGAAGTCCCCTCGCTGTCGAGGGTAATGGAAGAGAGCGCCCGACTGTCGACGAGAGAGATGCGTGTTCCGTCGGTCAGCTCGATCACGGCACGCGCGAATCTGTGCAGTTCGTCGCCGGCCGTTCCGATCTCCCAGTCTCCGTTCATCCGAAAGTGGACGACGATCGTATCTCCGCTGTCGAGCGCGAGCAGCTGGTGCTTGCCCCGCCGCTCGATGCCATCGATGCGCTTTCCCTTCGCGCGCCGCGCGCGCGCCGCTGGAAGCTTCCGCTTCAGGGCGGGATGGATGGCCCGAACGGAAGCGATCGTCTTTCCAAGCGCGGCACGGCTGAGAAGGCGGGACGCCGCCTCTACTTCGGGGAGCTCAGGCAAGCTCGATCGTCATTTGATCGCCTTTTCCCGCGAATCCTCGCCGGCGTAGCGAACCGCGCCACGGTGGGACCGGAGCGTGGCGAGCAGCTCGATTCCAGAGAACTTTCGGACGTCGTAAGCGCACAGCGCCGCCATCTGATGCTTGTGGACGATTGCCTCGTCGAATCCCTGTTCAAGATCAAGAAGCTCCTCAAACGACATGTGCTGTTGGGCGCCGATCATGTCGGC
>Ga0070679_100000354_pt1 | contig 39082 bp, 26 predicted proteins | sample KBSC63BmetaG_FD_65652 | JGI IMG/M metagenome (GOLD analysis project Ga0070679, IMG submission 65652) | Corn rhizosphere microbial communities from Kellogg Biological Station, Michigan, USA - KBS C6-3B metaG | ecosystem: Host-associated > Plants > Roots > Rhizosphere | place: USA: Michigan... | reverse complement strand
CCTATGCGCACCTTTCGTCGCTGAAGGCCAACAAGAGCAATGCGCGAATCGCGTATGTGTGTGATGTTGACAGCAACATCCTGAAGAAGTTTGCTACTGCCACCGAGAAGGAAATGGGCGAAGCTCCGGTGACGGATAAGGACTTCCGCCACATCCTCGCGAAGAAGGATGTGGATGCGATCACAATTGCGACTCCCGATCACTGGCACGCTCCGATGGCGATTGCAGGCTTACAGGCGGGCAAGCATGTGTATGTCGAGAAGCCATGCAGCCACAACCCCGGCGAAGGCGCGATGCTGGTGGAGGCGCAGAAGAAGTACGGCAAACTGGTTCAGATGGGGACGCAACAGAGGTCGTCTCCGCACACGATTGCGATCGTCGACAAGATCCATAGTGGGCTGATTGGACGGGCGTATTTCGCGAAGGCCTGGTACAGCAATACGCGCAAGTCGATTGGTGTGGGCAAGGAAGCGCCGGTGCCCGAGGCGCTCGACTGGGACCTGTGGCAGGGACCTGCGCCGCGTGTGCCCTACCGGGACAACGTGCAACCGTATAACTGGCACTGGTTCAGGACCTGGGGGACTGGCGAGACGCTGAACAACGGAACGCACGAGATCGATGTCTGCCGGTGGGCGCTGGGCGTTGATTTCCCAAGCAGTATTACGGCATCGGGCGGACGGTATGCGTTCAAGGACGATTGGCAGTTCTACGACACCCTGGTCACGAGCTATGTGTATCCGGATAAGGAAATCTCGTGGGAGTGCAAGTGCTGCAATGGTTCGAAGATCTACAACCGCGATCGTGGATCGGTGATTGTCGGCGAGACCGGGAGCGTGATGGTCGACCGTGACGGCTATGAAGTGTACGACCTCAAAGGTAATAAAACGAGCGAGTTCAAGACGGGCGGCGCAACGTCATCGGGCGACCTGACGGGGCGCGATTCGATGACCGATCTGCACTTTGCCAACTTCATCGCCGGTGTGCAAAAGGGAACGAAATTGAACGCCCCGGTTTCCATCGGCAACGTTGCGGTGACGATGCTGCAATTGTCGAACGTGGCCTGGGAGACGAAACGGGTGTTGAATCTTGACCCGGCGAACGGCAAAGTGCAAAACGATGCCGCGGCCATGAAGATGTGGGATCGCGAATATGAAAAGGGTTGGGCGCCGCATCTGTAGGGCTCAAAATCCAGGCAGATCAACCGTAAGAACTCGCGAGAGATCGCGGGTAGAAAGCGTGGCATGAAGAATACTTTTTCGCGTCGGAGTTTTGTTCAGTCGGGTGCGCTGGTCGCGGCGGCCAGTGTTACGTCGGGCTCAGTGGTTGCGGGGGCGCTGCCGCCGGTGACGAAGCCGTCGCCTGTCCACCTTGGCATCGCCAGCTATACCTTTCGAAACTTCACGCGTGCGCAAATGATCCCGTGGTTGAAGCAACTTAAGGTCAGCGATCTGAATTGCAAGGACACGAAAGACCATCTGCCGATGGACCCCGCGGAAGAGAGCAAGGCGCTGGCGGACTACACTGCGGCGGGCATCAAACTGCACGCTGCCGGGACGATCTATTTTCCCAAGGACGAAGACGCGGATATTCGCAGCAAGTTCGAATATTGCAAGCGAGCGGGAATTTCAGTGATTGTGGCCGGCGATCCGTCGCCCGAGGTGTTGCCGAGAATCGAAAAGTTTGTGAAGGAGTATGACATTCGGTTCGCGATCCACAACCATGGGCCCGAGGACAAGATTTGGCACTCTCCGCTGGACGTGCTGAAGGCGGTGAAGAACATGGACCCGCGCATGGGCTGTTGCATGGATGTCGGACATGCGGAGCGGGCGGGTACGGAGGTTGTGCAGGCTATCCATGCGGTGGGCCCCCGGCTATTCAACATGCATGTAAAGGACTTGACCGACTTTACGAGCAAAGAGAGTCAAGTAGCTGTGGGTGAAGGAATTATCCCGTTCCGGGCAATTTTCCAAGCGCTGATTGCTATCGGCTACAAAGGGTTCGTGGACCTGGAGTACGAGATACATGGGGACGATCCGATGCCGGGAGTCACCGAGAGTTTTGCGTACATGCGCGGGGTGCTCGCGGGGATGGGGTACTCGGCCAGCAAATGAGCGCTTTCTGTTGAAAGTAAAGGCCTTGGCTGATCCAACTTCTCCGACCGAGCGGATCAGATGCTTCACGTAAGCGCTGACCTGTGGAAAAGTGGGCAGATAGTGAAACTTTATTGCCTGAAACTGCGGATTCATATGACGTTTACAATCGCTCTGTAAGGTTGCTATGTGCATACGCGCATAGACTATATCCGTTACTAATGCGGAGTAGCGATTCTCGTGAGGACCTTTATGATCCGCCGTCTGTTGCTTCTTGCTGCCCTTACTGGCAGCGTCACTGTCCCCGCTTTCAGCCAACAGGTCAACCTGACCGGTGCGGGCTCCACGTTCGCCAATCCTCTCTATACTGCCTGGGCCAGCGAATATGCGAAGCTTCATCCCGGAACCCAGATCAACTATCAATCGATCGGTTCGGGTGGTGGCATCAGCCAGCTTTCCAACGGTATCGTTGACTTTGGCGGCACCGACGCGCCGATGACCGACGCACAGCTTGCCACGGCACACCAGAAACTCAACACCCAGATTGTGCATTTTCCAGTCGCCCTGGGTGCAGTGGTGCCGATCTATAACATCCCTGGTGTGAACGCGGAACTCAACTTTACCGGCAAAGCTCTTGCAGGCATTTATCTTGGCACGATCACCAAGTGGAACGACCCGGAGATCGCAAAGTCGAACCCCAACGTCAAGCTCCCTGCCAATGACATCGTTGTGTGCCATCGCGCGGAAGCCAGCGGAACTACCTTCATCTGGGTGGACTTCCTCTCCAAGGTCAGCGCGGATTGGAAGAGCAAGGTCGGCGCGGCTGCTTCGGTGAACTGGCCAACAGGTATCGGCGGCAAGGGTAACGAAGGTGTTTCGGGCTTCGTCCGCCAGACGCCGAACTCTATTGGCTACGTCGAACTGATCTACGCCGTCCAGAACAAAATGAGCTATGGCCAGGTGCAGAACGCGGCCGGCAAGTTCGTCAAGGCCAACCTGGCCTCGGTGACCGAAGCTGCCGGTGGCGCTGTGAAGGGTATGCCGAACGACTTCCGCGTCTCCATCACCAACGCGCCCGGTGCGGGTTCGTATCCTGTGTCGAGCTTTACCTGGATGCTGATTCCGATGGATGCGAAGGACAAAGCCAAGGGCGTCGCCCTGAAGGCGTTCCTCACCTGGGGTCTTACGGAAGGCCAGAAGGCCTGTGAGCCTCTTACCTACGCTCCTCTCGCCAAGCCGGTTGTCGACAAGGAACTCGCAGCACTCAAGTACCTGCACTACTAGGAAACGACCAATGGCTTCTGCAGTAACGACACCTCCACCGATGATGGGTGCGAAGGACGCTCCCGAGAAGCTGTCTCTCATCGAGAGGCTGAAGAAGGGTGACGAGATAGCTTATCTCGTCACCTTTGCTTCGGCACTCAGCATCATTCTTGTTACCTGTTTGCTGGTGCAGCACCTGTGGGTCGATTCCGCTATCGCCCGCCATGCTTTTGGCTGGAAGTTCCTCGGCACCTCAACGTGGGACCCGGTTAATGACCAGTTCGGCGCACTGCCATTTATCTACGGTACGGTGCTGACATCCATGCTGGCGCTGCTGATGGCGGTGCCGGTTGGGTTCGGGGCAGCCATCTTTCTGGCAGAGCTTGCGCCGCGGCGTGTTTCAAATGTACTGACCTTCATGATTGAGTTGCTGGCGGCCGTGCCGAGCGTCATCTACGGCCTGCTCGGTATCTTCGTGATGCTGCCTCTGCTGCGCGATTACGTTGTGCCGGTATTGCAGAAAGTATTTGGGTTTCTCCCTATCTTCAAGGGCGCGTTCTATGGCGTCAGCTACTTCTCGGCTTCGTGTGTGCTGGCAATCATGATCGTACCGTTCATCGTGTCCATCTCGCGCGAAGTGCTGCTGGCCGTTCCGCAGGCGCAGCGTGAAGCCATGATGGCTTTGGGCGCGACAAAGTGGGACGTCACCTGGAAGTCGGTGGTGCCGTATGCGCAACGTGGGATGATCGGTTCGATCTTCCTTGCACTGGCCCGTGCCCTGGGCGAGACGATGGCAGTCACTATGGTGATCGGTAATGTGCCGCAGATCAAAGCGACCCTTTTGGCGCCCGGATACACCATCGCCGCAGTAATTGCGAACGAGTTTACCGAGGCCACTGGTGATTTGTATATCGGCGCTCTGATCGAACTTGCGCTTGTCCTGTTCGCGGTCACGATGATTATCAACGCACTGGCGCGGCTGCTGATGCTGGGCATGAAGTCGCAGGAGACGGCCCATTGAGCGACGCGCAACGGACAAAGCATAAGTCTTATCCTCCCACGCATAAAAAGGTAATCAACGTCATCATGTTGACCCTGACGGGAATCGCCGCGCTGCTGGTGGTTTCGGTGTTGCTGTTCATCCTCGGCTATCTGATTTGGAATGGCGCCCGTTCACTGAATCTCAACTTCTTCACCAAGCTTCCAGTTCCGGTTGGCGAGCACGGTGGAGGTATGGCGAACGCGATTCTGGGTTCGGGCAAGCTGCTGCTGCTGGCCAGCCTCATCGGCATCCCGATCGGCCTGCTGGGCGGCGTTTACCTGGCGGAGTTTGGCAAGGGACCGTTCTCCCTCGCGGTGCGCTACACGGCCGATCTGCTCAATGGCGTGCCGTCGATCGTGATCGGCATCTTCGTATACGGTCTGATTGTCATGCGCCAGCATCACTTTTCGACTTTTGCCGGCGGCGTGGCACTGGGCATCATGATGATCCCGATTGCGTTGCGCAGCACCGATGAATTTTTGCGGGCCGTGCCAAACACGCTACGCGAAGGCGGACTGGCGCTGGGAGCGAGCAAGGCGCAGACCGTGGTGACGGTCATCATTCCAGCGGCAATGCAAGGGATTGTGACCGGCATCATGCTCAATCTCGCGCGCGTCGCGGGGGAGACCGCTCCGCTGCTGTTTACGGCGTTCGGCAACCAGTTCTGGAGCTCGGGATGGAACGGGCCTACGGCGTCGTTGCCGGTGATGATTTTCAATTATGCTATTTCGCCGTATGAGGATTGGCACCGTCAGGCCTGGGCCGGGGGTTTTGTCCTGTTGACCTGTATTTTCCTCACTAACATCGTGGCGCGCCTGCTGGTTTCCGGCGGTCGCGCGCGGGCAGGACACTAATGTCTACCTCAGCTACGCCTTTCGATTTGAAGAAACTGCACCACGCGCGCAGCGCGCGTTTTGGCGATCCGGAGCCGGTGGATCCGACACCGGCAGCGCAGTTTACGGTCGAGGAGATGAACTTTTTCTACGGCGATTTCCACGCGCTGCATGACCTCAATATGCGGCTTCCGGAAAAGCGTGTGACCGGGTTAATTGGGCCGTCGGGATGCGGCAAATCGACATTCCTGCGGACGCTCAACCGGATGTACGAAACCGTGCCAAAGACGCGCGTGACGGGGAATATTCGGTTCGGCCAGTCTAACCTGCTGGAGTTTTCGCCGACGCTGCTGCGGCGCAGGGTAGGCATGGTGTTTCAAAAGCCAAGCCCTTTTCCGAAGAGCATCTTCGACAACATTGCCTACGGTCTACGAGTGAACAATCTCTGCAAAAACAGAGACCTGAAGAACAAAGTGGAGGAATGCCTGCGCCGCGCTGCTCTTTGGGATGAAGTGAAGGACAAGCTGCAGGAGTCGGCGTTCTCGCTTTCAGGTGGACAGCAGCAGCGGCTATGCATCGCACGCGCGCTGGCAGTGGAGCCCGACGTGCTGCTGCTGGATGAGCCGTGTTCGGCGCTGGATCCGATTGCTACGGCGAAGATCGAAGATTTGATCTTCGACCTGCGGCGGTCATGCACGATCATTATCGTGACGCACAACATGTTGCAGGCGGCGCGTATTTCGGACTATGTAGGATTCTTTCTGCAGGGCAAACTGATCGAGTTCGACGCTGCGAGAAAGATGTTTCAATTTCCTTCCAACAAGCTGACAGAGGATTACATCACGGGAAGATTTGGGTGATGTGGTGTGGAAAATTCCGGCCTGTCTGGCCGGAATTCATCTTCTCGTCACGTAGCGTTCTTGGATGGTTCACGGCCGCTTGCGACCATTGAATTCAACGAAAAATCGGCAAGACAGACGATTCCGGTGGAACCTCCGCCGTGCGTTCGGCTGCTTAGCCCCTTTCGTAAAGAGGAACGGATGAAACGACTTGCCATGTTGACGGCGGTACTGCTCGCGACTTCGCTGATGGGCGCACAGGCGCAGACCAGCGACACAAGCGCGGAGCACAAGAAATCCAAAAAGACCGTGAAGAAGGAATCCGGGGTAAGCGAAGAGCAGTTGCGTGAGTTGCGTGAGCAGATGAAGGCGCAGCAGGAGCAGATCGACGCCCTGAAGTCGCAACTGTCCAATCGCGACCAGCAGATTACCACCGTGCAACAGACCGCCGCCGAAGCACAGACACAAGCTGCATCGGCAGCCGCAACGGCAGCGCAGGCCAACACTGCGGCGGCTGATTCGTCCAGCAAAGCCGAGGCGCTGCAGAGCACGGTCAGCGATCTGAAGAACGTCAATGCGAGCTTGACCGACACGGTGATCACGACGCAAAAGCAGATGAAGGATGCGACGGAATCGCCGACCACGATCCATTACAAGGGTGTTTCGATCACGCCGATTGCGTTCTTCGCGTTTGAAGGCGTTTATCGTCAGCACTCGGTCAATTCCGACATCAATACGCCCTTCAACTCAATTCCGTTTCCCAGCGCGAACGAAGGTCACGTGAGTGAGCTCAACTTTTCGGGTCGTCAGAGCCGGATCGGTGGTTTGTTTGAAGCAAACACCGGGAACTACAAGCTGACGGGTTACTTCGAGTCCGACTTCCTGGGTACAGGCACATCGTCCAACAACAACCAGAGCAACAGCTACGTGCTGCGTCAGCGCCAGATTTGGGGCAAGGTCGAAAACAAGAGCGGCTTCGCCCTCACCGGCGGCCAGATGTGGTCGCTCGTGACCGAAAACGGAAAGAGCACCAACGCTCGCACTGAGAAGCTCCCCAACACAATCGATCCGCAGTATATGGTCGGCTTCTCCTGGACGCGTCAGCCGGGCATTCGTCTGCAACAGACGTTCGGCGATGTGAAGACCGGTCAGTTCACGCTCGCAGTATCCGCCGAACAGGCGCAGATCACCAGCTTCACGGCCAACGGAACCAACCCGGCCGATTTCTTCTTCGGCGGCCCTGGTCAGAACGGCGGTCTCTACAACGCTGCCGGAAACATCGGTACCGGAAATACCGCTGGTACGGGTGGCATCACCACGTACGCCAACAACGTGTCTCCGGACTTTGTTGTGAAGGGCGCGCTTGACCTACCCAAGGCGCACTTCGAGCTCGGTGGTATCGCGCGCTTCCTGCGTGACTACTACAATCCGGTAACCTGGTCGAGCACTGCGGCGGCACCGACGACCCCGATCTTCACCTACGACACGACACGCATGTTGAGCAATACGAAGTCTGCCGGCGGCATCTTCGGTAGCGCCCGCGTCTCGCCCACCAAGTACGCCGACTTTGCCGTGCAGGCCATGGCCGGGCAGGGCGTCGGCCGCTACGGTTCCTCGCAGCTCGCGGACGCGACTTTGCGCCCCGACGAAACGCTGGAGCCGATCCGCAACTACCACGGCATGTTGAGCATCGAAACGCACCCCGCACCGAAGTTGGATGTCTTCGCCTACTACGGTGGCGAGTATGCGCAACGCACGGTCTACACCACCCCGATCGGTACGCTGATCGGTTACGGCCCCGCCAACCTGAACAATGGCGGTTGCTACAACCTGCCTCCCGCTCCTGGCGCCGGCAACGGTTCTGCTGGTCAGATCGCTGCCTCGACCTGCGGCTCGCCGACTCGTTACATCCAGGAAGCTATGTTTGGCTTCACGTACCGCATGATCAACGATCCGAAGTACGGCCGGTTGCAGTACTCGATGACCTACTCGTACTTCCAGCGCAATCTGTGGTCGGGTGTCGGCAGTGCGACAACGCCGGCTGGCCCGCGCGCCGAAGACCCGATGGTTCACGTTGGAATGCGCTATTACATCCCGTAGGATCTGGCTTTACGGGTATCAAGGCAGCCCTTTGCTTCGGCGAAGGGCTGCTGCGCTTCCGGAAGCACCTCAACACAAGGCTGCATTGGCTATAACATTGGAAGTGAAGGTTTTGTTCTGTCGTCATGAAGAAGCGCGTGCTGAACGCTGCTGAAGATGATTGAGTTTGGAAAGAGAGGCAATGATTGGGAGTCGACATTCGAGTCGAGGACCTGAACGCATGGTACGGGCCGGTGCATACGCTGAAAGGCGTGAGCCTGCACATTCCGGCAAACCACGTGACGGCGCTGATTGGACCGTCGGGGTGTGGGAAGTCAACATTTGTACGCTGCCTGAACCGGATGCATGAGACGAACCCCTCCGGGCGGGTGGAGGGATCTGTCCACGTTGGTGGGGAAGATATTTACAGCGGCGTGTCGCCGGTGGAAGTGCGGCGCAAGGTGGGCATGGTATTCCAGCGGCCGAACCCGTTTCCTACGATGTCGATCTATGAGAATGTTGCGAGCGGTGTGCTGCTGAACGGATCGCCGGGAAAGCGAGAGCTGGATGAACTTGTCGAGCGAACGCTGAAACAGGCCGCGCTGTGGGACGAGGTCAAGGACGTTTATAAGAAGAAGTCGGGCGCCAGCATTTCGGGTGGGCAGCAGCAACGGTTGTGCATTGCGCGCGCGCTGGCGGTGAACCCTGAAGTGCTGTTGATGGACGAGCCGGCGAGTGCGCTGGACCCGATTTCTACAGGGAAGATTGAGGACCTGATCTTTGAACTGAAGTCGGAGTACACAATTGTGATTGTGACGCACAACATGCAGCAGGCCGCGCGTGTGGCGGAAAATACCGGCTTCTTTCTGATGGGACATCTCGTAGAGTTCGCTGCCACGCAGAAGATATTTACTGCGCCGTCAGACAAGAGGACGGAAGACTACATAACGGGGAGGTTTGGTTGATGCGCATAAAATTCCAGCAGAGTTTGGACGAACTGAAACAGCGGCTGCTTGTGATGGCAGGTATGGCCGAGCAGGCGATTCAGCGGGCCACGGAATCGTATACGACGCGCGACATAAGCGCGTGCGAGTTGGTGATGCTGGCAGAGCCTGCAATCAACCGCATGGAGCGTGAAATCGACCAGGCCGCGATGGATCTGCTCGCGATGGAACAGCCGATGGCTGTCGACCTGCGGTTTATTCTCGCGGTGATCCGCATTAACTCCGACCTGGAGCGCGTCGGCGACCAGGCCGTCAATATCGCGAGGAAGGTGCAAGAGATGCAGGAAGGTCCGCAGAGCGAGATTCCGGTGGACATTCCGAAGCTGGCCTCGCTGGCGGCGGCGATGGTGCGGAAGGCGCTGCAGGCCTTCATCGAAGGCGACGTCGAGATGGCGCGATCGGTGCTGCTGCTGGACGACCAGGTGGATGAGATGAACGCCGAGGCATTCCAGGCCCTGAGCGCCTTGATCCGGGAAAAGCCGGAGACGACTCCGCAGGCATTGAGCACATTGATTATTTCGCGCAATCTGGAACGTGTCGGCGACCACGCCACCAACATCGCGGAAGACGTGATTTTCTGGGTAAGTGGAGCGGACGTCAGGCACTATACGAGTCTCAGCGACTAGCTGCCCAACTGTGTAGGAACTATCGGCCTGCCGCGCTTTTATGCGTTGGCAGGCCGCATTGTTGTGGGCAAAACGGAAATTCTGCTGCGTCAAGCAACGTAGTTCTTAGTACTCGACGAAGTTATCCTCTGCCGCTTGCCTGTTCCTTCCATAACCACGTAGAATCCCTGACCAACAGAAACCCGCTGGTTCCGCGACGCCGGAAATGGCGCCTCGGCTTGGAAAGGGCGATCCGTATGAGGCAGTCTTTCACCATAGGCATCGGAGGAGCGGCCGGTCAGGGAGTGGCAACGCCGGGCGATATTTTTTGCAAGATTTTCAGCCGCCGCGGCCTCCACGTCAATGCGTATAACGCCTATCAATCCATCATTCGAGGCGGCCATACGTTTCTGACCGTGCGCACCGGGCCCGATCCGGTGACGAACATGGGCGACAGCATGGATTTGCTGGTCCCCTTGAACCAGGACACGATGGACCGCCATCTGCGACTCCTGAAAGCGGGCGGGGCGTGCCTCTATAACGACCAGATTACTCCCAGCACACCGGCCGAAGGGGTGCAGCTGTGTCCGATTCCCGTGGCCAAGCTCGCCGATATTACCCGCAACAAGTTGGCGCAAAACACGCTCACCATGGGCGCTGCGCTGAGCATGGCGGGCATCGGATTTCCTGCGCTGGAGAGCGTGATTGTCGAGCAGTTTCGCAAAAAGGACCAGTCGGTCATCGATGAGAATGTGAGCGTCGCGCGGGCCGGCTACGACTACGCGACCCAGAACTTCAGGCCTTTTGCGTGGCCGCTTCCGATGACGGAAAACCGCTACGCCGTGTTGAGCGGCAATGCGGCGATGGCTATGGGCGGCGCGGCGGCGGGAGTGAAGTTTTACTGCGCGTATCCGATGAGCCCGTCAACAGGCGTGTTGCACTGGATGGCCGATCATGCGCGCAAGGCAGGCATCGTCGTGCGCCAGGTTGAGGATGAAATCGGCGTTATCAATATGGCGATCGGCGCGGCGCACGCCGGCGTACGCTCGATGTGCGCGACGTCTGGCGGAGGTTTCGCTCTGATGAGCGAGGGCCTGGGACTTTCGGCGCAGGCGGAAATTCCTGTTGTCGTGATCGACTGCCAGCGTGCCGGCCCGTCGACCGGTGTGCCGACCAAGACCGAGCAGGGCGATCTGTGGCAGATGCTGGGCGCGGCCTTTGGCGATTATCCGCGGGTGATTGCAGCTCCGCTGGACATCGGCGACTGCTTTACGCTGATGGCGGAAATATTCAATATTGTCGACCGCTTTCAATGTCCGGGAATTGTTCTCTGCGATCTGCTGCTTGCCGAGGGCCGGTTGAGCGTTGATCCACAGGTGCTCAACTTCAGGCCGCATGTGGATCGCGGAGAGTTGATTACATCGAACGGTTCGGACACGCACGAGGAGTATAAGCGCTATCTGATTACCGAGAGCGGCGTGTCCCCGCGCGTGATTCCCGGCGTGCCGGGGCATACGCATGTGGTCTCGAGCGATGAGCACGATGAGAATGGCGTGCTGATCAGCGACGAGTATACGAATGCGACCAAGCGCCGCGCGATGATGGAAAAGCGCATGCGCAAGGAAGCGGGAATTGCGGCTTCGGTGCCTGCGCCTAAGCTGGCCGGACCGGCGGATGCGCAGGTGACGCTGATTGGCTGGGGATCGACGGATGGCGTGATCGATGAAGCGCGCGAACTGCTGGCAGACCAAGGAATCAGCGCGAATCAACTGCAGATTCGGTGGCTCGTGCCGCTGCACGGCGACGCGATTGTGGAGATTCTAAAGAACTCGAAGCACACCATCATCGTCGAGAACAACTTCAGTGGCCAGTTCGCGCGCTACCTGCGTAGCGAGACGAGCTTCGTTGCTAACGGACACATCCGCAAGTATGACGGCGAGCCGTTTATGCCGCACCACATCGTCGAAGCGGTGAAGGACCAGCTTGCCGGCAAGACGAATCTATCGGTGCCTACGCACGAAGTCATGGTGTAAGAACTGCAGTCTAGCGAAGTCGAACAGTCTCAGAAATTCAGAAGGAGTTTCCTCCATGGCGACGGACGTTGTAATTCCCAATCTGATGGTGATGGCCGATCTCAAAGGCCGGGTCGATCCTGACTGGTGTCCCGGGTGCGGAGATTTCGGCGTTCTCGCCGCAGTGCAAAAGGCACTGGTCGAACTTCAAATTCCGCAGCATGAAGTGGTGACGGTCAGCGGCATTGGATGCTCTTCGAACTTCCCTGGCTTCATCGAGACGTACGGCATGCACACGCTGCATGGCCGCTCGCTACCTGTCGCAAGCGGCATGAAACTCGCAAACCATGCGATGACGGTGCTCGTGACGGGAGGCGATGGCGATGGTTTTGGCATTGGCTGCGGACACTTCGTCCACACCATGCGCCGCAATCTCGACCTGACCTACATCGTGATGGACAACCAGATTTACGGGCTGACGACAGGGCAGACTTCACCCACCAGCCGTATCGGCATGAAGACCAAGAGCATGCCGTTCGGCAATGTCGATGCACCAGTAAATCCCATTTCTCTGGCGCTTGCGGCGGGTGCGACGTTTGTGGCGCGCGGCTTCAGCGGCGATCAGAAACATCTCGTGGAGATACTGAGCAAGGCGATCCAGCACAAGGGATTCTCATTCATCGATGTGTTCAGTCCGTGCGTGACCTACAACAAGGACAACACATTCCAGTGGTTTCGTCCGCGGGTGAAGAAACTTGAAGACAATCCGGAGTACGACCACGGGGACTGGCAGATGGCTATGGAGAAGTCCACGCTGTGGGGCGACGAAATTCCTATTGGGCTGTTCTTCGAGCGGACCGACGTACTCGCCGCGCATGATGCGGAGCCGGTATTGAATGCGGGGCCGCTGGTGCATCAGGAGATGTTGATTCCTGAGGACGTAGTGAAATCTTTCATTCACGAACTGATGTAGGGTCGCTGCGGATTTGACATCGAGTCCAACGGACAGGCATTCTTGCAACGTTAGCGGCAGAGACCGAGAGGGCCGCCCCATTCTGCGTGATTTCATGCGCAGCCGGGGCGGCCCTGTTTCTTTAAGTGCGGATGAAGGCGAGGAACATGAGCATCACGATGGCACCGCAAGCGGTTGAAGTGAACGATGTCGAACGCTCAGGTTTTCTCGACCGTATAGGGATTCCTTCGGTGCTGGCGTGGGGCTTCGTAGGCCTGCTGTTGTTCATGATCGGCGATGGTGTGGAGTCGGGCTACCTGTCGCCGTACCTGGTGGAGCGCGGGCTCTCACAGACGTCAGTGGCGTGGGTATTTACGACGTACGGGTTTGCGGTCGCGATTGCGGGCTGGCTGTCGGGTGCGTTGTCCGATGTGTGGGGACCGCGACGCGTCATTACGATTGGCCTGGTGCTGTGGCTGGGTTTTGAGATTCTCTTCCTGACAGTTGGGCTGCATACGGCAAGCCTGCCGCTGGTGCTGATTACCTATGGTCTGCGCGGGTTGGGGTATCCGCTGTTTGCGTTTGGTTTTTTGGTGTGGATCACGGTAGCGGCCCCGCAGCGGCGGTTGTCGTCAGCGATGGGGTGGTTCTGGTTCGCGTTCACTGGCGGTTTGCCGACGCTGGGCTCAGTGGTAGCGAGTTACTTTGTGCCCCGAGTCGGAGCCTATAAAACGCTCTGGATATCGACGGGGCTGGTGTTGCTTGGCGGAGCGATCCTGCTGCTGGGCGTGAAGGAGAAGCGCGGAACGAAGCGGCTGGTGGCGGCGAAGGAGCAGCCGGTGCGCGCGCTGTTGGGTTCGATCACGATTGCGTGGAAACGGCCGAAGACGGGCATTGCCTGCATTGTCCGCACGATCAACACGGCGCCGGAGTTCGGCTTCTTTGTCTTCATGCCGATCTTCTTTACGCAGGTTGTCGGATTTTCCATGGCGGGATGGCTGCGGCTGTTGAGCGCGATCTTCCTTTCCAACATTATCTGGAATCTGCTGTTCGGGTTGATTGGAGACAGATTTGGATGGCGCAAGACTGTGGCGTATTTCGGCGGCTTTGGGTGCACACTGTCGACGTTGGCGCTGTATTATGTGCCGACCATGCACCATAGTCTGCCGCTGAGTGTTGTCGTCGGTGTGTTGTACGGAGCGACGCTGGCGGGGTATGTTCCACTGTCGGCGTTGATGCCCAGCCTGGCGCCGGACCATAAGGGCGCGGCGCTGAGTTTGCTGAGTCTGGGCGCGGGGATGAGCGTGTGGGTAGGACCGGCGATTGTGGCGTTGCTTCTGCGTCCAATTGGTGTGGTGGGTGTGATGTGGGTGTTCGCAGCGATGTATTTTGTCAGTGGGATTCTGGCGCTGGGGCTGCGTATTCCTGGGGCCACCGCAAAGGCGCAGGTGTAGCGTATGGCATGGGTTGCAGTAGACGTGGGTACGTCGGTCGTCAAAGCTGTGGCGTTCGACGGTGAAGGCCGGGAGATTGCGCTGGCGCGCGAGAACAGCAAAGTGCTGCGCACCGAGACTGGCTGGGCCGAGCAGTCGATGGAGGGCATGTGGAAGGCTGTGTCGGCGACGGTGCGAAGCGTTGTTGCAGAGTTGCGGGAGCCGGTGGAAGGGATTGCGATTACGGCGCAGGGCGATGGATGTTGGCTCGTTGACGAAGAGGGCCAGCCTAGCGGAAACGCCATTCTGTGGAATGACGGCAGGGCCGGAGATGTCGTCGAGCAATGGCGCGCGGATGGCGTGATTGAGAAGGCGTTTCGAGTGAGTGGATCGGTGCCGTATGCGGGATTGCCGAACGCGATCCTGCGCTGGCTCCATGAGAATCAGCCGGAACGTGTGGCGGCCGCGCGATATGTGCTGACTTGCAATGGATGGATCTTTAGCCGCATGACCGGGCGGTTCGTCGCGGACCTTTCGGATGCGTCGAATCCCTTCGGCGATGTGAGGGCGGGCGTTTACTCCTCGGCGCTGATCGATTTGTACGGTGCGGGCCATGATGGCGATTTACTGCCGCCGATTGTGCATGGCGATGATCTGATTGAATCGTTGACGGCAAGCATTGCAGAAGAGTTAGGCGTTGCGGCCGGTACGCCGGTGGTGATGACGCCGTATGACATTGTGTCGACTGCCTACGGTGCTGGTGTGACCGAGCCAGGACAGGCCTGCGTGATTCTTGGCACGACGATTTGTGCGGAGACGATTACGGCGGACCTTGATCTTAGCGTGCCGCCGTCAGGCACGACGATTGCGCTGGGCGATGGTCTGCATCTTCGCGCGATGCCGACCCTGACCGGTTGCGAAACGCTGGAGTGGGCTGTGCGAATGCTCGGCGTCGCGGATATGGCAGCGTTGGAAGCGCTGGCCGCGACCGCGGAGCAGGGCGCGGGTGGCGTTCTGTTTCTGCCGTATCTTTCGCCCGCGGGAGAGCGCGCGCCGTTCCTTGAGCCGCGTGCGCGAGGGAGCCTGCATGGGCTCAGTCTGGCGCATACGAGAGCGCATGTGGCGCGCGCGATGTACGAGGGCCTGACGTTTGCGATTCGCGAATGCCTGGAGACTGCGGCGGCCAACGTGCGCGAGGTGCGGGTTTGCGGTGGCGGTGCGCGCAGTGGTCTGTGGTGCCAGATGATTGCCGACGTGACGGGTGTGCAGGTGGTGCGGCCAGCGGAGAACGAACTCGGCGCCCGCGGGGCGTTCCTGTTTGCGTTGAAGACTGTGGGCAAACTCGCAAGCCTGGGGGAGGGAACGCGGCGATATCCCGTGAGGATGGACGTGTTTGAACCGTCCACCGAGGCGAAGGCGCGATATGAAAAGCAGTTCCGCCTGTTTCTGGAAGTGAGGGAGAACGCCCGCGTTAGTTGGGCGCCGCGTGAGGTGGGAGCGTGAGCGGGCAGGCGTATCTCGGGATCGATCTTGGAACGCAGAGCGTGCGTGTGCTGGCGGTTGGACCGGAGGGTGCCGTGCTGGCTTCGTCGTCGCAGAAGCTGACGAGCCAGCGCGATGGCGTTCGTCATGAGCAGGACCCGCAGTCGTGGTGGACTGCAACAGTTACGTGTCTGCGTGCGGTGATGGCTGCTCTCGGCGCCACGGTAGAGGTTAAGGGGATTGCCGTCGATGCGACGTCGGGCACAATTCTGCTGATGGACTCTCAGTCCAGGCCGCTGACGGCTGCGCTGATGTATGACGACGGTCGTGCGACATCTGAGGCGCAAGAGGCGAACGAGCGCGGCGGCGATTTGTGGCGGCAGATGAGCTATCGCATGCAGCCATCGTGGGCTCTGCCGAAGCTGATGCGGCTCTTGCGGCAGGGAAATGTTCCGGTGGGTGCGCGGCTGGTGCACCAGAATGATTTCGTGAATGCCCGGCTGACGGGACGAGCGACGGCCACCGATTCGAGCCATGCGTTGAAGACTGGATACGATTTGATTCGCGGCGAATGGCCAACGGCGGTGATGGAATCTCTGCGTGTGCCGATGGAGTTGCTGCCCGAGGTGGTGAGACCGGGAACGCGCATCGGTGAGGTGGGGAGTGAGGCCGCCGAACAGACGGGAGTGCCTGCGGGAGTGCCGATCTATGCAGGAATGACGGACGGATGCGCCGCGCAGATTGCTTCGGGAGCGACCGAAGCCGGAAGCTGGAACACGGTGATTGGAACCACGCTGGTGGTGAAGGGCGCGACGCGTGAGTTGCTGCACGACCCACAGGGCGTGGTGTATTCGCATCGCTCGGCGGATGGCTTGTGGCTGCCGGGAGGGGCGTCCAGCACGGGCGCGGCGGCAATTGCGGCGGAGTTCGCGACGGACGATCTGGAGCGGCTGAATCACGCCGCGGAGCGTGCGGGGCCGACGGATCTGGTGGTATATCCGCTGGTATCGAAAGGCGAGCGCTTTCCGTTTGCCGCGTCTGAGGCCGTTGGTTTCATGCTGGGTGAGCCCGCTTCCGTGGAGGAGCGATACGTTGGCGTGCTGCAAGGGATTGCGATGATCGAGCGGATGTCGTTCGATATGCTGCGCGGGCTTGGAGCGTCGACGGATGGGCGTTTCACGATCTCCGGCGGTGCGGTGAAGAGTGATGCGCTGAATCAGATGCGCGCGGACATTCTGGAGCGCGATCTGCTGGTGCCTGAAGTTACCGAAGGCGCATTCGGCATGGCGATGCTGGCGGCAGCGTCGGAGTCGTCGATGGCGGAAGTGACGGCACGTATGGTGCGTATCGCACGAACCATACGGCCGAAACGAGACTTCAGCGAATACGCCGAGCAGTATGCGGCACTGCGGTCGGAATTGGAAAATCGCGGCTGGCTGCCGCTGGGTTCGGCTGCCGCGCCGTTGGCGGAGGCGCACGCATGAGCCGTCTAGTATTGGTGCGGCACGGAGAGACGGTGTGGCATGAGGAAAACCGCTACGCGGGCCGCACGGATGTCGCGTTGACGGACAAAGGTCTCGCGCAGGCAGCGAGGCTGGCGCGATGGGCGGCCGGCGCGCAGTTGAATGCGGTGTGGGCTTCGCCTCTATCGCGCGCGCAATTGACGGCGCGTCCCGCGGCTGAAGCTGCGGGGCTCGAAGTGCAGACCGATGCGCGATTGATCGAAGTTGATTTCGGACGCGGCGAAGGTCTGACGGATGGGGAGATGAAGGCCGCGTTCCCCGAGGAACGGGCTGCGTTTCTGCGTGATCCTGCTGCGAACCCGTTACCCGGAAGCGAAGGCGCGGCGGCTGTGGCGGAGCGTGGCGTCGCAGCTCTCTATGCCATCGCCGAGATGACCGTTAGCGGCCGCGCGCTGGTGGTTGCACACAATACGTTGTTTCGGCTGGTCCTTTGCAAGTTGTTGGGGATTCCGCTCGGGCGCTACCGGACAACGTTCCCGCAGCTTGCGAACGGAACGTTGACGGAAATCGGAATCACCGCGGCGGGTGTGAGTTTGCTGTCGTTTAACGCTCCGCTGGGTTATCAGGAAACGGGTAATGAAGAAACTGGCGGGAAAGAAATATGAGGTTATATGAGCAGTAAAAAACTTCTTGTAATTGGCGACCACTTTATTCGACCAGAACTGATGCGGCTCAAGCTGGGAGACATTGCCGATCCCTTCGACGTGATCGAAGCGTCGACGCCGTTTCCACTGGAGCCGTTTCGAAATATCGCCGAGGTGAGGGAAGCGTCGGGCTCGGAAGATCAGATGATCGACCAACTGCGCGGAGTTGAAATCTGCGTGGCGCACCATGCTCCACTGACGGAGAAAGTGCTTAAAGCCTCTCCCGATCTGCGGTTGTTTGTGGTGTGCCGCGGAGGTCCGGTGAATGTAAACGTGCCTGCGGCAACTCGCTGCGGTGTGACGATTGCATATACGCCTGCGCGTAACGCTGCGGCGACCGCGGAACATACGATCGCGATGATGCTGAGTGCACTGCGCGGCATTCCGGCGGCAGATGCGGGAATCCGGCGGGGAGAGTGGAAGGGCGACTACACGTGGGAGACAGCCGGTTTTGAATTGGAGACAGCGACGGTGGGGCTGATCGGATACGGAGCGATCGGCAGAATCGTGGGCCGTATTCTGCGGGCGTTCGGGGCGAAAGTACTGGTGTACGACCCGTTCGCGAAACTCGATGCGGATGATGACGTTGAAGGGGTTGAGCTAACGCAATTGCTGCGGCGGTCGAATGTTGTTTCGCTGCACGCGCGCGAGACGAAGGAGTCGCGCGGCATCCTTGGTGCTCGCGAGATTGCGCAGATGCCGAAGGGCTCGGTGGTGGTGAATTGTGCTCGGGGATCGCTGGTAGACTACGACGCGCTAGCGGATGCGCTGCGTTCCAGGCATCTGTTCGCGGCGGCGGCGGATGTTTTTGCAGAGGAGCCATTGCCTGCTGACTCGCCGCTACTAAAGCTGGAAAATTTTGTGATGACACCACATCTCGCTGGCGGAACACGGCAGGCGGCGGAGAAGGCAGCGACGATTGCGGCGGAGGAGGTGCGTCGTTTTCTTGCCGGCGAAGAGTTGCGTTACTGTGCGAATCCCGAAGTGCGGGAGTTGGAGCGAACTGTCTAAATCAACCAGAGGCGCGGGTCGCTGACGGAGACGGAGTGGATGCCGGCGGCCAGCAGGCCTTCGATCTCACTGACCGTTTCGATGAGGCCGCCACCGATGAGTGTGAGGTTCGGATGGACATGGAGAAGGCGACGAGCGACTTTGGGTGCGGCCATGGCAGGCAACACTTCCATGGCGTCCGGGACGAACTGGCTGAGCGAACGGAGCGCCGCGCTGACCGCCGCCGAGTCGATGCCGAAGGTGCGTTGGACGGTGTAAAGGCCGAGCGCCTGCGCAGCTTTGAGGGTCTCGAAGCGGGTCGAGACGATGCCATCGACCTTGTGCGCGGCAATAAATTCCACGGCGTGACGGTCCCGCGACAGGCCTTCGAGGAAGTCGACGTTGACCAGGCAAACTTTCGACAGGCTGCGAGCACGCTCCAGCATGTTCGGAAGGTTGAGAGGAGTGCCCGTCAGCAGATAAATCGCGCGAGTCGGAGAGGCGAGAGCGGCGTCAAACGTGTCCAGACTGTTGACGGCGGCGATGATGGAGCACTCTGCAAGCACCTGCAACACGGCGACATCGGGACCGGTGGCCGCAGGACGCGGTTCGTCGGAGTTATAGAAGCCTCTGCGTTGCTTATCTTTAATAACTGCCATACGGTGCCGGGCCCTTCAAACGTGTCGCATGTCGCTGGATTCAAGTACCTATTCTATGCCGAATACCCGGTGTAATGAAGCGTGGCAGGGGTTGCATCGCCGCCTGGAGCGGGATGCAATCGATTGCTTGATAACGAGGTCTACTGGTTGCAGCGCCAGTCGCGCGTCGGCCCGTCAATACAGGAGAAAATATGCGTTGCTTTCCGATTCGATTTGCGCTGTTCACAACCACGATGGCCATCTCTGCTACTGCTCAAACCGCTGTCCCCGATGAAGTGAAGGTTAACTGGACGCAGGTGACGACCGTGTCACGGACGACGCCGACGCTACAGGTGGTCGTCAACCCGCAGTTGGAGCGGGGCGCGAAGATGCATGATGGTTCCTTTGCCGCGCTGCACGAACTGGGAGCGCACTATGTGCGATATGTGCCGTGGCTGCCTTATCCGCGGCTGAGCGTCGCGGAACTGAAACCGCCGACCAAGGACGCGACATTCTGGGACTTCTCGCGCATCGACCCGATGATGGAAGATTTCATGCAGGCGACGGCAGGGCATAGCGTCGTCATCAACTTTTCGACGATGCCCGCATGGATGTTCAAGACGGCGAAACCCGTTGCCTATCCCGACGATCCGGACGAAGTGTACTGGCATTACACGCAGGGCACGGAGTTTCGCGATCCCTCGATGAAGGAGGTCGCGAACTACTATGCGCGGCTGCTGAGTTGGTATACGAAGGGCGGATTTGTGGATGAACTCGGCAAGCGTCACGAGTCCGGACATCACTACAAGATTGCGTACTGGGAAGTGCTCAACGAGATTGATCTCGAACACCATCTGACGGCGGAACAGTATGCGCATTTTTACGATGCAGTTGTGACGGCCATGCGTGCCGTCGATCCAAACATCAAGTTCATGGGAATCTCGCTCGCATATCCGATGCAGAACCCGGCGATGTTCGAGTACTTTTTGAATCCCGCGAACCATAAGCCAGGAATTCCGCTGGACTTTATTACGTACCACTTCTATGCGCAGCACGCGCCGCAGGAGCAGCTCGACAGTTGGCAGTACAGCTTCTTCAACCAGGCGGACGGCTTTCTCGCGACGGTGCGGTATATCGAAGAGATCCGCAAACGACTTTCGCCAGCGACACGCACGGACATCAACGAACTCGGCGTCATCCTGCGCGAAGACGAGATGGAAAACGGCCACCCCGGCTACACCGGTAAGCCGGAACCGGCGGGCTACTACAACCTTGCCGGAGCGCTGTATGCGTACATGTATGTGCAACTCGCGCTGCAGGGGATCGATGTTGTCGGCGAGTCGCAACTGGTGGGATATCATACGCAGTTTCCCAGCGTCAGCATGATGGACTACAACACGAGCGAGCCGAATCCGCGGCTGCGTGTGTTGGAACTGTTGCACGCCAATTTTGGGCCGGGAGACAAGCTTGTGAAGACGTCGAACCCGAACCCCGGACTGTTCGTCCAGGCCTTTGTGACGGCTAAGGGCAAGTCGATTCTGGTGGTGAACAAGCGCGCTTTCAAGCAGCAGATCGAACTGCCGCCGAACGCAGCCGGCGGGTCGATTGCCGTCGTCGCTCCTTCCACGAAAAACGGGCCGCCCTCCACAGCGAAACTGGGAGGGCGGATGTTGGAACTTGAGCCGTTTGAGGTTGCGGTTGTCGCTTTGCAATAACTCAACGACAACGACGGGAACTCAACGACGGCGACGGGATGGTGTTTGCAGATTCACCGCGGCGGGATCGACGATGAGGTTCTTGTCGATCAGATAAGCATTGTCGGCGCCTACTTTTCCGCTGGACGAATCGCGAACGACGAAGCGAACGCGTGCTGCCGGTGATGTTGTGTCGATGCGTGTTTGCAGATCGAGAGAGTGTGGCTCAGAAGATTTCGCCGGTACGTCCAACATGTGAGCGCTGCGGTTCAGCAATTTGCCTTTGCGATCGAAGCTGGAGACCACGAGGGCAAGTTCGACTTTGGGCGTGGCTTCTCCGTTGGCGGTCCAGTCGAGTCCAGAGGCTGCGATGCGGATCGTGAACTGGTTGGGGTTGGCGGTGTCGCGTGTGACGGTGATGGGCAGGCCGTCGTAGACCATCGTGCTGTCGGCGGCTGTGTTGAGATCGACGGCTAGAGCGTTTTCATCAGTGCCGGCGGCTGGCGTCCCGGATGCTGCTGTCGTCGTTACTTTCGGCGGTGGAGGCGAAGTCGGCTGGACGTAGTAGCCCTCGCGTGTGGTGGCGACCAGATGCGGGTCTTTCATGATGACGCGGATGGCACGAAATTTGGCGGGATCATCGCTGCGTGTTGTGGGCTTGTAGGCGAGAGTATAAAACTCGCTGCCGTCGCGGACACTTTTGCCGATCAGGTTGTCCACGTCGTTGCGGTTCATGAACGTGCGTCCACCGGTGGCGGTGGCGAGAGCGTTGAAGTCGACTTCTCCGCCAAACGGATCGTCCATTGTGCCGCCGTTAATGTCGGTCTGGGTCGGCGCGGCGGAGATGCCGGCGGGGTCCACGGTGTAGAGCGTGATGCGCGCATCGCGCAACATGTTGGTGCACGTTGCGATCGCCGTTTCGAGAGCGTCGCGATCGACGTCGAGCATATTCTGCATCTGGATGCTGGGGAATCCGCGGCCGATCCAGATCATGTTTTTGTGGCCGCGGTGACCGGCGGTCGCCTGCGCCACCTGCCGCAGAGAAGCGAAGGCCTGCGAGATTTGTTCGTTTTGCCAACTGCCGTTGCCACGCCAGGGGTAGGCGATGAAGTGATGGTCGAGCGCGTCCACGATCTGCTTTCTGCTGGTGGTGTAATCGCGCAACACGATGAAGTGGTCGAGCGTGATGGCCACCAGCATGGTGGGCTGTGGAAGCATGTCGCTCTGCGTCTTGAGATATTTCTCCAGCGAGTAGCGCGCGAAGACCTCATCTTCAAAACGAGTATTGATTTCGTCGAGCACGATGATGCTTACGGGGGCTTCAGGCGCGACGCGGTCGAGCTCCTGCGTGGAATCGATCGAGAGATTGCCGGGCAGGGCGTGTGCCAGCGGGCGATCGAAGTTGAGGATGGTCTGCGGTTGCTTATCCTCGGTGATTTTGAAGTCGCCTTTGTTGAGGTTGTCGACGATGTTGCCCTGTTTGTCAGTGACGACGATGTCGAGATCGACAAGCTGGGTACTGACCTTCAGGACGTAATCTCCGGGTTGTGCTGACTTTCCCGCTTGCGCCGGGGCTTGAACCTGGTTCTGCGTCGTCCCGGAAGACGCGGCTTGTTGGGCCACAAGATGTAGTCCACTGCAAAGGAAAGCGTGCAGACAGGCAAAGGCAAAACGACGGTTCATTCAGGCTCCTGGTGAAGAAGGATATCTGCATCAACCCGGAATCGGATTGGTCGACGCGGGGCGATGACAAGAATCTCACAGGAAGAACGGTTTGTTGATTTCATGGGGGATGACTACTTCTGCGGGTTCGAAGCGGAACGAAAGATGCGGGAACAAGCGCAGAAAACGGTTTCTGAAGGCGTTTTCCACTGCATTGCGTCGTTGCCATGGAACGTATTCACACTGTGTTTATGAAGAAGGCGCGCTTGTTTTGTATCGTGGAGCGAGTGGGTTTTCCAGCAAACAATCGATTAAATGGGGTGCACTTGTCCGGAGACATTTCCGGCGGAAGTACGCATCTGGTGTCTTTTGCCAGCGTTTTGGAGCGGTTGACATCGCATGATGGAGATTGCTACTGTTCTTTCGCGCGGCAAGAATCCAAAAGAGAGAGCCGCCCCAGTCAGGAACAGGTCGTCGTGTGCCCAACGCACTGATGACGCCTGTTCCGCGAGGGGCGGCTTTTTTGTTTTTGTAATAAATCCATCGTGTAACGAGTGGATGCGCTGTACTTGGTTTAAATTTTCGGAGGTCACACCCAGCATGCGAATGACAGAAGTCCTTTCCAACCGGGCGGCACGTATTGGCGCGTTCCTGATAGCGGTTGCAATTCTGCTGGTCCATGCACCGGTCGCTCGCGCGGCGGCGGGAAACACCGGGCTCAAGATTTATGAGGTTGCCGGGGCCGGCGCTCTAGCAGGCGCGACGTATCGCCAGGACACGATCATTCTGTACAACCCGACTCTGGCGCCTATTACATGCTCCACCTGCGCGATCCAGACGCACAGCGGGACCAGCATCAAGACCACAGACGCATGGACCGTGTACAAGCTGCCGGCCTTTACGATCCCCGCAGGCGGGTTTTACATGATCGCAGGAAGCTCCCCCGACCTTGCCGCCATCGGCGACGAGCCACCGGCTGGTTTTAATTACGACTATCAACTTCAGACCATTGAACTCGGCACCACGCCACCGAAGACGCAGAACATTTTGAGCAGCACCGTCGGTGTCATCGCGTTAACCAACACCCAGACGGCGCTGACCTCAAACGCCGGCGCGCAGTGCGGGACAGGTTCACAGCTAGTGGATCTTGTCGCCTACGGCTCAAACGTCGCGACGAACAGCTCTACAACGACGACACCCGCTGTTTGCTTTGCCGGGTCGGGCCCCGCGTATTACGACGGGAGCAGCGCTTACGGCCGCCAGCTTGGTATTACGCGCAAGAACAAATGCATCGACACGTTCGACAACCTGAACGACTTTGTGAACGTGCCGGTCACGTACTTAAATTCAACCTCAACGCCCGTGCTTTGCCCGTCGGGAACGCAGTTGAGCGCGGTCATCTCCGCAACGCCGGTGAATCCCGTAGCAGGCGGCGCGGTCACCTTCACGGCGTCGGTGGTTCCAGCCACGCTGCCGTCCAGTACGGGCCTCACTGCCGCGCTCGATTTCAATACTCCGTACTACGGCAGCACCACGCTGCAGATGTACGACGACGGCACGCATGGCGATGCGGTCGCGAACGACGGTACATTCACACTTGCAACCACTGTTCCGTCCAAAACGGTGAATGGGTTTAACTATCCCGCGAATGTCACCATCAACGACACGCTGGGAAACTCCTATACCGGTTCGACAACATTGAATGTGGGCGGCAGCGGGCCGCTGCCCTCTATTGGCAATAACAGCATCCGCATCGTTGCATGGTACGGCGCGGGCAATCTGGCGAAATCGGAATACGCGCGCGATACCGTGATCCTGTTCAACCCGACACAAGCCCCTATCACCATGAACAACTGGTCGCTCCAGACGGGAGGCTCGACTGGAACGTTCACTACCGTCACCTACCTGCTTCCAGTCGTCACCATTCCAGCCGGCGGATACTATGCGCTCACAGGCAGCGGCGTGAACTACTTATCGAGCCCTGGTTGCACGAGCACGCACTGCAATCTCAACTATGCGTATGACTATCAATTGAAGACTCTGGAAGAGACGGCTCCCGGCGGCACCAATACGCTGAATACCGATAACGATCTCAGCAGTACGGCGGTCACGGTAGCACTGGTGAACAATCAGAGTCCCCTCAGCCAACCGACCCCCACCAGCCCGGTCGTGACCTGTCCGACTGCGTCGCCCAATCTGGTCGACCTGGTGGGCATTGCGGCATCGGACGGCACTTCTCCGGTGACCTGCTACGCCGGAAGCGGTCCTGCTACGTACACTCCCAGCACCTCTCTCATCAACGGTATCGTGTATTCCTACGCCACGATTCGCAAGAACAAGTGCGGCAACACATTCAACAATGCCAACGACTTCATGCTGGGCTTTATCGACTTCGAAAACTCCAGCACTAAGCCAGATCCGTGTCCCATCGGCAGCCAGATGGTTGTGACCACGGCCAACTCCACGCCGACCAGCGCCGGCATCACCGACCCTTTCACCTTTACCGCAACGGTGATGCCAGCCACAGGTCCAACCAGTACCAATCTGGCTGTGACGGCAGATCTTTCGAACCTTGGGCTTTCCGCTACGACCCAACTTTACGACGATGGCACGCATGGGGACGCGGTTGCAGGCGACCACACGTTCACACTGTCGGGGACATCGACCGCCGGAATCATCGGACCGGAACCCGGGTTGATTGTCACTGCCACCGATGCACAGGGCAACGCCGCCCGCAACCTGATTCCATTCACGATCACCCCCGGCACGGTTACGTTGAGTTCGCCGACCCTTACGGGAACGGTCGCCGCAGGCGGTGTTCTTACCTTCCCGATCACCGTTACCAGCCACCACGGTTATAGCGGCATCATGAACATCACCTGCACGGGGTCGCCCAACGCCAATACGCTGGGTGTGCCAATCAGCACCCAGTGCGTATCGAACCCGCCCGAGCTTACGCTGACGACCAACGGCACCGGCACGCTGTCGCTTGCCATTGCCACCGGAACGACATTCTCTGCCGGCATTGGCTCGCGGTCTCTGCCCCTTGGCTTGATCAGCATTCTCTCTATCGGGCTTCTGACGGTTGCGGTATGGCGCCGCAGGTATCTGCCGACTGCGGTCGTGCTGGCACTCGTCTCGCTGCTGATGCTCAATACGACCGCCTGCAGCAAGAACGCGGGTTTGGGAAACACGAATGCCGCGCCGGGCGTTTACACCTACACCGTTACGGCAACAGATTCGGCCGTCGCCAGCATCAAGGGCTCGATCACCTTCACCGTCACCGTGCAGTAAAGACCGTTCGGAAAAGAAGCGGCGGGCTGACCGAATTCGCGGGCAGACCTACCTGGAAACAAAAGCAACTGGCAGTGAATTTTGGGAGAAGACGCAATGCAAGGTAATATTCGCTCGGCCTATGTTCGTTCCGTAACATCATGCCTGGCTGGCGTGGTTTGCGCCGCGCTTGCCGGATGTGGAGTGAATGGCTCTGCACCTCCGACGAACTATACGCACGCCGTCACGTTGCAGGGCCAGGTCTTTGCAGCAAGGAATTACATGGCTGGCGCGACCGTCAAGGTCTACGCGACGCAGCCGACCGGCGTTGCGACCAATGGCGTCTATGTCGGCACAGCCAAGCTGCTGGCGACGACGACGGCTAATACCACGGGCGGTTGGAGCCTGACGGGATTGAGCTGTTCCAGCCCCGACCAGCTTTATGTGACGGCTGAGGCCGGAACCCCGTATCCTTCGGGCTTCAACTCCACCACGCTGAGCAACAACCCCAACTCGTTGATGCTGACGGCGATTGGCGACTGCTCCATTCTGAGCTCGACACCGGGCACCGACAACGTGACGTCGATTGTGACCAACGAGGCTTCGACCGTGGCGGCAGTGTGGGCACTCCGCAATTTCATCAGCCTGAGCGGTACAACGGTAAACATCACGAGTGCCGCTACGAATTACGCCGGCACCAGCGGCGTTGGCACGGCTTCGAACTTTGCCGGACTGGCGCATGCTTTTCTGAATGCGAACAATTTGTCGCCGTACAAGATTGGCAATTTCGTGCAGTACACGAACGGCGCCGCGGACGTAACGAAGGGCGGCCTGGTTCCGGTGCAGGAGTTGAACTCGCTGGCCTATGCGCAGTATCTCTGCACCATTGGCGGTGACGGCACCACGGCCGGCAACTTCAGTAACTGCACAAAGCTTTATCAGTTGGCGACGCCTCCGGGTGGAACGGCCCCGACGAACTCTCTACAGGCGATGCTGAACATCGCGAACAACCCCACTAACAATGCGGCGGCCATCCTGACGTTTACCCTGACGCCGATTCCTGGCACCACCCAGACCGGGTCGCAGCAGATCAATGCTGGTGTGTACGTTCCGGCGCTTACGAGCTTCGGTACATTGACCAACGACTGGAGCGTGGCTCTGTACTATGGCCCGGGATACGGCGCGAGCACCGGTAATGTTGGTTCCGTTGTACCGGAATTCGTTACCCTCGATGCCAACGACAATGTGTACTTCTCCAATCCGAACGCCTCCACAGGCACTGCCGGTAACGTTGTGGCGATCAGCAGCAACGGCCAAAGCTTGTGGACCTCCCCGACTGACTCAACCAAGCTGACCACGCCGCGCGCCATCGCTGCCGATCAGTTTGGCAACATATGGATCGTCAACGGAGCGACCGGAGCAGGGACCGGTTTCGTCGAGCAGATCAACGCAGCCAACGGCGCGACGATCCAGCAATATCCGTCGACCTCCACAACGTTGTACGGTGTGGCTGTCGATTCGCTGGGGAACGTCTGGTACGACTCCAATACGACGACGGGGCAGAACCTGCATGAGTTGTTGAAGACCGGATCGACGTACGCGGAAGTCACGAACTTTCCGATCCCCCCTGTCTCGCCGGCATATGCTCTGGCCCAGATACGCCCCGACAGCAAGAACAACATCTGGGTCGCGGGTCTGGGCACGTCGTCAGCAGCAGCAGTTTATTTTCCCAACACCGGAACAGTGGCCGCGCCCACTTACACGGCTGGGTTGATGTTCGCGCCGCTGACGGGTACCGCCTCGACATACGGCATTACGACCGATGCCAGCGGCAACGCGTACGCGGCAACGACCGGGACTGGTAGCGGACTCTTTAAAACAACGGTAACCGGCAGCGGAGCTTCCGCTGTACTCGCGCCGGCCAGCGTCGCCGCGGTTACGGCGGCTGCGACGCGGTTTATGGACATCGATGGGATAGGCAATGTCTGGTACATGGACAATACGACGGGCACAGACCTGTACCAGTTCGTCCCATCCACCGCCAAGACGACGGCTTTCTACCCCTGCTATAACGCGGGTACGACCACCGGCACCGGCACTGCGAGCAGCACTGTGCAAACCTGCGCCACCGGGATCAGCACAAGACTGGATATGGCTGTCGACTCGACCGGTTCAATCTGGGTGGCCAGCTATGGCAACTCGGGTGGCGGACGCATCGTGCAGATCCTTGGCCTCGCGGCCCCAACCGTCCCATTGAAGGCGCTCGGCAAACCCGGCGTAATGCCGTAGGAGCTGCTCAATGACGACCACACATAGCGGCACAACTGAATGGATGAGCGCAGGAGCGGCAATGACATCATCTCGAACTCACAACCCTGGGTTGATTTTTGGAGGTACCACCGGCATGCGATTCATGAAACTGTTCTCCCTGGCACTCATACTGCTCGCTCTATGCGGCGGCAATGCCTATGCCCAGTTTGAGACGGCGTCGATCGTCGGGCGGGTTACAGATGCGAGCGGCGCTGTGGTGATCGGGGCAAAGGTAACGGTGACCAATGTGGACACCAATGTTGCCATCAGCCGTACGACCGACAAAGCAGGCGAGTACCTGGTTCCAGCACTGCGCGCCGGTGTATATCGCGTAGTGGCAACCATGGATGGCTTCAACGAAGCCGTCACGGAGAACGTGAATCTGCAGATCGGCACCAACCAGAGCGTCAACCTCAAAATGACGGCAGGCAGTACGGAGACCGTGACCGTCGAGTCCGACCAGATGGTGCTCGAAACCGAGAGCAGTCAGCGCCAGCAGGTTGTCACCAGCGACCAGATCGAGGGATTTCCGCTGTTGAACATGAACTACAGCGACTTGATCCAGCTTGCGACCGGCGTGACCCAGGATGCCTCCGGGCAGGACCTCGGCACCAGCAGTCTGGTGCGCGAAGGCGCGTACATCATCAACGGCCAGCGTTCGACCTATAACAACTATCTGCTCGACGGCATCGACAACAATGCACATGGCACGTCGAACCAGGGTTTTTCTAATCAGGTCATCAACCCTTCGCAGTACAACATCACACAGTTTTCGATTGTGACCACACTGCCCGCTGCCGAGTACGGACGCTCGGCCGGCGGCACGATCAACGCGGCGTTGAAGTCGGGCACCAACAAATTGCACGGCACAGTGTATGAGTCTCTGCGCAATACGATCGCCGACGCGAACGGTTACTTCAAGGCTGCGAGCAACTCCGGCGCCTCCAGTAGAACGACCCTGAACCGCAATCAGTTCGGCGGCAACCTGGGCGGCCCGATCAAGCACGGACGGTTCTTCTTCTTTGCGGACTACGAAGGTCTGCGGCAGGTTCGTCAGGTCGTGAACCAGTCCAACATCTTCAAACTCAGCGATCACCAACTCATCGCTTCGCCGAACGCGACGGCGAATACGACCACGGTACTGAACCCGTTCACCGGAGCCACCTATGCGGCCGACCGCCCACTGCCGCGCAACGTGCTTTCTCCCATCGCGTTGGCTATTCTCGACGCGTTCCCGCTGCCCAACAATAACGGCGCCGGCACAACGTCGATTTCGAGCAACTGGTCGGTATTGCAGCGTTTTCTCAACAGCTACGACAAGGAAGATGTTCGTTTCGACGCGCAGTGGACACCGCGCATGTCGAGCTTCTTGCGCGTGAGCCAGTCCAAGGAGCACGATCTGGACGGCCCCATTCTGCCTCCGCCGCTGAGCGCCGGCAACGGCTACTTCCGCACCATCAACCAGCAGGTGGCTCTTGGCCTCACCCGCCAGATACGTTCCGCGCAGTTGCTCGAAGTGCGTCTCGGTGCTTCCTTCACCAAGGGCGGCAAGCTTCCTTACACGCTCGACGACCCGCGCACCTTCGGCATCACGGGCCTCCCGACCGATCCGAGAGTCGGCGGTGGTCTGACCACATTTGGGCTCAGTGGATACAGCGGTTTTGGACGGCAGGCGACCAACCCGCAGTGGCAGTATCCTTTCTTTCTCAACCCCAAGGTAACGTACTCGATGCTGATGGGGAAGCATAACTTCAAGACCGGATACGAGTTTACCTATCTGCGCCAGACAGTGCAGGACGTCAATCCGATCTATGGCGATCTGGAGTTCCAGAGTTCATTTACCGGCTACACCATCAGCGACTTTTTGTTCGGTGTCCCCAACGAGATCGACCTGACTAATTTCTTTGTGGCGCACCTTCGCCAGGGCGGCCACTCCGCCTTCTTCCAGGACGATTGGAAGGTGCTTCCAAAGCTGACGCTGAATCTCGGCGTTCGCTACGAATACGCGTCGCACTTCTATGAGAAGGACAGTCGTCTGACGAACTTCGACCCGACCACAACGCCGTTCACCGGCCAGTTGATTCGGGCGAGGGCTTCCGGCTCTGCGTATCAAAAGCAACTGATCGATCCCGACCTGAACGACTTCATGCCGCGCTTCGGGTTCGCGCTGTCGCCCACCACCAAGTTGGTGATTCACGGCGGATACGGCATCGGTTACGTCCACTACACGCGTTCCGGCGAGGCCGATAACCTTGCTGTCAACGGCCCCCAGGTGAACGCCGCCGTCTACAACCAGGTGCCTCCGTTCTTCAGGACGGCGAATGCCAAGAGCACGCCGACTTTCTTCACGATCGACCAGGGCTTTCCGCAGAACATGGCTTCTCCGGCGAACTTCAACCTGTTCACCTCGACGGTGAAGTGGATTCCGCGCAACTATCGCGACCCGTATGTGCAGAGCTACTATGTCGGCTTCCAGGCCAGCGTGGGCAAGAACCGCAACGTGGATATCGCGTATGTCGGCAATCACTCTCTGAAGCTGCAGGAGATTGGCACCTTTAACCAGCGCAACCCCGCGCTGGGTACCGACCCGGTCAGCGGCAACTTCCGTCGTCCGTATCCTAATCTCGGGGACGTAACGGAGACCTTCAATGGCGGTTTCAGTAACTACAACGGGTTGCAGGCACGCTTTCAGCAGACAGGCTTCCACGGTCTGTGGCTGCTGGACGCCTTTACGTGGTCGCGCGACTTCGGCAATGTAGGCGATTCGCTCACGGCGTCGCACGGTTTCTCCGGCAGCCCGCAGGATTACTACAACCTGCAAGGCGACTACGGCCCGCTGCAATACGATGTGCCGATCGTCAACATCACGTCCGTCATCTGGAACCTGCCCATCGGTCGCAAAGGTACGCTCTTCCGTCATGTGGGATCGGTGATGAACAACCTGATTGGCGGATGGCAGATCAGCGCGTATAACCAGTACCACTCCGGGCCGGCTCTGACGCCAAACTTCACCCCGTCGGGAGCTCAGGAACTTTCGAACTCCGGTGGAGTGCAGTACCGTCCGTTCTTTGCGGTAGCAACCGCTCCGACCGCTACGAACCCCAATTCGGACCCCGGTGGCGTGCCACTTGGCACTTCGCTCCGCAGCTATGCCATTAAACGGCTGCATATTCCGGGCCATCCAGAGCAGGCGTTCTGCGACTCGGTATATGACAACACCGAACAGGCCAGTTACAACGGGTGCACGCTTGGATTCGCGACGACCAACCCCCATGCCAACAGTGGCACTGGGGCGGGCTCAAGTGCCGACCCGCGGGGCGATGTGCCCAACGGCTTGCTGCGTGGAGACAGCTTCGACCAGCTCGATATGAGTGTGAACAAAACGTTCCTCCTGCCGTGGGAAGGTCTGCGGCTCGAGTTTCGTGGCCAGTTCTACAACGTGGTCAACAAGACCAACTTTACCGTGCCGGGAATGACTTGCTGTTCAACGTCGTTCGGTCGTATCACCAGCACGTATGGGCCGGGCCGCATCGGCCAGATACAGGCCAGACTGCTGTTCTAACGCGAGACCTTGTAAAACTCATCCGGTCGGCGTCTCTGCGCCGGCCGGATTTCCGTTTGTGGCCATCACACGTTCTAATTGGCGCGTGCATGAAGCCGTGAAACGCAGAGCGCGTGGAGTAGCAGCACCTTCAGTTAGACGTGTTCGAGAAATCGTTGTCGCATGTGTTCGAGCAGGCCGTCGTTGCGGCTCTCCCACACCGCCGAGTTAAATATCTCCACTTCGATAGGGCCGTTGTAGCCGGTTGCATCGACGGCCTGTCGCAGCTTCCGCAGTTCGATGACGCCATCGCCCATCATGGCGCGTCCCATCAGGATTCCAGGCAGCGGCACCGGCCAATCGGACACATGGAAGCCGGCGATTTTGCCGCGTGCGCGCTCGATTTCGTGCATCACATCGGGATCCCACCAGACGTGGAACGCGTCGATCACAACCTGTGCGTTCGCGCTTGCAAGCTGATCCGCCAGGTCGTTGGCCTGCTTCAGTGTCACGACTACCGACCGTTCCGCGGCATACATCGGATGCAGTGGCTCGATGCCGAGAATGACGCCGGCCTTCTCCGCATCCGGTAGAACTTCGGCCAGGCCATCCAACACGGTGGCGCGCGCGTCGGCCAGGGTCTGTCCGTTGGCGGGGCCGGAGACGATCACCAGGACGGGCGCTTCCAGCTCTGCGGCTTCTTCAATCGCGCGGCGGTTGTCGGCCACGCGTTCACGGCGTTCCTCCGCCGTTGGCGCGGAAAACCAGCCGCCGCGGCATAGGCTGGAGACACGCAGGCCCTCGCTGCGAATCAGCGCGGAAGCCTTGACTGCATCGCCGTCGAGCTTATGGCGCCACGCGGCGATGTACGGTATGTGGCTCTTCGCGCAGTTGCGCACGACTTCTTCAAGCGACCACGGATCGGCCGTCATCTGGTTGAAGCTGAGGCGATCGAGCAGACTCATGCCACTCCTGCCGGCAACAGAAAGTTGCGCATCCGTTCGGTCGCTAGATCAGGATTGCGCAACACGCGAGCCCGGTCCGCAAGCACAAATAACTCGCAGAGATGTGAGATGGAGCGCGCGCTTTCCAGACCGCGCACCATGCGGAAGTGTGCCTGAAATCCATTGAGATATGCCAGAAATACGACGCCCGCTTTGTAGTGCTGCGTTGGAGCTGCGAAGATGTGGCGCGACAGCGGAACGGTCGGCGCGAGCAGTTGCCGATAGCGTGCGACGTCGCCGGCATCAAGCGCGGCCAGTGCCAGCGAGGCGGCCGGAGCGATGGCGTCGAAGATGCCGAGCAATGCGTCGCTGTGGCCGTGACCGTCGCCGAGGATCAAGTCGTCGTAGTTGAAATCGTCGCCGGTATACATGAGGACGCCGCTCGGAAGTTGCCGCCGCATCGAGATTTCCTGCGCCGCATCGAGCAGAGAGATTTTGATGCCGTCGATTTTTGTACCGTGATCGCGGATGATGCTGAGACAGCTTTCCATCGCCTCGGCAATCGTAGGAGAGCCCCAATAGCCTTCCAGCGCCGGATCGAACATCGGCCCAAGCCAGTGCAGGATGACGGGCTCGCGCACCTGCGTTAGCACGGCGCCGTAGACCGAAGCGTAGTCGTCTGCGCCGCGAGCTACAGCGGCGAGAGCGCGGCTGGCCATCAGAATGATCCGTCCACCGGCAGCTTCGATGGCTTCGCATTGCTGCAAGTATGCGTCGGTCACATCCTGCAAAGTATGCGGGCCCGCAGGCAGATGATCGGTGCCCGCGCCGCTGGCCACCAGTGCGCCGCGCGCCTTCGCTGCGGCAGTGCTGCGCTGGATTAGCTCAAGCGCGAGCGGCCAGTCGAGACCCATGCCGCGTTGTGCCGTATCCATCGCCTCGGCCACGCCAAAGCCGAGCGACCATAAGTGTTCACGGTAGGCGAGCGTGGCGTCCCAATCAATCACGGGATGCGTGAGCGGCTCTGCCGTGCGCAGAGGATCAAGTACAACATGCGCAGCGGCAAAGGCGATCCGCGTTGCGAAGCCTGCACGCTGTACAAGCGTAAGAGGCTCGCCCGCAGGCACGTAGTCGTAGAGAGAACCGTCGGCCCGCACCAGCTTTACGGACGTCACGCTTTCAACTCCGGCACGTCGATCCAGCGGCGCTCCTCCCACGATTTCAACCCAAGCTCTGCGAGCTGTACGCCGCGCGCACCCTCGACAAAATCATGGGGAAAGGGAACATCCTCTGCGATGTGGCGAAGGAACAACTCCCACTGCACCTTGAAGCCGTTGTCGAAGACCTGGTTATCGGGGACGTCCTGCCACTGCTCTCGAAACTTGATTGGGTTGGGCACGTCCGGGTTCCAAACCGGGCGCGGTGTATTGACGCGGTGCTGCGTCCTGCATTCACGCAGGCCGGCAACTGCGCTGCCCAGCGTACCGTCAACCTGCAGGCTGAAAAGTTCATCGCGATAGACGCGGAACGACCATGACGAATTGATCTGCGCGACGATGCCGCCGTCGAGCTCAAAGGTGCCGTAGGCCGTATCGTCGGCCGTCGCCACGTAGCGAGCGCCCTGTTCGTCCACACGCTCGGGGATAGTGGTCGTGCCGAGACACTGCACCGCGCGAACGCGGCCGAAGGTGTGATCGAGCACGTAGCGCCAGTGGCAGAACATATCGAGGATGATGCCGCCGTCGTCCTGCTTGCGGTAGTTCCACGAAGGACGTTGCGCGGGCTGCCAGTCGCCCTCGAAGACCCAGTAGCCGAACTCGCCGCGCACCGACAGAATCCTGCCGAAGAAGCCGCTATCAACCAGTCGCTTGAGCTTGCGCATTCCAGGGAGAAAGAGCTTGTCCTGCACGATGCCGTGCTTCACGCCGGCGGCGTTAGCCAACGTGGCCAGCCGCAATGCAGCGGCCGAATCGACCGCGAGCGGTTTCTCGCAGTACACGTGCTTACCGGCGGCGATGGCTGCCTCAACGCTGGCGACGCGGAGGGTCGTCAGTTGGGCGTCGAAGTAGAGCGCGTCGTTCGGGTCGGCGAGCGCGGCGGCGAGGTCGGTGGTCCAGCGCGCGACGTTGTGTTCTTTGGCGATCTGCTCCAGCTTGCCAGCGTTGCGGCCGACGAGGATGGGATCGGGGACGAGGCGTGAACCGTCCGCCAGCGTGACTCCGCCCTGCTCGCGAATCGCGAGGATCGAACGGACCAGGTGCTGGTTCAGACCCATGCGCCCGGTGACGCCGTTCATGATGATGCCAATGCGCTTTTCGTGCATGAATTTCCTTTCAAAAAGGTGCCGTCCCAGCTTACTTGCAGACGTTCGCAGATGCCAGAGTGCATTCGCCTATAAACGTTTTTGCGCCGATAGAATAAAGCAGGCTCATGCGGCAGTGGCCGTTCTCACCCAATCATGCGGAGGCGTTTCGCGATGCTCAATACAGACAATGGGATTATCCAACAGCGCAGCAATCATTCCGTCGACGACACAATGCAGCGTCTGCTGGAATTGTTGCATGCCAAGGGCATCACATTGTTTGCGATGGTCGACCATAGCGGCGAAGCCGAGAAGGTTGGCCTGAAGATGCTGCCCACCAAGCTTGCTATCTTCGGAAACCCGCGCGGTGGCACGGGGGTGATGCTGGCAGCGCCCACCAGCGCGCTCGACCTGCCGTTGAAAATTCTGGTGTGGGAGGACGCGGAAGGCGCTGTCTGGCTCAGCTTCAACAGCGCAGAGTTTCTGCAAAACCGGCACGGCATTCCGGCGGAATTTCATGGTCTTCTGGCGAGCGTCGGTGATCTGGCGGCAGCGGCGGGTGCATAAGACAGCCGTCTCGTTATGATGGAGCAACAGCAGAAAGGGCAGATGATTCGGATTGGCGTAGATACCGGCGGTACCTTCACCGACCTGGTGCGCCTCGACGCGCGTGGGCTTTTAGTCCACAAGGTGCGCTCGACGCCGGACGATCCCGCGCGCGCCATCCTTTCAGGCATGGCGGAGTTGGTGGGCAGCGAGGCGGTTTCGGAAGTCGTCCACGGATCTACAGTTGCGACGAATGCGGTGCTGGAGCGTAAAGGCGCTCGCGTTGCTCTGGTCACGACAAAGGGATTTGAAGATGTGCTGGCGATCGGGCGGCAGACACGCAAGGAACTCTACAACTTCATGGTGCGCGCCAATCGTCCGATGATCGAAGCAGGACTGACCTTGGGGTTGACAGAGCGGCTCGACCAGCATGGCAACGTGCTGGAACCTTTGCAGGCCGATGAACTGGATACGCTGACCGAGAAGCTGCAGGCAGCGAATGCGGAGTGTGTTGCGGTTTGTCTGTTGCACTCGTATGCGAACCCGATTCACGAGCGGCAGGTGGTGGACCATCTCTCTCTCGCGGGTTTCGCGGTGTCAGCGTCGCACCGTATTCTGCCGGAGTATCGCGAGTACGAGCGATGGAGCACGACCGTCGTGAATGCGTACGTCTCGCCGATGATGTCGCGTTATCTGACGTCGCTCGAAGAGGGACTGGGTGCGACCCGGCTGCACATCATGCAGTCGAACGGCGGCTCGATTTCCGCCGCGCAGGCCCGCGCTTCCGCTGTCCGGACGATTCTCTCGGGACCGGCCGCGGGGGCCGTTGGAGCGCAGGCCATCGCGAAGGCTTCAGGATTTGAGCGCGTGATCCTTTTCGATATGGGAGGCACATCGACCGATGTAAGCCTCATCAACGGCCATCTCGGCACGACGAACGAATCGACGGTGGGCGATTTTCCGGTGCGCCTGCCGATGCTGGATATTCATACGGTGGGCGCGGGTGGCGGGTCGATTGCCTATGTCGACAGCGGAGGCTCGCTGCGGGTCGGCCCACGCAGCGCGGGCGCCGACCCTGGCCCGGTCTGCTACGGCAAAGGCGAAGAGCTCACTGTGACGGATGCGAACCTCCTGTTGGGCCGGCTCGATGCGGAACACTTTCTCGGCGGACGGATGAAGCTGGATGTGGCGCGGGCGTCAGAGGCTGCGGCGGCGTTCGCCGAGCGGCTTGGTATCGGTACGACGAGGCTCGCGGAAGGCATCGTGCAAATCGCGAATGCCAACATGGAGCGCGCCATCCGGGCTGTTTCGGTACAACGTGGATATGATCCACGCGACTTCGCTCTGCTCGCGTTCGGTGGCGCCGGAGGTATGCATGCCTGCGAGATTGCGGACGCTCTGGAGATGACGACGGTAATCGTTCCACAACACGCTGGCGTGCTTTCCGCGCTTGGTATGTTGCTCGCGGACGTCCGCAAAGATTACTCGCAAACCATTCTGAAAGTTTCGACGGCGCTGACGTTCGAACTCCTCGAGCAGTACCTCGCGCCAATGGTGGCGCAGGCGAAGGCCGACCTCGCCGCGGAAGGATTTAACTCGAGCGCTATCGTGATCGAGTGTTCGCTCGATATGCGCTACAAGGGACAGGCGTATGAGATTAATCTGCCGCTCGTGAAGGATTTCGTTGAAGACTTTCATCGTCAGCATCAACGGCTGTATGGGCATTCGAATCCAACGCGCATCACCGAAGTAGTGAACGTTCGCGTCAATGCGTCCGGCATCACGCAGAAATATTCCTTCGCATCGGCCGAATGTGTAAGCCAGCCGCTGTCGCCTCCGGTCGGCACACGAGAGGCGTACTTTCATGGGCGATTGTGGCAGACGAGCGTCTATCATCGCGAGACGTTGCTCGCCGGCATGGAAGGTGACGGCCCCGCGATCCTGAGCGGCGGAGAATCGACTATCGTCATCACACCAGATTTCCGATTCCGCATCGATGGTGTAGGCACGCTCGTCGCGCAACGGAAAGGCGGTGAGCAATGACGAAGACCGATGCGATAGCCGATCCGGTTGAGTTTGAAATCTTCAAAAACCTGTTTCTCTCGATTGCGGAAGAGATGGGAATCACTCTTTGCCGGACGGGCTTTTCACCGAACATCAAGGAGCGCCTCGACTACTCGTGCGCCGTGTACGACGAGCACGGACAGGCCATCGCGCAGGGGGACCACATGCCGGTACATCTCGGTGCGATGCCGCTCTCGGTGCAGGCGGCGATTGAGCATGTGGCGATGGAGCCCGGTGACGTCGTCATCCTCAATGATCCTTTTCGCGGTGGAACGCACCTGCCCGACATCACGCTGGTGCAGCCGATCTTTATGGAAGGCGAGAGTGCACCGGTCTTCTACGTCGCCAACCGCGCCCACCACTCCGATGTCGGCGGCATGAGCCCGGGATCGATGCCGCTGGCGCAGGAAGTGTTTCAGGAAGGCCTGATCATTCCTCCGATAAAGCTGGTGCGGCGCGGAGAGACCTGTGCCGACATCATGGCGCTGATTCTTGCGAATGTGCGGACGCCCATCGAGCGCGAAGGCGATCTGAGCGCGCAGATTGCCTCGAACCACGTAGGCGAGACGCGGCTTCGAGCCATCGTCGCGCGCTATGGCCTGGAGCGTGTTCGCCACTACGCTCGTGCTGTCCAAGACTATGCAGAGCGCATCATGCGCCATACCATCGCGGCGATCCCCGACGGCGAATACAGCTATGACGACGTGATGGACGATGACGGTTTCAGCCGCGAGCGCATCCGCATTTGTGCAACCGTACGCATCGCAGGCGACTCCGCCGAGGTGGATTTCACCGGCACCGATCCCCAGACCACCGGTGGCGTGAATGCGAATTTCGCTATTACGCTGGCTGCATCACTCTACTGCTTTCGCTGCCTGGTGCAGGAGGATGTGCTGTACAACTCCGGCATCGGCCGCGCCGTTCATGTCATCGCGCCGCCGGGGACGATTGTGAATGCGCAGCATCCCGCCGCCGTTGCGGGCGGCAACGTGGAAACCTCGCAGCGTATCACTGACGTCGTGTTAGGAGCGTTGGCGAAGGCGTTGCCGGACGTGATTCCAGCAGCCAGCCAGGGCACGATGAACAACGTCACGCTGGGAGGAACGAATCCACGCGACGGCTCTGCGTTTGCCTACTACGAAACGATGGCGGGCGGCATGGGCGGCCGCAACGGTTTGCCTGGCTTGAGCGGCGTACACACCCACATGAGCAATACGCGCAATACGCCCATCGAGGCAATCGAGCACTACCTGCCGGTACGAATTCGCGGCTACAGGTTGCGGCAGGGAAGTGGCGGGAGTGGCCGCTACCCTGGCG